>Ga0134090_1000258_pt1 | contig 50310 bp, 55 predicted proteins | sample 1_4taG_FD_94453 | JGI IMG/M metagenome (GOLD analysis project Ga0134090, IMG submission 94453) | Switchgrass degrading microbial communities from high solid loading bioreactors in New Hampshire, USA - 1_4_20_6_A1 metaG | ecosystem: Engineered > Bioreactor > Semi-continuous > Anaerobic >...
GAAGGCAGCATAAGCCGGTCGACAAACGAAAGCACACCCCAAATGCGATGCACTACTTCAATCGCCACCCAGTCTTTGGAATTTGGGTGGTGCTTCATTTAGTTACTCAGACAGGCTCCTAGGCTGCTCTTAACACGTGTAACCTCGGACAAGGTTATGGGTTCGTCGAACCAGAAGGATAGCGCCCCCAGTACTTGGATAATGGGCGCTCGGGCCTCAGCAGCAACATCGGAGATGGAACTGCCCACGGGGACTGACGGGACGGCAAACACGGTTAGCGTTAGTCCTCTTGAGTAGGCGCCAGCTACCTCGGTAGCGAGAGCAATACCTGTTCCCCCAACTTGATCCTTCAGTTGGGGCTTCAGCCGTAGTCTGACCACATGAACAGCCTTCGCCAGTTCCACGAGACATCGCTCCCCATGACAGCGGTGAAAAGCGGTGACTAGGATAGTTCCCCAGAAAGGGACTACGAGATACTTCTATCCATTCGCACTATACCCTGTCTCATGGCTTACCGTACGGTTCGCCCAGAGTGCAACAGCGTCCCCGGATCCTCGCATCTCCCGGAAATGCATCGGCCTGCGCGTTTGCGGAGCAGGAATTATCTTACTGCAGTGAGAACTATTGTAATGTCCTGCGCGGAGCGCAACCAAGAACGAAGGGGGCATGGTGATGGACACTTCTCATTTCAAGAGCCGAATCGACCCTGGGGACGAGACTGACATCCAGACTGGCATGGAGACTGACTCGGAATCCGACGACTCCGATCCCAAGTACATCTTCTGGCCGAAACGTATCACGAGAACACCCTACAGCGAGCAGTGGCTGATCTACGAGTATCCGTCTACAGCGATAGGTCCCGACGACTGGATTTCAGACGGACTTCTCGATGCACGAAGGGTACAGCCAATAGCTTGGCTGGATCTGCACTTTGCCATTGACAGGGTGGAGGCAACCTTGATCCTGGTTGGTGAGTCGGTTTACGGCGACGTTGTCGACGATATGTCGGCATGGGTTGTTCGAATGCTTACCGATGACTCTCTTGCGAGCGATACGATCATCATGAGAACCGCCTACGGAAAGTGGATCGGGGAGTTCTGTGATCAGACAAAGGGACAGGAGTACAAGGTGGTCTCAGAGCCGCTATCCGAGGAGCAGCTAGAACGCCTGAAAGAGTTGCTGACCACTCGCCGCGGCAGGCAGAACCTCTAGGGAAGATAACAGACAGGAGAGCAGTCGGACCGGAGGCAACGCCTCCGGTCCCGGTCTCGATATACCACATGAGATGGGGCAAGCGGGTAAATCCCCGCATGACGTCCCTGCTTCCCCGGACCCGCATAATTGCGGTATCCCCAGCCCTGATTGCCTGGACCTGGCCGACCCACAGTGAGACCCAGAAGCCCCCCAGGCGGCCCAGCACCCCTGATTTCGGGGCGATCGGGCGGCCTTGGTATGTGAGCCTACCCCTGCCAGCAGTCCGCCCGAAAACGTAGCTCATGGTCATCAGGAGCGCAGGGGGCACCGGGCAACGGTAGGTCACTATGTCGGTGGCTATCACCTGTCAACCGCGGTCGAGTTCCTACCGCTGGGTGACGACCACGGCGACTTCATCTCAACCGGACGTGTGCTGCCATAGGAAAACCTTCGGTTGAGGGTATGTAGCCTTATCCCCCGCCAACGTCACTCCTCTCCTGGCTGAATGGCACGCAGGTGCCGATTCTGAAAGTCCTCCATTTCTTCTAGTATGGCTTGTGCCTTCTTCCCATCCAGACGCATCTTTAGCGTTTCACCGAAGCGCAGAATCACTGCCCTCAACCGTTCGTTGATGGCCCGTTCCCGTTGCAGTTCCTTGGCCAATCGCTCCCAGCGGTCTCGGTCGCGCTTCGTCGCTGCCAGCTCGGCTTTGGCTTCGGAAAGCTGAACTAAGCCCAGGGTCATGTACACATGTACATGACCCTGGGTGCTCATACGTGCGACTCTTACGTGATCTAATACTATATCATCCAAATGGACGGGCTAACACTTCGAGTACCCGCAGTTGTGGCAGGTGGCGCAGCCCTCCCCGATGGCCAGGGCGAAGGAACCGCACTCGGGGCAAGGATCCACCAGGTAGTCCACTTCGGCGCCGACCATCTGCGGCTGGGGCGGCTCGACCGTGGCGGCGGTCTCCTGAGAGAGCTTGCCGTTGGCGTCCTTCCAGGCCAGATACCGCTGCAGCCCCTTGGCGATGGCGGAGGCCAGCGAGGTGATGCGGTTGGGCCCGAAGCCGAAGGAGCCGGAGCCGCCGATGTTCTTCAGGGTGTCGATGACGATCTCGATGCGCTCCCGCACCGGCACGTCAGAACGCAGGCGGAGCATCTTGGAGACCAGCATGCCCATGCCGACGGCGTCCGCCATCAGGTCGGAGCCCACTGCGCCCACGTTCACGATGATCTCGAAGGGCTCGCCCTCGTCATCCATGTGCACGTCCAGCGTCATCTTGCCGAAGTGGGTGGGAACGACAAACATCTTGCCCACCGCCTCCGTGGGCCGGGGCCGGATCGAGGGCCCCTGCGGAACCGGTGCGGGCGGCGCAGCGGCCTCCTCCTTCTTCTCCTTCGTCTTGTCGCCGGTCGTCAGCACCTGAGAGGCCCGGGAGCCGTCGCGGTAGACGGTGATCCCCTTCAGGCCCAGCTGCCAGGCCAGGGCGTACGACTTGGCCACATCCTCCACCGTGGCGTTGTGCGAGAAGTTGATGGTCTTGGAGACGGCCGCGTCCACCGGCTGCCGGTCCACCGGCAGGCCGTCCATGCCCTGGAAGGCCGCCTGCATGCGGACGTGCCACTCGGGCGAGATGTCGTGGGAGGTGGCGAAGACCCGCTGCCACCGCTCAGGGACCCCGGAGACGCCCCGGGCGGTGCCCCGCTCGGCCACCTGCTGCATCAGCTCCTCGGAGTACCAGCCCTCCTGCTTGGCAATCGTGGCGAACTGGCCGTCCACGTCCAGCATCACGGCGCCGGCCTGGTTCCGGGTGAACACCAGTGCGAACTTGGGCTCGATGCCGCCGGAGCAGGGCAGGTCCGGCCTGGCAGCAAACAGCGAGATCGTGCCGGTGGGCGCCACAGTCGTCAGGGTGGCGTTGCGCACCTTCAGCCCCGCCTGGTACCACTGGCTACCCTCCCACTCGGGGTAAGCGCCGCGGGCCTCGGCCAGGGCCATCGACTCCTCGACGGCCTTCTGCTTGATGAAGGTCATCACCTGATTGCCCAGGGCCACGGCCTCCTCGGAGTCGTACGCCAGGCCCATCTGCACCAGCATCTCGGCCCAGCCCATGATGCCCAGGCCGATGCGCCGGTCGCGCCTGGCCTTCCTGGCGATCTCCTCCAAGGGATACTTGTTGGCGTCGATGACGTTGTCCAGGAACCGTGTGGCCGTCCGGGCCACCTGGCCCAGCCGCTCCCAGTCCACCTCGGCCTGCGCGGTGTACGGGTTCTTCACGAAGTTGGCCAGGTTGATGGAGCCGAGGTTGCAGGAGCCATAAGGCGGAAGCGGCTGCTCGCCGCACGGGTTGGTCGCCTCGATGACCTCCACATGGTTGTTGGGATTGCGCCGGTTCATCCGGTCGATGAAGATCACGCCCGGCTCACCCGTCTTCCAGGCGTTCTCCACGAGCTTGTCCCAGACGAGCTTCGCCGAGAGCGTCCCGGTGACCTCGCCATTGCGCGGGTTGACCAACTCGTACTCGGTGCCCTTCTCCAGGGCGGCCATGAAGGCGTCGGTGATGCCCACCGAGATGTTGAAGTTGGTAATCTGCGTCGTATCGGCTTTTGATTCAATGAAGTCCAGGATGTCGGGGTGGTCGACCCGCAGGATGCCCATGTTGGCCCCGCGCCGCGTGCCGCCCTGCTTGATGGCCTCCGTCGAAGCGTTGTACACCCGCAGGAAGGAGACGGGGCCCGAGGCCACGCCCTGGCTGGAGCGCACCTTGTCGCCGGCCGGACGCAGGCGGGAGAATGCGAAGCCGGTTCCTCCGCCGGTCTGGTGGATCAGGGCGGCGTGCTTCATGGTCTCGTAGATCTCCACCAGCGAGTCGCCCACGGGCAGAACAAAGCAGGCGGACAGCTGCCCCAGCGCAGTCCCTGCGCCGGTGAAGGTCGGGCTGTTGGGCATGAAGTCCTGGCGGTCCATCAGGCGGTAGAAGGCTTCCTCGGTTGCGCGGATCTCCTTCTTGCCGGCGCCGTACTGCGCCTCCACGCCGGCAATCACGCCGGCCACCCGGTGCAGCATCTCCTCGGGCGTCTCCCTGCTGCCGTCCTCCTTGAGCCTCAGGTACCGCTTCTCCATCACGGTCATCGCAATATGGGTCAGTTCCAAGGTGTGGCCCCCCTATGTAGTATGCGGGACGCCCGTCAGTGGGCCCTGAGCAGCTGCTCCAGCTGCTCGCGAAACTCGTTCAAATCTTTGAACTCGCGGTATACCGAAGCGAAGCGAACGTACGCAACGCCGTCGATGGCGCGCAGCGCATCCATCACCCGCTCGCCGATGACCACAGACGGGACCTCCCTGTCCAGCGAGGAACGCAGATCCCGCTCGATGTCATCGACCAGCTTCTCCACGGCCTCCAGCGGCACCGGCCGCTTCTCGCAAGCCTTCAGGATTCCGTTGAGCAACTTGTCGCGGTTGAACTGCTCCCGGCGGCCGTCCTTCTTGACGACGATCAGGGGCGGAGCCTCCACCCGCTCCATCGTGCTGAAGCGACGTCCGCAGGCTGTGCACTCCCTGCGCCGGCGTATCGCCTCCTCGTCCGGGGCGTGCCGCGATTCGACCACGCGGGACTCGGCACCGCAGAACGGACACTTCATCCCAGCAACCCCCAGATCTAGTGATTGCACGTCATACTTTACCACTAGATCTGGGGGTCGGACAAGCTTCCTGGCCTGCCGAAATCAGGAGCCAGGCGCGCGCTGCTCATCCTAGGTCTCCCGTGCTTCGATTTTCTACCCGGGGCAGAATGCCGATCTCGTTCGCAATAGAGGTCAGCACCTGGCCAGCCTTCTCCCGGATCACCCAGCGGGCCCGGTCATCGAGATACGTCTCGGTCAGGTTGAGGATCGCAAGCTGTGCCCCGGCCTGCGCGGCCAGTAGTGGAAGCTGGTTCGCCGGCCCCACCTCCAGCGAGGAGCCGACGACCAGGAAGAGGTCGGCCCGGCTCGACTCGTCGAAGGCCTTCTCGATGGCGTCGGGGGGCAGGGGCTCCTCGAAGAGGACCACGCCGGGCTTGAGCATCCCGCCGCATTCGGGGCACCGGGGAATGTCGGCGGCAGTCTGCACGTCGACGTCGATCAGCCTGCTGGGGAAGGTCCGGCCGCACACGAGGCATGAGCACTCCCGCAGCGAGCCGTGCAGTTCGATCACGTCGGGCGAGCCGGCCGCCTGGTGCAGCCCGTCGACGTTCTGGGTGATCAGGCACTTCACGATGCCTTCCCGCTGCAGCACGGCCAGGACCTGATGAACGGGGTTGGGTCTGGCACCCCACAGGTGCGAGAAGCGCATGCGGTAGAACTGGTAGAACTCCACCGGCCTGCGGCGCAGAGCACTGAGCGAAATCAGCGAGACCGGGTCGATTCCTTTCCAGAGGCCGGTCTTCGACCGGAAGTCCGGCAGCCCGGACTCCGTGGAAGCGCCGGCGCCGGTGAGCACCACGGCATGCTTGGCCTGCTTCAGCGCCCGGGCCAAGTCCCGAATCTGTTCCATACACGATCACCCCTTCCACGCTCTTACTTCGACAATGGCAAAAGGCCACCCTCTGTCGGTGGCCTGTGAACCTAAGCGTGTGTCGCGCTGAACTGCGGGTACGCGTCGATGTCGGGCCCAAGGTAGTCACCCGTCGGCCAGCAACCGGCGGTGAGGAAGTCGACCTTTACGCCCAGGAGGGCGCTGCTGACCCGCACCATGTATGGCGAAATCGGGTAATCCCCGGCCAGCATCTCGTCGATCTCGGCCTCGGTGTGCTCCAGATAGCGGAGCCAGACGCCCCAGACTTCGGGCGACCAGATCGCCCGCAGCGTCTCCACCACGAAGGCAAACCGGGCCGCCGTGCCCCCCTCAGCCAGGCGGAGTTTCTCCGCCCCCGGCGCCCGGCGCCAGCGCTCTCGAAACGCCCGCCTCGCCCTTCGCAGATTGACCTCATCCAGCCCGCTGCGCGCCATCAGCTTGGCGTCCACAAGGGTACGCCCCAGCCGCGGCCCGCCCACACCGGACAGCCGGCTGTGCAACACCTGCGTGCTCCCCCTTCCGATCCGCTCATCCCGTTCCATCCCCTTAAACGAAGATAACGGCGGATCGGTTCGTCGGATTCGCCGAATCTTTCGACGAATTTTGCCACCCAAGTGAAGCTACACAAGCAAGTTCAGGGCCGCATCGGAAGGGCTGATGATGCCACGGTTCGCCAGATCCCGCAGGGAGGTTTCCATAGACTGCATCCCCTGTCGCCCGCCTGTCTGGATGGCCGTGACCAACTGGTGCGTCTTCCCCTCCCGGATCATGTTCCGCACGGCGGCGTTGGCCAGCAGGATCTCCACGGCCACGGTCCTCCCCGGGCGGTCGATGCGCGGGATCAGCCGCTGCGCCACCACCGCCTGCAGCGTCCCCGCCACCTGGATGCGCACCTGCTGCTGCTGCTCGGGCGGAAAAACGTCGATGATCCTGTCGATGCTGCTCACGGCGCCGTTGGTGTGCAACGTGGCGAAGACCAGATGCCCCGTCTCGGCGGCCTGTAGCGCGATCCGGATCGACTCCAGGTCCCGCATCTCGCCCAGGAGGATCACGTCGGGATCCTGCCGCAAGGCAGCCCGCAGCGCCCGGCTGAAGCTCTGCGTGTCCGAGCCTACCTCACGCTGATGCACGATGGCGCGCTTGTGCCGGTGAAGGTACTCGATGGGATCCTCGATCGTGATGATATGTCTGGAGTGCCGCTCGTTGATCCGGTCGATCAGCGCGGCCAGGGTGGTGGACTTTCCGGATCCTGTCGGCCCCGTGACGATCACCAGGCCGTGCGGCTTGTCGCACAGTGTCTCCAACACAGGCGGCAGGCCGAGTTCCGCCAGCGACACGATGCGGAAGGGGATGATGCGCAGCGCGATGGCCAGACCACCCCGCTGTCGATAGACGCTGACGCGGAAGCGTGAGAGCCCAGGCACGCCGTACGAGAAGTCCACCTCGCCGCGCTCCTGCAGCGTCCTCACCGCATCCCGGGGCAGGATCTGCTCAACCGTGCGCGTCATGTCGTCGCTGCCCAGCGGCTGCTCGCCCATGCGGATCAACTCGCCGTGGATGCGGAAGACCGGGGGCTGCCCCTCGGAGAGGTGGATATCGGAGGCCTGCCGCGCGACGGCGTCTCGCAGCAGGTCGGTCAGGTCGAACACGGTCGGGCACCTCCTGCAGAGTCTGGCTGCGGCCTGGCGGCTGGACAGCGCGGCCAGCCCGGGCTACCATGTGTGCAGAGCCGCCAGGGAGGTGTGTGGTGTGCTCGCGGCGCTGCTGCTCCACTCTGTACAGTGGGTTCTGTCCTTCCTCGTGCTTGACCTTCTTTTCCGCACGGTAGACGTGCGCCCTGACGTGCTGCAGCGGTCGGTCGGCCGCCACCGCCAGCGTTACCGGGTGCTCGCCCTCGCCGCCGTCCTTGCGGTCGGCCTCGCACAGGTGGGACTGGCCGGCGCGTGGGGGCTCGTCCCCGCTGCCGCGGGGTGGGTGCCCTGGTGGCTCCTCTGGCGTTTCGGCTGGCGCAAGCAGTTCCCGCACCTTCGCACATGACTGGCAGAGGCCCGACCCCCGCTGGGTCGGGCCTCGCTGTTCAGGCCTGTCCGACGATAAAGGTGTGCTGGTAGCGGTAGTCCCGCCCGTCGTCCTCCTCCACCTCCAGGCGCGTCCCGTCCCAGCGGAGCCTCGTCGTGCCTGTGGCGGAGGTCGTCTGCCACTCGCCGCCGGCCTGCAGGTAGTCAAACGCGTCGGCCGCCAGGCTGACGAGCTCTTCCTCGTCGGCGTGGCGGCACGATGGCGCATACGTGAGTACCTGCCAGATCTGCTCGAACAGGGGGTAGTCATCTGGGTCCCGGTGCAGACTGTCGTACAGCTGTTTCAGTTCCAAAGCGCGCTCTCCTCCCACCGCGGCTTTGGAACTAGTATGCCCCGGGAGGCAGCACACCCTACCCCCTGGCGCTCTGCAGCGCCCGGGCCATGGAAGCCGTCTGCTCGGCCTGCTTCCCGCCCTCACGGATGGCGGCGGAGAACCAGTCTGCCTCGGCGAGCTCCCGCGCCGTGGCGCTGTTCTGGTTGGCCAGCTGGGTGGCCCCCTCCACAGCACGCACCAGCTCATCCATCTCCTCGGCCGTAGCCGCCGCACGCTCGCCGAAGCCCTCCACCGTGAGGGTGAGCTGCTCCACCGAGCGCAGCACCTGCACGATGGCCTCCCGGGTCGACTCCACCGTGGCCGTGCCCCGGTTGACCTCCTGCTGCGACTCCGCCATGGCCGCCATGGCCGCTGCGGTCCCGGTCTGGATCTTCGCCACCAGCTCCTGAATCTGCTTCGTGGCGTTCCGGGACCGGTCGGCCAGCGCACGAACCTCCTGCGCTACAACGGCGAAGCCGCGGCCCGCCTCGCCCGCTCTGGCCGCCTCGATGGCCGCGTTGAGAGAAAGGAGGTTGGTCTGCTCGGCCACGGACTGGATCAGCTTCACGATGGAACCAATCTCGCCCGACTGCGCGTCGAGCTCGCTGATCACCTTCGCCGAGGCGTCTGCCGCCGCCCTGATGCCCGCCATTCCCTCGCCGATCTGCACGAGCGCCTTCTGCACGCCCTCTGCCGCCTGCCTGTAACGGGTGGCCTCCTCTCCGGCCGCCCGGGCAGCCTCGGTCATCTCCGCGAAGACGGCGACCACCTGGCGGGCCAGGCCGTTGGTGCGGTCCAGGTCCTCCAGCTGCGAGTGGGTCGCCTGGTACAGCCGCTGTAGCAGATCGTTGACGCGGCCGATGAGACGCCAGATCTCCTGCACCGCGTCATGCGTCCGCACCGCCTGCGCGGCCAGCTCGCCGATCGCTTCCACCGCCGAATTGGGCTCAACCGGTACCTGGGAGGCCGCTGTTTCGGCGGCAACAGGCCCGACCGCTGTTGCTGCGGCAGCTTGCTGGGCTGCTGCCAAGGCTTGCTCGGCTGCCGCCGCGGCGGAACCTGCCCGCCCCGCGCTTGCCTCAGCCCTTGCCGACTCCAGCGCGGCCCGGTGCGTGAGCCCAACCCACAGCCCACCGGCCAGGGAGACCAGGAAGCCGGCGCCCCAGAGCGCCATGCGGGCGTAAGGGCTGGAGACCCACAGGGAAGAGGCCACCACCACCCCCGTAATCAGGCTGCTGATCCAGGCGCGCCAGAACAAGAGAATCCCTCCATTCGCCACGCGGGTGGCGTGCGTTGAGTCAATTGGTACATAGTTCAGCGCTGCAACTTGGTCCTCCTGCCAATCGGTGGTTCGTGGGCGGCTCGCCGCTGTGGTAGAATGGTGGCGATGCTGTGGGAGCGGAAAGGTGATGTCTGGTGCTGACGCGCAGGCTCTTTCACGAGGATGCATACCGCACCGAGTTCGAGGCGAAGGTTCTGTCGTGCACGGCCGCAGGGGAGGCCTGGGAGGTGGTGCTGGACCAGACGTGCTTCTACGCGGAGTCCGGCGGCCAGCCCAGTGATACCGGCATTCTGGGAGGGCAGCCCGTCCGGGGGGTGCACCTGCGGGAAGACGGCGCCATCGTCCACGTGGTGGACAGGCCCCTGGAAGGCACCGTCACCGGCCAGGTGGACTGGGCCCGCAGGCTGGACGCGATGGAACAGCACACGGGCCAGCACCTCCTCTCCGCCGTCTTCGTCCATCTCTTCGGCGCGGACACGGTCGCCTGGCACCTGGGGGCAGAGGCGACCACGATCGACGTGGACATGGAGAGCCTCACGGCCGAACAGGCCGAAGAGGCAGAGATCACCTGCAACCGGCTGATCCGGTCCGGGCTGCAGGTGCGTACCCACGTGACCGATTCTGTTCACATCGGCCAGTTCCCCCTGCGCAAGCCGCCGGCCGTCGAGGGCGAGATCCGCGTGGTGGAGATCGACGGTTACGATTTCGTGGCCTGCGGCGGAACGCACGTGCGCAGCACCAGTGAGCTGGGCCTGCTGAAGATCAAGGGCTGGGAGCGGTACAAGCGGCTCACCCGCATCACCTTCCTGGCAGGCCAGCGGGCCCTGAACGACTACCTGGCCCTCGACCGCATGACCCGCGAGCTCGCCAGGCGGCTCACCATCGGCGTCGACGACCTGCCGGGCTGGGTCGACCGCACGCAGGAGGAGCTGAACAGCCTGCGCAAGCGGGTGCGCACCCAGCAGGAGCAGTTGCTCAGCCTCGAGGCGAAGGAACTGATCGCCGGCGCACGCCGCGTCGGGTCCGCTCGGATCGTGCGGCAGAGCTTCGGCGGCCGGCCCTTTGAGGAGCTCCGCCTCCTCGCGGGCATGGTGGCCGCCGAACCAGGATGCATCGCCGTCTTCGGAACCCGGGGCGCCGTGCCGCAGGTGATTATGCACCGCGCCGTGGACCTGCGCCTCGACGTGGGGAAGATCATCCGCGAGGTCCTCCCCCTGATCAATGGCAAGGGCGGCGGGTCCCCCGTGCAGGCCCAGGGCGGCGGCAGCCGTCCGGAGCGGCTCGAGGCCGCACTGGATGCCGCCGTGGAGCTGATCGCCCAGGCACTGGGGCGATAGTGGCTCGGCGCCGCGGGCGCCCGCCCTGCCCGGTGCCACCGGCCGGCGGCGTCGCCCGTCGAATGTTCGTGAGAAGGCCGTCCCCCGGAGCAAGTTGCTCCGGCGGGACGGCCTCTGTATATCGCAAGACTTGTACCTGCTCTACCTGAGCAGCGCCGCCGACTGGGCGGTCCACTGCACGAAGGGGTTGGCGAAGATGGTGAACAGCACGACGCCCACCAGCGAGAGGACAACGGTGACGCCGATCGGGCCGCTGCGCTGCAGCGCCGGATAGTCGCCCTTCTCCAGGAACATCACCCGGACGACCCGGTAGTAGTAGCCCACCGAGATCACCGAGTTGACCGCCATCAGCACGGCCAGCCACACGTACCCTGCGGACGCGGCCGCCTCGAAGAGGAAAACCTTGCCCAGGAAGCCCACCGTGGGCGGGATGCCGATCAGCGAGACGAAGAAGAGCAGCAGGGCCCAGGCGTACATCGGGTTCCGGCTGGCCAGCCCCTTGAAGTCGTCCACGTTGACCCAGCCACCCTCCTGATCCAGGTGGGTCAGGATGGCGAAGATGCCGAGGTTGGTGACGGCGTAGGCCATGACGTAGAACAGGACCGAGGAGATGCCGGCGGAACTCTGCAGGCCGGAGGCCGCCACGCCAACCAGGATGTACCCGGCCTGGGCGATGGAGGAGTAGGCCATCATCCGTTTGATGTTGGTCTGCTGCAGGGCCACCAGGTTGCCGAGGGTCATTGAGACCGCCGCGATGACGGCCCAGATGATCGTCCACCGCTCGGCGTAGGGCGCCACGCCCAGGCCGCCGACAAAAACCCGCAGGATCGCCGCCATGGCGGCGCCCTTGGGGCCGACGGAGAAGAAGGCCGTCACCGGGGTGGCTGAACCCTCGTACACGTCAGGCGCCCAGAGGTGCATCGGCACCGCGGCTACCTTGAAGGCGAAGCCGGCGATCAGGAAGACCATGCCGGTCACCAGCAGCGGCGTGATCGCGCTGCCTGCCGCCGCTACCACGGGGCTGGCGCCCAGGAGGTTCGTTGCGATATCCGGCAGCCGCGTCGTGCCCGTGGCGCCGAAGATCAGCGACAGGCCGAACAGGAGGACAGCCGACGCCACGGAGCCGGTGAGGAAGTACTTCAGCCCCGCCTCGTTGGACTTGGGGTCCTTCCGGAGAATTCCGGCGAGGATGTACGAGGAGATCGAGGAGAGCTCCAGGCCGATGTAGATGGTAAGCAGGTCCCGGGAGGAGACCATGAACATCATGCCCAGCGTCACGGCCAGGACGATCTCATAGAACTCCATGTACGCCCCGCGCAGGAACTTGGCCACGTAATCCGCCGAGAGGAGGATGACCATGGCAGCGATGCCCAGCAACACGGCGATCATGAAGAAGGTGAACCCGTCGGCGACGATCATGTCGCCCCAGAACTCCAGGGGTCGCTTCGCCGCGATGGCCGCCTGGATGTTCGAGTCGGTGGCGCTCCACCAGACGGAGGCGAGCGCCAGCACGACACCGCCCAGCGTAACCCAGACGAGGTTGCGCTTCTCCTTGACGTAGAAGTCGACGACCATGACCACCAGCAGCGCGGCGGTGACGATCAGGTGCGGGAGGACGGCGATGTAACTCGGGTTGACCAGGTCGCTCCAGCTGACTGCGCCCGTCAAGCTACATCCCTCCCAGCCCCATCACCTGCGTCAGGGTCTCCACAGAGGCGGACAGCAGGTCCAGCACAGGCTTGGGGTAGACGCCGAAGAGGACGATGAGAACGGACAGCGGGGCGAAGATCAGCTTCTCCTTCCAGCTGATGTCAGGCAGGCCGGCGTACTCCTTCTTGGCCTCGCCCAGGAGCACGTTCCGCATGGTCAGCAGGTGCCAGGCAGCGGTTATCACCATGCCGACGCCGGCCACCAGCACCCACAGGCCGAAGGCCGGGTAGGAGCCGGTCAGCGAGATGAACTCGCCGATGAAGCCGGCCAGACCGGGCAGGCCCAGGTTGGCGAAGGCGACGAAGGCCGTGGCGAACGAGATCACCGGGACGGTCAGGAACATGCCGCCCAGCTTGGTCAGGTCGCGGGTATGGGTGCGCTCGTAGAACATACCGACGGCGAAGAAGAAGAGGGGCGAGATCAGGCCGTGGGCGATGGTGACGAAGTATCCGCCCTGAAGGGCCACCTGGGCCAGATCAGGCTGCCCCGCGGCGGCCAGCTTGCTGGCGGCGGCCAGGGCCATGATGAAGAAGCCCATGTGGTTGACCGAAGAGTAGGCAACCTGCTTCTTGAAGTCCTTCTGCGCCATGGCGGCCAGGGCGGCGTAGATGATGCCGACCACGCCGAAGACGAAGATCAGGTTGGCGTACTTCGCTGCCACCTGGGGCAGCAGCGGGTGGCTTATGCGCACCATGGCGTAGGAACCCAGCTTCAGCAGGATGCCGGCCAGCAGCATCGAGATCGGCGTGGGCGCCTCCACGTGGGCGTCGGGCAGCCAGGTGTGGAAGGGGAACATGGGCACCTTGATCGCGAAGCCCACCAGCAGAGCGAAGAAGGCGAAGGTAGTGAGCCCGTCGATGGGCAGGGCCGAGGTCTCGGCGGCCATCTGGAGCAGGTTGAAGGTGCCGACGCCGGTGCGGACATACAGGTAGATGGCGCCGACCAGCATCACGGTGGAACCGATCAGGGTGTAGAGGAAGAACTTGATGGCCGCGTACTCACGGCGCTCGCCGCCCCAGATGCCGATCAGGAAGTACATCGGCAGGAGGACGATCTCCCAGAACACGTAGAACAGCATGAAGTCCAGCGTGGCGAAGACGCCGTTGGTGCCGGTGGCCAGGATCAGCAGCAGGATCAGGTAATCCTTCACCCGCGTGTTGATGTACTTGTAAGAGGCCAGCACCGCCAGGGGGAAGAGCAGCGTCGAGAGCAGGATCATGGTGAAGGCGAAGCCATCCACGCCCAGGGTGTAGTGAACGCCGATGGACTCGATCCACGGCACGTGGGTGACGAACCGCATCCCCGCAGCGTAGGGCTCGGTGGAGACGGGTGCGCTGGTCCACTGGGCTGCCAGGATCAACGACAGCACGAACGGAATCAGGGTACCGATTCCCGCAAGCCCGTACAGCAGTCGCTCCTGCGTCTTCGGAACGAACAGCATCAGCAGGGCGAAGACCAGGGGAACAAAGATGATCAGCGACAACATCCCCGACAGCCTCCTATCTAATGACCTGGACTAGGACCACGCCAGCCACCAGCACTGCGAAGAACGTCAGCATATACTGCTGCACGTAACCGGTGGACAGCTTGCGCAGGGCGGAACCCAGCGCACGGGCGATGTCTGCCCACATGGTCACCAGCGCGTCCACGACATGCTTGTCGAACCAGGCCGCGACTTCTGAAGCGTACACGGAGACAGTGCCTGTGAGGTTGACGAGTCCGTCGACCACCGCGCCATCAAACCAGGCAATCGCACGGGAGGTCGCCTGAGTGGTCCTGATCACCACCAGATCATAGAACTCATCGACATAATACTTGTTTCGAAGCAACGTGTAAACTGGCTTCAGCCTTGTGATCCAGACCGCACGCGCCTCCGGCTTCACCACGGCGTACAGGTACCAGCCGAGGAAGATGCCGATCAGGCCGGCCGCGGTGGCCATTCCGGTCACGAGGAGCTCGGTGCTGAACTCCACGTGATGCTCAAGGCCGGGCAGGTGCAGGAAGTTCTGGACGAAGACCATCCAGTCAGCGTGGGTCAGGTGCTGGAACAGCGGCGTGCCCAGCCAGCCGAAAAGCGCCGCCGGGACGGCCAGAATCACCAGCGGAACCGTCATGGCCCGGGGCGACTCGTGGGCATGCTCGTAGAGTTCCTGATCCCGGGGCTTGCCGAAGAACGCCAGGTAGGTGGCCCGGGTCATGTAGTATGCCGTCACGAAGGCCGTGGTCAGGGCCATGATGAACGGAAGCTTCTGCAGCCAGAAGGGCCAGGTGGCCACAAGCGGGTTGTGCCACTCCCAGGCCGCCAGCAGCAGCTCGTCCTTGGAGAAGAAGCCGGAGAAGCCAGGGATGCCGGCGAGGGCCGCGTAGCCCACCATCCAGGTCCAGAAGGTGACGGGGATCTTCTTGCGGAGACCGCCCATCTTGTGGAGCAGCTGGTTGTGGTGATGCGCGTGGATCACCGAGCCGGCCGCCAGGAAGAGCAGCGCCTTGAAGAAGGCGTGGGTGAGCAGGTGGAAGTTGCCCGCCGTCCAGCCGCCCAGGCCGATGGCCATGATCATGTAGCCCAGCTGGGAGATGGTGGAGTAGGCGAGAACCTCCTTGATGTCCCACCGCAGCGTGGCGATGGATGCGGCGAAGAGCGAGGTGAAGGCGCCGACGAAGGTAACCACCGCCAGGACCCACGGGGCCACGTGGCCGTAGATCATGAACGCACGGCCCACCAGGTAGACGCCGGCGGCGACCATCGTCGCAGCGTGGATGATGGCGGAGCCCGGGGTGGGGCCGGCCATCGCATCGGGCAGCCAGGTGTGCAGCGGGAACTGTGCCGACTTCCCGATGGCGCCGGTGAAGAGCAGGAAGGCGCCGAGGGCCAGCAGCCCTGCCGTGGCCGGATCCTGCACCAGCGCCGGCACCTTCTCCGCCAGGCCAGCCCACGTCAGGTCGCGGGCGGCGAAGAAGATGATGAAGATGCCGACCATCATGCCGATGTCGCCGACGCGGGTGGTAAGGAAGGCCTTGATCTGGCCGTAGCGCGGCCAGGCCTGCTCATACCAGTGACCGATCAGCAGGTAGGAGCAGAGGCCCATGATCTCCCATGCGACCAGCAGGAGGAACAGGTTGTCGGCCATCACCAGCACCAGCATCCCCATTGTGAACAGGTTGATGGCGCTGTAGAAGCGGGGAATCCGCTTATCGCCGTGCAGGTAGGCGCTGGAGTAGAGCTGCACGCAGAAGGAGACCAGGGTGATCATCGGCAGCATCAGGGCCGTCAGGTTATCGACCTGAAAGCCCATGTACATCTCATAGGGGCCGAAGTCTGCCCAGTGGAAGAAGGCGTGCCAGGCCGGTTGGGTGTTGTAGAGGACCTCGCCGGCGGCGTGCGGGTGTGCGATCACCGCAGCCAGCACGAAGACGGACCAGAGGAAGGTCACCAGCATGCCGCCGGCGCCCAGCGCCCAGGCGCGGTCACGCAGGATGCCCGCGAGCGCGGCGATCGTCACGGAGACGGCCAGGGGGAGCGCAGCGATGACCCATGCGTTGTTCAGGAAAAAGTCCACGCTGTCAACCCTCCTAACCCTTCAGCATAGTGGCCTTGTCGACCTCGATGACGTCACGGTTCCGCACCATGGACAGGATGATGGCCAGGCCGACCGATGCCTCTGCCGCAGCCACCGTCATGACGAACAGGGTGAGAATCGGAGCCCGCGCAGCCGTCTCGGGGTTCGCCTGCCAGTAGTATCGGCCGAAGGTGATGAGGTTCAGGTTGACGCCGTTGAGCATGATCTCAACGAACATCAGAATCCGGACGGCGTTCTTGCGGGTGAGGGCGCCCCACAGCCCGAGGCCGAACAGGAGGGCGCCGAGTCCGAGCGGGTAGTAAATCGGCAGTTCCACTACGACTCTGCCTCCTTCGCCGTCAGGATGATGGCCCCGATCATGGCGATCAAGAGCAGAATCGAGGCGATCTCAAAGGGGATCACGTAGGTGGTGAACAGGTCCGCACCGATGGCCTTCACCGCCACGACCGACCGCTCACCGCCGCCGGCCGGCAGGTTGGCCGTGGAGTAAAGGTAGAGCATGAAGGCGGCGAAGACCGCTCCCACCACCAGCACAGCCGGGCTGGAGCGCCACAGCGTGATCCGCTCCCGCTGCTGCTGTTTGATGTCGCGCAGGCCCGAGAGCATGATGGCGAAGATCACCATCGTGGTGATGGCACCCGCGTAGACCAGCACCTGAATCGCCGCGATGAACTCGGCCTGGAGCAGGAGGAAGATCCCGGCGACGGCCGTGAAGGAGAGTGCCATGAAGAGAGCGGCGTGGGTGATCAGGCTGGCAGTGACCATCCGATAAGTCGAGACCAGGGTGACCACTGCGAGGATGATGAAGGTCCAGAACTGGCCGCTCATGAGCAGGTCTGTTGTCACGGTTGACCGGCCCCCTCCCCGTCTTTGCTCGCCTCAGCCGCCGGCTTGGTCTCTGCAGCGGGCTTGGCCTCCGCCGCAGGCTTGACCTCGGCCGCCGGCTTGGCCTCTGCCGCAGGCTTGGCCTCCGCTGCAGGCTCCTCCGCGGGCTTCTGGAACTGCGGCTTCAGTTCGGGCACATAACCCTTCGGCAGGGGCGGGCGCCCGAGGTAGCCGTGCACGTCCTGGATGTCGTCCTCGGTAGCGTTGGTGAGGCCGTGGAAGACCCAGGGAGGCGTGCCGGCCTTCTTCTTGGCGCCCGGATCCTCGGCCTTGGAGTACTTGAGGCCCATCCGCAGGAGGTCCTCGAACTCGAAGACGAGGTTCTCGGGCTCTATCTTGCAGAGTTCGTAGTCCATGCCCATCACCAGCGAGTCGAAGGGGCAGGCCTCCACGCAGAGGTTGCAGAGCATGCACCGCGACATGTCGATGGCGAAGCGGTCAGAGACCTTCTTCTTGGTCTCCGGATCCTGGTGCCACTCGATGCTGATGACGCCGACCGGGCAGGCATCAGCGCACTGCATGCAGGAAGTGCACTTGTACTCGCCGGTGAGCAGGTCGGTCTTCTGCACCGGAATGCCCCGGAACCAGGGGGGCACGTCGTCCTTCACGTCGGGGTAGAACACCGTGACGGCGGGCCGGAACATCATCTCGCGGAACGTGATTTTCAAGCCCGTTGCAAAGGACTTGCCTGCGCGCCACGCCTCCCCGATGAAGTTGGTAACGCCCATGCGGGCTCACACCTCCCTACTAGAGCCACCATCCCAGGAGCCTCAGGGTAAAGGAGCCAATCGTGATCGGCAGGCCGTCGAACGCAACTGCGACGTACCGGAGCGTGCCGGTCAGGAAGATGTTGAACAGGGAGACCGGCAGGAGGAACTTCCAGCCCAGGTCCATCAGCTGGTCAATGCGCACACGGGGCAGCGTCCAGCGAATCCACATCGCCAGGAACACGAAGAAGTAGGTCTTCAAAAAGAGCCAGAAGACGCCGGCCAGCCAGTTCAGCACGGTGCTGCCCATGACCGTCAGGCCCCAGTTGGCCACTGCCGTGCCCACCGGGTTGGCGAAGGCGCCGAAGCCGTTCAGCAGGTTGCCCAGGCCGGCGGCCACCTGCCCCAGCGTCGGTCCGCTCCAGCCGCCCAGGAAGAGGGAGGCTGCAATGGCAGACCATGCGGCCAGGTGGATGTACTCGGACAGCATGAACATGGCCCAGCGGAAGCCGGAGTACTCGGTGTGGTGGCCGGCCACCAGTTCCTGCTCCGCCTCGGACAGGTCGAACGGCGCCCGGTTGAGCTCGGCCAGCGAGGCCATCAGGTAGACGAGGAAGCCGATGATCTGCGGGAAGAGGAACCAGCCGAACAGGCCGCGCTCCTGCTGCGCCAGCACGATGTCCGAGAGCCGCAGGGAGCCGGCCATCATCACCACGCCGATGACCGACATGACCATGGTGATCTCGTACGAGATCATCTGGGCGGCGCCGCGCATGGCACCCAGCAGGGAGTACTTGTTGTTGGAGCCCCAGCCGGCCATGAACGTGGCGATCACGTCGTAACCGGTGACGGCGGCGATGAAGATGATGCCGATCTCAAAATCGGTCGCAATAAGCTTGTCGCCGAAGGGCACGATAAGCCAGACGAGGTTCGCCGATACGAAGCCAATAAACGGTGCGATCAGGTAGAGCCACTTGTCGACGTTGTTGGGCTGGATGTACTCCTTCACCCACAGCTTGATCAGGTCGGCGACTGGCTGAAACCAGCCCCACAGGCCGACCCGCCAGGGGCCGACGCGGTTCTGGATCCACGCCGAGATCTTCCGCTCCAGCATGAGGCAGAGGTAGAAGTTCAGCAGCCCGCAAATGAGGATCAGGCTCGCCTTCAGGATCCCGCCGATCCACACCTGTGCAGTGGTCGGCAAGCTGTACCACCACTCCATGCTACCGGTCCACCTCCCCCAGCACGATGTCGATGGAGCCCAGGATGGGAATGATGTCGGCGAGCTTGTGGCCGGGGATCAAGAGCGGCATCAGCTGCAGGTGGGTGAAGGCCGGGGAGCGCCACTTGACCTTGTACGGGTTCGCACCGCCGTCGGAGACCACGTAGCAGGCGATCTCGCCGCGGGCGCCCTCGATGCGGTGGTAGACCTCGCCCTTGGGGGGCTTGAGCACGCGGGGCACCTTGGCCATGACCGGGCCCGGGTTCTCGGCCAGCCACTGCAGGCACTGCTTGACGATGCGGGACGACTGGAGCATCTCCTCCTGCCGCACCCACCACCGGTCGAAGCAGTCGCCGTTCTGGCCCACGGGGATGTCGAACTCGAGCCGGTCGTAGACCGAGTAGGGCAGGTTCTTGCGCAGGTCCCACTTCACCCCGGAGCCCCGGAGCACCGCGCCGGAAGCGGAGTAGGCGATCGCCTGCTCCGGCGAAAGCACGCCGATGCCCTTCGTGCGGTACTGGAAGATGCGGTTGTTCGTCACGAGGGCGTCCCATTCGGGGTATACGTAGGAGTCGAGGTAGTTGATGAAGCCCCAGATGGTCTTGTCGGCCTTGTCCTCGCCGTCCTGCGGCGTACCGATGATGCCCTCGGGCAGGTCGTTGCGCACGCCGCCGATGCGCAGATAGTTGTAGAGCAGACGGCCGCCGGTGATGCGCTCGAAGAGCGAGTAGATCTTCTCGCGGTCGCGCCAGCAGTACAGGAAGGCCGACATCGCCCCCAGGTCCAGGGCCATCGAACCCAGGGCCAGGAAGTGCGAGGTGATGCGCTGCAGTTCGGCCATCATCACCCGGATGTACTGCGCCCGCTCCGGCACCTGGATGGCGTCGCCGAAGAGCTTCTCTACGGCCTCCACGTAGCACTGCTCGTTGATGAGCGCGGCCAGGTAGTCGGTCCGGTCGGTATACGGGATCACCTGCGGGTATGTCTTCTGCTCGGAGAGCTTCTCAAAGCACCGGTGAAGGTAACCGATGTCGGGCTCGCACCACGTCACCTGCTCGCCGTCGAGCTTCACCATGAGGCGGAGCACGCCGTGGGTCGAGGGGTGCTGGGGGCCCATGTTGACCAGCAGTTCTTTCGTCCGTTCCACGTTTACACCTCCGCACCGGGCCTACTCGGCGAAGCGGTGCCGCACGAGCCGCGGGCGCTTGGGTCGCCGATCGGTGAAGTCCTTCAGCAGCGGGTAGCCACCCTGCCAGTTGTCCGGCAGCAGAATCCGGCGGTGGTTGGGATGGCCGTCAAAGCGGATGCCGTACATGTCGTAGGTCTCCCGCTCGTGCCAGTTGGCGCCGGGGTACAGGCCGGCGATGGACGGGATGTGGGCGCCCGTGCGGGGCAGGTCGACCTTGATGTGGATCGTGCGCGCACCCACCTCGGCGGGATCGATGCGCGCCAAGCTGGTGACGAGGGTCAGGCGATCCTGCCAGTCGATTGCGGTCACAGCGCTGCAGTACTTATAGCCAGCGTCATAGCACGCGCGCACCGCCTCCTCGTACTGTGCTGCAGGGACGAGGACCTCGGTGTCGCCGTTCACGTGCGTGGCGAACTGGGCGTCAGGAAACCGCTCCTTCAGAAAGTCCAAGCGGACTCACCCCCTGGAGTACTCTGGACGGCGAATGCGGGGCACGCAGAGGCGCGTTCGCTGGTCATACCCAGTGGAGCACACCCTTCTTGTACGCGTAGAAAAGCCCCGTCGCCAGCACCCAGAGGAAGAGGAACATCTCGATCAGGGCTCCGGCACCGAGGGTATCAAAGACGACAGCCCAGGGATAGAGGAAGATGGCCTCCATGTCAAACACGAAAAACGTGAGTGCGAACACATAATAGCGGATGTTGAAGTTTACAAGAGCGTCGTCAAAGGGCAGCTCGCCGCATTCGTAGGTCTCCAGCTTCTCGCCCTGGTTGGGGTTCCGGGGGGCGAAAAGCCGTACGAGGCCATAGTTCATGAACACGAAGCCAACGGCAACAATGATGGTCGCCACCAGGTCAACGTAGGAATAGCTCACCGGGCATTATCCCCTTTCACCGACCTCCGGCCAAAAGGCAGGGCAAACGGCCCTGCCCCTGTGACGCTAACCCTTCGTGATGAGGCCGCGCTTTCCGGTCTTGATCATCTCCTGAATCTCCATGAGCGCCTGCAGCAGCGCCTCAGGCCGGGGCGGGCACCCCGGGACGTAGACGTCGACCGGTACGACCTTGTGTACGCCGTCGACCACGTTGTAGGTGTCCCAGTACGGGCCACCGTTGGACGCGCAGGCCCCCATCGCGATGACGAACTTGGGCTCCGCCATCTGGTCATACAGTCGGCGGACCACGACGGCCATCTTCTCATTTACGGTGCCGGCAACGATCATCAGGTCGGCCTGCCGCGGAGACGACCGCATTGCCTCCGAGCCGAAGCGGGCAATGTCGTACTTCGAGCTGCAGGCGGCCATCATCTCGATCGCGCAGCACGCGATCCCGAAGCCAAGCGGCCAGGTGGAGTTGCCGTATCCCCACCCCAGCACCTTCTTCACCACGTCGGGCATCTTGCCCGCAATGACGTTCTGGTTGACCACATCGACCTCAGAGAGCACGACCGGGTCGTTGAGCCAATCCAGTTCCTGGGCTTTGGCCTGGCTCATTGTGTCACCTCCTCGCCCGTGGACTGCTCTATTAGCACTATTCCTTGGACCATGAGAGTCGCACGCCAATGCCCATTATACGGTCTGGTTTCTTCAAGAGTCAACGACGATAGGGTGCGAAGGGGCTATAGCCAACAGGCAAGGCAGATGAAAAAGCGTTATCCCGTTCATGCACCCCTCGCATGCCGACTACAGCCCATTGGCGAGGAGATCGCGGAACGAGGTGAGCGTTCCGGAGCGCTCCGGAGGCAGGTTCCGCCCTTCCCGGTCGATGAGGAAGTCCGTCACAAAGAACACGTCGATCCCGAGGGTGGCTGCCGCCCCGTCCTCCTGGACGTCGTTGCCAACCATCAGGCACTCGCCGGGCGCCCGCCCGATCCGCTCCAGCACTTCCTGATAGTACTGCGGCTGGGGCTTGCAGGCATGCATCTCCTCGTACACCGTGACCAACCGCCAGGGCAGGTCATCCACTTCGATCCAGCGCATCCGCTCCTCGATGGCGATGCGGGGGAAGAGCGGGTTCGTGGCCAGGACGATCTCGTATCCCCGCGCAAGCGCAGTCTCCACCACCGAGCGGGCGATTCCGGGCAGCCCCCTGCAGGTGGAACGCAGGGAGGGGAACTGCTCGCGGTAGAACGCGTCGAACAGGGGCATCAGCGCGGACCTGTCCATCCCCACCCGGGTGAAGAAGGCATTGGCGAAGACCTCGGCGTTCGTCAGGCCGGGATCGGTGTTGCGGACCATCTCTCCGGTGGCTGCCCAGACGTGCTTCACCAGTTCCGCCGGCTGCACCAGGTGGCCGGCGTAGGCGCCGAGGGCGCGCATGTACTGCCGGGCGAACGCATCCGTGTCAATCGGCAGAAGGGTGCCATCCAAATCGAACAGGATCGTCTTGATCAAACTGTTCACCTCATCTTGTCCTCATGCCAGGGGTAATTGGGCGCCGAGCGCCCGAGTCCCTGCCGGGAGTCTGTCCCGGCAGGTGTCGAGAGGGATGTCGAACGGTTCTCGGGCCACCTGGGTGCGCGTCCTCTTGCACTCCACCTTCACGGCGGCTATCATGTTCGTAGACTGAATGGCACGATGTTTCTGTTAATTATTTTGGAGGGATACGCGTTGCCGCTGTCTCGTCTGAGGCGCCTGCTGGAGCAGGAGCAGTACCGTGAGGCCCAGACGGAAGGAGAGCGCCTGATCCGACAGGGAACGCTCACCGCCGAGGAGCTGGCCCGGGCATACAAGGGCACCGCGGTGGCCAGTTTCTACCAGAAGAACGTGTTCGCAGCCATCACGCTGGCCGAGTACGCACTGGCGGCAGCTGAGCGATCGGATGACTTGGAGTTGATCAACAAGTGCCGGTACGACCTCGGTGCGTACTACTTCTTCTTGGGCGACTACCCCCGAGCTCAGGACCATCTGCTCACCTGTCTCAGTGACCTGCAGTACACCCCCTCGCTGGTCGACCTCGAGGCCCGGGCCCACCACAACCTGGCGCTGATCTTCCGTAACCGGCGCCAGTACGATAACGCATTGGGGTCCCACCACATTGCAGTGGACCTGCTCAAGCGCTGTGGCGATTGGGCTCTTGTAATGGAAGGTTTGCGTGGAATCGTTTACTGTCACCTCGCTCGAAACGAACCTGAAGAGGCCCTTACCTACATTCAAAGCGTTGAGGAGCTGCTGGAACAGCACCCGCACGATCGAGTGGCCGCCAGCCTTCTCACCGACTGGGCGTACTACTACCAGATCACCGGCGACCTGAAGCGGTCCATGCAGTACTGTATGGCAGTGCTCTCACCGGGCACCCCCGGGGTCGATGACCACGTCCTTGCGACAGCAGCTGTCATCGCCGGGGAGAACGCTCTGATCTTGGATCGGTGTGAGGAGGCCCGCGTCTTCGCGCACCTTGCCGAGCATTACGCCCTCCACGCAAACCAGGCGACGCTGATGAACCGAGCCACTGCGCTCCGCCGCAGGCTGTACGACATCGGGTATCTGGCGTCGTAGCGCAGAGACCGGGTGGCCTCTTGGCCACCCGGTCGCAGGGCGACCTTTCGCCGCGGGATTACTCCCGGGTGGCGCTGGGCCGCAACAAGCTGTCATACGGGTTCGGGCGCAGCGAAAAAAGAGACCCGGTACGGCGTACCGGGCGCCCGAATGAACTAACCGCATGCCAAGGGAAAGGGGAGAGAGGAATGCGTCGCATCCTGATCAGCCTGTTCGTGATGGCCAGCCTGCTGGCGATCGCGGCGACGGCCCTGGCCGAGCCGAGAGGCGCCGGTCCAACCATCTGGTAGGGCACAGTCCATGCAACCTGGGGCCTGTCCTCGATGCGGGAGGACGGGCCTCAACCCTTGTTACCCTCCGCCCTGTCCCGGATCAGCAGAACCAACTCCTCCGGGGTGATCCGGGCCTCCGCCGCCATTGAGATCGCCTCGGCATACTGGATCATCTGGGCCGGCGACACGTCCACCGGCGCGCTCTCCAGGCGACCCCGGGCGTAGAAGGAGAGCGGAATGCCCGTAATCGAGACCATCTGTGCCAGCACCATCGGGCCGACCTCGCAGTAGCCCGCGATGATGTCGTTGAGCGCCCGGACCGACAGGCCCAGCTGGTAGGCGACCACCGGCCGGGTGAAGATCGACGGAAACTGCTCGCACAGGAAGTCGACCACCCGTGCGAAGCGCTGTTCCACCGTCTCCAGTTCGATCTCGCGGCGCATCCGGGACGGAAGCCCCTTGTAGTACCGTGCGAAGCGCTGCCCCACGGTCCAGGCCTGTCCTCCGATCAGCAGCGCGGCCCGGTCGTCGTACGGAGGCGCGTGCACCTCCCCGAGGATGAAGGCGACGCTGACACCCAGGGCCCTGGCCAGGCGCCCCAGCGCGTCGATCGTCGGGTTCACCTTGGCGCCCTTCTCCAACTGCGAGATGTACCCCACGGCGAGTCCGCTCTTCTCGCTCACCTGCTGCAGAATCATCCCCTGCTGATTCCGAGCCCAGGCGAGCCTTTCCCCCATGGAACTCTGCACGGTCGACTCCCCCCCTGCCAGGTGCTTGAGTCGTTACCGGAATAAGGGACTCAGTTTGATTCTAGCAGGAGGGGCAAGCCCGGTCAATCGTTTACAGATTATTTTGTGTTTCGCTTACAGATTATTGGGCGTCCAAGGCCGGAGAGCCCGGGACGCCCGAAAGCGTGCGCTGTCGGCTATGGGCCACGCTATGCATCGCCGAAGCTGATGCCGATGGCCTTGGCCGCCCTGACCAGTTCGCCGTCCACGGGCACGGGCCGCACCTTGCCGCCCACGTCCTTGATCGGCACGTGGGTGATGACCCCGTTCTGCAGGACCACCACCTCGCCGTAGGTCCGGTTGATCGCCAACTCCGCCGCCGCGATGCCGTACCGGCTGGCGAGGATGCGGTCGTACGCCGTCGGGCTGCCACCGCGCTGCAGGTGGCCCAGAACGGTTACCCGAGACTCAAGCCCGGTCATCGCCTCCAGCCGCGTCGCAACGTACTGGCCGATGCCGCCCAGGCGCTTGGGATCGTGGCTGCCCTCGACGGTCTGCTTGACAACCAGTTCGCCTTCCGGCGTGCGGGCCCCCTCTGCCACCACGATGATGGAGAAGGGCTTGCCCGCCTCGCGCCGCTGGTTCACCTTCGCCGCAACGGCCTCGAGGGTGAAGGGGATCTCGGGAATCAGGATGGCGTCCGCGCCGCCGGCGAGGCCGGAGGCCACGGCGATCCAGCCTGCGTACCGCCCCATCACCTCCAGGACCATCACGCGGTGGTGCGACTCAGCCGTGGTGTGCAGCCGGTCCAGCGCCTCCGTGGCGATGCTGACAGCAGTATCGTACCCGAAGGTCTGGTCAGTGGCATGCAGGTCGTTGTCGATCGTCTTGGGCACGCCAATCATGGGCAGGCCCCTGTCGCCGCACATGGACGCCACGGCCAGCGAGCCCTCGCCGCCGATGACGACGATGCATTCCAGCCCCAGCGCCTCCGCGTGCCGCACGCAGTCCTCAAAGCGGTCCTCACCGTGGAAGTTGAAGGGGTTGTCCCGGTTCGAGGTGCCGAGGATGGTGCCGCCACGGGGGAGGATGCCGGAAATGGCCTGCCCGTGCAGCACCTGGAACTCGCCTTGCACGAGGCCCTTGTACCCGTTGCGGAAGCCAATGACTTCAATCTTCTCGGCCTGAAGCCGCTTCACCAGCGCGCGGATAACGGCATTAAGACCCGGTGCGTCTCCGCCGCCTGTAAGCACACCGACACGCCGCATATCTATACCCTCCCAAACTGGTATATAGGAGTGCAGATTTCGCCGTGTACAACGTAGCATAGAACGGAAACAATGTTCAATCGTGCCTTGTGACTACGACTACCAGTGCCTGGTACTCATGCGCGCGACCGGCCCCGGCTCAGGGCGGGTCTACCCTGAACCGGGGCCGGCGACGGATGCCAGTGCTTACACTGCGGCCTCCAGCGCCTGCGACAGGTCGGCCAGAATGTCGTCGATGTGCTCGGTGCCCACCGAGAGCCGCACCATCTCCGGCGAGACGCCGGCGGCGCGCTGCTCCTCCTCTGAGAGCTGCTCGTGCGTCGTCGAGGCGGGGTGAATCGCCAGCGACTTGGAATCGCCCACGTTGGCCAGGTGCGAGAACAGGCGGAGCGACTCGATGAACCGCCTGCCGGACGCCGCACCGCCGCGGATGCCGAAGGCGAGGATCGCTCCCTGCCCCCGGGGCAGATACCTCCGGGCGAGCCGGTAGTAGGGGCTCGACTCCAGTCCCGGGTAGGTGACCCATTCCACGTTCGGGTGCTGCTCCAGGAACTGTGCGACGGCCAGGGCGTTGGCCGAGTGGCGCTCCATGCGCAGGTGGAGCGTCTCCAGCCCCTGGAGGAACAGGAAGGAGTTGAAGGGCGAGAGGGCGCCGCCCAGGTCGCGCAGCAGGCTGACCCGCGCCCTCAGGATGTAGGCCTGCTCGCCGAGGTCGGCATACCGCAGGCCGTGGTAGGCCGCGTCGGGCTCCGTGTAGAGCGGGTGCTTGCCCGCCGCCCAGTCGAATCGGCCGCCGTCGACGATCACCCCGCCGATGGCGGTGCCGTGGCCGCCAATGAACTTGGTGGCCGAGTGGACCACGATGTCGGCGCCGTGCTCGATCGGCCGGCAGAGGTAGGGCGAGGCGAAGGTGTTGTCCACGATGAGCGGCAGCCCGTACTCGTGGACGACGGCCGCCACCGCCTCGATGTCCAGCACGTCGCACTTCGGGTTGCCGATAGTCTCCGCGTAGACGGCCCGGGTCCGGTGGTTGATGGCCGTCCGGAAGTTCTCGGGGTCAGACGGGTCGACGAACCGCACCTTGATGCCGAGCCGGGGCAGGTTATGGGCGAACAGGGCGTACGTGCCGCCGTACAGGCTGGAGGCCGCCACGATCTCGTCGCCCGCCCGGGCCAGGTTGAGGATGGCGTAGAGTGCCGCATTCTGCCCGGAGGCCACGGCCAACGCCCCCACGCCCCCTTCCAGGGCCGCGATGCGCTTCTCAAACACGTCGGTGGTCGGGTTCATGATCCGGGTGTAGATGTTCCCCGGCTCCTGCAGGCTGAACAGTCGCGCGGCATGCTCCGTGTCCCGGAACACATAGGAAGTGGTCAGGTAGAGCGGCACCGCCCGCGCCCCCGTTGCATCCACCTCATGGCCGGCGTGAATCGCCAGCGTCTCCAACCGGTACCGCTGTTCCGACAACGCAGCCACTCCCCCTCTCGCAGAATCGCCGTGGCTGCATCCTAACATGGGGCGGGCAGCGGGATCAAGCGACTGTACTACCAGGTGAGAACAGTCAAGGTGACATGATACGGGGCCAGCCGGCAACAGGCCGGCGGCCCCGTTCTCACATCCTGACATCCAGCAGCAGGCCCCTGATCTCGTCCACGGCGGCCAGAATGGCCAGCCTGTCCTGCTCCTGCTCGAGCACCATGCGCGAGAGCGCCTCCAGCCGTTCGTCCACACGCCGGATGGTCACCATGGTCCGCTGCTCCCAGGCCTGGGAATCCCATTCCAGGTCCTGCCGCACCTCCAGCATGTGGCGGGTCAGATCGCGGAAAAGGCGGCCGATGGCGTCGCGGTACTGGCGCAGGTCGGTCTGGCTCAGCGACTCTGTCAGGCGCCGCCCCAGTTCGTCGATCTCCTGCAGCGCCCGGTCGATACGCTCGTTGAAATGCTGTGCGTGGCTGTGCGCCAGCTGCTCGCGGAAGGGCACGCGCGCCGAGGCCGCGGCCCGTTCGCCATTGCCCGTAGTCGCCACGCGGGTCAGGCCTGTCATCAGGCGGACCCGGTCCATTGCCTTGCCTCCTCAGTCCTGCCCGTCCAGCGCGCTCACCGCGGCGAGGATCTCCGTTGTGGACGGATTGCCTGGCTGCACCCACCGGACCACGCCCTGCCGGTCGACCAGGAAGACGGTCCGCTGGATCTGTCCGAGGGGCCCCAGCACGCCGTATGCAGCGGCCACCGCCTTCCCCTCGTCCGCGCAGATCGGGAACTCAAAGCCGTTGTTCTCGGCCCAACGCCGGTGCGAGGCCAGACTGCCCGGGTTGACGGCGACCACCCGCACCCCGCGGGCGGCGTACGAAAGCCCTGCGTCACGCGCCGCGCAGAGCTGCCGCGTACAGCCGGGCGTGTTATCCCTGGGATAGAAGATGAGCAGTGCGCGCTGGTGCCCCCGGAACGCGGAGAGCGTGAACCGGCCCTGGGTGGACTCCAGGGTGAAGTCGGGGGCGAGCTCGCCGGGCTGGATCATCTGTGCCATCCCTCCCGATGCCGGTTTCCACGGCTATTCGCCGCGGAGCGCCCAACTCCTTCCTCCGTCGCTCAGTGCCGCACGGGGTGGCCAAGGAAGGCCGCGATGGGCTCGGCCAGGCAGTGTGCCTCCAGGAGCGCAGCCCGGTGTCCCGCCAGCGAGTCCAGGGTCCAGACATCGGCGCGCCCGCCGTAAGCCTGGATCAGGTCGGCGAACTCGCGGCTCACGGCCGGCGGGAACAGGATGTCGGAGGAGACGGGGAGCAGCAGCACCTCTGCTGAGATCTTCTGGGCCACGACGTCGAGGTCCCGGTTGCCGTACGCGACGTTGTGCAGCAGCGCCGTGCGTGCCGTGGAAGCCAGGTGGGCGGGATCCAGCAGGTGCGCCAGGCGGTCCGCCTCGGCATCCACCTCCGCCTGGAAGGCGTAGCGCCCGTCCGGCCCTGCCCACGGGTGGGGCGACGCCGGTGCGGTGCGCCGCCCCCAGATGGCGTCCAGCCAGTCGTTGGAGGAGGAGAGTGTGAGGTAAAGGCGCAGCGCATGACGGAGGCCGTCGTGCGGCGAGGATGCGATCGCGTCGATGGCCCCCTGGCAGACGGCCAGCGAGAACAGCGGCGTGGCCTGGGGGCCGCTGGCCGCCGCGACGACCTGCCGCACCTGGTCGGGGAACGTCACCGCCCACTCCAGGGCCTGAAAGCCGCCCGTCGACGGACCCGCCACGCAGGCCAGCCGTTCGATGCCCAGCTCGGTCAGCAACTGGTGCTGCAGGCGCACGTTATCGCGCACCGTGATCTGCGGGAAGGCGCTGCCGTACGGCTCCCCCGTCTCCGGATCGCAGGTCGCCGGCCCAGTGGTGACGACCGCCGGGTCGTGGAGGTTGGGATTGCAGAGCGTGTCCACAGCCACGATGAAGTAGTGGTCGGTATCGAACGCGCGGCCGGGGCCGACCAGCGGCTCCCACCAGCCGGGGCGCGGGTCGGACGGGCTGCTCGCGGCGTGGCTGGTACCGAGGAACGGGTGGCAGAGCAGCACCGCATTGTCCCGCTGCGCATTCAGCCTGCCGTAGGTCTCATAGCTCACCGTGGCCGAGATCGACTCCCCCACCTCCAGCCTGAGCCGATCGGTGGTGAAGCGATGCCTGGGTGTGGTCACGCGCGTCGTCGCCTCCTGAGCGCGCAGACTGGGCACACGAAGCCCGTTTTCGTCTGCGCGGGTGCTCAGGGTTTTGGCGAACCGGCGCTCGATCTCCTGTTTCGGGGCGCCGGGGATTGCTGGCTTCCAGCCTTCTTCTGCTCCTGCCGGCCAAAGCGGCAGTGGGGTAGCAGCGGGCACGCGCTGCACTGCGGGTTCCTGGCATGGCAGACCTGCCGGCCGTGGTAGATGAGCCAGTGGTGCGCCTGCGACCAGTACTCCCGCGGGATGCGCCGCATCAGCTGCCGCTCGGTCTCCTCGGGCGTCTTCGCGTCGGCCAGGCCCAATCGGTTGGCCACGCGGAACACGTGGGTATCGACGGCGATCGCGGGCACGCCAAAGGCGTTGGAGAGCACGACATTGGCCGTCTTGCGTCCCACGCCGGGCAATGCGGTCAGCTCCTCCAGCGTCGCGGGCACCTCCCCGCCGTGCCGCTCCAGCAGCATGCGGCTCAGCCCCTGGATGTTCTTCGCCTTGCTCTGCCACAGCCCGCAGTCGCGGATCATCTCGCCGATCTCCGCGACGGACAGCGCGGCGAAGTGCTCGGGACGGTTGTACTTCGGGAAGATCCGGGCCGTGACGATGTTGACCCGGGCATCGGTGCACTGTGCGGAGAGCACGGTGGCCACCAGCAGTTCGAAGGCGTTCCGGTGGTTGAGGGCGCACTTGGCGTCCGGGTACATCTCCTGCAGTTTCTCGAGGATGGCCTGGGTATCCGCTCGCCTGGCTGCCATACCGTCACTCCTGTTCCTCAGCCGAGCGGGCATCCCGCAGCGGCTCCGTGCAGCGTCAAAAAGAGGATCGTCCATTGCGGAAGGGGGAATCGGCTTGATGCCCGCAGATCTGGACCGCATCGGCCAGGGGCTGGCGTCTTCGGACCAGGGGGAGCGGCTCGCTGCCGCGCGCACCCTTGAGGCGCAGTTCGGCGCCCTGGTGGAATCCGGTGCGACGGAGTGGGCTCCGCTGGTCGACCGCTTTCTCCCGCACCTGGTGGCGGGGCTGGGCGATGAGGAGAAGGGGGTGCAGGTTCACTGCGCCAGCTGCCTTCAGTTCCTCGCCTACCAGTCTGACGCGGTGCTCCCCGCCCTCCGGCAGGCCCTGACGCCTCCGGAGGAGCGGCGTGCCTGGGGCGCCGCCTTCGTCGCCGCCCGGCTCGGCCTCTGGTCCACGGAAGTGGGCCTGGCACTGGCGGCCGCCATGGGCGCCCCGGACCGGGACAGCCGCTGGGCCGCCGCCGGCCACGCGCTGGCCCTGGGCCATTCGCACCCCGACTGTGTGCAGGTGGTCGCAGGTGTTCTGCATGCGCCCTCCGCCACCGCCCGCAAGATGGCTGCCTATTGCCTGGGAGCAATGGGCGAGTATGCGGACGTGGCCGGCGCTCTGGCCGGGCGGCTGTCCGACCCCGACCGGGACGTCCGCCGGGCGGTGGTGCTGGCCCTGAACCGGATGCCGCGGGTCTCGCCGGAGGTACGGCAGAGGGTGGCGGGGATGCGGCAGGACCCGGACGAGTTCGTGCGCCGGACGGCGGACGCCGTCGCCCGCAGGTGGGGCCTGTGAGGCGGGCGCTTACTTCAGCGACTCGGCCACCAGCGCCGCGAAGGACCGGGTGAGCTGCGACCTCGTGACCACCCGGGCGCCGGCGGTCTCGGCGGCCTGGCGGGACGCCGTGTCCACGTGCGGGCCGAAGGCCAGCACCGGGGTTCCGTTCCGCCGTGCGGCCCGAATCTGCTGAAGCGCCGGCTCCCCTGCCTCCAGGTCGATGATGGCCAGGTCGGCGTCAGCCGGCGGCTCCTGCACTGCGCCTGCCGCTGCCGTACCGTCCATGCTCAGGTCGATCACCCGGGCCGCATGGCCCAGCTCGGCCAGCGCCCTCTCCAGCCGCTCGGCGAAGAAGAGGTCCGCCGTCAGCGCGTACACCCTTGCGATCGCCGTCCCCCCTTTCTTGCGTCTTCAACCTTTGGTCGCCGGCCCGTCCCGAATCGGTGCGCCGGCGGGACTTCCACAGCAGGAGGATGCCCGATGAACACGAGCCGTGAACGATCTGCAGCCTATTACGAACGAGCCCTGGCCCGCATCGTCGGCGGCGTGAACTCACCCGCGAGATCATTCAAGGCGGTGGGCGGCGGCGCGCCGGTCTTCATGCAGCGGGGCCAGGGGCCCTACCTTTACGACGTGGACGGCAACCGGTACATCGACTACCTGGCGGCCTACGGCCCCGGCATCCTGGGCCACGCGCACCCCGAGATCGTCGCCGCCATTGCACGGGCCGCCGAAGGAGGAACCCTCTACGGCACCCCCACCCCCTGGGAGGTTGAGCTCGCCGAGCGGCTCCACGCCGCGCTCCCGGCGCTGGAGCGGGTCCGCTTTGTCTCCACCGGCACCGAGGCGGTCATGTCCGCCGTGCGGGTCGCCCGGGCATTCACCGGCCGGCCAAAGGTGATCAAGATGGAGGGCTGCTACCACGGCCACTCCGACTTCGCCCTCATCGCCGCCGGCTCCGGCCCGTCGCAGCTGGGCACGCCCGACTCCGCCGGCGTCACCGAGGGCGTGGCCCGCGACGTGCTCACCGTGCCCTACAATGACCTGGCCAGCCTGGGCGAGGCCCTGGACGCCTGGGGCCGCGAGGTGGCCGCGGTGATCATCGAGCCGATCGTGGGCAACTTCGGCGTGGTGAACCCCGCCCCGGGCTACTTGGAGAGCGTGAAACGGCTCGCCCACGAGCACGGCGCCCTTCTCATCTTCGACGAGGTGATCACCGCCTTCCGCGTGGCCTACGGCGGCGCCCAGACCCTGCTGGGGGTGGAGCCCGACCTCACGACTCTCGGCAAGGCCATCGGCGGCGGCGTGCCCCTGGGGGCATACGGTGGCCGGGCGGAGATCATGGACTGGGTCGCGCCGCTGGGGCCGGCCTACCAGGCGGGCACCCTGGCAGGGAATCCGCTCTCGATGCAGGTGGCCCTGGCCGCCCTGGACATCCTGGGACGCCCCGGGGTCTACGAGCGGCTGGAGGCAGACTCTGCCTACCTGGCAGACGGCCTCGTGGCCGCGGCACGGCGGCACGGGCACACGGTGCAACTCGGCCGTGCCGGCTCGATGTTCACCCTGTTCTTCTGCGACGAGCCCGTGACGAACTACAAAGGCGCCGAACGCTCCGACCCCCGGCAGTTCGCTGCCATGTTCCGCGGGTTCCTCGACCGCGGCGTCCTCCTGGCTCCCAGCCGGTTCGAGGCCTGGATGCTCTCCGTGCAGCACACCCGGGCAGACCTGGAGGAGACACTGGCAGCCGCGGACGAGGTGTTCGCCGCGCTGCCCCGGACGTGACCGGGCGGCGGCGCCGGACGGATGGCCCGTTCCCATACAGCACCCCAGCCGTCACCTGGCGGCTGGGCTGCGTTGTATGCCTCAGTCGTGGCCGCCGGGCGGCGGCGCCGTCCACTCGCGCTGGACGTTCCTGGCCATCTTGGCCCGGTAGGCCGCCTCCAGATCAATGCCCGCGTTGTTGGCGAGCTTGAAGATGTACGCGAGGCAGTCGGCCAGCTCGAAGCCCAGGTCGTGCCGGTACTCGGCCAGGGCGGCCTCCCAGGCGGCCTCCTCTCCCATCTCGGCCTCCAGCAGTTGGGCTCGCCACACGACCTTGCGCACCTCGTTGGCCACCTCGCCCACCTCGCCGGTCAGGAGGATCATGTTCAGTTTCAGATCCTGGCTCCACCCTTTCTGCTCGTCCAGCCACCGGTGGAAGGCCTGGAAGTCGGGAATCGTCTTCATCGCGTTCGGAAACATGCTTGGCCTCCTCTTCGGTGGTGCTGTCGGGCAACGATCCCGGTCAGTCCGCCCGGGGAGCCAAACCGTGCTCCTGCAGCCAGGTCAGGATCTCGGCGAAGACCTCCTCGTGGCCGGGGTCGTTGAAGATCTCGTGGTACTTCTCGGGGTAGAGCTTGAAGCGCTTGTCGCCGTGCCCGATGCGGTCGAACACCTGCCGCGTGGCCTCGGGGTCGACCAGCTGGTCGGCGCCGGCCGCCAGGAAGAGCGCCGGCAGCCCCGCGGGGAACGTGACAGAGGTGCGGCTCTCGGCCGCCGCCCGGCTGCACTCGACGAACCAGCGCGGCGTGGCCGTCTGGCAGCGCAGCGGATCCGCCTGGTCGAGGGCGATACGTTCGGCGTTTCGTGTGCAGACCTCGGGCGGGATCCCGGACTTCACCTGCAGCCGGGGAAGGAGAACGGCCAGCAGGGGGGCCAGGGCCTGCTCCACCCGGCTCACCTTTGCCCGGCTCAGGAACCAGGGCGAGGAAAGCACCAGGGCGGAGATCGTCTCCGGGTAGGCCGCGGCGTAGCGGTAGGCGATGAGCCCGCCCATCGAGTGGCCGATCATCACCGGCCGCCCGTGCGCCTCGGTGGCCACGCGCACAAACTCCCGCAGGTCCGTAAGGTAGTCCTCGAACCGGTCCACGTGCATCCGCGTGCCCTCGGAGCGGCCGTGGCCCCGGTGGTCCATGGCGCAGACGGCGAAGCCGCGCCGGGCGAACCACGCGGCCACGTGTTCATACCGGCCGACGTGCTCGCCCGCCCCGTGCACCAGCACCAGGTTCCCGGCGACCCGCTCGGGCTCCCAGATGCGGTAGAAGAGCTTTACGCCGCCGAGGCCGGACAGGGTGCCGCTTCTCTCCCTCATGGCTCCACCTCCGTTCAGCGTATATGGAAAGCCAGTTCGGTGTCTGCCAGCCGATTCCCTCTCGGGAGGGTTTCTCTGTCAGGAGCACGAAACGGTGGAATATGCAAACGAACGGAGGCGAGCGCGCAGGATGAGACTGAACTGGAAAAACACGTTCATCATCGGCCTCGGCTTCTTCGGCGTGGGACTTGTATGGCCCTTGTATAACGCGTACATGCCGATCCTGTACTCCAAGTTTATCGGGTCCAAAACCATCATCGGCTACCTGATGACGATCGACAACTGGCTTGCGCTCACGCTCACGCCCTTCATCGGTTTCCTGAGCGATCGCACCCGCACCCGCTTCGGGCGCCGGATTCCGTACCTGCTTGTCTTCGCTCCGCTCTCAGCCCTCTTCCTCATGCTGATCCCCGTGGGTTGGGAGACCAGCCTCTGGCTCCTGCTCGGGGCGTCGATCATGATGAACCTGTCCATGGCCTGCTGGCGCTCGCCCATCGTGGCGCTGATGCCCGACGTGACCCCGCCGCCGCTGCGCTCCAAGGCCAACGGCATCATCAACTTCATGGGTGGTCTGGCCTACATCGTGGCCATGTACGGCGGGGCGATCCTCTATCGCATGTACCCGGGCCTGCCCTTCGCGGGCTCGGCCCTTCTCCTGCTAATCGTTACCGCGATCTTCTATCTCTGGATCCGAGAGCCGGAGGGCAGCACCGAGAAGGCCGAGCGGTTCCAGATCGGCTTCATCAAGGACCGCAGTGCCATCTTCATGCTGCTGGCCATCTTCTGCTGGTTCGTCGCCTACAACTCGCTGGAGACCTGGGTGACCACCTACGGGCGGGACTACCTCGGCATGCACGAGGCCGACGTCGCCAGCCTGCTCACCTTCTCGGGCGGCGCCTTCCTGATCTTCGCCATCCCCTCCGGCTTCCTGGCCGACGGCTTCGGCCCCTTCAAGGGGTTGGGCCGCAAGCGGACCATCATCGGCGGCCTCCTCATGATGATCCTGGCCTTCTTCCTGCTGGGGCTGCAATCCAACCTGAAGTCGGTCTGGTACCTCTTCCTGCTCGTCGGCTTTGCCTGGTCGTGGGTGAACATCAACTCCTACCCGATGATCACCCAGATGGCCAAAGCAGGGCAGATCGGCGCATACACCGGCATGTATTATCTCTCCTCATCGCTGGCCAACATCGCCGGTCCGCCCCTGTTCGGCTGGGTGTTCGATAACTTCGGTTACGGTTTCTTCTTCCCGATGGGCATTCTCTTCATGGCGCTGGCCGTGCTGTGCATGCTCATGGTGACCCGGGGTGAGAAGGAGCCGACTGCCGCAGACGCCCAGTAGCTGTGGTCAGGGAGGCGGTTCCATGGGCGTTCAGCAGTACTATCAGAAGGTGTCGTACCTGATGCAGAAGGCCGTGGACACCCAGGCCGAACCTATCACCAGGGCGGCGGGGCTCCTTGCTGGCGCGGTGAAGTCCGGCGGCGTCGTTTTCACATTCGGCACCGGCCACTCGCACTTGGTTGCCGAGGAGGTCATGTACCGCGCGGGCACGCTGGTCCCGGTGTACGCCATCCTGGAGGACTCCATCACCGGCAACCACGAGGTGACCAAGTCGGAGTACACCGAGCGGCTCGAGGGGTTCGCCGAGGTCATCTTCAACTACCACCGGCCCACCCCGAAGGACGCCATGGTGATCATCTCCACCTCCGGCCGCAACGCCGTGCCCGTGGAGATGGCCATGGTCTGCCGGGCCCACGGCGTGCCGGTGGTGGCCATCACCTCCGTCGCCTACTCGCAGGGGCAGCCCTCGCGCCAATCCAGCGGCAAGCGGCTGTTCGAACTGGCCGACGTGGTCATCGACAACTGCGGCGAGTTTGGCGACGCCGCACTCAAGCTGGAGGGGCTCGAGCAGCCGGTCGGGCCCACGTCTGGGGTGATCAACACCTTCCTCATCCAGGCGCTGATGGTCGAGACCGTCGCTCAACTCCTGAAAGAGGGCATCACCCCACCGGTCTTCTGGAGCGGCAACCTCGACGGCGCCCGGGCGAAGAACGACCGAATGCAGGAGCAGTACCGGAGCCGGGTTCGCGCCTGGTAGGATGGCCTGCGGCGGCACGCACCCGGTCTGCCACCAACAGGCCGGCCGGTCACTCTGCACCTGCGAGCAGAATCTCCTCCGCCAACCGCTGCGTGGCCAGGGCCTCGGCCGCCGGGGTCTCCGGGGGGCGCCCCTCCCGCAGGCAGGCGAGGAAGTGCTCCAACTCGGGTCCGATGCCCCGCTTCTCCAGCGTGGGCGTCCACGAGCTGAACAGCGGCTCAGCACGCTCAACGCCTCCGTCACGCACCAGCAGCCGCTCCATCTCCTCCACGATCACCGTCAGTCCGCCGCCGTACAGCTCAACCCGCTCCGTGGCCGCCCCGGCGCTGAAACACTGCGCCAGCTGCACCTGGGCGCCGCCGCCCGCCTCCAGCTGGGCGGCCACCAGGCCCACCCGGGCGCGGGCCGCCCGGAGCCGCAGGTCGCCGGTGAAGAAGCGGGCAAGATCGATGATGTGGATGGTGTCGTCGGTGACGTAGAAGCGCAGGGGCCAGCGGCTGCCACCGCCGGTGCGGTGCTTCTGGATCAGCACGTACTCGATGGGCTTTCCGGCCTCGGCGAACAGGGCCTTCGCCCTGCGGTAAGCCGGTGCGTAGCGCCGGTTGAAGCCCACCATCAGCAGCCGGCCCGTGCGGCCGGCTGCCGCCGCGATCGCCTTCGCCTCCGGAAGGGTCTGGGCGAGCGGCTTCTCCATGAACACGTCAATCCCGGCCTCCATGAGGGCAATGGCCTGCTCGGGGTGGGCGACGGTGGGGCTGAGCAGGTAGGCCGCCCGGGGGCGCAGCGCCAGCAACTCGTCAAATGTGCGGGCCTGCAGGTTCAGCCGGTACCGGGCGGCCAACTCGTCCACGCCCCGCCCGGTCCGGCTGCAGAGCGCCACGATCTGCACGCCGGGGTGCTGGGTGAGAACCGGCAGGTGCGCCTTGCGGGCGATGCTGCCGAGTCCGACGACACCGAGGGTCACGGGAGCGTTCATGAAGGCACCTCCTCAAGAACGGCGGCGGAGCACACCTCCGCCGCCGTCGTCGTGTCCGGTCTGCCTACTGGGTTGTCTGGCTCCCGCCGGTCTGGCTCGCGATCTGCTCGATCTGCGGGTTGGGCGGGAAGGGGAACTGCGTCTTGTACTGCACGAACTGCTGGAACGTGTGGGTGACCGTCTGGGCGCTGGCCACGGGCAGCTTGTACCAGCCCTTCTTGAACATGAGGTTGTAAATCTGCCGCTGCATCTGGTGGCAGGCGTCGCTGTTCTGCTTGATCACGTCGAAGAGGGTGTCGTGGCTGGCCTCGATCAGGGCCATGTTGTAGCCGCTGGTCAGATACTTCTCCTGCGCCAGCAGATCCTGCATGCGGTCTCGGTCGTTGAGGGAGGCGTCCTTCACCGTGGGCAGTCCGGTCTGCTCCTTGTGCTGCATGACCAGGTGGCCACCCTGCATGCTGAACTGGGGCTGAATCCCCTGCTGTGGCTGCTGCACTGCTTTCCCTCCTCACATCACGGTGGCCGGCTGGTCGGCGCCGGAGATGGTGATCTGCGTCGCCTGGTCCACGTGCTGCTGGAGGTGCAGGATCAGCCGCTCCAGGTTCCGCTGGTGCCGCTCGGAGATCTGGAACATGGCCTGCCGGCACTCGGGCTCCTGCGTCTCGTTGGCGAAGTGAAACGCCTTCTTGGCTGCCAGCAGTTCCCACGACATCATGTCGTGCAGGTAGGCGAGGTCCTTCTCGGTAAGGGGCGTCATTGCGCCTGTCTGATACTGCACTCGAGCCATCCTCCTCTCGGCAAGACACACACCTTATGCTCTCCGAGGGCCGGCAGGCGCATGCCGCGGAGGAGATGACCCTTCTTGTGAAGTGCTGGCTAGATCTTCAGATAATGGGTGGCCAGCCAGCCTATCCCGATCAGGATGATCAGGGCGAGCAACTCCACCCCGGCCCGCTCACCCAGCTCCAGCCGGTCCTTGCTGCGGTCGCGCCCGCGCAGGATGGCCAGAGTCGGCCCGATGGTCAGTACACTCAACATATAGGTCACCGAAACGGGCCAGTCGAATGCCAGCGCCCCGAGGACGCCGATGCCGGCGGAGCCCAGGAAACTCCAGAAGACGATCACCAGGGTTTCGTACAGTATGGGGTTCATCATCAGGCCTCCAGGTTTACGCCCAGCCGGCGCAGGGCCGACTCGCCTGCCGGCGTCAGTGCGAGATCATCCCCTGTGCGCGCCAGCCAGCCGGCGGCCAACATGTGGCGCAGCAGCAGGAAGCCCAGGTGGGCGCCGATGTGGTCAAGGCAGAACGTCACAGGCTTGCGCCGGCTGGCCGTCAGAGGTGAAAGATCGAGGCCGAGCTCGGCGAAGCCGGCCCATCCCAGGGGCGTCACGCCGGGGCTGGGATCCGGCGCCACCCAGCCCAGTTCCACGAGCCGCCGGGCCAGCCGGTCGCCCAGAAGCCCGCCGAGGTGATCGTAACACAGGGTGATGAAGGGCCGCTCCTTCACAGGTGTTCACCTCGCTCCTGGTGCGGCCCGAACGGCTGCTACCTGCCCATGGGCAGCGTGGGCTGCGCGGCCCGGTCGCTGGTCAGTACCACCAGCAGGTTCGAGACGAGGTCGGCCTTCCGCTCGGGGGTCAACTCCACCTTCTGCTGCTGGTCCAGCATGTCGAGGGCCATCTCCACCATGGAGACCGCGCCCTCCACGATCTTCTGCCGCGCAGCGATAATCGCCGCCGCCTGCTGCCGCTGCAGCATCGCCCCTGCGATCTCGGGGCTGTACGCCAGGTGCGAGATGCGGGCCTCGATGACCTCGATGCCCGCCATCTCCAGCCGCTCCTGAAGCTCCCGCTGAAGGGCCAGGGCGACCTCCTCGGCGGACCCCCGCAGCGAGGGCTCGCCCTCGTTCAGGCCGTCGTCGTACGGGTACTGGCTGGCCAGGTGGCGGATGGCGGTCTCGGACTGCACCCCGACGAACGCGTTGTAGTCCTCCACGCTGAAGATCGCCCGGGCGGTGTCCACAACCCGCCAGACGACCACCGCGGCGATCTCGATGGGGTTGCCGTTGGCGTCGTTCACCTTCAGCTGCGGCGAGGTGAAGTTGTGCACCCTCAGGCTGATCTTCCGCTTCGCCGTCAGCGGGTTGACGAAGTACCAGCCGTCGGTCTTCACCGAGCCCAGGTACCGGCCGAAGAGTACCACGACCTCCGCCTGGTTGGGCTGCACCACAAAGAGACCGTTGAGGAGGACGATCGCCACGACGAAGAGCAGCCCGCTGCCCACCAGCAGGACGGGCGACGGCTCATCCCACACGTCCATGGGCAGCCCGACCACGAAGAGCCAGATGGAGACGGCCATCAGGACAAGCGAGAGGACGAGGCCCAGCCAGCCCGGCAGCGTGCGCACGCTCCGCTCCGGAACTGCGGCGACGGGTTCCCTGCCGCGTTCGGTCATACGGATCCCTCCTGTACATCATCCCGCCGGAAGCCGCCCCGCGTACGGGATGCCCGCCCTGCGGCTCCCTGCGCTCCGCGTGTGCCCGGCCCCGGCGGGCAGGCAGGAGCGGAGGATCTATGTTCTATATTCTCCAGTGAATGCACAACTCCCGTCGCCATTGTTGCCATACTTCGGAGTTGCTCTGACGGGATTCCAAAAACCAGGACGACGGCCCGCGTGGCGGCAGTCGAAAAGGGGCTGCCCCGGCAGGTGAACCCTGCCTCCGAGACAGCCCCCGAACGGTACGATACGGCTTACTGACCCGCAGCGATCCGGCGCAGGTGACGGGCGGGCGACTGCAGCAGGCCTCGGACCCGAAGCCCCTCGGCGATGCGGTGAATGGCATACATGTAGGCCGCAGTCCGGCTGTCGGCGCCGTGCCGTTCGGCCGTGGCCACCACCTGCCGGAACGACTCCACCATCTTCTGCTCCAGGCGTGCGTTTACCTCTTCCTCGGTCCAGTAGAGCTGGTTGCGGTTCTGGACCCACTCGAAATAGGAGACGGTCACCCCGCCGGCGTTGGCCAGGATATCGGGGATGACGAAGACGTTGCGCTGAGCGAGCACGTGGTCGCCTTCGGGCGTGGTCGGCCCGTTGGCCGCCTCGGCCACCACCCGCGCGCGAACTTGCCGGGCGACCTCGGCGTCGATCTGGTTCTCCAGCGCGGCCGGCACCAGGATGTCGCAGTCAGCCGTGAGCACGCCGAACTGGTCGGTCTCCCGGCTGCCAGGGTAGCCGACGACGCTGCCCGTGGCCTGCTTGTAGGCGATCAGGTCAGCCACCGAGGCGCCGGAGGGGCAGAGGATGCCGCCCCGGCTGTCGCTGACGGCCACCACCACCGCCCCGTGCTCCTCGAGGAGCAGGCCGGCGAACTGGCCCGCGTTGCCGAAGCCCTGGATGGCGACCCGGGCGCCCTTCAGCGGCAGCCCCAGGTAGTCCATCGCTTCGCGGATGGCGATGACGGTGCCCCGCCCCGTGGCCTCGTTGCGGCCCAGCGAGCCGCCCAGGGCCAGGGGCTTGCCGGTGAACACGGCGGGACAGCTGTGGCCCACGATCTTCTCGTACTCGTCAACCATCCATGCCATGATCTGCGGATTGGTGTTCACGTCCGGGGCGGGAATGTCCTTGTCGGGTCCGATGAAGGGCCAGATCTCCCGCACGTAGCCGCGGGCGAGGCGTTCCAGCTCACCCCGGCTCAACCGGCGCGGGTCGACGATCACGCCGCCCTTGCCGCCGCCGTAAGGCAGGCCCACAACCGACGTCTTGAAGGTCATCCACATGGAGAGGGCCTTTACCTCGTCGGCTGTGACGGCAGGGTGGAAGCGGATGCCGCCCTTCGCGGGCCCAAGGGTTGTGAGGTGCTGACTGCGATACCCGGTGAACACCCGGAGGGTGCCATCGTCCATGCGCACCGGGATCTGCACCTCGACGAAATGGGCCGGCGCCTTGAGGAGGTCATACAGCTCCTCACTCTCTCCCAACGCCACCACCGCGTTCCGAACCTGCTGCTGGGCAATCAGAAACGGATTCTGTGCGCCGCCCATCTCTTTCCCCCCATTCGTGACTCCACTCACTTTACGCCTTTAGTGTGTTAGTATAAGTGACACGGCGGCCCATTGCAAAGAATAAAACCGAATCAAACCGATACGCACGTTGAATAAGAGCGAATACTCCGCTCACCACGAGTGCGCCCTGAGCCAGGCCTGTACCGGTCTGCGACGGGCAGGTCGCAGCGCTGTCCGTGCCCTTCTGGCTGGCCGGCGCCTCTGTGGGCCCCGTTCCTGCGCTGCTGATGGATCTTCCCGTCGGCTCGTTTGTGATCCTCGCCTCGCTGGGCGCCGCCATCATCCTGGTCCGCCGCGACGAGGGCGGAGGCGGTCTGCGGCCCGGTATGCCCAGCCTCTGGCAGTCGCTCTTCCTGGTGGCCACCCGGGTGCTGATGGCGCGGCTGTACAGCAACACCGGGCAGAGCGTCCTGGCCGCCGTGCTCGTTCATGCGACGAGCAACCTGAGCGTAGCGCTCTGCCCGGTGAACGGTTCTCACCATGACCCGGCGGTGACCGGGTGCATCGCCACCGTCGCGGCGGCGTGCTTCACGTTGCCATGGTGGCCCCCGGGCGGGGGCGCGCTGCACCTAGTCACTGGAACGACCGAAGATGAAGTACGCGATGATCGCGATCGGTCCAAGCGCCAGCACCGCCAGAGCCCACAGGCAGCCAAGGCTCTGGCCGTGCCGGTCGCTTGCGTCCGCCCAGATCCACAGAAAGAGGACGATCGAGGCAATCCAGAGCGCCACGATGAGGAGCCCTTCCACTGCGTCACCCCCGCCAGGTCCCCGCCCTGAGGCCGGGCCAACACCAGTCTAGTATGACATACGCGTGATATTCGTTAAATTGTGACCGTTCCCTCCCTTGCCAGACTTTCCCGCCTGATACCGCTTGACCGCGCCGACCGCTCGCCCCGGCCCGGTTTTCCGCACCCCATTGGTGCCGTTGTCCCGGCGCCGCCGACGGGGCCGGGTTCGGCCCCCCTGGCTGCCCACCTCGTACAGGTCAGGGCCGGCGCGTTGGCCATCTCCAGAACAAGGTCGAGAATGACCCTGCAGGCGTACGGGTCACCGCCGGCCGCGTGCATGGATATGCATGCGGCCGCATAGACTTCATAGCTGAAGTAACACAGTCAGTCGGAAAACCTGACATCGGTTGATACACTGGTGACACAGTCGCCCCCGGGTCCTCACAGCGGTTGATACAGTCGCCCCCTGCGAGGGAGTCAGAGGGGCCGCTGCGCTGACCTTGGCCTCCTCTGGGACGTGCCCGCATGGCGCCGGCTACCTCGAAGCCCGTCTGCAGCCCGGCTGAGGTGCGCCTTCAGGCTGTATGCGGTGCATTCCGGCTACATGCCCCGCAAACGTATCAAGTCCGACCCGCTTTCGGGGTCGGACTGTATCAAGAGTGCGGTCGTAGCAAGGTGAGGACACGCCCGGAAGATGAGAGTCGGCCGGCGTGCGCCGCGAGGCCTGTGATGCTCCCCCGCCACGCCCTGAAGGACCTGCCTGATCAGCCGTCGGGGCGAACGGCCTACGCGCTCAGCGCAGACTCCAGCACCGCAAGCGTGGCGTGATCTGCGTCCAACCTCACCTGCACGCCCAGGGGCAGCGTGGCCCGATGCGGCCCGTGCCCGCAGGGAAAGCCGTAGAGCACCGGGACGCCCAGCGGCGCCATCAGGTCGTCCAGGACCTCCGGCAGCGTCAGCGACGGGCGGCCCGGCGGGCCGTGCCAGCAGGTGGGGGAGTCGCCGAAGAGGATTCCCGCGGCCCGCTGCAGCTTGCCCGCCAGCAAGAGCTGCGTGAGCATCCGGTCGACCCGGTACGGAGCCTCGTCCAGGTCTTCCAGGAGGACGATGCACCCGGTGAAGTCCGGCTCCCAGCGGGTGCCCAGGAGCGAGACGATCAGGCTGAGGTTCCCCCCGGCCAGCCGACCCTCGGCCACGCCCGGCCGGACGGTCAGCGGCCGGGGCGTCCCCTCCTCGCCGGGGTCCGGCCAGGGGATCTCCCCCAGCGGACCGGGCTCCTGCAGCGCCCGCCGCAGGCCAGCGGCGTTGTACTCCTCAGCGGCGCCGAAGGCTGCCACCATCGGGCCGTGGAACGTCACCAGCCCGGCCTCCCGCGCCATGGCCAGGTGGAGGGCGGTGATATCGGAGAAGCCGCAGAAGAACTTGGGGTGCCGCCGAATCAGGTCCCAGTCGATTCTCTCCAGGACCCGCATCGCCCCGTAGCCGCCCCGGGCGCAGATCACCGCCTCCACCGCGGGGTCCGCCCACAGCCGGTTGAAGTCGGCCGCCCGCTCATCGTCCGTCCCGGCCAGGTAACCCCGCCGGTCCAAAACCGCACCGCCCAGGGCCGTCCGGTACCCCCAGGCGTGCAGCCGCTTCAGCCCGGCCTCCAGCTGATCGGCCGGCACCGGTCCCGAGGGCGCCACGATGCCGATGGTGGCCCCGGGCCGCACGGGACGGGGCTTCTGGGCTGCTGGCACGCTCATCTCCCGCTTCCTCCCCTTCCTCTGGCGTTCGTCAGTCGTGTGATTCTAAGAGTAAAGACGGCGTGCACCCCTGCTGGGAGCACGCCGTCTCGTTCATTCCTGATGATAGCTTGTCCGCTGCGTGCGGCAGCCGCAAGGCCAGGTACCGCCTCCGGCGCCCAGCTCCACGGCCCGCACGCACCACGGCTTGCATGCACCGAGGCGCAGCAGGGCGGTCGGGAACCTACCAGCGCCCTTCTGCACTTGCCCTCGTGGGGTGAACGGTGCCATACGGATGCTCGGGAGGTGCGTAGATCACCGAGAGCTTCAGGGGTGTGTTGCCCGTGTTGATGATGTTGTGCCATGTCCCTGCGGGCACCATGACCGCGGAACCGGTGTTGGCCGGGCGCTCGAACTCCAGGCGGTCCGGCCGGTTCCCCATCTGCACGCGGCCTTGTCCCGCCTCGATTCGGATGAACTGATCGGTCGCGGGGTGAACCTCGAGCCCGATGTCCTCTCCTACAGGAATGCTCATCAGCGTCACCTGGAAGTGCTCGCCGGTCCACAGCGCGGTGCGGAAGTTGGTGTTCTGCCTGGCAGCTCTGGCCATGTTGACGACATACGGCTGGCCACCATGGTCCCGGTTCCAGCCGCTGACATTCCACTGGGGCGGGGGTGACATGTTCCAGGGGTAGCGATACGCCGCCTTGTAGTACACGCGTACGCTCCTTTCGCCGTTTTGCATCCATCTTATGTTCGCCGGTCCACCGGCGACCCTCGCCCCGCGCGCCTGCCCGGCCGGCTGTGTGTCTCAATGTTGGGAGTACCCTGATATTGCTCCTGACAGTACTTCTGTGCAAGAGTTTCCCCTTGGGAACCCCGAAAGCCGGGTGCAGCACGCTCGACCGCGTGCAACCCTGAACCGGGCAAGTAGGAGAATGCGGGCGGCACCGCTCCCAGACCGGAGAGAGGTGCCGCCCCTGTTTCGATTCAAGGAGGTATGCCCCTTGCGCCGCAAGCCCCTGGCTGCTCTCCAGTTGGTCCTCTACCTGGTCACCCTGGTCGCCTGCTCCCCCGCGTCCGAGGTGGCGCCGGGAACTGACGGGCAGGTCAGTGCCGGTGCTGCTGCCGGTTCCGGCGCCACCGGCGGTACAGGCGGCGTCAGCGACGACGGCGGTGCGGGTGCCGGCACTGGCGCCGACGGATCAGCCGTGCACTCCGGCAGGGTCACGCCCGACTGGCGCCGGCTGGACCTGAACCGGGACGGCCGGTTTGACCGGGCGGACTACGACCTGCTGATCGCCGAGGGCATGGCGCACCCTGCCGTGGACGTGAACGGCGACGGGTCGCTCGACCTGGCCGACGCCTTCGCGGCCATGGTGGAGATCACCCGCTGGGACCGCAACGCTGACGGACAGGTGGATGACGACGATTTCCTGCCGCCGGCAACCTCCGCCTGCCCGCGCCCGACTCGTCGGCCACCGCGGCGCTGGTTGCGCGGGTGCTCGAAGAGTCGGCCGGGCAGGTTCCGGCGAACCAGGAGGAACTGCTGCTGACAGAGTGGCAGGCGGAGGGGCTGGATACCACAGACACCGGACTTCTGGCCGGGCTGTTCGAATCGGCCGGGGCCACCGCCCTGATGGTCGGCAACCTCGAGACCGCGCAGTGGGCCTTCGCCCAGGCTGCCAGCCTGATGCCAGACAGCGCATCGGCCCTGACCGGCCTCGGCTTCACCCTGACCGAGCAGGCGCGGTACGGCGAGGCGCTGACGGCGCTGGCGGCGGCCGGTCAGCTCGATCCGTCGCCCTGCGCGGTGCAGACCAACATCGGCGGGGTCTTCTCGCGCAACCGGCAAATCGACGATGCCCTGCTCCACTACCAGCAGGCAGAGGCCGCCTGCCCGCACCTGGCCCAGCACTCGCTGCATGTAGGAGCGCTGCTGCTGCGTCGCGGCGACGATCAGGGGGCCAAGGCTGCCTTTGACCGCGCGGTGCAGAAGAACCCGGCCGACATGCAGGCGGCGATGATGAGCCTGGCCATGAGCCCGCCCACGTCCGACCTCGACATCGACCAGTTCGAGCCCCTGCACGAGCAGTGGCTGGTGGAGGCCTACGGCGGTGCGGGCGCGGTGGATGAGGACGGAAAACCGTACTGGGAAGCCGAGCACTGGAAGGACCTCGACATCAAGGACAAGGTCCGGTCTGCCATCAACCTCGTCCAGTACTTCGAACAGAAGAAGCTCGATGCAGAGGTCGCGGCCATCCAGGGAGAAATGGACCAGACGCTGGAGCAGTTGCTCGAGTCGCTCGTACCGGCCAACAACTGCTCGGACGTGGAGAGGGCCAGCCGCTTTTTCACGGTCTTCGAGGAGATCCTGGCGACGAAGGGCACTGCGAAGGTACGGGCCCAGAAGCTCGCTGTGGCCGCCGGCAGACGTGTTGCCGTCAAGCAGGCAAACCTGGGCCTCATCATCCTGCAGGCGGGCGTCACCGACGCGCAGCAGGCGATGGCCCAGGCGCGGAATGCCAGCGATGCCCGGCGGATCTTCGAGAACACGGTTGCCGAGTACGAGGCGATCGTCGACAGTCTGAACCGCGCCCTGAAGGATCCGCACCCACTTGCGGCCGACTTGAACGTGCCCGCGTTGAGCTTTGAGCTGGGTTCGCTGTTCCTGGGCAACCTGCTCTCCGTCATGGCCAACGAGTGCGGCGGCGACCTGGAGGAGCCGAAGCCGTTTGAGGTCAAGGCCGACCCGCAGGAGTTCGCCATCGCGGTGAGCAACGGCCTGGTCACCTTCGAGATCAAGCCGCTCACCGGCGAGATCAAGATCCAGGTGGGCCAGGGGGCCATCGTGGCGGGCACCTGGAGCCCGAAGAACGGCTTCGGCTTTCAGCTCGGAGTGGGCGTAGACCTGGTGGTGGCCGGTACCGCACGGGTCACCGCCGTGGAGTGGGTCAAGTTCGGCAGCGACGGCAGCGTTGCGCTGGAAACCGAACTGGGCGGCTCCTTCGGCAAGATCGCAGGCGGCAACTGGTCCTCCACCGCGTCCGTTCGGATGACACCGGCAACGCACGAGCCCATCGGGGTCTTCAACTGACGCCGGGGCTGCGCCCAAGCCGAACTCGTCACCTGCACCGCCCACGGTCGACAGACTTGTGGTACTCTTATCTCAACTCAAAGTAGGTGGGATACACGCTACATGCTTAAGGTAGGATCTCTGCTGGAAGATCAACTAGATTACCCGCTGGTCGGGCGTGAGGCGGAGCTGGAGGACATGAGGGCGGAACTCGCCTCGGAGACCTGGCGCATCCTGCACCTCTGGGGCGGGGGAGGGATCGGGAAGACGGCGCTGTTGCGCGCCTTCTGCCGGCGGGTTCCGCGGCTTCGTTCCCTCTGGCTCCGCCTCGCCCACCCGGAAGAGCTGGGCTGCGAGGTCTGGGTCGAGACGGCAGGCACCGGCGAGAGGTTCGCAAGCCGTCTGGACGACCTGCCAGAGCGCCTCTGCGCCCTCGGAACGAACCCCGAGTGGCGGCTGCTCATCATCGACGACTTTCACGCCTGGGCACCGCTGTTCAACTGGATGCGCCGGATGCTGCTGCCCTCGTTGCCGGCCACGGTCAGGGTCTTCACCGCGTCCCGCTCACCGCTGGGGCTGGAGTGGACCCGGGAGGCGCCCTGGTCGCACGCGCTCCGCCAGTTCGAGCTGCAGCCGCTCGACCAGCGTGCCTCACTTCAGCTCCTTGAGTCACTGGGTCTGGAGGACGGCGAGACCCGCCACACCGTCTCCAGGGCGGCCCGGGGCCTGCCCGGCGCCCTGGTCCGTCTCGGCCTGGACGCTCGATCGTTCGGACTCGCCCATGTGCAGTCGGCACGCTATCAACGCCAGTTCTGCAGTGCGCTGGCGCACGAACTGCTGAGCGAGACGGCCCTGACCGATGCCGACCTGGACCTGCTGGACGCCGCCACCCTGCTCTGGGACTTCAACCTGGACTCCCTCAGCCAGGTGCTGGCGCAGCCCGTGGGGACGAGCGCCTTCCAGAGCTTCTGCAGCCATTCCTTTGTCGAGGCAGCCGCGATGGGCTGGCGCGTCAGCGAGCCCGTGCGTCACTGGGCGCGGCGGGCCATGCTGGCGGAGGCCTATCGGGCTCAGTTGCCCCTGGGCTTCGACCGACCGGAGCCAGCCCGGTAGCATGGCTCTCGGTCGGGCGGCCGACGGCTGCACTAGCCGGCTTCCATGGGATCGATGGCAAACTGGCCGTCCCGGCAGAAGAGGCCGCGGTGCACGTTCTCAATGTACCGCACCGTGAGGCAGATCACCGCCAGGCTCCCGAAGAGCGCGACGGGAAGAACGGCGAGGAGCAGGCCCAGGGGGCCCTCAGCGCCTCCTTCCACCGTTCGGTCAGCACGCCGATGCTGTCGCTGAAGGCTTCCCAGGTCGTGGCGTCCTCCTCCACCACCAGGATGGTCTCGGCGTAGAGGACGGCGCTCACCCCCATCAGGACCACGGCCAGTACGACCGGGAGCCTGAGCCAGTCGGCGAGGATCCATCCGGCCAGGAAGAAAGCCAGGAAGGCCGCAACTGCAGCCAACCCAAGCGCCATATGGCTCAGCAGCTCTACCTGAAGCAGACGGACCCCGTAGAGCCGGATGCCGCGCAGGAAGTCGCCCGGGGTCGGCCATGGCCATCGTGCACAACGGTGCGCAGAACCCCCATCAGGCCGGCGGAGGTTACGAGGATCAGCAGCAGGTAGACCAGCAGCGACCACAGGCCGGCCGCCGCTGTCAGGGCAGGAGTCGGTGCCTGTGGGGGAGGACTGCCCTGCTCACGCTGGGGGCGAAAGAAGCGCGGGAACGAAAACACCCCTGGCGGAGAGCCAAGGGTGAGGTGCGTGGCTGAAGCTCAGGGCGTATCCGCCTCCACGTCGACCGGGCAGCGCGAGAGTTTCTGGTAGTACGACTCGGCCGTGTAGATGGCTGCCATCGGGTTGTGGCCCAGCACGCGGTCCTTGACGGCAAAGACCGTTGCGGGCGCTTCCACGTACTTCAGGAAGAGGGAGTCGTGTCCGACGCAGAGGCCCATCAGGATGGCGAAGTCCACGCCGGCCTCGTTGAGCAGGGCGGCCTGGGCGATGGGGTTGCACATCGCCTCGGGCCCGCCGCCGATGTACACCTTCTGCTCCTCGGTGATTCCGATCGTCTCCTTCGGCACCCGGCCCACCTTGCAGACGACGGAGACCACGTCAAACCCCTGTGCCTCGAGAATCCGCTGGAAGGTCATCGCTTCGCGGGCCACGCCGACGCAGAAAGCCAGGCCCAGCCGCTTGTAACCCATCCGCTTCGCAAACTCCACGGTCTCCTGCAGGCGGGTCTTCATCGGGCGCAGCACGTGGGGAACGGCATCCCGATCGGCGTAGCACGACGCCTCCTGAATGGAGGCCTGGCGGGCAAACTCCCGGACCTTCGGGTCGCTGTAAGCCTGCACCGCCCGCGCCACCGAATCCGTTCGCTTGGCGGTGGGGCAGAACTCCGGCGCACTTCCCTCGGCCTTCTGGCAGAGCTTGCTCCCGTACTTTACAGCGCAGTTGCCGCATCTCGGATCGATCTGTTCCACAGCGTACACCTCCTACATCACCCTGGCGAAGGGCCAGGCGCCATGCGCGCCGAACGCCGGCCACAGGGGTTCGTGCCCCAGGCCAAGTTCTAAATGGTTTCACCTATATAATACCCGTTCGACCTGAAGGCCGAAACAGCTTTGGCACGACAAGGCTGCGTGAAGTGCGATGGTCAGCGAACGCGAGACCGCCGCGGTGCGGCGCAAGTTCGACCGACCAGCCGTTGGTCCTCCGATGGACCTGTGGAGAACGTTCGCCTCGCGGGCCCGACGATCGAGCGAGTGGAACCGGTGAAGGGCGACCTGGTGAAACTGATCCACGCCCGCCCATGATGGGCGGGCGCAGCCGGGATGCTCACTGCTTCTCAGCCAGGATCGTATACGTGTTCTCCCATCTGTTCAGCACGTGTACCGCGGAGAAGCCAGCAGCACGAAGGGCCTCGATCTCGTGCTCGACGGTCAGCGGGGTATCGTAGTGGTAGAGTGCATCGTCCGTGATGTTCTGCTCCCGCTTGAGCCTGGCCAGTTCGTCGAAGTATGCTTTCTCCTGCTCGACTGACTCCGCAAAGTAATCCGTGAGCACAAAGCGCCCACCGTCCCTGAGGGCGTCGTGGAGCTTACGGTACAGCGCCACCTTCTTCTCGAAGGGGTAATGGTGAAGGGACTCGACGGATACGGCTGCGTCGTACACCTGGGTGCCCAACTCCGCGTCGAAGTAGGAGTCCTGCACCAGGGTGATCTCCTTGTCCGGGAACTTCGCGGCCAGGGCCTCAAGCATGGCCGCCGACAGGTCGATTAAGGTGGACCCCATTGTCAAGACACGATTTTGGCCTTGGTTAAGCTACACTCGCCTCCTCTCATGCGGGCATCAAGGGTGCGAAACAGAACATTCTGCGTTACCAGCTTTGGAAAGCTGC
>Ga0134090_1000278_pt1 | contig 48574 bp, 53 predicted proteins | sample 1_4taG_FD_94453 | JGI IMG/M metagenome (GOLD analysis project Ga0134090, IMG submission 94453) | Switchgrass degrading microbial communities from high solid loading bioreactors in New Hampshire, USA - 1_4_20_6_A1 metaG | ecosystem: Engineered > Bioreactor > Semi-continuous > Anaerobic >...
AGCGCTATATGAGCATGATACATCTTGAGGCCCTGGATGTCATGACTGATTCACAGGTAACTGCTGGCTAGTTGATGACTACCAAGCGGGTTATGAATTTGCGAAAAATTCTTGACGGTACCTCGCGAACCACTCGCAGATACAACAAAACCCTGAAAGCCTTATGCCTTCAGGGTTTTGCTTGGCGTGCCAGAGAGGATTCGAACCCCCGACCGACGGATTAGAAGTCCGTTGCTCTATCCAGCTGAGCTACTGGCACATGTCAGCGATGCTTTTCGCATCGCCAGCAGACTTAAATAATTATACAAACGCCATTTTTGTTTGTCAATACCGTTTTCACCAGCTTTGCTTCATGATCACAAGGCCTTTCAGGCATGAATCCGCGGTTCCGCGCAACGACCGGTTCCATGGATTCCTGCGGCTTAAGGTTTCATCTCATTCAGGGCTTTCAGGGAATCTTCCGCCACTTCCTTCACAAACCCCTCATCGAAGGGCAATTTCAGCCCGGTCGATTTCAGAAGGTCCACGAAGGTCATGGTTCCGCCTTTCTTGCTGAAGCTGATATATTTCTCCCACGCAGCCTTGTAATCCTTAACCATGAGGCTCCTGAACTGGAGGGCGCAGATCTGGGCCAGGCAGTAGTCAATGTAATAGAAAGGTGCTGTATAGATATGGGTCTGTCTCTGCCAGGTGCCGCCCCTGCCGAAGAACGGGTCGCCCTCGTAGTCCAGATGGGGCTGGTATTCCTTCTCCAGCTTGAGCCATGCCACCTTGCGCTCCTTCGGCGTCATGTCCGGATTGGCGTAAACCACGTGCTGGAACTCGTCCACCAGGCATCCATATGGGATGAAGAGAAGGGCGCTGGCCAGGTGCATGTATTTGTAGGCCTCGGTCTTATCGCCGAAGAAGAGCTTCATCCAGGGCATAGCGAAGAATTCCATGGACATGGAATGAACCTCGCAGGCTTCCAGGGTCGGGAACTTATACTCCAGAAGATCGATACCTCGTGTCAGGTAGCCGTTGAAGGCATGGCCGCATTCATGGGTCAATACGTCCACATCACCGCTGGTGCCGTTGAAATTGGCGAAGATAAAGGGTGATTCATAGGTGTAGATATAGGTCATGTAACCGCCGGGAGCCTTTCCTTTGCGGCTCAGGACATCCATGAGTTCGTTGTCCAGCATGAACCGGAAGAAATCGCTGGCTTCGGGAGAGAGCATATCGTACATCTTGCGTCCTGCCGCAAAGATCTCTTCAGGGGTTCCCTCCGGCTTAGGATTGCCTTCCCTGAAGAAGAGCGGGGTATCGATGTAGGTGAGTTTTTCAAGGCCTAGACGCTCACGCTGCTGCTCGCGAAGCATGCTTGCCAGGGGAACCAGGTGCTGTTTGACCTGTTCCCTGAACCGGGCCACTTCATCCGGCCCATAGCAGTTGCGTCCCATCCTCAGGTAGCCCAACGCCACAAAATCTTTGAATCCGAGCTTTCTGGCCATGGACGTGCGCACTTTCACAAGCCTGTCGTAAATATCGTCCAGTTCCTTTTCATGGGCCATGAAGAATTCGGTCCGCTTCATGAAGGCGCCTTTCCTCACATCGCGGCTGGGAGATTCCATGTATGGCCCGAGCTGCGATAGCGTAAGGGTCTTGCCATCATATTCCAACTGGGCGGATGCCAGAAGCTTCTGGTATTGGGTAGTCAGCTTGTTTTCTTCCTGAAGCTCCGGAATGATGGCGGGATCAAAGGCCTTCAACTCCATTTCCGCATTGAGGAACATCAGGCTTCCCAGGCTCTTCTCAAGCTCGGCCCGGAAACGTGAGGAAACAAGCGCTTTGTAGAACCTGGTCTGGATATCCTGAATCAAGGGTTCATTCTCATCCAGGAAGTTTTTCTCCTGTTCATAAAATGGATCCTCTGTGTTCAGGGAGTTTCGGATGTTGGCCAGGGTGGCCATGTCGGAAAACTTCTTTTTAAGGGCGGTAAAAGCCTTATGGGCCTCAATCTGCTGCTGCGGATTTTGGGCTTCTTCCACCGCCTTGATGATCTCTCCGGCCTCTTTCTGGAACGCTTCCAGATCGGGCCGCTCATAGGGCATCTCGGAAAACCGCATGAAAACCATCCTTTCATTGGCAAATCCACGGGGATTTCCTGGCTTGCTTTCTGTATTATAACCCATGGACCGGCGGGTATAATAGACCAAACCTGAGAATTTTTGAAGAGGCCTGGCTGTTTTTTATCACATCTTGCCATGATATAATAAAAATTGTGGACAAGCATTATAAAATTATGGGGGAAGAAGTTTGGATAAGGCAGTAGTTATCGGGATTGCCGGCGGAACCGGTTCGGGGAAAACGACGCTGGCGGTCCGGCTGAAAAAGGCTTTTGAAAATGATGTGACCCTGATTTGTCAGGATTATTACTACAAATCTTTCAATCATTTGCCCTTTGAGGAACGCAAAAAGCTCAACTTTGATCATCCGAACAGTTTTGATACCGAGTTGATGGTGGAGCACATCAAGGCTCTTAAAAATTTCAAACCTATCCATCGTCCGGTTTATTCCTTTATCGAGCATTTGCGTCTCGATGAGACCATCCGTGAGGAGCCCAGGCATGTCATCATCATAGAAGGCATTCTGATCTTCCAGGATCCCAGGCTCAGGGAACTCATGGATATCAAGGTTTTTGTGGATGCAGATGCGGATATCCGGTTTGCGCGGCGGCTCATCCGGGACATTCATGAACGGGGAAGGGATATCGACTCGGTGATCAATCAGTACTTGAACACCGTAAAGCCCATGCACGAAGCCTTTGTGGAACCCAGCAAGAAGTACGCGGACATCATTATTCCCGAAGGCGGGTTCAACGAGGTGGCCTGTTCCATGCTCATCGAAAAGATTAAGAGCATCCTCAATTCAAAATAAAGGAAAATGGCAAAATCATAAAAATGTGGCTATTAGCCATGTTTTTGTTTTATTGCCTCCTTAAATTGGTATGATATAGAAAAGATTAACAGGTTGGAGTTGATAGGATGGGTAAGAAGGCCAAGGGTTATGAAATGGATCTGTCCTTGCTGTGCCACCAGTTTGCGCTGATTCTCAAGTCCGGCATACATCCGGTGGAAGGCATTCCCATGCTTTGCGAGGATACTGCCAACCCAAAGCTGAAAAAAGCCCTTGAGTTCATATCGAAAGATGTTGAACATGGATCGTCGCTGTATTCGGCTTTTGAAGCCGCCAATTGTTTTCCTGCCTATATGACGGCCATGATCAGGGTGGGCGAGAAAACCGGCATGCTGGACCCCGTCCTGGAAGGTCTGAGCAGGTATTATGAAAATCAGGCCAACATCAGGAAGAAGGTCAGGAACGCTGTGGCCTATCCGTTGGTTTTGGCCGTGTTCATGATAGGAGTAATCGCCCTGATAACCTTCAAGGTCATCCCGTTGTTCGTGGAGATCCTCACGTCCCTGGGCGGTCGAATCCCTGGCCAGGTCAACCTGTTTATCCTGCTTGGCAATTCTCTGAAAAACAGCTTTCTGTCCGTTCTGGCAGTGCTGGTGATCCTGGCTTTGGCGGTTTGGTTCCTGTCCGGCCTGGAAAAGTTCCGCTTTTTCCTGGATAAGTTCAAGGTAGTTAACCCTTTAACGGGGGGCATTTACAGGAAGATCATCGCATCCCGCTTCAGCGGTGCCATGTCCCTGACACTGAAAAGCGGCATGACCATTACGGAAAGTTTTGGCCTGGTTTCGGGTGTCCTTGAAAACAGGTATGTCGTCTCAAAGAGTGTTGAGGCTGCAAGGGCTGTCGCGGAAGGCAGGCCTTTTTGGGAAGCCATCAGGGATACCGGATTGTTCCCGTCCCTGTTCATCAACCTGATGAGATCGGGAGAGAAAACCGGAAACCTGGATGCCATGATGGAAAAAGCGTCCCAGACCTGGCGCGAAGAGGCCGATTCGGCCTTAAGGCGCGTTGTCAGCTTCATCGAGCCGGTTTGCGTTACGGCGCTGTCCCTCATCCTGGCAGGCGTGTTGCTATCGGTAATCCTTCCGCTGATCAACATCATGGCTTCCATAGGATAGGGTGAACACGTTGAACGGAGAGTATCCGATTTACTGCAAAATCATTCTGCTGGTGATATTCCTGATTATCACCCTGGCAAGCGTGGCTGCTCTTGACGGATTTTGGGCGGAGCAAAGCAGCGCGCAGCCGGAGGATATTCGGCAGGCCATCCTGGATGCCTGTGTCCAGTGCTATGCGCTGGAAGGCAGTTATCCGCCCAGCCTGGAATACCTGGAAGACCATTACGGACTGATTCTGGACAGGGACAGGTATTATTTCTATTATGAGGTGTTTGCGTCCAATGTTATGCCCACGGTGGAAGTCTATAAAAAAGAATAGGGCAGACACGGATGGCGTAAAGCGGCGGGGAAGCGTCAGCGTGGAAACCATCGCCACTTTGTTTTTACTGATCGTTTTGGGCGTCGGCATCTTTTCACTGACTGTTTCCTCAACCTCGGTCTATTCACGGATATATCACGGAAAGAACCTTCAGTCCGAACTGAGGGTGGCCCTTTCGTTCGTCCAGATGAAAATTCGGCAGAACGACCTGAGACATGCGATCAGGGTGGAAGAGAATCCGGTCAATGGCGGACCATCTGTGGTCATCCGTGAAGAATTCGGCGGGGAGGTCTACGAAACCTGGATATACCAGGATGATGGCAAACTCCGGGAGGCACTCGTGCTGGAAGGGGAAGCGCCATCCAATGAACTGAGCTTTGAAATAGCCGATGTAGACGGCTTTTCCGCGGTTATTGACAAAAACCTGCTAAACCTTTCAGTATGGATGGATCAAGAGGATGGCAGGCTTCAAATGGATAGCAGCATCCTGCTCAGGACTGGTCGCTAAGTCCGCCGGTGCCTGCCCGATGCATAGAGGTACGGATGGATAACATGGGGTACATAAAAACTCGAAAAGGATTTACTTTAATAGAGATGATCATTGCCGTGGCGCTGCTGGCCGTTGCAGGGACAATGGTGGTCCGCCTGTTTGTCCATGCCCATGTCTGCAACCGGCTGGCCGCGGATATTGACAGGTCGGTTTTTTACGGCAGTGCCTGGATTGAGAAGATAAAATCGTCCCCATGGGACTGGATTGAAGGAAAAACCTCGACCCAGGAACCTGTCGTTTCCGCGTCCGGTCCCGGTTCCTACGTCGTTTATTATGACGACAGTTGGCAGCCCATTTTCGAGGATCAGGCGCAAAAAGCCGCTTACGCCATGCATATCGATCTGTACAGGATATCCGGTGACGGGCTCTGGGCCATCGAGCTGAGAACCTTCAGGATTAAACCCTATCCTCTCCGACAGAAGCCTTACGAGGAGATTTATGCGTTGTCGGCCATGGTCAACGCTATCGGGAAGGTGGTGGAGCCATGAAATGGCTCAGATCGAACAGGGGTAGTTCCTCCATCCTTGTCGCCCTCGCCCTGATCATGCTTGTGGTGTTTTCAATTCTGGCTGTTTCCACATCGTCGGCCAACCTCCGTCTGGCAAGGAAGCATGCGGAAACCGTAAAAACTTATTATAACCTTGATTCGGAAGGGGAAAGATTTCTGAACGACGTTTACAACGGTATCCGGCAGGGGAAGGAGAAGGCTTCACACGCCATCCATTCGATTTCAGAGGGTGAACTTTCCGACGCCGGGCTTTCTGCCGATATGATCGACATCATCAGGGCAACCCTGGGCAGCCTGTCCGGTTCCAGTGAGCGGCAGAACTATTTGGATGAGCTTTATCCCAAGCTCGTCATGTACTTTGCCATGAAAGCCGTCACGGAGGCCTATCCGGAATGTGTGGCCAGCATGGCCGGCGATTATCTAAACAATGCCCACCTGTACAGCACGGTGCCGGTGGAGCTGAACTTCATCGTCAGAAAGACGTTTATCCTTGAATATGATAACAGTCTGCGGTATCTTAGTGTGAGCATCAAGGTTTCTGATCCGGAAAGAGACAAGGAACCGCAGGATATATGCAATATCCTGGAGTGGCGCATGTGGCAGGAGTCCTCTGAGTACAAGAACGAACACGATTTGTGGGAAGGAAGACCGGAATGAGTACAAATGACTTCGATCTTGAAAATGCACCTGTGCAAAAGCTTTTGAAAATTGCCATGGATAACCAGGCTTCTGACCTTCAGATAACGGTAGGGGTACCTCCGGTGATGAAGGTCAAAGGTGATCTCCGGTATATCGGCAGCCAGCGACTTGGCGTCAGGGATGCCGAGCGGTTGATACATGAGCTGTTCCCCAGTGAAGAAGCCTATCGAGAGTTCCTCGAAAACGGCGATAAGGATTTTTCGGTTTCCGTACCGGGACTGGGAAGGTTCAGGGTAAATACCTTCATGCAGCGGGGATCGGTGGCCGCCGCCATCCGCATCGTGTTTACCGAGCTTCCCGATCCGAAGGAACTCCTGATTCCCCAGGCGGTATTGGATTTGCATAAATACCACAAAGGTCTGATCCTGGTGACAGGTCCCACCGGCAGCGGGAAATCCACGACCCTGTCCTGCATCATCGATCTCATCAACAGCACGCGTAAATGCCATATTCTGACGCTGGAGGAGCCCATAGAATTTTTGCACAGGCACAAGAAAAGCATCGTGAACCAGCGGGAGATCGGGCAGGATGCCAAGAGCTATGCCAGGGCCCTGCGTTCGGCACTGAGGGAGTCGCCCGATGTGATCCTGGTAGGCGAGATGCGTGATTTGGAAACCATAGCTATCGCCATGACGGCGGCCGAAACGGGACATCTGGTCCTGTCCACCCTCCATACTTTGGGCGCCGCAAAGACCGTCGACAGGATCATCGATGTTTTCCCACCCAACCAGCAGCATCAAATCCGCATCCAACTGTCCACCGTGCTTCAGGCCGTGGTTTCCCAGCAGCTCCTGCCTTCACCCGCCAGGGGAAGGGTGGCGGCTTTTGAAGTGATGCTGGCCAATAACGCCATACGGAACCTGATTCGGGAATCCAAGACCTATCAGATCGATTCGGTTATACATATGAGCAGGAATGAAGGCATGCGGAGCATGGACTACAGCATTGCGGAGCTTTGCAGGCAAGGGCTGGTGACAAAAGAGGATGCCCTGCTCTACTGCCTGAACCAGGATGTGACCCTCAAATACATGCAGGATGGATGAAAGGAAACACTGTAATGGCCTATATATGCGAAAGCGAACTGATGGCAATTTACGAAAGGCTGTCCCCGGTGCTTGCGAAACATGGCTATGAATGCGAAGTTGCAATGATCCGGGATTACATGCTGAAAATATTGCTGGGCACTGACGGAGAAAAGATTGGCAAGCTTATTGTGGATTACAGCCCGAAAAAAGGGAGCTTTTCTTTCAGGAAGGACTCGGATCTGTCCCAGGAACAGTTCGATCGGGTGGTTGAGCTATTGACCGGCCAGATCGGCATGAGACTGAATGCGGCCGGGCAGGAGCCCGGAGATGCGGACAATGCCCAAAAACCGATGAAAAGGAAAACGGCTGAATCCATCGATTTCAGTTCCATTCCCACGCGCTATCAGGCTTTTGTGGACGGATCCTTCATCGAAGGGCAGATCGGCTACGGCGCTGTCATCCTGGACCGGGGGCAAACCATTGCCGAACTGTTTGGAAGGGTGGACGATCCCGATGCTTTTTCCTCAAGACAGGTGGGCGGTGAGATACGAGCCGTCATGGAAACCCTGGAATGGTGCAAAGAGCACAACATAGCTGAAATCAGTATCTTTTACGATTTTGAGAATATTGAAAAATGGGCCGTGGGCGGTTACAGAACCAACACGCCCATGACCCAGGCCTTCAAACGGTATATCGATGCCTGCGGCATCCGGATCCACTGGTACAAGGTGGAAAGCCATACCGGCGTTGACCTCAACGACAGGGCCGATGAACTGGCCAAGATGGGGGCGCGGGGACTTTCACCGCAATAGCCTGCTCAATCCTTCTTCTTCCAGTCCATGCGCGTCAGAAGATGAGCATACAGGTCGTCCTCCATCCGGACTTTCCAGGTATTCAGTTCCTCTGCTGTTGGCTCCTGGTCACTGAACACCACGAAAGGTACATCTTCAATCAGCACAACGGGAGTTTGCTCATCCGACTCGCCCATCACAAGGACCGCGGACGCGGCCAGCGCATCCGCCACATTGATACGGGTTTGCTTCAGAGGTTTCCCGAAGAGATCGGTATGCCCGACCCTGGAATTGATGGGCTTGAAACCGCAGTAAGCGATGCTTCTGCCTGTTACGCCAAGGCGCATCGGGCTGGAGATGCTGTCGGTTAGGATGATGCCCACATGCCTGATGCCAAAGTGATTTCTCACGAACTCCCAGCACCTATTGGCCGAGCGCTGGGGATCTTTCGGCCAAAGGACAAAATGCCCGTTGGTGTTGGATTCGTCTATGCCCGCTGTGGGCACCAGCGTGTTGTTTTTTATGGTCAGGTAAACACCGTATTTATTTTCCGTCCTGGGTATGAATAGATCCGCCTCTTTTTCGATGAGTTCGTCTTTTGTGTAGTCCGACTTGGGCAGCGCGTTACCTTCGCAAAGCGAGACCACCTTTGAGGTGATGGCGATGACGGATCTTTCGGGAACTTCTTTAAAAGATTCGGCCAGCAGTTCTGTCACATCGCATGAGCCGACTTCGACTACTCTCGTTTTTATTGCGGTAACCCTCATGGAAAAGAGCACTCCTTTGATTTGTTGCTTTGCTATTAAATGTCCTAACAATCATATCACAGCGGAAAAAAAAGACAAGGCCCATAGCGGACCAGGGGAGGAAGAATATGATGCTATGGGGGCAGCCTGCCTTTACCGGCCCGGGTGTTGAGTTGGGGATGCTCAAAAGCCAAGTGCTTTCGACCGGAGGGTCAAACAACTTGAAAAATGGGTAATGCCGAAAGTACAGGCCGCCCATGCTTGAGGGTAGTTGAGCGATCGGCCGTTCAGGGCTAAATGGCCCTTTCGGCTCTGTCATCATTTTATAATGGAAACGGGTCGATATAAATTATACGGTGGTCCTGGATTATCATAGTCCAATAGTCCCGTTGGACCATGTGGGAAGGAATTGTAGCCAAATCGTAAACAATGTTTTATATACACCTGGCCGACAGTCAGGTATAATGGAAATATACAGGCAATAGCATATTCGTTGGCGTACAGAAGAAAAAGGAGTGCATCATGAAGAGAGGTACTTTTCTGATTATCCTGGTTTTGATGGCCTTAAGTCTTGCTTTTGGCGGCGGCAGCCGTGCCCTTGCCGCCGATTGGCCCGATACGGTCAGAATCGGCATTTATTACGGCAATGACACGGTGGCCAATGTTTCCTTCAGTTCCAAAGCGGGTCTTGAGGTCGGCATTTTCAGCGACAATACCTTTCAGACGCTCCTGAGCATTCCCGGAGGTTCTTCCATCATCATCCGGAAAGACGCGCATTTCATCAAATCATCCAGCGGAGTCACCAGCGTTTATGACCCATCGGAAGGAAAACCCTTTGAAGGGGAGACCCTTGGTCCCTACCATATTCAGATAGGGGACAACCTGAAAGATTACAGCTCAGCCAAAAAAATGGCGGATACGCTGTCGGAATCGGGGATTGTCGCCTACCCGGCCTTTGAAAAAGGCTGGTATGTTTGGACCGGATTTTATGCCGAATACGAGGCGGCAAGCCATGAAATGGTTGGCCTTGCCAACAAGCTTGGAACATCGGAGCTCAAAGTATTGCCGACGTCAAATACCAGACTTGTGGTCCAAAGCGGCCGTGGTGAGCCATTGCTGATCTTTTCCGATGCATCCGACGGCAAATCCAGGCTTCAGGTGCGGCCCCTGAAGATCAATAATCCTTGTGTGCTTTCGGTAAACGGCAGGCAGTACAGAGGCGAATTTGAAATCAGAAGGTACCTTGACAGTGATCTGACGGTGATCAATATTGTGAATATTGAGGAATACCTGTACGGCGTGGTCCCACAGGAAATTGAAGCCACTGCGCCTCTGGAGGCCATTAAGGCACAGGCGGTGGCGGCGAGGACTTATGCCTACAAGAACTTGGGGAAATATGCCAAGTGGGGGTTTGACCTGGTGGATACCACCAGCGACCAGGTTTATGCGGGTTACGACGTCGAAAAGCAGACCACCAATAAGGCTGTCGATGAGACCAGGGGTAAGAAAATCCTCTACGAGGGAAGCCCGATCTCGGTCTTCTATTTCAGCTCCAGCGGGGGCATGACTGAAGACATCGTCAACGTATGGGGAACTTCGCTGCCTTACCTGAAGAGTGTTCCCGACCCCTACGAATCGGGTACATCCTATAACTACACCTGGACCAAAACCTTTACGGCACAGGAACTCAAGCAGATATTATTCCTCAGCGACGTGGATATCGGCGATATTCTGTCTGTGTCCATAGAAGAGGTTTCCGAGGCGGGAAGGCCCATTAAACTGAAGTTTACGGGAACCAAGGGTCAGATAACCTATTACAGGCAAGATGGCCGGACGGTATTGGGGTTGCCCAGCAATTATTACACCATCAGCACACCGGGCGGCACGCCGGTAACCACTTCCCCTTCGTCCAGGACCATCTATGCGTTAAGTGCCGACGGCAGCAAGAAGAGCGTTCAGCTTTCAGGCAGCATGGTGGTTACGGCCTCGGGTACGGAGAATCTCGGCGAGTCCGGCAAGCTGTCGGCCGTTAGCTCCAGCGGCGTATCATCCTTATCGTCGGGTTCGACAAGTGTAAGCACCACGGTAAAGGGTGACGTCTATGTCTTTACCGGAAAGGGCTGGGGCCATGGCGTCGGTATGAGCCAGGAAGGCGCCAAGGGCTTTGCCCTCCAGGGATATACCTACGAGCAGATTTTAAAACATTACTTCACCGGAGTGACGATCGAGTAAACAGGGAGAACGCCATGGGTTGGATTGTGTTGATCATTGCGGCAATCATCGTGGATCAGGTGACAAAGCACCTGGTCCCTGTGGGAGCGCATATCGAGATCATAAAAGGTTTTTTCTACATCACCTATTGCGAAAACAGGGGAGCCGCCTTCAGTATTCTCCAGGATTTTCGATGGGGGTTTGTCATCCTCACCATTGTTGCCGTGGCCGCGATGATCCGGGTTATGGTTACGCATAAACATGCGCTGGCACGGCTTTCCCTGTCCCTGCTTATCGGCGGGGCGCTGGGGAACCTGATAGACAGGTTGTTCAGAGGATATGTGATCGACTTCTTCGATTTTTATCCCTTTGGCTATGACTTTGCCATCTTCAATGTAGCCGATGTCTGCATCACCGTTGGTGTTGCCCTGTTGCTCGTCTACATCATCTTCTTCTATAAGGAGCCGTTGGCTGGGAAGACTTCCGCCGAGAAAGAGGGGGAATCGGATTCATCGGGCTCCGGGGATTGAGAAGCAGAGGTTTGTGTGATGGAAGGCCAGGAACTGGAGTTTTACACAGGGGATGAGGATGCCGGCTTCAGGCTGGATGTCTGGCTGACGGGAAAACTTCCGGATGTGACGAGAAGCTTTGTCCAGAAGCTGATCGAAGACAAGCACGTGCTGGTGGACGGTAGTGCCGTAAAAAGCGGTTTTAAGCTGAAGAAAGGCATGACGGTTCATGTACGGGTTCCCGAACCTGTTTCCGGCGATATAAAACCCCAGAATATCCCACTGGATGTGATCTATGAAGACGCCGATATCATCGTGATCAACAAACAGAAGGACATGGTGGTCCATCCTGCCGCAGGCAACTGGGATGGCACCCTTGTCAACGCGCTCTTAAACCATTGCGGGGATTCGTTGTCCGACATTAACGGCGTGATCAGGCCGGGGATTGTCCATCGGATAGACAAGGATACTTCCGGGCTTCTTGTTGTGGCCAAAAACAACGCCGCCCATCTCAGGCTTTCAGAAATGCTGAAGAGGCATGAGATTATCCGCACCTATGAAGCCATTGTGGATGGGGTTATCAGGGAGGATTCCGGCAGGATTGACGCTCCCATCGGCCGTCACCCAACCAACCGGCTGAAAATGGCCGTCACCTTTAAAAACGCAAAGGAAGCCATAACCCATTATTCTGTCATCAAGCGCTACCCGTCCCACACATGGGTCAGGCTGAAGCTGGAGACCGGGAGGACGCACCAGATCCGTGTTCATATGGCTTATATCGGGCATCCTGTAACAGGCGACCCCCTTTACGGCAGAAAATGCAGCCTTATGGATACGGGTGGGCAAGTGCTCCACGCGCGTTTCCTGGAATTTACGCATCCCACAACCGGGCAATTCATGCGGTTTGAGGCGCCTCTCCCGGATTATTTTACCAGGCTGGTCGATATGCTGGAAAGACGCGGCGCCGGCGGTTGAACACGGCATTATATCCTGTTTTGGGAGGGGAGTATTGCAATTTTTTGTTGAACAGGTTCATTTCCATAAGGTATAATTTTTTTGACTACGAAGAGGTGATACGATGAAGAGTGAGCATGTTGCCTTTATTGTGGAGGAAATGACCTGTGAACACTGTGTTGCAGCCATCAGGGAAAGGGTGTCCAGGCTCAACGGTGTTTGCGATGTACTGGCTGATCTCCAGGCCAGGCGGATTGTAGTGGAATATGATGCCGAAAGGCTGGATGCGGAGACCATCAGGGGAACCATCGAGGATGCGGGGTATACGGTTAAATAGCCTGAAAAAATGCCTGTCCAACCAGTAAGGACGGGCATTAATGTTAGGTGGGAAGGCCTTTCGTCTTGCCATCGGCAAAGATGATATTTTTTAAAACTTATGGTAGATTATTTAATGATTAATGAGCTGATGCGACTATCACCCTGGAGGGGTTGCCATGTATCTCATTGGAAACCTGGTTTGGATGCTTTTCGGTGGTCTTGTATCCTTCGTGTTGTGGACAGCGGCCGGTCTCATCTGTTGCCTGACCATCGTGGGGATACCTTTTGGCCTTCAATGCCTTAAAATAGCCTCCTTCATCCTTTGGCCCTTCGGAAAGGATGTGGAGATCGGCCGTTTCGGAATGGGTGGTTTTTTGGGAAACCTGCTCTGGATCCTGCTTCTTGGATGGGAACTTGCGCTGTCCCATCTGGTTTTTGGGCTTATTTTTTGCGTTACCATCATCGGAATTCCATTCGGCAGGCAGCATTTTAAACTTGCCAAGCTTGCTTTGTTGCCGTTTGGCGCCAGGATCTACACAAAAAACTGGATCTGAGGAGGTTTTCCTGTTGATTGGCATTATCGGGGGAACCTTTAACCCCATTCATTACGGACATCTTTTGATTTGTGAGCATATCAGAGAGGAATTCAGCCTGGAAAAGGTTCTTTTTGTGCCCGCAAAAATACCACCCCACAAGGGTACCGATGGGCTTATAGCGTCTGGACACAGGATGGAGATGGTAAAACTGGCTATACACGGCAATCCATGGTTTGAGTTCAGCGATGTGGAGATGAGGATGGAAGGGCCTTCCTACACGGTAGAGACGCTTAAGGTGCTTTCGGAGGAATATGGAAAGGAAAACAGATTATGCCTGATAATTGGAGCCGATTCGCTGGTTCAGTTCGCCACATGGAAACGCTTCGAGGATATCCTCCGAATGGCCGATCTCATCGTGGCCAGAAGGCCGGATACCGATAACCGGTTGCTGGAATCAGCCGTAACCAGGCTGGAGGCGGAGCATGGCGCCAGGATTCACTTGTCCTCAACCGACGTTTACGATTTTTCGTCCACCAGGATCAGAAACCGTGTCAGGAAAGGTCTGTCCATCAAATACATGGTTCCTGAACCTGTGGAACGTTATATTCTTGAGCATAGACTTTATACGGAGGTATAACATTGAATGCTCTGGAATTGGATCAGATACGTGAAAAACTGAAGGCTACGCTGACTGAGAAAAGGTTCACCCATTCGCTCAATGTGGCCGAAACGGCCGTAAAAATGGCAAGGCACTACGGTGTGGATGAAAAGAAAATCTATCTTGCCGGGCTTCTGCACGATTGTGGCAAATTTTTAAAGGGCGATATGGCCAGGGAGTATGTGAAAAATATCGGCTACCAGGCCGATGAGATAGAATGGGCGCAGCCCGGCCTGCTTCATGCGGTTATAGGAGAGCACCTGGCCCGGAAGGAATACGGCATGACCGATCCGGAAATCCTCGGGGCCATTCGGTGGCACAACACCGGCAAAGCGGGCATGTCGATTTTTGAAAAGATCATCTACATTGCCGACTACATAGAGCCCGGCCGCAGCTTTGATGGTGTGGAAGCCATGCGGGATGAAGCATTCCGGGATTTGGACCGGTGTATCGTCCTGTGCGCGGACAGCACCATCCGATATGTACTGGACCATGGCTACCTGCTGCATCCCAGGACGGTTGAAACCAGGAATCACAGCCTGTCTGCCATAAAGGCTTCTATCATGTGTGAGTAAGGTGTGGTGATACTTTGGGCTGGCATATGTTTCAATTTGAACCCCGATATCTGTTTATTGTGGCCATCAGGTTGCTGGTGGCCTGCGTTCTTGGTGGGATAGTCGGGTTTGAACGAGAACACAACCACCATAAACCGGCCGGTTTCAGGACACATATTCTGGTTTGCATGGGTGCTTGCCTGGTGATGGTGATATCCGAGTTCTCGGTGGTGGCCTTTAAAGGGATTGTCGATGTGGATCCCACACGAATAGGTGCGCAGGTTGTCAGCGGTATAGGCTTTCTTGGCGCCGGTGCCATCATCCGGCATGGCACTTCGGTCAGGGGTATCACGACGGCCGCCAGCATCTGGGCTGTTGCCTGCATAGGAATTGCCTGCGGCATTGGTTTTTACACCGCCGCTGTCATGGCAACCATCCTGACATGGGCGATACTGATTTACCTGAAGATGGTTGAAAGAAGACTGCATAATAGAAAATCGACCATTATCCTGGCCATTGAAGCTACGGAAGCCGACACCAGCGAGGTTTCATGGGAAAAGGAACTTTCGAGACTGGGCCTTCAGATAGAAAGTATGGATACGGCAAGATCGGACGGCAAGCTCAATCACAGGATCCTCTGCAAGGTGAGGAAGGGGAAACAAGTGGAAACAGAGGCAATAGTCAGGCAGTTGATGCATATCAAGGGGGTAACCCGTGTATCATTATAAATACCGGTCTGATAGCCCATCCGACAAAAACCGGCGAATGAGCCACGGCGGCGACCGGACTGGATGGACATCGGGATTTAAACTGAAGGAGTTGTTTACTTTGGAGCAGCAGAAAAAGAAGAGCATTGGCAAGGAAATTCTGGAGTGGGTTATGCTGATCATCACGGCATTCCTGATCGCTTCCCTCATTCAAAGCGAGCTGTTTGCCCTGACTGAAGTCAACATGACTTCCATGATGGATACCCTGGTGCAGGGAGACAAACTGATCATGAACAAACTGGCCTATATTTCCAGTGAACCTCAGAGGGGCGATATCATCATATTCCTCAGGGATGAACCCGTAAACGGCGTTATCGGAAGGCTGCGCATCTACATATCCGATGTAGCTCTCAAGCTGAAAGGTGATTTCAGAAGAAATCGTTTGATCAAGCGGGTTATCGGAGTACCGGGCGATAAGGTGGAGATCCGCGACAATGTGCTGTATGTGAACGATGTTCCCATGGAAGAGGAATACGCCCGCATTGATCCGGAGCTGGGCATTGTGGCCAACGGCAACATGGAACCGGTGGTGGTCCAGGAAGGCGAGTTGTTTGTCATGGGTGACAACAGGGGGCAAAGTATGGACAGCAGGAGTTTTGGCGTAATTGATATGGATTGGGTTGAGGGGAAGGCCATCTTCCGGATCCTGCCCCTCTCCAAGTTCGGAAGGATTGAATAGGGTTTTTCTGATATAAAGGATCGGGGATCAGCATCCCCGGTTTTTTTGTCCTTTTCTGAAGCATTCAATAAGAAAAACCGGCAGGCCGGCGTTAGCCGGCCTGTTTTTTTGACAGCCGCGCGTGTTTTTTGCACAGGCCTGTCGGCCTGTGCTCCCGGAACAGAGGGGACGCAGGTTGCCTTCTGGCATAGGAACAATTTGGTAATATAGTAACGAGGCTTAAATATAGCATGAAAATACAACTAAAAATTTAACATTTAGTTGTTGACAATGAAAAGGATCAGTGCAATAATGTTTTCTGTTGTTTAGTAATAGTAAACAAGTTGTCATGCATTGAATGAATCTTGTTTACTTTTATTAAACTCCATAAAAATGCGTAAGATGAGCATATTTGGAAATGAAAATGCCGAATCGGAATCGAACCGTGAGTCCTGTCGGAGGAAGCTGTCATGAAAATAGGAGATAAAATAAAAAGGCTCAGACTGGCTAATGATATGACTCAGGAGGAACTGGCCGACAGGTGCGAGCTTACGAAGGGATATATATCCCAACTTGAGCGCGACCTGACTTCGCCGTCCATATCGACCCTGCAGGATATCCTGGAGTGTCTTGGTTCAAGCCTTCAGGATTTCTTCAGCGAGGAGGAGGATGTGCAGGTAGTTTTTAAGGGGAACGATTTCTTTGTGAAGGAAATGCCCGAAGAGGGATATGACATCAACTGGATCGTGCCCAATGCCAAAACCCGTGCGATGGAGCCCATCATTGTGGATATCCAGCCGGGATGTTCCACCTGGGAAGATACCCCTCACCAGGGCGAAGAATTTGGCATGGTGCTCAGCGGGAGCGTGCAGCTCCAGCTAGGAAAAGAGCGCATGAAGATGAAAAAAGGCGACTGCTTCTATTTCAAGCCTGACAAGAACCATTGCATCAAGAATACCGGAAGGACAGTGGCCAGGGTATTGTGGATATCGTCACCGCCAAGCTTCTAGTTCTGAGTACACAGTGGATCGGGGGATTGTGATGGAGAAGTATATTCTTGAACTGAAAAACTTGACCAAGTCCTATAATGGCGTGAAGGTCGTTGATTCAATAAACCTGAAGATCAAAGAAAACGAATTCGTGACGCTGCTGGGACCGAGCGGATGCGGCAAGACAACCACGCTGCGCATGATCGGCGGATTTGAGGAGCCCGATGAAGGGGAGATCCTCTTTGAAGGCAAACTCCTGAATCCGGTGCCTCCCTATAAAAGGAACATCAATACGGTTTTCCAGCGGTATGCGCTGTTCCCCCACCTGAACGTGTTCGATAATGTGGCTTTCGGGCTCAGAATCAAGAAACTGCCCAAGGACGAGATCCATGAAAGGGTCGAAAAGATGCTCAAAATGATGGATCTTGAGAATTTCGGGAAGCGCCACGTGGACTCCTTAAGCGGCGGCCAGCAGCAGCGCGTGGCCATTGCCCGCGCCCTGATAAACGAGCCGAAGGTGCTCCTTCTGGATGAGCCTTTGGGCGCCCTTGACCTGAAGCTGCGCAAGGAAATGCAGATCGAGCTCCTGGATATGCAGCGCAGCGTAGGGATCACCTTCATCTATGTCACCCATGATCAGGAAGAAGCCCTGACCATGTCGGATACCGTTGTGGTGATGAACCAGGGAAAAATCCAGCAGGTGGGAACCCCCGAGGACATCTACAATGAACCCACCAACCGCTTTGTGGCCGATTTCATCGGTGAGAGCAACATTATCGAAGGGATCATGCTGGAGGATCGGAAGGTCATGTTTGATAACCATGTCTTCGATTGCGTGGATACCGGCTTTGCGCCCAACGAACCGGTGGATGTGGTTATCAGGCCCGAGGATATCCGCATTGTTACCAACCCCGAGGAGGGCATGCTCCAGGGGACCGTCACATCGGTGGTTTTCAAGGGTGTGCATTATGAGATGCTCATCGAGAATGAGTTCAGGGAATACATGGTCCACCGGACCATGATGTTCCCGGAAGGCAGCCGGGTGGGCATGAATATACAGCCCCACGACATCCATGTCATGAAAAGGGAGGGAGCTCAGTCATGAGAAAAATGAAAATACTTGCCTATCCCTATTCTGTCTGGATGCTCATATTCATCGTGGTGCCGCTCTTTCTGGTCCTTCTGTACAGTTTTACTGAAGGAGACATCCACAACCTTGCCGAACTCAGATTCTCTACAAAAAGTTATGAGCGTGTGATGGAGCCGATCTACCTCAAGGTCATCATGAACTCCTTTGTATTGGCGGCGATTTCTACCTTTTGCTGCCTTGTGCTGGGGTACCCTGTGGCCATGATCGTAGCCAAGGCCAGTCCCAAGGTCAGGGGCATGCTGGTGATGTTCCTGATCGTCCCCATGTGGATGAATTTTCTGTTGAGAACCTATGCCTGGATGTCCATCCTTTCACCCAACGGCTTCCTGAACCGGGTTATGGAACTGCTCGGGTTGCCCAGGCTGGAGATCATGCCGGGAAAAACCGCCGTTCTTCTGGGAATGATTTATAACTTCCTTCCGTTCATGATTCTTCCCATTTACACGGTGCTGAGCAAGATCGACAAGAGCGTTATCGAGGCGGCCAACGATCTTGGCGCCAGTAAGTTTAAGACCTTTATGCGGGTGATCCTCCCCCTGTCCATACCCGGAGTGGTGTCAGGCATCACCATGGTATTCCTTCCCGCTGTCAGCACCTTCGTCATCTCCGGACTCCTGGGCGGAGGTAAGACCCCATTGATAGGAGATTTGATTGAACAGCAGTTCATGTGGGAAGGCAACTGGCATTTCGGTTCATCCCTTTCCATTATTCTGATGGTGATGATCCTGATTTCCATGGCCATCATGTCCCGCCTGGACAAAAATGGCCAGGATGAGGATAAAAAATCGGTAAAAATGTAAGTAAGTCTGGCAGCAAAGGAACGATGGCTATGAAAAAAGCGGTTGTCAGAATCTATATGGGATTGATCTTTCTGTTTCTATATGCGCCCATCATTACCCTGATCGTTTTCTCTTTCAATAAGAGCAAGTCCAGGGGACAGTGGGGCGGTTTTACGCTGGACTGGTATGCCGAGCTCTTCAAGGATCGCTTGATCACGGAGGCCTTGTACTACACCATCCTTGTCGCTGTCCTGGCCACTTTGATCTCCACCATTGTGGGAACCATTGCGGCCATCGGCATCCACTATATGCGGGGATTCAGCAAAAACCTGATACTGAACATCAACAATCTTCCCGTGCTCAATCCCGACATTGTGACAGGTGTGGCCCTGATGACCCTGTTTATCTCAGCCGGGATGAAACTCGGTTTTGTGACCATGCTGATTGCCCATGTGCTGTTCTGCATCCCATATGTCATCCTGGCCGTGCTGCCGAAACTCAGGCAGTTGAACAGGCATATTGCCGAGGCTGCCCTGGATTTGGGCGCCACGCCCGGCTATGCCCTCAGAAAGGTCATCCTTCCCGAAATCAGGCCGGGAATCGTAAGCGGTGCCCTGATGGCCTTCACCCTGTCCATTGATGATTTTGTGATCAGCTTTTTCACCGCCGGAAATGAGGTCAGCAATCTGTCCATCATGATCTATTCCATGGCAAAAAGGGGTGTGAAGCCTTCCATCAACGCCCTGAGTACCTTGATGTTTATAACGGTGGTGATTTTGCTGCTGATAATCAATAAAAAAAGTGAAAAAGGAGAGGAGTTGCTGCTATGAAAAAGATCCTTGCTTCTGTCCTTGTGGCGGCAATACTGATTACCATGGCAATTACCCTGTCAGGCTGCGGTGAGGAACAGGTAGTCCTCAACGTCTTCAACTGGGGCGAATACATCGATGAGAGCCTGCTGGATGAATTTGAGAAACAAACGGGCATTAAGATCAACTACAAGACCTATGATACCAATGAAACCATGCTGGCCAAACTGGAAGCTGGTGGCAGCAGCTATGATGTGGTCTTTCCCTCGGACTATACCGTTGCGGAAATGATTAGGAAGGACATGCTTTTGCCCCTCGACTTTGAGAATATACCCAATTTCAAGTATGTGGACGAGCGGCTGAAGAATCTGGAATACGACCCGGAGAACAAGTATTCGGTTCCCTATTTCTGGGGTACCATCGGCATCCTGTATAACAAGGACATGGTGGACGATCCGGTGGATACCTGGGAAATCCTCTGGAATCCCAAGTATGCAGGACAAATTCTGATGAAGAAGGATGTCCGCGATGCCATGGGCGCTTCCCTGAAAAGGCTCGGCTATTCCATGAACACTACCAACTACGAGGAACTCAAACAGGCACAGCAAGCTCTGCTTGAGCAAAAGAAGCTTGTTGCCGGTTATTATGGCGATGAGATCAAGGATTTGATAGCCAATGGAGATGCGGCCATGGGACTGACCTATTCCGGAGACTTCATGGATCTTTACTGGGATGAAGGCGATTTCAGCCATATCGGATTCGGCATACCCAAGGAGGGAACCAACCTGTGGTTCGATTGCGTGGTCATTCCCAAGGGATGTAAGCACAAGAAGGAAGCCGAGATGTTTATCAATTTCCTGCTTGATCCGGAAACCTCATACAAAAATTGCATCACGATAGGGTATACCTCACCTAATGTTGAAACCCTTAACAGGATCCGCCAGGAGCAGCCGGAAGTATTTGAATTGCCTGCTTTCTGGCCTGATGACAGCATTTTGGAAAATAGCGATGTATATGGGGATCTGGGTGAATACAAGAGCATCTACAACCAGCTCTGGACCGAGGTGCTGGTGGACTAGACCCCTTTGGGGGTCCGCCTTGCGCGGCATATTTACCGGCTGGTGCATTGAATGGGAATAATGGATGATGAAACAGAGTGGACGGTTATGGTTTGGCTATAACCGTCCCTCATGTTATGTACTGAGCCTGTCGTTGCGCGTGCAGCGAAGCAATAATCTCCGGGAGCCCGTAAAGCCCGGTCGCTGTGCTGCGCGTTGCAAAACATCAAGAGCTGTTTGAACGGGGGGTGGCTGAACTCGCTTATGCTCAAACAGCAGCCGCCCTGTTCCCGTTCTCACAGGATGTTTTGGCGCCTTATCGCAATGCGCCCTTGACCTTTACGGGCTCCTTTCGCGGCAGCGCATGCCCTGGTGTCATCGCGAGGAAGGCGACAGCCGACGAAGCAATCTCGGAGATTGCCGCGCTCCACTTTCGCTCTGCTCGCAACGACATACAATATACCCGTGAATAGGACTGAACACACATGATTGCAAACAGAAACACGCCCCTATACAACATGCTCATGCGCTATTCCGACACCCATCCGCTCCCCTTCCACATGCCAGGCCATGTGATGGGAAGGGGACTGGCAGCTCATTTTAAGAGTGTCGGTCCTATGGATATCACTGAAATCCCGGGATCCGACTGCCTGCATGCTCCTGAGGGCGCGATAAAGGAAGCCCAGGAACTTGCTGCCCGTGCCTTTGGAGCCAGACGGACCTATTTTTCGGTCAATGGGTCCACCGTAGGATTGCATGCCATGATCCGTACCGCTGTGAAACCCGGCGGCAAGATCCTTATCAACCGGGATGCGCATAGGGCGGCCATTAACGCCATTGCGCTGCTTAAGGCGGAACCCGTCTTCCTCCTGCCTGAGTATGATTCAAACACCCGCCTGGCCCTCGGATACCGGGAAACTGATCTGAGAAGCGCCCTGTCCGAGCATCCGGATATTGAGGCCATCCTGGTAACAAGGCCCAGCTATTACGGTGTCGCTTTCCATATACGCCCCATGGTGACGATAGCCAAATCCATAGGGGTTCCCTTTTTGGTGGATGAAGCCCATGGAGCCCATTTCATTTTTTCAGAACTGCTTCCCGAGCCTGCGCTGAGACTGGGGGCCGATGCCTGCGTGCAGAGCCTTCATAAGACCCTTCCAGCCATGACCCAGACTGCCATGATCCATGAGGGACCATCCTCCCTGCTGGAACCGGGCAAGCTCTTCAGGTTCCTGTCCATGCTGCAGACCACAAGCCCGTCCTACGTGCTGATGGCATCCATGGATATTGCCCGGGATATCATGGAACATGAGGGTACAATGCTTTATGAAGCGTTATACAGGAGGGTTCAGACCTTTGATCGGGAGCTGGAGACCATCGGCGGCGTCAGGCGTGTGGTGCCCGAAGCGCCGGGGCTTGAAAATGACTTTTCGAGGATTGTCCTAAGCTTTAAACCATGCGGGCTGACCGGCTTCCAGGCGGAGAGGATTCTCCGTGAGTCCTCTGGTATTGTGGTGGAAATGGCCGATGAGGATCATGTGGTCCTGATAGCCACACCCTTCCATACCGATAGTGATTTTGAAGCATTGCTTTCGGGAATCCGGAAAGCAGTTGAACATGGAAGCGGCCAAACGGATGACAGGCTCGCCTTTGCCAAAGTGCCCGACAGTCTCCCGGAACGGGCCCTGAATCCCGGAGATGCCATGGCAAGGTCAACTGAGGCGGTTGAACTGAATAAAGCCTGCGGACGGATCAGCGCGTCCACCGTCACGCCCTATCCGCCCGGAATTCCGCTGATCATGCCGGGAGAGGTTTTCTCCGCCGACCTTGTTCGTTACCTGGCCGAAATCCAGGGTGCAGGGGGCCGTGTTCATGGTATAATGGATGGTAGGGTATTCGTTGTCCGTTAAGCAAAAGAAAACTGAGGTCAGACTGATGAACAGAGGCATTTTTATTACCTTTGAGGGGAATGACGGTTCCGGTAAGACCACGCAGATCAGGCTTCTTGCGGATTATCTTAAACAGCGGGGCCTTGAAGTCCACATCCTGCGTGAGCCGGGTGGAACACCCATCGGTGAGAAGATACGGGACATCCTTCTGGACAACCGGAACAAGGGCATGTGTGCGGTTACGGAGATGTTGCTCTATGCCGCATCGCGGGCACAGTTGGTGTCGACGGTTATCAGACCGGAACTGGCCGGCAACAAAGCCGTTATCTGCGACAGGTTCGTGGATTCCTCCATGGCGTACCAGGGAGTCGGAAGAGGCCTTGGGGCTGAAAAGGTCTGGATGGTGAATCAATTGGCCGTTGACGGATGCCTCCCGGATATCACCTTTTTCATGGATGTGGACGCCGACACGGCGATGGCAAGGCGGAACGCCAAGGGCGAGGAGGCGGACCGGATCGAGAGCGAGGACATGGATTTCCACCGACGGGTCTATTCGGGCTATCTGGAGCTTTCAAACCGCTTCCCGGAACGCATCAAACGCATCAATGTCAGCCGGAGCCCGGAGGAGGTCTTCGACGAGATCCGCGGGTATGTGGACGAATTATTAAAGAAAGTCGGCAGGTAAAGGGGTATGGGTCTTAAAATTGACAGTGGCGGTTCGGAGAGGAAGCCTGCGGCGCTGTCCGGACCGCTGACAAAAAGAACGGAACGGATCCAGGGAAAGAGCACCGCACAGTTCAGTTCACATCTGAGCAGGCATTTTGGTCATGCCCAGGAAGAAGTTCTGAAGGAGATGGCCAAGCAGATTGAGAAGCAGGGCGAAAAACTGGCCAAGCATGTGGACATCGCTGAGCTGAAGGTTTACAAGCGCATGATCCAGGAATTTCTCAACGAGGCCGTCAGGGCTTCCACACGGTTTTCAAAGGAGAGCTTCCTGGACAGACGGGGAAGACACAGAGTTTACGCGGTTATCCGTTCCATCAATGAAAACCTTGAAAAGCTGACGGAGGAAGTCCTAAAATCGGAACGCAATCATCTGGAAATACTGGGCAGAATTGAAGACATTCGCGGTCTGATCCTGGATTTGATCCTTTGAAAGAGGGATAGATTTGAACTTTATCGGGCAAAAATCCATTGTGGAACGGTTTATGGAGCAGTTCAGAACCGGCATGACCAGCCATGCCTATGTGCTTTCGGGGCCGATGGGCATTGGCAAGAAAACCCTGGCCCGTGAAATGGCAAAAACGCTCCTTTGTCAGGCGGATCCTTCCAGGGCTCCCTGCGGGAGATGCCGGGGATGCAGAAGCTTCGAAGCCGGATCCAATCCGGGTTTTTTTGAAATCGTTCCCAAAACGCGCAATATCCTTATAGAACAGATACGCGAGCTCATCGATCATATCATGATCCGACCGGCGCAGGGAAAGAAGGTCTATCTCATCCAGGAAGCCGACCGGATGACAACCCAGGCGCAGAATTGCCTCCTCAAGACCCTTGAAGAACCGCCACCCTACGCCGTTATCATCATGACTGCAAACAGCTTTGAATCGCTTCTGATCACCATACGCTCCAGAGTGGTGCATTTCAGGCTGGGTTGTTATTCGGACGAAGAGATGAGAAGAATCCTTGAAAAACATGGGAAAAGCTCGCCGAACATTGATGCGGCCATAGCCTTCAGCGGGGGAAACCCCGCCAGGGCATTGGCCATTACAGGAAACCCGGACTTTGTCAAGACCAGGGAGCTTGTGTTTGCGTACCTTATGGACGATAACAGCCAGGGTCCGATCGATTGCGAGCTGAACCTGTACCTGTCAGGGAACAAGAATGCCCTACCGGACTGCCTGGATATCCTGGAATCGGCTTATCGGGATGTTATGTTCATCCTGTGTGGAAAATCCGGAAACTTGATTAATTCTGACAAACGCGATAAACTAATGGAGTATGCTCGAAGAAGCAGCCTTCGTCGCGTGATCGCGGGAATACAGGAAGTGAATGCGATTCGCAGCCATCTGAAGCGTTATATGAACCATCAGCTCGCCGTGGATTTGGTGACGCTGGTACCCCATGATTCAGTCTGATTTCGTAGAGGTGCGTTTATGATAAATGTGGTAGGAGTCCGTTTCAGGACTGCTGGGAAAATATACTATTTTGACCCTGGTGAACTGGATATCAAAACGGGTGATATGGTCATCGTTGAAACAGCCAGGGGTATTGAATGCGGAAAGGTCGTCATCGCAAAGCGCGAGGTTTCTGAGGAAGAAGTTGTCCTTCCACTCAAAAACGTAATCCGCGTCGCTACGGATGAAGATTTGCAGCATGTGGAGGAGAACAAGGCAAAAGAGGTTGAAGCTTTCAAGATATGCCTTGAAAAGATCAAAAAACACGGCCTTGAGATGAAGCTTATCGATGTGGAATACACCTTCGACAACAACAAGATCTTGTTCTACTTCACCGCGGACGGCCGTGTGGATTTCAGGGAACTGGTCAAGGATCTGGCATCAGTGTTTAGAACCAGAATCGAACTGAGACAGATCGGCGTCAGGGATGAGGCGAAAATGATGGGAGCACTCGGACCCTGCGGCAGGACCCTCTGTTGTTGCACCCATTTGTGTGAATTCCATCCCGTATCCATCAAGATGGCCAAGGAGCAATCCTTATCCCTTAACCCCAGCAAGATTTCGGGAACCTGCGGGCGGCTCATGTGTTGCCTGAAATATGAGCAGGAGAATTATGAATACCTTCTCAAGAAGATGCCCAAGGTGGATGCGGTGGTCAAAACCCCCTACGGGCCCGGTACCGTGGTTTATGTCAACCTCCTTAAGGAAAAGATCAAGGTGAAGCTGGACGATGAACAGGGCGCCGATATTATGGAATACCACATCGATGAAGTGGAAATCGTCAAGGATGCCGAGAAAAAGAATGACCAGGAAGACAAGATCCTGGAGGAACTGAAGGAACTCGAGGACTGAGCCGGCGGTGATTCCGGTAAAGGGGTCATGGGATTGATTTGATTTTAATTGACATCGGGGGTTTATTAGTATAGGATATTCCTGTGGTGTTAACCAACAATGATGTGGAGGTGTTATTTATGGCTTACTTTATCAGTGAAGAATGCATCAGTTGTGGTGCGTGTGAAGCCGAATGTCCCGTTAACTGCATCTCTGAAGGTGACGGTACATATGTTATAGATGCGGATGCATGCATCGACTGTGGCACATGTGCGGAAGTCTGCCCTGTGGGAGCTCCGCAGCCCAAATAAGGAAGAATGACCGGAGCCAGGCAAGAACCTGGCTCTTTCTTCAAAGCCTTTTGGCAAAAGCGCGGGCGGAAAGAACCCGCTTTTTTATTACAGCCGGTCAATTCCCGCCCGGATGTTTATCCTACGCCCGGAGCGGACAGGAGTGGACATGTTGGGGTTTCAGGTTTATGAGGATGAAACACTGGAAGATTTGCAACTGAACAACCTTTGGCTGATACAAAAGAAAGATTCGTTCAGGTTTGGCATGGACGCGGTGCTCCTGGCGGATTTCGCAAAAGCCGGGCCGGGGGATACCGTTGTGGATTTGGGCACGGGAACCGGCATCGTGGCTATCCTCATGTCAGCCAAAACGCAGGCAAGAAAGTTCATCGGTCTGGAGATCCAGCCCGACATCGCCGATATGGCCAGGCGCTCGGTGGAGGGCAACGGCCTGTCCCAACGCGTCAGCATTCAAGAGATGGATATAAAAGAGGTTGCGATCAGGCTTCCGGCGGGGAAACATGATGTGGTGGTGACCAATCCGCCCTATACCAAATGGGGCGGTGGGCTGATCAATCCGAATGAATCCAGGGCCATCGCCAGGCACGAGATCCTGTGCACCCTGGCGGATGTGCTCAGGGCGGCTGCACACCTGCTGAAGGTGCGCGGCGCGTTCTACATGGTCCACAGGCCAGACCGGCTGTGTGATATCATGGTGGAGATGAGAAAAAACCAGCTGGAGCCAAAGGTGCTCAGAATGGTGTATCCAAGGCCGGGCGAGCCGCCGTCGCTCCTTCTCATCAAGGGTATCCGAAACGGAAATCCTGGTATGAGGCTCATGGCGCCCTTATATATCTATGACACCGACGGCAACTATACCGGCGAACTGCGATCCATTTATGGCTTATTGATGAGGTGAAATCATGGCGATACATTTGCGCGCTCCCATTGATCAGGAAGTGTTGTGCAGTTTGAGAGCCGGCGATGAGGTGCTCATCAGCGGCACGATCTATACCGGAAGGGATGCCGCCCATAAGCGGATGATAGAGATGATTGAAAAGGGAGAGCCGCTTCCCTTTGATATCAGGGGTCAGATCATCTATTATGTGGGACCATGCCCGGCGCCTCCGGGGAAGGTTATCGGCTCTGCCGGACCCACCACCAGCGGGCGCATGGATGCCTATGCGCCCAGACTCATAGAAATGGGCCTTAAGGGAATGATAGGAAAAGGGGCTCGCAGCAAGGAGGTTGTGGACGCCATAAAAAAATACGGCGCGGTGTATTTTGGCGCCACGGGCGGAGCGGCGGCCCTCATCGCTTCATGTATCAAAGAGGTGAAGGTCATCGCTTTCGAGGATCTGGGCACTGAGGCCATTAGGAGGCTGGAAGTGGAAAACATGCCCTGCACGGTCATCATCGATACCCAGGGGAACGACCTTTATGTCATCGGACGGGCCAGGTATGAGAGGAAGGCAGGCGTTTGAGGATCATGTTCGAGAAACGCATCAACATTTTTGTGGGCCATTACGGCAGCGGTAAATCAGAGATAGCGGTCAATGCGGCCTTTTGCATAAAGGAGGCTAGGGAGAACGTGGTCCTGGCCGACATGGACATTGTCAATCCCTTCTTCAGGAGCCTGGACGCCAAAAACTGGCTGGAATCCAGGGGGATACGCGTACTGGCACCCCTTTTTGCCAACACCAATGTGGATGTGCCCGCTCTGGTGCCTGAGATATCGGTGGCCCTAAGGAGCCCTGAGAAAAACGTCATCCTGGACGTGGGCGGGGATGAGGACGGAGCAAGGGTCCTGGGGCGTTACGTCAACGATATAGCCAAAGATGCGTACGACATGCATTTTGTCGTCAACCAGGCAAGGCCGCTCACCGGCGGTCTTGAGGAAACCCTGCAATACCTGGGGGAGATCCAGGAGGCCTCCCGGCTGAAAGTGACCAGGCTTATCAGCAATACCCATTACCTGGACCAAACCACTGCCGATGATGTGAAATACGGACTGGAGCTGACCCGTCAGGTATCGGAAAAAACCGGCATTCCGGTTGAATTTGTCTGTGTCATGGAGGGCATGGAGCATCTGGCCGAAGAATTGGATGTGCCCCTGTTCGTTCTGAAAAAGAATATCAGGTTGCCGTTCTGAAGGAGAAGGAACGCCGCAGCCGCAGCAATCGAATAGACAGTAAAATGGGACAGGCAACTGTCCCTTTTTTCTTGACACTATTGCCAGAAATTACTGGATAAATTGGTGGTTGTCCTGACCGAGGGATATGGTATACTGCAAATAGTGGCTTCAAATTGATAACTTAATTAATGTATGGTTTTATACCAGGATATTAAGATAAGTTACAGTAAACCCATATAATCAAGGAAATAAACATTTGGTACAGGGAGAAGCAATATGGAGATTATCATGGATTTGCTGCTTATGCTGGGCGGAGCTGCTGTTTTCATGTTCGGTATGAAACAGATGGGCTCCGGCCTGGAGCAAAGCGCAGGATCCGGAATACGCAATCTTTTCAAAAAACTGGACAAAAACAGGATCGTGAATTATGGTATCGGAATTGGAGCTACCGCACTCGTCCAGTCTTCTTCAGCCACTTCGGTCATGACAGTCGGGCTTGCCCATGCAAATATTGTGACAGTTAAGCAAGGCGCCGGATTTATCCTGGGTGCGAAAGTCGGCACAACGGTTACGGCATTTCTGCTTGCTCTTTCTGGCATCAGCAACAACGGTTTTAACATAAGCTATGTTTTTTCAGCAGTTGCGTTCATTGGTGTTCTCATCATTTTTTCCACCAACAATGAAACTCTGAATAAGATAGCACCGTTTTTAATTGGCTTCGGCATGCTGTTCATCGGCATGGAAGTGATGAAATCAGCCATCGGCGGGGCCGATTCGATGCTGAGCGTAAAACTTTCCGAACTGTTCAAATATGATTTCATGCAGAATCCTTTTCTGCTGGTGATATTAGGTGTTCTTTTTACAGTCATCATCCAGTCATCCTCGGCAGCAACCGGTGTATTTATCGCTTTTTTATCGGCAGGTATTATCAAGAATATCGATCAAACCTTTTTCCTGGTGATGGGAGCAAACATCGGTACCTGCATGGATGGTATCATGGCCTCCTTTACAACAAACGCCAAAGGTAAACGTATAGCGCTATTCCATGTAATCACGAGTGTGATAGGCGCAATCATGTTTTCCATCATCCTTATCATTTTCAGAACCCCCATTGTCAACCTGTTCGAAAGCCTGTTTCCAGGAAAACCCCAGTTCAGTCTGGCAACCTATAATCTGGTCTATAACGCTATTTACACAATGATTTTGCTGATATTTATAGATCCGTTGGTTGATCTTGTGACACGGCTTGTGAAAGACAAACAGGACAAGCTGCAACAGGTGTCCTATATCGACGAGCGTTTCCTGCAGACCCCCGCGGTTGCCATTGAACAGGCGCTGAGGGAATTGCACGATATGGCTCTGCTGGCAAAAGATAACCTCGACCGTGCTTTTTCTTCCCTGATTACCGGCGATACGAGCGACAGGAAAAACATTGACGAGATCGAAGAACGCATAGACTTCCTGACAAGCAAGCTCACAAGTTTCTTCATCAAGATTTCATCGGTGACCAAATTGCCCGAGGATGAAAAGCTGATTGGCGGATTGCACCATGTCACCAACGATATCGAGCGCCTGGGCGATTATGCGGTGCTTCTGGCAAAAGAAACTAAGTATATGAAGAGCAAAGAGGTTGCCTTTCTGGATGAGACCAAAGAAGAACTTAATGCAATCTATACCCGCATAACCGCCATGTTCACCTTAGGGCTTGATGCCTTTGCCAATCGCAGGATAGAGAATCTGAAAACCATTGCCAATATTCAAAAGGATATTAAAAAACTGATAAAAGCAACGCGTGATGAGAATGTGGTGCGCCTGAGCTCGGGGATGTACCCGGTTGAGGTTTCAAAGAGCATCTATTCCGTCCTGTTTTCGCTGCAAAGGGTGGCGGACCATATCGTAAACATCGCCTTCTCGATTCGTTCCACCACCGGCAGCAAAGCGGAGGCATTCAAAGCCATTGAACAGGAGATGCAGAAAAAGGAGAAGGCGTTGGCAAAGTAACGGACAATGTAAAATACATGATATCCTTTTTCAGAACGGCATGTTTATTCGACGAGAATATGACATGCCGCTTGTTTTTGGTTATCTATTGATTAAGTTTCCATGACTATTTATATTTGGCTTAATCTTTTTGGCTGAGACAAAGGGAGGACGTTCAGTAGAAGCAATATGCACATCTAAGCATTTAAATATAAATGTAGTTTGGTTTATTGCTGAAAAAATTATAAGTATACTTATAATTTTTATTGATAAAAATGTATATTACAGTTATAATATTTGTCAAAAGGAGGTGGGGGCATGGCTATCACAAGCAAGGAAGGCATTCTTAAAGTACTGACAGCTTATAACCCATGGTGGAAAACCGGAATCATGAATCCAAAGCTGTCCAGAACCTATAAGCGGTTTGCATTTTATGAGGCGATGAAACGGCTGGAACAACGGGATCTTCGCCGTACTGTTGTCCTTACGGGTGCGCGTAGAGTCGGTAAGACCACTATATTGTACCAGATGATTGAGGCTATCCTCAATCGCGGTGTGCAGCCCCAGAAGATTGTCTATATTTCCATGGATCATCCTATGCTGAAACTTGCCGGTTTCCATGAGATATTGGAGTGCTACCATGAAAATATTAATGCCGACCAAGAATGTTATTACTTCTTTGATGAAGTTCAGTATGCCCAAGACTGGGATAAATGGCTTAAAACCATATATGACAATCAACCTGACACAAAAGTGGTAGCCACAGGCTCGGCCAGTCCAGCCCTGATTAGGGGGAATCAGGAAAGTGGTGCCGGGAGATGGACGGTCATTCAGGTTCCAACCTTATCGTTTTATGAATATTGTGAATTGATTGGATTGGATAAACCTGAACTTCCTCATGGGCTAAAGATTTCATCCCTGCCCTGTAAAACACAACAGGAACGCATCCAAATAATGATGCAGCTATCCAAGGTACAAAACCATTTTAATCGTTACCTACAAGTTGGAGGGTTTCCGGAACTGGCATTATCGGGTAATGACGTGGTGGCTCAACAGATTATGCGTGAAGATGTGGTTGACAAGGTACTTAAAAGAGACCTTCCTTCGCTGTATAATATCAGAAATGCTACCGAACTGGAGCGGATATTCCTGTACCTATGCAATGTATCATCTGAGATAGTCTCAATAGAGGCTGTTGCAAAAGAGCTTGGTGGTGTATCGAGACCTACAGTCGAAAACTATATTCGTTACCTGGAAAGTGCAAATTTGATATATCAAAGCTGGCCAGTAAATATGGAAGGAAAAAGGGTACTGAAAGCTAGGCCCAAAATATATATTGCTGATGCAGCCATTCGGAATGCCGTTTTAATGGACGAATCTTTGCTGACTGACCCGGTGGAGATGGGGAAGGTTGTTGAAACGGCCGTATATAAGCATGTTGCAGCATTTTATTATCAAAAGGCTGCATCGGTAGGTTATTACCGTGGAGGTAAAAAAGGAAAGGAAATTGATATTGTTGTGGATTATCCCAGGATAAAGAATATCCTCATAGAAGTCAAATATCGCGAAGCTGTATCCATTTCCGAAGAGGACGCAATTGTCGAAATGAGTGGAGAGGCTTCGGCGGCAATCGTTGTAACCAAGAATACAGGGGATTTTGGAATTTATAAATCAAAATCGGGAAAGGATATCATCCGGATTCCGGCATTTGCATTCCTATATCTTCTTGGCCATGCGGAGAAGAATGGATACAAGGGAATCGATTGATCTCCAGTTTATAGCATTATGTCAATAAAGTATCCAGTAGCTTCATGCGAATACGAAATGATGTATAAAATGGGAGCATTTCACCTGGCGAAAAGCTCCCATTTTATGGTATCATCCTGTTGTTGTTAATGTGTGATTAGGGGCATCATGTATCGGGAGAGCGAACGGTTCGGGTAGGATGGGGTGTGCCATGAATTTATTCGACAAGGTCAGCACGGGATTGAAAGGTTTTGATCAGGTTATCGATCACCTGCGGTTCGGTGATAACGTGGTATGGCAGGTGGATACCCTTAAAGGCTATAAGGATATGGTGCATTCCTTTGCAGAAAGCGCAAGGACGGAAAACATGCGCATGGTTTATATCCGCTTTGCCCGACATGAACCCGTGCTGGATGACGGCCGATGCGACAAGGTCTACCACGTTGACGCAAGCAAGGGTTTTGAAAGCTTCGCCATAGAGATACACAACCTGATCAAAGAAGAAGGAAGACGGGTGCTCTATGTTTTTGACTGCCTCACGGATTTGCTTGAATACTGGCATTCGGATTTGATGATCGGCAATTTCTTCAAGGCCACCTGTCCTTACCTGTATGAGCTGGAGACAGTCGCATATTTTGCCATCAGGCGAAATTTCCATACTTACAGCACCATTGCGGGTATCCGTGAAACTACCCAGCTCCTCCTGGACTTATACCAGATTAACGACAAGACCTATATCCATCCCTTGAAGGTATGGCAGCGCTATTCGCCGACCATGTTTTTCCCCCACCTGATCCAGGGACAGGAGGCCGTCTGCATCACATCCAGCTTTGACGCTTCCGAACTGTTTACCAGCATCAACCGTGGCGAAGTACGGCTGGATTACTGGAACACCATCTTCAATAATGCGAAAAGCGTGCTGGGTGCCCCACATGAGCAGCAGGAGTTTGTCAAGAGGCAGCTTATGGCCATGCTAATCGGCAGCGATTCCCGCATGTTCCGGTTGTGTGATCGCTATTTCACCCTGAAGGATATCCTTGCTATCGCATCCAGGGAGATCGGCACAGGTTTCATTGGGGGTAAAAGCGTCGGTATGCTTCTGGCGAGAAAGATCCTAGAGGTTGAAGGCGGCGCTCGCTTTGCATCTTTTTTGGAGCCCCATGATTCTTTCTACATCGGTTCCGATGTGTTTTACACCTATATCGTCCAAAACGGCTGGTGGACGCTTCGCACCCGGCAAAAAACGCCCGAGGGGTATTTTAAATATGCGGCGGAGCTCAAGGAAAAGCTGCTGCAAGGAACGTTTCCCAAGGACATCCAGGAGCAATTCATCCAGATGCTGGAGTACTTCGGCCAGTCCCCTATAATTGTTCGATCCAGTTCTCTCCTGGAGGACAACTTCGGAAACGCGTTTGCCGGCAAATACCTGAGCGTGTTCTGCGTAAACCAAGGAACGCCCCAGGAGCGTTATGAGGCTTTTGAACAGGCCGTGCGCACAGTTTATGCCAGTACCATGAACGAAGATGCGTTGACCTACCGGCTGAAAAGGGGATTGGCGCAGAAGGATGAGCAAATGGCCATTCTGGTGCAGCGTGTATCGGGGGACCGGCATGGGGACTATTTCTTTCCCCACGTCGCAGGTGTAGGCTTTTCTTCCAACCTCTATGTGTGGGATGAAAGCATCGATATGAATGCCGGGATGCTCCGCCTTGTCTTCGGATTGGGTACCAGGGCGGTGGATCGCACCGACGGGGACTATGTGAAGATAGTATGCCTGGACAACCCGCTGCGGAATCCCCCGATGAGCGAGGAAGATCAAAAGAAGTTTTCACAGCATCGTCTGGATCTCCTTTCGTTTAAAAGAAACACCTTGCAAAGCAAGGATCTGGACGAGGTTTTGCTCCTGCCGTTAAAAGCGGACAAGGAACTGTTCGTCAGCCCGGACTATGCAGCCCTGGCCCGTATGCGCGAACTGGGGTACAGGGATTTCAGGATGCCTTATCTGCTGGATTTCAAAAAGCTCTTAACCGATACAAAGTTTCCTGACATCATGAGGGAGATGCTGGCCCTGCTTTCAAAGGCATACGATTATCCTGTTGACATTGAGTTTACGGCCAACTTCAAGGATGATGCGTTTAAAATCAATCTCCTCCAATGCCGCCCCCTGCAGACCAAAGGACTGGGCAAGACAGTTAAGATCCCGGAAGTGGAGGATGTGAAGGATTGCTTCTTCTCGGGCAAGGGCAACTTTATGGGCGGAAGCGTGCGCCTGTCCATTGATTATGTGATCTTTATCCATGCGTGCGCCTACCTGAAGCTGAGCGAACGGGAAAAGTATGAGGTGGCCAGAATGATTGGCCTGATCAACAGGGAAGTGAAAGGGAAAAATGCCATGCTGGTGGGTCCGGGCCGATGGGGGAGCACAACGCCGTCCCTTGGCATTCCGGTGCACTTCTCGGAACTGTGCAATATGAAGGTGCTTTGCGAGTATGCCTCAAAAAAAGATGGCTTCATGCCGGAACTGTCCTATGGCAGTCATTTCTTCCAGGATATCGTTGAATCCGGGATCTTCTATGTGGCCATCTTTGACGGGTATCAGGATGTCATCTTCAACCCTGACCGGATTCTAAACGCAGAGAACTTGTTGACCTCATTCGTCCCCGAGGGCGGCAGGTATAGGGATGTCATCCATATCGCCGACACCGGCGGCATGGAGCTCTATTCCGATATCGTCACGCAGAGGCTGTTATGCAGATAAACCACGGGGACGGTCCCTGTGGTTTTCTTCTTCCGGTAAATACAGGAGAAAAACGGAATACCATCTGATGACCGGATATAGGTTCACTTCATACATCTCCGGGATGCAAGACAGAGGTTCAGCCATTTATCATGATAAAGTGATAACATTGCAGCGTATTACTTTTCATTCTCGCAAAACTTTGGTATAATGGCACAAAAATTGCTTTAAGGAGATAGAAACATGAGTGGGGAGCAGATTCGGATTCTTGTTGCAATGTGTGTCTACCTTGTTTTTGTCGTCATGATAGGACTGTATTACATGAAAAGAGCAAATGAAAGCTCCGATAACTATTTCATCGGCGGCAGAAAACTTGGTCCATGGATTGCGGCTATGAGCGCAGAGGCATCGGACATGAGCGGCTGGCTGCTGATGGGCCTTCCGGGCGTTGCTTATTGGTTTGGTCTCAGTGATGCCATATGGACGGCCATCGGACTTGCGGTCGGAACTTACATAAACTGGCTTTTTGTTGCCAAAAGGCTTCGCAGGTATTCTGCCCTGGCCGGCAATGCCATCACCATACCGGAATTCCTGAGCAACCGGTACAAGGAAAACAAACGGATCATCCTGACGCTTGCCTCACTGTTCATCCTGGTTTTTTTTGCGGTATATGCAGGAAGCTGCTTTGTAACCTTCGGAAAACTGTTCAGCACATTGTTCGGCATGCAGTACCAGATCGTCATGATTATTGGCGCGATCATCGTTATCCTGTATACGTTCCTTGGCGGATTCCTTGCTGAAAGCGCCACGGATTTCCTGCAGGGCATCGTGATGATTATAGCGCTTTGTTCGGTTCTGACCGTCGGAGTCGTCGCCGCCGGTGGGATCCCGGTAATTCTTGACAATATCAAATCGATCCCGGGCTTTTTTGAATTCTTTGGTATTGCCCAACCCCAGGTGGTGGACGGCGTCCAGCAACTGGATGCGGCCGGCAATCCCCTTTTCGGACCGGCCGGTCAGTATGGTTTCCTGACCATTATCTCTACCCTGTCATGGGGCCTCGGATATTTCGGTATGCCCCAGGTTCTTTTAAGGTTCATGGCCATCAACAAATCCGCTGAACTGACAAAGTCCAGGCGCATCGCCACCATCTGGTGCGTCATTTCGCTGCTTGCCGCAGTCGCTATCGGGCTCACCGGAAGAACGCTTTATCCTGCCGCACTGCTGACTCGAAGCAGTTCGGAAAACATCTTCATTATCATGTCCACCGGATTGCTTCCGGCATTTCTGGCGGGTATCGTCATGTCGGGCATCCTGGCCGCCACGATGAGTTCTTCCGACTCTTATCTTCTCATCGCATCATCAGCGGTAGCGCGCGATATTTACAAGGGCATCTTCAAGAAGGATGCCACCGATAGACAGGTCATGCTGGTTTCGCGCATTACCTTGCTGCTGGTTTCACTGTTCGGTATCATCATTGCCCTGGATGAAAACAGCGTTATTTTCAAGGTGGTATCCTTCGCATGGGCAGGATTTGGAGCGACTTTCGGACCCATCATCCTATTCTCGTTGTTCTGGAAGAGAACGACACGTGCGGGCGCCATCGCCGGCATGGTCACCGGAGGCAGCATGGTATTCATATGGAACAAGCTGATCTCGAAGCTTGGCGGTGTTTTTGCCATATATGAACTGTTCCCTGCATTTGTGCTCTCGAGCATCGCCATCGTCGTTGTTTCGCTTCTTACCAAAAAGCCGGATCAGGCTATCCTGGACGAATTCGAGGCTGCCAAGACATACGAGTGCTGATGCCGGAATGAATGCCGGATTTGGGATCTTTTGGGACGGTTGCGGGCCTTTGCCGTGGGAACCGTCCCAAAACATTTATTGACTTTGACGGGCAGGATTTGTATGATTGGATGGAGGTGAGTCTGTATGATAAAAATCGCAGTATACGGCTATGGAAATGTGGGAAAGGCAGCGATCGAAGCAATCCATGCAGCGCCTGACTTTGAACTTGCCGGCGTCGTCAGCCGGTCTCTTGAAAAAGGTGCTCTCGGGGAAATACCGATCGTGCGCAACATTGATGAACTGAAAGGGGTACAGGTCGCCGTATTGTGCATACCGAGCCGACAGGTGCCCGATGTTGCTGAAGAGCTCCTGTTAAAAGGCATTTCAACGGTTGATTGTTATGATATCCACAACCAGGTTTATGATTTGTTCACGCGGCTTGACGCGGCAGCCAAAAAGGGCGGAAGTGTGGCAGTCATTTCAGTGGGCTTTGATCCGGGCATCGACTCGGCTATCCGGGGCCTTTTCGAGGCGGCGGCTCCCAAGGGACTGACGTATACCGATTTCGGACCGGGGCTGAGCATGGGGCACTCTGTTGCCGTCCGGGCCATCCCCGGCGTGAAGGATGCACGGTCCATCACCATACCGGTAGGCTCCGGTTTGCACCGCCGTATGGTTTATGTTGTGCTGGAAGAGGGTGCCGACTTCAACAAGATTTCGGCCCAGATAAAGGCGGATCCGTATTTTGCCCATGATGAAACCCATGTGATCCAGGTGGATGATGTGGAATCGATAACCGACGTGGGGCATGGCGTGACCATCACGCGGAAAGGGGTGTCCGGCTCGGCACATAACCAACGTTTCCGTTTTGAAATGAGCATCAACAATCCCGCCATGACCGCGCAGATGATGGTTTCGGTCGCACGGGCTGCTGTGAAGCAAGCGCCGGGAGCCTATACCATGCTGCATCTTCCCATCATCGACCTGCTTTATGGTTCGCAGGAAGAGCTTATTCGACGACTGGTATAGCGTGGCTATGGGGGACAGGATCCTGTCCCCCCTTTTAAACAGAAAGACATAGGAAAACGGTTCCTGTGTCTCTTTTTTAATTTTTGGGCGGATTCATGAAACTATTTACCCCTTCGGGAGGTCTGATATATGGAAGCATACTGGAGGAGGTGAAATCATTTCACCGGATGAAGAAACAAGATGGAAAAGAAGCGATCGTTGAGAAGACCATACTCAATAAATACAACAGTTATTTCAGGATGGCAATGAGCTTTGTCCATAATGAAGCGGATGCCGCGGATATTGTTCAGGAAGGTGCCTATAAAGCCATTAAGAATAGTGGATCGCTACACTATGTCGAGTATGTTGAAACCTGGGTATTTCGGATCATGATGAACGAAATCTATAGACGCTTAAAGTCAAGAGAGATAAGGTCTATTGATGATGAAGATTTCACCGACCTTCAGGTCGTAGATAACTTGGAAAATATAGATTTAATGATAGCATTGGAATCTATGTCCGACAAGGATAAAGCGGTTATTCAGTTGAAGTATTTCGAAGGTTTTAAGCTGGATGAAATCGCTTATATACTCGGCGAGAATCTGAACACTGTCAAAAGCAGGTTATATCGGGGTCTGAAGAAGCTCAGATGTGAATTGGAGGATGTGGAGATAAAAGGAGGGTGAACAGCATGCCTGATATTGACGGTAAGGTTTTTGAAATACTCAAAAAAGAGTATGAAAAACCGGTGATGAGCGATCAGGCCGTTATTGAAATGAAACGGCGAATAGAACAAGGGAAAAAGGAGAAGCGAATGATGTCAAATAAACAAGGATGGGCCATAGCTGCAGCCGCATTGCTTGCGATTTTAATTCTGCTGCCGAACATATCGGGTTCGGTCGCGCAGGCTATGGAAAGCATTCCGGTATTGGGAGGATTCTTTAAAGTCGTAACTTTCAGGGACTATCAGTATGAAGATGAAAGAAATATTGCGGACATTGCCATGCCGGAGATAACAATAGAGGCGGGTGAAAATAACGCCATTACCGGGGTAGGTAAAAAGACGGCCGATGACATTAATGCTGAAATCAGGGATATTACAAACAAGTGGGTGGAAAAATTCAAGGCCAACCTGGAAGGGGAAGGCTATCAGAGTATAAAGATTGACTCGGAAGTTATTGCTACTACGGATAACTACTTTACAATAAAACTTACCTGTTTTTATGCCGCTGGAAGCGGTTATGAAGAGAATCATTTCTTCACCATCGATCTGAATACGGGTGAAAAAGTGGAGCTGGCGGATCTTTTCAAGGAAGGAAGCAACTACAAGCGTATCATCAGTGAAAATATCAAGGAACAGATGAGAGCGCGGATGGCCGCAGATGACAGTATAAAGTACTGGATTGACAATGAAGAATATCCAGAGTGGAACTTTGAGGAAATAACCGATGATACATCATTCTATATCAACGAAAACGGCGAAATCGTCATTTGCTTCAATGAGGGCGAAGTGGCACCGGCGTATATGGGAATTGTAGAGTTCACTATACCCCATGATGCCGTTGCGGATATCCTTAAGTGAATTGAGCCTATCGGATGTAAGAGGATAAAACGGTAATCAATGGAACAGGCAGGATCGGAAGACGATCCTGCCTGTTTACGATTTAATACAGTTTAACATGATCAGAAGGCGAAGCGAAGGGACCCGGGATAACATGAACCCCGCGATGGTTTCCGAAATAGTCCGAGTCAAAGCGTATGGGTGTTCCGTCCGGGTTCTCGAAATGTTGCTCGGGCTCGAAGGCTTTGCCCAGGATTTCGGTATTTATCATCCGGACATTGAAGTGCTTGATATAATCGTAGAGATTCGTTTCCAGGTAATAATGGCCGTCTTTTTCCACCAATTCGACTTTTATCTCCCCATCCTTTGCGTCGATTGTCAGGTTGTTCTTTTCCTTTTTCCATGGTTTGGCGCCGTTGAGATACACATTGCCTTCGCTCCAGACGGGAAGATGCCCAAAATGGACGGGCTCTAACGCCATCATGTTGGGCCGTTGCGTGAAATCGAACTGAGCAATCCATTCCTCATAGGTGGGATACTCGTCAAAAACATGCGTACCCACAGCCCTGTTCTCCCTTATGGTATTCTGGGGATCCAGGTCGTCGGGAATGACATAGTCCTCATCAGGCCATTTCTGTACGAAGATGTTGTTGTAGAAACGGTTGTCGCCGTGAAGAATGCTCATAAAGCCCATCACTTCCGTACGATGCGGTATGTGGTAAGGGGTATAGCGCCAGGTGGTCCCTTCGCCGACGCTGGTAAAGGCGCCGCAGATAAGGTTATGAACCAGGGCCACGCCCTGTGTCGCGCAGCGGAGGCTCACATCTGACAGCAGGATATTGTTATCGATGAGCGATGGGCCGTGGCTGACCTCCACAAAGATATCCTGGGACATCATGCTTCCGGGAAGATGCTTGGCATAGGGCGGCCGCTGGTTGTCATGGAGCAGATTCTGGGTGATGCGGGTGCCCTGGGCCTCCCAGTCGCACCAGATTCCCATCGTGCAATGATGGATGTGGTTGCGGCGTATGATCACATCAATGGCCGCGTGCATTTTGATTCCCGCAATTTCCGCGCCGCCGAGTTCCATCATGTTGTTGATGTGATGGATGTGGTTGTCCTCAATGATGCTGAATACGCCGCCCATCCGTCCGATAATGCCGCCCTGCTCGCAATGATGGATGTTGCAGCGGCGAACAATGTGGCTGCCGATCCTCTCTTTCAGCCAACCGTGGTACTGGCCGCGGCAGACCGCATCCCGTTCCATCTGGGTGGGGCTTTTCACCTGCTTGTATGTGAAGTAGTGCTCGTTATCCGGGTCGAAATATTTGCCCAGAGAAATGCCGGCGCACTTACTGTTTGAAATCTCGCAGTCTTCAATGATCCAGCCCTTGCTCCAGTGGGGGCCGATCATGCCGTCCTGGAAAGCCGCTGGCGGCGCCCAGGTGGTGGCCGCCTTATCGATCTTGAATCCCCTTACCGTGATATAGCTGACGCCCGTTTTGGATGGCATGAAGCATCTGCGGCGCACCGTTATCTCGACGTTTTCGCTGTTCGGGTCAAGGCCCTGAAAATTGGCGTAAATGATGGTCTCGTCAGTATCTTGGTCCTGTTCGGTGTACCATTTATATATGGATTCTTCCGGAACCCAGCTGTATTCATAGATTTCGCCCTTGAGACACTCATCCAGAGTTGTGGCTTCGTACATCGCCCTGTCATTAAGAAAAACGCAGCCGGTGTGCTTATTGGGCGTTGCGAAATACCAGTCCCCATAAACGATGGTTGTATAGGGATTGTAATCGCCGAAGACGCTGTTTGGGATCCGGCATACCCAAACATTGTCCTTGTAATGCTTCCAGGTTTTTACCTGCTCCGCGCCGGTAATCACGGCGCCAAGAGGGGTGGTGCTCACATAAGTGATGCGGGCTTCTTCCGTGCCCGAATGGACCGGATCGACATACTCCCGGTAAACTCCGGGTGCCACCAGCACTTCATCGCCGGGAAGCGCTATTCTCGCGGCATCGTTGATGCGTTTGAAGGGTCTTTCATAGGAACCGTCGCCGTCTCGCTCGGCTTTTGCGTCTACGTAGTATTTCATAGCCATTCACCTGTTACTTAATATTTTCTTGTGCTATTAAGATACCACTTCTAAACATCATATTATCTATTTTGTCTTAATTTGTTTTGAAAAAGTTTTCTGAATTGTAAATCAAGCCGGTTCTCTGTACGTTTATAAGTGGAATGTTATTGATGGAACTCAGCGCCTGGGACGTTCCATCTGGTTGTAAACTGACCCTGAAAGGGATCCGGAAAACCTTTACAACACTATTATGCGATGTTCTCCGAGTTGGGAGAGGAGGGTTTAAATGGCGTTGCGTCAGGATAAAACAGCAAATGGAGAGCCCGTCATACAAAGGGTATTTGTGTATGGAACATTATTGCAGGGTTTCCGTAATTATAAGAGATACCTTGAAGGCCGGATAAACCGGATCACACCGGCCAGGACATATGGGCTGCTTTACCATCTGCCCCAGGGATATCCGGCGCTGCTGAGAGGCGATGGGACAGTTGATGGAGAGGTCGTGGAGCCTGTGGATGCAAAGCTGCTAAAGGCTCTTGACAGGCTGGAGGGCTATAGTCAATGGAGGAACAACAATTTATACGTTCGGGAATTGAGGAACATATTGACAGAAGACGGGGAAGAGGTGCCATGCTGGATATATGTGTACACCAATGAGCGCTATGCAAAAGAAAAAGGGATTTTAGTACCGGATGGAAACTGGAGAAAGTTCATGGAAAGGAGAAAAAAACATATAGGGAGTATTTGGCCATGGAAGCTGTGCTAATAGCCATGAATCGGCTTACAATTTCCAAAGGCGGGATATGCCGATGTAACTGCTGCAATTGCCACCCTTTGCTTATCGAAGAGTTCATCACCCTGCTGTCATTATGGCGACAGGGTTTTCTGCTGCTATAATTTCTCTTCTTGTGCATGACTAATCAGCAACAACGTATATATCGCGTTAGAAAAATATAAATACTGTAACAACTATTTACAATAAATCAAGTGCGTGTTATAGTAATTATTAAGAAATGAATAGTATTGTATGGGGGTGTTCACATGGCAAGCCTGGAGATTCAGATTGATGATGCCGTACTGGCGGAGGCCAAAAAGGTTCTTCATTCGCTCGGAATGGACGTTGAAATGGCCGTGAGCATTTATTTGCGAAGGATAGCGCTGGAAAAGGGCTTACCGATGCCCATGTCGGGTGTGTCTCCCAAATGGACGGAAAATGATAGCGATGAAGGCATGGAAGAATCGGATAACGATGCAAAAAGCCGTACCCGCGCCAATAACAAGATTACCGCAGAGATGATTAACGAAATATGGCAGGCGTTTTTAAGGTATACCCGAGGTTTGGGCCAAGTCAATCTCCTCAGCACCGAAGTTTCTTCCAAGACGGGAATGAACCGGGGCAGCGCGTTTATCTATCTGACCGTTCTGTCCAACCTGGTGAAAGGCGAGCCCAATACACGTGTGGTGAAATATAAGGATCTGGAATACCTGATGGATAAAATACGGGACGAACTTGGAGAAAGCCAGTATCAAAATGCGCTCAAGTCCCTGAAGGCCTCTGTCCCGTATTGGCGGGAAAAGATTTCCGGAACTTTTGCCGATAAGGTTGAAGCTTACTGCCGGAAACACGCACAAGAATAAAAGCTTTCAGGGCTCTTTTAAAATGGCGCCGGGCGGGGAGGGTGGATGTTTGCTGATTTTTTTCAGCATGCATTAATCATTCGCGTTTTTGGCTGCAAGCCTTTGCATAATCATTCTTGCTGTGCTTTCGCTCACTTCTTCAAAATCGTCGTTCTCTCCGACAAGTATGCTGAGAAAGTGGGGTGCTTCAATCCACTTACCATTCTGGAATTCTTCAAAGACTCCCGGCTTATGCCTTACCAGACAGGTTGTTTCCAACGCTGTTCTGTCACCGATTGGGACATAGGCAAAATATGTGTACGGATGATCCGTTAAAGCACCTCCGGCTCTTATGATACCTTAATGCACTTTGGTCCGGAACAATTGCGTTCCGGTTTCCTTAACACGACGCCCGATGTTTATCTGCGAACAGAAATTGATCAAGCCGGTTATTGCTAACCGGCGTAAAGGTTTATGAAAAATGCCATGTTGGTATAAATGAATGATAAGAGGCTTAAAAAGATCAATTGAGATGCATGATTAAAGCCGTTTGGGAGGAATTTTCCTTGGAAAAGGTTCAGACCGGGAAGTTACAGAATGTAGGTAACCAGATATAGCATGCCTGTGAAAGGCTTTTAATCAGTAACAGATTACCGGCTAAAGAAAAGCTGTATCAGGGAATGTTGCCGAACACGCACTGTCGGATTTTTCATTTTTCGATCTGCTGATTTATGAGCTTTATGTTGAAGCCGAGGATTTGCTACGCCGGGGTATCCATAAGAGCTATATCAAACGGGAGGAAGACCTGGATTCACCCCATGGGAGAATTAACATCGGTAAGCTTTGCAGACAGGGGGGATTACTCAAAGAAAAACTGTCCTGCAAGTACTTTGCCAGGGAAGAGAACGACATTCTGAACAAAACCCTGCTTGCAGGTTTGAAACTGGGTTTGCAACTGGTTCTGGATGCTGAACTGAAGATCAGGCTGCAAAGGCTGTGTTCCATTTTGGAAGAGAAAATTGAAAACATTCCACTGACAAGGGAAACACTTCGGCTTGCAAGAAATAGCATGAACAGATTAACGTACAGGTATGCTGCCGTCCTTGAAATCATCAACATATTATACGAGTCCCAGGGAATCCAGTTGGAAGATGAGTCCCAATCCGTTAAACTTAAGGGATACTTTTTTGATATGAAGGCTTTCTTTGAAACGCTTGTGGGAAAGCTGCTTGAGGATTTTGCCGATGGATATGCCGTGAAGGACCAATACCGCCTGCACGATATGTTCATTTATACGCCCGGTTTCAATCCGCAACGCAGAAGGACGCATATACCCAGGCCGGATTTTGCGATGATGCAAAATGGAAAGGTCGTAAAACTGATGGACGCAAAATACCGGGATTTGTGGGAGAAGCCCTTACCGCGCGAAATGTTATATCAGCTGGCCGTCTATGCGATGAGCGGCGTCGGTGACAGAACCGCCACCATACTGTATCCGGCAACCAGCGATGTACCTTCAACACAAAAGATTGCTATCAAAGATCCTGTTACGAATGCGAAAATAGGATGTGTCATACTGAAACCGCTGAATTTGATGAAGGTGGCGGATTTGCTGCCAAGCAAAGCAGGTTTGAGGGAATATGTAAATAGCATCATGGATTAAGCCGGTTTCGTGCCAGGTTGAATGTATATCGTTGAGTCATAAGGGAAGCCAATACTTAGGAAAGAGATGCCCAGGCAGAGAATGGAGGGATGAGATGAGCAAGTTTGTAGTAAAGCATAGCAATCCGAAGGGCTTGTTCGGTTCAAAGTTTTATAGCCAGGTTGTTACGGTCAGCGGCAATGCCAAGACAATCTATATCGGCGGGCAAAACGCCATAAACGCCGACAGCCAATTGGTAGGGCATAATGTCTTGGCGCTTCAGACCAAACAGGTATTGGAAAACATTAAAATAGCTCTGGCTTCCGAGGACGCAACCTTTGATGATGTGATTAAGCTCAACATATACATGGTTGACGGGTATGATCCGATTATCGGGTTTAATGCCTTCAGAGAAACCGTTGGTGTGATGAAAAGGCCGCCTTTACTGACCGTCGTTAAGGTGGCCGGCCTTGCAAACCCTTTATGCCTGGTTGAAATCGATGCCATTGCCGTGGTAGAAGATAAAGAGGGGTGACGAGATGGATTGTTTCCCGTTTGAAAAGAAAGATTTATCCCATGCTCGAAGACATCGAGGAGCGGCTCATCAGGGAAAACCTGATGGATGCTTACAGGAGAAGACCTGCCTATCAGCAGAACGATTATCCGGGCTGGATACTGAAAGCTAAAAGACTCGAGACAAGAGAAAAGCGCATCAGCCAGATGATTGAAGAACTTACGAGCGGGGATGAATACATGGGCATGGATTATCGGGCGAGATAGGCAAGTCATATCGCCATGTTGTTGCTGATTGAATGGATGCCGTCAGGATCATTCTTCATTTACAGTTCTCAACGATGCCGTCCTGATCGTTTTTACTATGTATGATTACGTCATTTAATCCCGATCATACGTGGATCCGATGGAGACGGTTTGTTTTATATCTGGAGCCTTGTATTATTCAATAGTATTGCACGCATGCTGTTCGCCAATGTGAGAATGAATCTTGAGAATAATTTGAGAAGTGCCAGAGATAGTCTTTCTCATCATAAGGAAATGCCTAAAATGGATGGCATTGCTGTTTGCCAGCGTATCCGGAAGCATGTCACATGCCCCATCCTTTTTCTGACGGCACGTATCGAAAGCAGAGATAAGATTATTGGTTTTCAGGCCAGCGTGGATACCAGCCAACCACCCTCCAATAACTCATAAGGGATGTTTTGGCGGCCGAAAATAATGGTAGTATTTTATTGGTGAACATTCTATGGGCACTATGTTTGTTGGCTTGACCGATTATGATTGGTATTGTACCCTAAAATCCCAAAACTTTGATGAGGTAAACTTTTGGCGGCCTGGCAGCATGCCTTTTAAAGCTTTAAAACAAAATGATTTGTTTATATTCAAGTTAAAAAGGCCTTATTATGCAATCGTTGGCGGAGGTTTCTTTGTAAAGTATTCTTTATTGCCTATATCTTTAGCCTGGGAAGCATTTGGAAGAAAAAATGGAACAGACAGCTATGAAGAGTTATCAGAAAGACTCCGGAAATATAGGGAGAAAAACGGAATTGATCTCTTAAATCCCTATGTAGGATGCATTATTCTGACTGAACCCTTTTTCTTTGGTGAAGAAGACTGGATAACTCCGCCCGACAACTGGCCTTTGAATACAGTCGTAGGAAAAGTCATGGATACCGAAGAAGGCGAAGGGAAACTTCTTTTTCAAGAAATTTGCAAAAGACTTCAAAAGAATACTGTGACTGATCGCATGATAACAAGAAATGATGTCGTAAGAGAAAATACTGAAGCTCGATATCAGCAAATTATGGTTAAGCACAGATTAGGCCAGGGGGCTTTTCGGGTATTGGTTACTGATGCCTATCAAAGGCGTTGTGCAATAAGTGGAGAGAAAACGCTTCCCGTATTAGAAGCAGCACATATCAAACCATATTCCAAAGATGGTCCCCATCATGTTCAAAACGGTGTTTTGCTCCGTTCTGATATACATAAGCTTTTTGATGAAGGTTATTTGACAATTGCACCGGATTATCGGGTTGAAGTCAGCAGAAGAATAAAAGAGGATTATGGAAACGGTCGTATTTATTATCAATTTCATGGTAAAAAACTTTCAGTTCTGCCAAACAGAGCCGAGGAACTGCCTTCAAAAGAATTTTTAGCATGGCATAATGAAAATGTTTACTTGGGCTGACTGATGTTGACTTTTACTATCAATGATAGTACTATTATTGATAGTAAAAGGTGGTATCCTCATGTCAGCAATCGAACTGGCCATACTCGGCATGGTAATAGAAAAGCCGCAGAGCGCATACGACCTGCAAAAAGACGTGGACTACCATCATTATCCCAGGTGGACGAAGATAAGCACCCCGTCGGTTTACCGGAAAGTCATACAACTCCATCAGGAGGGCTATCTCAAATGCGATATTGTCAAAGGGGACAGGTTTGCAGATAAAGCGGTGTATTCGATTACCGAAAAAGGGCGGACCTATTTTGACCAACTCATGGAATCATATGTCAGCCAGCCAATATCCTTTCTCTTTGATTTCAATGTGGTCATCACCAACCTGAACAAGATTGATAAGGAACAAGCCCTGAACTTAATAAAGAAGCTGCGAGGTAATATAGAAGCTTCAGCCCAGGCAAATGAACAGTACGTCGCTGAGTATGCCGATATCCCGCTTGTAGGAAAAACCATTTTTGAGCAGCAGAGGCTCCTCTATCGTTCCCTCCTGGAGTGGCTTGACAATTTTGAGCGACAGTTCAGGGAAGATTGATATGTCTGAAGTCAGTGGTAACATGACCGTCTTATTTGAAGATCCTTTTTGGATAGGCCTGTACGAGCGTACTGAAGGTGACATGTATGAGGTCTGCAATTTTGGCGCGGAGCCCAAGGATTACGAGGTATATGATTTCCTGCTCAGGAACTGGCACAACCTGAAAATAAGCCCGCACATAAAAATGGATAAGACAGAAACGTCAAGAATCAACCCCAAGCGCATGCAGCGGGAAATCAACCGTCAACTGGAGAACAAGGGGATCGGCACGAAAGCCCAGCAGGCCTTTGCAGTACGAGCAGAGTAAATTGGAAAGAAAGTAAAAAAAGCCGTGAACAGAAAGAGGCTGAGAAGGAACGCAAGTTTGCCCTGCGCGTTGAAAAAAGAAATCATAACACAGAGGTCATTAATATGTTGGTTTACCATGCTATAATGTGAGTATTACTTTTAAGGCTTCATGCAGGAACGCAATCATGCTGCAACAGGAAGCCTTTTAATCGCCTTATAAAGTTATGTAATAATCTTTCCGCGGGAAGGCGCCATGTTAGCACAGAGGTGTGGCAGTCATCTGCCTATTTTAAATAAGGGTAATTCATTTTACTGGCTCCACCCCACATTTGACGTAGAACCGGTCTTTATTATCCATTATCGGGAGCATGACGGAAGGTATAATCTCTGCTGTCCTAAATGCTCTCATCAATGATACTTCCAGGAGCATAAACCAAACCGGCTTTATAGGCCAGTAAACGGTTATGAAATGAGGGATCATCATTCTCCAGGACTGACTTATCAGGTAATTTTGGTAAATCAGCCTTTTTTGCGTTTTTCAACTCCCGAAAAAATTCAACCTTCCATTTCAGAAACTCCTTCAGTTTCTCCTCCAGGAATTTTTTAGAGCGGGTATTTACGTAATAACCACCGTAGACGACACGCTTTGATTTTCCCGCAGGTGTAGGTGCAGGTTGGGAAACCTGCGCCGGCTTTAGGTTGCTAAAATCAATGTGGAAATTTTCCGGGAGGCGTATAATTATACCGGAAAATGCACTCATGCTATTGATCTCATCTCTTCCTAAAACTTCTCTATTTCTTAAATCGGTATATTATTACAATATATTAACATGCTTGCACAGATCATTTAATCAGAACTAAATTGCTTGTAGAGGCTTGTTATTGTCACAGAGCGTAAACGCAGCGAAGCAGCTCTGATTTAGGTGATTTCCATGATCCGCAGCTTGGACACCATAAGGTAACATTATTCTCATGCAGGTATCCAATCTCCGGGGGGGGGACGATGTTCGCAGCGGTAATTGCTACAGGACGGGCAATGGGCATTCTTTTCCGAGCCCACAATGTCCGAGATCTCTATCTCCATAACTGTACACACAGCTACAACAGCATAAATTTCAGTAACAGATCCGTTAAATCTTTGTTATTCTTTCTTTAAGCAATTGGGTTTCAACTCCTTCTTTGAATGTTAGGTCACCATTCATTTTACAAGAGTCCCTATGGCTTTTTATACCTTCATAAGTTGAGTCCGTATAATGGTGTAAAATAGGTTTCCTAAAATAAGGGAGCCATTAACAAATTCCTCAGTTAAAATATAAGTTGGAGAAACAAAATTCTAAAAGGAGGAATTTGAATGGCTCA
>Ga0134090_1000299_pt1 | contig 46465 bp, 40 predicted proteins | sample 1_4taG_FD_94453 | JGI IMG/M metagenome (GOLD analysis project Ga0134090, IMG submission 94453) | Switchgrass degrading microbial communities from high solid loading bioreactors in New Hampshire, USA - 1_4_20_6_A1 metaG | ecosystem: Engineered > Bioreactor > Semi-continuous > Anaerobic >...
GCTCCGTGAGAAGAAGCGGGCAGGCCTGCTTGCACCGCATTCTTCTGGTCGCGACCCAGAGCGATAGGGGCTCAGCTGAGACCTTTTGGGGAGGTGAGCTTCGCCCACTTACACGCGGGTGGGCGAAGTTTCAACCGGCCAGAATGGTCCTCTTTTCAACCGGCCTTGACAGGGCGGATCGGCTGGCCACAGGCGGTGGCGGCGTAGTTGAAGCCTGAACGGCAACGAAGTGAGCCACGCCCGATGCGGGAGTGGCTCATCTCCTTGCCATACAGATGCACGCTGGCAGGTCCCACCGGACTGCGGCGCCGACGGGACCACTCCTTGCTGTGTTCGCGCCCAACATCACACCTCGGTGCAGGCAACCTGATGGCCGGGGGCAACCTCCCGCATCGCAGGCCGCTCCTTCCGGCACCGCTCCGTCGCCAGCGGGCAGTGCTGTGCCCACGGGCAGCCCTGCAGGACTCGTCCCGCTGCGTCCTCCTCCGGAGGCAGTGGGTCGATGGTGCGGCCCAGGAACCGCTGGCTGAACGGGTGGCGGGGTTCGGGCAACACCTGCTCCGCCGGCCCAAGCTCTAGCAGGCGGCCGCTGTGCATGACTCCTACCCGGTGGGCCAGGCGGGCGATCACCCTCACGTCCTGCGAGATCAGCAGGTAGGCGGTGCCCTGAATCCGCTGGACCTCCCCCAGCAGACGCAGGAGCTCCGCCTGCAGCTGCGGGTCGACGCCCGAGACCGGCTCGTCCAGGGCAACCAACTGCGGGTTGACGGCCAGGGCCCGGGCGATGGCCAGCCGCTGCTGCTGGCCGCCGGACATCTGCTGGGGCGTCCGGTCCAGGAACTCGCCCGGCGGCAGCCCCACACGCTCCAGGGCAGCCGTGATGCGGGCCTCGCCGTCGGGCAGATCGCAGAAGCGCATCAGCTCCAGCAGCTGTTTGCGGGCCGTCTGTGCCATGTCGAGCGACTCGCGGGCGTCCTGCCGCACCATCTGAAGGCGGCGGCGCGCCCGCTTGCGGTCCAACTGGCGCGCGTCCTGCCCCTCGATGGTGATGCTGCCCCGGTCGACGGGCCGGCGCAGGGTGGCTGCCTCGGCCAGCGTGGTCTTACCGGCGCCGCTGCCGCCCATCAGCCCCAGGGTCTCCCCCCTTGCGATGTACAGGCTCACCCCGTCCACCGCACGTACGGGCTTGGCACCCCAGAGTCCGAACGGTCCGGTGGGATCGGTGCGGTGGAGGACGACGACATCCTTTAGCTCCAATAGCATCGCGGACAATGGGCCACCTCCTAGATGTAGCGGAACGGATCGCGGCCAGTCTGCGCCTCGCTCACCTCAACCGCTGCGCCGTCCTTCTCCAGCCGCTCCCTCAGGTAGGCAGCCAGAGGCCGCACAGCGATGGCCTCGGCGTTGTAGTGACCCACGTCGATGACGGCCAGCCCCAGGTCCAGCGCATCCTGCGCCTCGTGGTAGCGCACGTCGCCGGTGACCAGGACGTCGGCCCCCCGGCCCGCAGCGGGACGGATCAGGTCGGAACCTGCGCCGGCGCCCACAGCCACCGTGGCCACCTGCCGCCCGGGATCGCCCACCACCCGCACGCAGGGGGTGTTCAGGGCGGCCTTCAGGCGCTCTGCCAGGCCGGCCAGCGCCACCGGCTGTGGCAGACGGCCGATCCGACCGTGGCCCCGGACACGCCCCGGGTTGGCCAGCGGATAGAGGTCGTAAGCGACCTCTTCGTAGGGGTGGGCAGCGATCATCGCCCGCACCGCACGCGGTGCGGCAGACTCAGGCACGATGGTCTCCAACCGGATCTCGTCCGCCCGCTCCAGCTCGCCCTGCCGCCCAATGAACGGGTTGGTGCCCTCAAGGGGCAGGAAGGTCCCCGTGCCCGAGGCCTGGAACGTGCAGTGGCTGTAGTTGCCGATGTGGCCGGCGCCCTCCCGGGCCAGCGCCTCCAGCACCGCGTCCTCGTGGCCCCGGGGAACGAACACCACCAGCTTCAGGTAGCGCTCCTCGCCGGCCCGCTTCAGCACCTGGTGCTCGGTCAGGCCGGCGGCGGCGGCCAGGGAGTCGTTGGTCATGCCGGCAGCCTGGTCGAGGTTGGTGTGAGCGGCGTAGAGGGCGATCCCCTTCACGATGAGCCGCTGCAGCCGGCGTGCGGCCGCACCGTCAAACCGCAGCGCCTTCAGCGGCCGGAAGATCGGCGGATGGTGAACGATCACAAGGTCGCACCCCTCCCGCTCGGCCTCCTCCAGCACCGGATCGGTCAGCTCCAGGGCGACCAGCACACGCCGCACCGGCGCGGCGGGGTCGCCGACCTGCAGCCCGACGTTGTCCCACGACTCCGCCCACTCCAGCGGGGCCAGATCCTCAACATAGGCCGCGATCCTACCGACGGTCGTCACCGGCAGCACCTCCACAGGTCTGCGATCCTCTTAACATTATACATTGCCTATTGCCTCAGCTGAAACGCCAGGCCGGCCGCCCGGGGGGGAACCCTCCCGGCTGGGACAGGCGGCAGCAACGCCGCTGGGCGGCTTCACGGCCGTGCCGCCCGACCGGGACAGGCGGCAGCAACGCCGCTGGGCGGCTTCACGGCCGTGCCGCCCGACCGGGCCAGTCGACAGCGATGCCGCAGAGCGGGCTCACGACCGGGCTGGGCCGCCCATCCGTTCAGCGGTCTCCGTGAGCAGCCGAACGAGCTCGGCCAGTTCGGCCGCACGCGCCCTCGCCGCGGGCCGGTCCGACCGCTGGGCTCCCTCCAGGGCCCGGCGGGCCAGGGCCAGCTTATCGGCCACATAGCGCAGCACCAGCGGCCCGCCTTGCCTGAGCAGGCAGGGCCCGACCTCCTCCTCTGCCCGGTTCAGGCTCATCCTCCCCGGCTCAGCGACGAGAACGGGGTAGAGCCGCCCGCCGTCCTCAGCGATCTCCTCGGCCACCAGCTTCCAGCCGTTCTCGGCCAGCCACCGCCGCAGCTGCGCCTCGCCGCCCATCGGCTGCAGCACGAGCCGGCGAACCCCCAGGAGGGGACCCTCAGCCAGGATGCGGGCGATGAGCGGGCCACCCATGCCGCAGACGGCCACGCAGGCGGCCTCGCCGGGATTGAGTACGGAGAGGCCCGGGCCCAGCCGCAGGTCGATTCGGTCGGCGAGGCCCGCCGCATCGACGGTCGTGCGCGCAGCGGCCAGGGGGCCCGGAAGGATGTCGCCGGCGACGGCGCGCGGAACCCTGCCCGCGGCCACCAGGTGGGCGGGCAGGTAGGCGTGATCGGTGCCGATGTCGGCAAACGTCTGGCCTGCCGGCACATGGCGGGCCACAGCGGCGAGTCGGGGCGGCAGTTGAAGCATGCGGGTGGCAGTCCTCCCATCTGCAGCTAGGTTCGCCGGAGCAGCCCGGTTCGACACCCCGGACTTCGGGAATGCTGTGCAAAAGGGACAAGGGAGGCAGAGCTGTGAACCAGACGGCAAGGCCCCGCGCACTGCTGATCAGCCTGCCGCTCGTGCTGCTGGCCATCCTGCTCCTCGCCCTGACCGGCTGCGGCACCCCAGCGGCCGGCGAGGGGATCACCACGCTGGCCAGAGGCAGCCACAGCGGCATCACGGCCCAGGAAGCCGCACTCATCACCAGCCTCTCCGAGTGGGAGGCACTGTGGCGCCGCCACGCCAGCCGTTTCGAGCCGCCCCCCGCCATGCCTCCGGTCGACTTCAGCCGCAACTCGGTGGTGGCCCTGTTCGCCGGGGAGCGGCCGACCGGGGGGTACAGCCTGCAGATCGTCGAGGCGGAGCTTCAGGGGGAGGTGCTCAGGGTCTCGGCCCTGGAGGTGCGCCCTGCCCCGGGCCAAACGGTCACCCAGGCCTTCACGCAGCCGTACCACATCATCGCCGTGCCGCGGGTCAAGAAGCAGACCCGCTTGGAGGTGCGCTGGCGGGTGCGGACCGCGGGCGCCAACTCCCGCTCACCAGCGAGCGTGGTGCTCCTCGGCCCAGCCGACCATCTGGTCGATGGCGATGCGCTCGCCGTCCGCCGTCGTCACGGCGCCGCTGAAGCGGCCGATCATCTGGTGGACCTCCGAGCGGATGACCAACGCGTCGGTCCTGGCCACGCGCTCGAAGAACGGCTCGAACCGCAGGTCAACCTGGTCGGAGGCCCGGGTGCGGATCCGCCAGGGGCGCATGAAGTTCGCGGCGTCGTACTCGAAACACAGGTCGTCGTGCACCTTGGTCACGCGCCCGTCCACCACGAAACCGTTCTCGTTCATCCCCGTGCCGTCGGTCCAGCCGCCGCCCAGGTTCAGGCCCACCGTGCGGCCGTCCTGCACACCGGAGGCGGCGGCCCAGTTCCAGAAGCCCCGGTAGGGCCAGACGCCCCGCCCGAAGTCGAGGCAGGCGAAGCCGTCGAAGGGGATCTTCCGGTCGCCCAGGCGCACCTCGCCCACCGCGGGCAGCGCCTCCTGCTTTGAGGTGAACTGGAACCGGCTCCGGCTCCACGGGATCACGACGTTGACGGACTCCTGCCCGGGAGGACGGGTGACGGTGAAGGTGGCCGACAGGGGCTTGCCGCCGAAGTCGGGGCTCTCCGTAACCAGGCGGACCGTCGCACCGTCGTCGGCCATCTGCATCCTGAGACGCTCGTCCTCGAAGTGGATCTCCCCCTCCACCCCTTCCGGAAGAACCAGACCCCGCCCGAAGGGGTGCAGGACCGTCTGCTCAATGAACTCGTGCGTAGCGAAGTCAAGGAAATACGCGAACGCGAGACCGGCATAGTCGAGGTGCGTCAGCGTCAGCGAGAAGAGGTGGGTGTCGGTGGTGATTGCCCAGTAGTTCCAGCGCTTCTTGCGCAGCCAGTGGCCGCGCAGGTTGCAGCGGTGCAGCGGGCGGCGCGACCACCCCACGGCCTCCGGGTTGAGTCGCCCGTGCTCGTCGCAGAGCAGGATCGGATCGTTCAGTTCCGGTTCCGTCTTCACCGTCGTCAGCCTCCCGTCGTGCAGTCTCCCGAACACATCCTCCTTACTCCAGTCCTTCGCCCAATCATTCTACCCTGCGATGCCGGTTCCCTTTGCCACAAGAGCATATGCAAAGCGGACCACCCCATCGGGTGATCCGCTTCCTGATGTTGGTGGGCCCTGTAGGATTCGAACCTACGACCAACCGGTTATGAGCCGGCAGCTCTGACCGCTGAGCTAAGGGCCCGCATAAGCCATTTTACGCGACCTGGTCACTTTCAACAAGGGCAAAGGGATGCACAGAAAAAACAGGCGGGGTTCCCGCCTGTACACATCTGGCTCCGGCGGTAGGATTCGAACCTACGACCCTCCGGTTAACAGCCGGACGCTCTACCGCTGAGCTACGCCGGAATCGACACGGTCGTATTTTACCCCGGTAGCGCAGTAAAGTCAACAATCATTTTTCACCTTTAGAATTCCCAGTTCAGTCCAGCACTGGTCAGCTCTGTCCATGCAAGGGCAGGGCAGATCAGACCGGGCAGCGGTCAGGCTCCTGCCAGCCCGCTGCCCGGTCTCCCCCCCCCCACGCCCGGGGCCTAGTCTGCGACCGTGAACTGCGCCTCCTCCGTTGAGCCGCGCAGCGCCAGGGTGGACGAACTGCCCCCGGAGATCACCTGCGACACCTCGTCGAAGTAGCCGGTGCCCACCTCGCGCTGGTGCCGGGTCGCCGTGTAGCCCTCCCCCTCCATGGCGAACTCTCTCTCCTGCAGCCGCACGTAGGCCGTCATCCCCTCGGCGGCGTAGCCCCGGGCCAGCTCGAACATCGAGGCGTTGAGCGCATGGAAGCCCGCCAGGGTGATGAACTGGAACTTGTAGCCCATGGCGCCGAGCTCGCGCTGGAACTTCGCGATGGTCGCATCGTCCAGGTGGCGCTTCCAGTTGAACGAGGGCGAGCAGTTGTAGGCCAGCAGCTTGTCGGGGAAGACCGCCTTGATCGCCTCGGCGAACCGCCTGGCCTCCTCCAGGTCGGGCGTTGCGGTCTCGCACCAGATGAGGTCGGCGTACGGTGCGTACGCCAGGCCCCGGGCGATGGCCGCCTCGATGCCGCTCCGCACCTTGTAGGACCCCTCCACGGTCCGCTCCCCGGTGAGGAACTCCCGGTCCCGCGGGTCGACGTCGCTGGTGAGCAGGTTGGCGCCCAACGAGTCGGTTCGGGCAACGACGAGGGTGGGCACGCCCATCACGTCTGCCGCCAGGCGGGCCGCCACCAGCGTGCGGATGTGCTGGCTGGTGGGCACCAGGACCTTGCCGCCCATGTGGCCACACTTCTTCTCCGACGCCAACTGGTCCTCCCAGTGCACCGCGGCCGCCCCGGCCTCGATCATCGCCTTCATCAGTTCGAAGGCGTTGAGGGGACCGCCGAAGCCGGCCTCTGCATCGGCGACGATGGGTACCATCCAGTCGGTGTCGTCTTTACCCTCCGACCACGAGATCTGGTCAGCCCGTCGGAGGGCGTTGTTGATGCGCTGCACCACCGCCGGCACCGAGTTGGCGGGGTAAAGCGACTGGTCGGGGTACATCTGGCCTGCCAGGTTGGCATCGGCCGCCACCTGCCAGCCTGAGAGGTAGATCGCCTTCAGCCCGGCCTTCACCATCTGCACGGCCTGGTTGCCGGTGAGGGCGCCGAGGGCGGGCACGTAGTCCTCGGTGTGCAGGAGGCGCCAGAGCTTCTCCGCTGCCCGGCGGGCCAGCGTGTACTCCACCCGGAAGGAACCCCGGAGCCGCACCACGTCCTGGGCCGAGTAGGGCCGCTCCACCCCGGCCCAGCGGGGGTTGGTCGCCCACTCCCGCTCCAGCTCCGCCGCTTCCTGCCGAATCCGCTCATCAAGACGCATCTTGTCGTCCTCCTCTCTTGCCTGCGTGCGATCAGATCAGGGCGTAGCCCGGCAGGGTCAGGAACTCCGGAAACCGCTCTGCGAGGGCCACCGCTTCAAAGAGCTTCCGCGCGGCGTGGAAGCGGCCGCAGGTGAAGGCCCGCGGGCCCACCGCCCGGTGAATGCGCTCCAACTCCTCGTCCATCAGCTGGCGGACCAGCGCCAGGGTGACCGGGCGCCCGTCCGGCAGCACGGCCCCCTGCCGCAGCCACTGCCAGACCTGTGAGCGGGAGATCTCGGCCGTGGCCGCATCTTCCATGAGGTTGTGGATGGCCGCCGCCCCCACCCCGCGCAGCCACGACTCGATATACTGGATGCCGACGTTCAGGTTGAGCCGCAGCCCCTCCTCCGTGACGCCCCCGGGCGTCGCGGCGAAGTTCAGGAGGTCCGCTGCCGTGACGGAGACGTCAGGCCGCTGCCGCTCGATCTGATTGGGCCGGCCGCTCAGCACCTCATCGAAGACGGCGGTGGCCACGGGCACGAGGTCGGGATGGGCCACCCAGGTGCCGTCGAAGCCGTCGGCCGCCTCGCGCTCCTTGTCCTGCCGGACCTTCTCCAGCGCCACCGCGTTCACCGCGGGGTTCCTCCGGCTGGGGATGAAGGCCGCCATCCCGCCCATGGCGAAGGTGCCGCGCCGGTGGCAGGTCTTCACCAGCAGCTCGGTGTACGCCCGCATGAAGGGGACGGTCATGGTGACGGCGCTGCGGTCGGGAAAGCGGACGTCGGACCGGTTTCGGAACTTCTTGATGCAGCTGAAGATATAGTCCCAGCGGCCGGCGTTCAGGCCCACCGAGTGCTCCCGCAGCTCGTAGAGGATCTCATCCATCTCGAAGGCGGCGAGGATCGTCTCGATCAACACGGTGGCCTTGATGGTGCCGCGGGGGATGTCGAGGTAGTCCTGCGCGAAGCAGAAGACGTCGTTCCAGAGGCGCGCCTCCAGGTGGCTCTCGAGCTTGGGCAGGTAGAAGTAGGGCCCGCTCCCCTTCTCCAGCAGCCGGTGCGCGTTGTGGAAGAAGTAGAGGCCGAAGTCCACGAGGCTGCCCGACGCCGGGCGCCCGTCGATCTCGATGTGGCGCTCGGGCAGGTGCCAGCCCCGGGGCCGCACGAAGAGCGTCGCCACCCGCTCCTTCAGCCGGTAGACCCGGCCGTCGGGGGACGTGTACGAGATCGTGCCGCGCACCGCGTCGATCAGGTTGATCTGCCCCTCGATGACGTTGGCCCAGGTGGGCGAGGTCGAGTCCTCGAAGTCGGCCATGAACACCCGGGCGCCGGAGTTGAGGGCGTTGATGATCATCTTCCGGTCGACCGGCCCGGTGATCTCCACCCGGCGGTCCGCCAGGTCAGGGGGATACGGTGCCACTGTCCACTCGGCCTCGCGGATGGCGCGGGTCTCGGGCAGGAAGTCGGGCAGCTCCCCCCTGTCGAGCCGCTCCTGGCGCGCCCGTCTCTGCTCCAACAGTTCATCCCGCCTGGCCGAGAACCGGCGGTGCAGCTCCACCAGGAACGTGAGCGCCTCGGGGGTCAGCACCTCGTCGTACCGATCGCCCACCGCCCCGGTGATGGATATGCCCTCAAGGGTCAGCACGGGAGAATCCACCGCCTTTCGACCAAACTTTATCGTAGCGTTAGTATAGAAAAGTGGCGCACCAGCGTCGCCGGACGGACGGCGAACGGCGCGTTTGGGCTGACGGGCGAAATCCCGTGGGACCACCTCCGATTGTACTGCCGTTCACTTGCCGCTCGGTGCGGTTCATCGCTCAATTGCGACACTTGCGGCGAGGGGGGAACACTCTCCCGCCATGCGCAGGCTGAATGGTGAGCCATTCGCCCTCCCCCCGCGACCGTTCACCGCCGCATCCGGCCCTCACACGCTGCCGGGGGCGCGTTTCCCCGAAGGCGCGCAGATAGGCGCCGGCCTCCCGGGCCGACGCCTACTGCTCTTGCGTTCACGCCTGCGGCCGGGGCCTGGAGAACCCCTGAGTCACCCGGTCGATGACGATCGCGAGGATCACGATGGAGATCCCGCCGGCGAAGCTCCGTCCCGTCTCCAGCCGGGCGATGCCGTTGAGCACCTCCGTTCCCAGGCCGGCAGCGCCGATCATCGACGCGATGACCACCATGGACAGCGCCATCATCACGGTCTGATTGATGCCAGCCATGATGGTGGGCATGGCCAACGGCAACTGCACCTTCACGAGCATCTGCCCCGGGGTGGTTCCGAAGGCCCTGGCCGCCTCCACCACGTCGGCGGGCACCTGACGGATGCCGAGGTTGGTCAGGCGGATGGCCGGGGGAACGGCGTAGACGAAGGTGGCGAGCACCCCGGGCACCTTACCCATACCGAAGAGCATCAGGATGGGAACGAGGTAGACGAAGCTGGGCAGCGTCTGCATCAGATCGAGCACCGGGCGCACCGCCCGCTCCATCCGGTCGCTGCGGGCCATGGCGATGCCGGTGGGAATCGCTACGAGCACGGCCATCACGGTACCGGCGATCACCAGCGTGAGCGTCCGCATCGCGTGCGTCCACAACCCGAGCATCCCAATGAAGAGGAGGCCCGCGGCCGACCCCAGCGCCAGCTTCCAGCCGGACGTCCGCCACGCGATCGCGGCCACCACCAGCACCAGGACCCACCAGGGCAGCCACAGCAGGAAGCTCTCGAGACCCACCAGGGGCTTCAGCAGCAGCCCGCCCAGCCAGTCGAAGAACGGTCCGCCTTCCCGCACCAGCCAGTCGATGCCGCGGTCGACCCAGCGCGCCAGCGGAAGCTTGATGGAATGTGGGAACATCGGTTTCACCTGCCTCTGTGGAGCCAGTTCGTGCACGCACACCACTATCACCGCAGGCTGACGCCAGACTCGGTCAGGGCTTCCTCTACCCGCTCCGCCACGTCGTCCGGAAGCCAGGCGCGCCAGAGGGCCGGATAGTTGGCGAAGAACCAGAGGGCCGCCTCGTCGGCCTCGGCTTCGTTCTCCTCCATGTAGTTGGCGATCTGGTTCAGGGTGGCCGTGGGGATCATCATCTTCTCCAGGAAGGCCACGACTTCGGGCGCCCGCTCCTTCAGCGAGGGATGCACGCCCTTGATCACGGGGGCGTCCTCGAAGGCGCAGCCCGCCTCGGGCGGGGTCTGATCCAGCGGGATCTCCCCGGCGACACCCTGGCGCACCAACGCCCAGCACTCCTCGGTGTAGGGCGGTTCCTCCAGGAGGATCATGTCCAGTGCGCCCATCAGCCAGGTGGGCTCCCAGTAGTAGGTGAGCAGCGGCTGCCCCCGCTGGTAGGCCCCGGCGATGGCGGCGTCGAGGGCGCCGGAGGAGCCCGGCTCCTGAACGTTGTACAGGTCGGCCAGGCCGTAGGCGTGCAGCTTCACCCGGTTGACGTTGGCGCAGTCCCAGCCGGTGATGCAGTTGAGCAGCAGCCCCTTGCCGGGCTCCTCGGGATCGGCGAAGAGCGTGGCGTACCGCTTCAGGTCTTCCACCGACTTCAGGTCGGGCGCCATGGGCGCAATAGAGCGATCGGGGTCGCCCTTCACCACGTAGGCCGGCACATACCATCCCTGCGTCGTGCGGTCCATCACCTTTCCGAGGTCGAGCAGCCTGCCGCTTTCCGTCACCTCGGTGTACCAGTCCACCATGTTGCCGGTCCAGATCTCCAGGGCGACGTCCAGATCACCCCGCAGCAGCGAGACCTGCATGATCGGCGTGGTGACCTCGACCGTCTCCACCGGGTACCCGTACCCCTTCTCGATGATGAAGCCGGCGATCGCGTTGTTGACCCAGAGCGACTGCCACTGCATGTCGCCGAACCGGATCACCTGCTTCTGCGCGGTGTCGGCCTGGGTGCCGCCACCGCCAGCGTTCCCGTTGTCGCCGCCGGGGCTGCTGCCGGCGCCGACGCATCCGGCGGTCGTCAGCAGCACCAACGCCAGGGCGGCGGCAGTCCAGATGCGCGCAAGCGATCGTGTGAACATCAGCAGGCCTCCTCGTTCGGTATGCGTTCGGTTACCCGGCCTGCGGGCGGGCTTCCGGTTGCACGCGGCCAGCCAGGCCGGCCAGCACCGCCACCCGGGGGATGATCCCCAGCAGGCGCCGGTCGGCATCCAGCACGGCGATGGGCCAGCGGTTGGCCGCGGCTACGGGGATCAACTCCTCCAGCAGCGCGTCGGGAGGGGTCGTGGGCACATCGGAGGTCATCAGGTTCCGCAGGTTCGTCTCGCCCTGCTGGGCGGCCGCGATGGCGGCGTCTGCCGTCACCAGGCCGACGAAGCGGTGCTCCCGGTCGGTGACGAAGACGCTGGAGAGCCCCTGCTCCTCCATCAGCTTCAGCGCACCCCGGGGGCCGTCGCGCCCCAGTATCGCCACCCGGGGCATCTGCATCACAGAGCGAGCGGTAAGCACCCGGCTGCGGTTCACGTCTCGGGTGAACTCGGCGACGTACGCATCTGCGGGACGGGTGAGGATCTCCTCGGAGGTGCCCACCTGGACGACCTGCCCGTCCCTCATGATGGCGATGCGGTCGCCCAGGCGCAGCGCCTCGTCGAGGTCGTGGGTGATGAACACGATGGTCTTGTGGAGCCGGGTCTGCAGTTCGAGTAGTTCGGACTGCATCTCCCGCCGGATGAGGGGATCCAGGGCGCTGAAGGGCTCATCCATCAGCAGGATGTCGGGGTCGTTGCACAGTGCGCGGGCGATGCCGACCCGCTGCTGCATACCGCCGCTCAACTGGCTGGGGTAGCTGCGCTCCCAGCCGGCCAGCCCCACCGTCTTGATCCACTGCCACGCCCGCTCCTCCCGCTCGGCCCTGGGTACACCCTGCACCTCCAGGCCGAAGGCCACGTTCTCCAGCACCGTCCGGTGCGGCATCAGTCCGAACCGCTGAAACACCATGGCCATCCGCTTCTGGCGCAGCTGACGCAGGCCGGCTGCATCCAGGTCCAACAGGTTCTGCCCCTCGAGCAGCACCCGTCCGGCCGTGGGCTCGATCAAGCGGTTGAGGCAGCGCACCAGGGTGGACTTGCCGCTGCCGGAGAGGCCCATGATCACGAACACCTCTCCGTGCTCGATGGAGAGGGAGACGTTCATCAAGCCCACGCCGTGCCCGGTCTGGGCCATGACCTGCTCTTTCGACAGACCCCGGCGAAGGAGGTTCAGGGCCTCCTGCGGCCTGGGTCCGAAGATCTTCGTCAAGTTCTGGATCTCGATCAAGGCCATCGGACTGCCCTCCTCTCACAGCGAATCCAACAACTTCATTCTAGTGCACAAGTTGTCGGTGTGTCAACGCGATGGAAGGCAAAAAGACAGTCCCTGCCGGCTGGCAGGGGCCTTCGTCGTGCGGCCCTGGTTGTTGGGCAGGAACCACCATCGTCCCTTCTCCGCGCAGAGCCTGAGCAGGAACGAGGCCAGATCCGGTCCGGCGCGGTAGGGGCCTTCCCCCCGATACCACAGCTCCTTCCGTACCCGTGGTCGAGGAACCACAGAGACCCGCCGGGCGCTTGCGGGGCAAGTTCTCGTTCTCGGCCAGCCGCCGTTCGATCTCACGCTGGAACTCCGGCGTGAGTACCACTGGCTCCGCAGGCCGCCGCCCGCTGGTAGCGGGGGATCTTGGTGAGGTTGGCATACTTGGCCACGGTGTGGCGAGAGACTCCGAGAGCCCTGGCAACTTCTTTGCGATTTCCCTTCCACATGAAGCAGCCATCTGATACGCCCAATATGGGCCATCTCGGTCTTCATCCCTTCACCCCTGGAAACTGGAAATACCGCACATCCCAATTTACAGGTTTAGAAGTTCGAGGTGGTGTGACTGCTCTTCGCCGGGGCAGGCAGGCAAGTGCAAGGCTTGTGGCCGAGCCGTTCTTTACTCGCCAGGGAGCCTCTGCGGGCGTGGCGGGACCGACCACTGGCCGGACGCCAGGCATGGCCGTCCGGGTGCGGCAGCCTGCCACGCCCTCTTCTTTCCTGTAAGTCCCGGGTACGCTGCCTAGTTCGGCAACTGCGATGCGCCTGTGTGAAGTGAGGAGTAAGCAAGAGCCGGGGGCACCCCCGGCTCTTCATGTTCATGCAGAACCAATGCATCTCGGCCCTCGCCCGCACCTCGCTGCGAACGTCGTAGTCGCACGGATTCTTGCGCCCAGTCGCAGGTACTGTGTGAACAGTTGCATGAACTCTGTGACGAGTCGCAGTTACTCTGTGAAACTACATCACAATTAGTCCAAGTAGTCCTTCAGCTTCCGGGACCTGCTCGGATGGCGCAGCTTGCGCAGCGCCTTCGCCTCGATCTGCCGGATCCGCTCGCGGGTCACGCCGAAGACCTGGCCGACCTCTTCCAGCGTACGGGCCCGGCCGTCGTCCAGGCCGAACCGCAGGCGCAGCACCTTCTCCTCCCGGGGCGTCAGGGACTCCAGCACCTCTTCCAGCTGCTCCTTCAGCAGCGTGAACGATGCCGCCTCGGCCGGGGCCGGCGCCTCGTGGTCCTCAATGAAGTCGCCCAGGTGCGAGTCTTCCTCCTCGCCGATGGGGGTCTCCAGCGAGACCGGCTCCTGCGCGATCTTCTGAATCTCCCGTACCCGCTCCACCGAGATGTCCATGTGTTCGGCAATCTCCTCAGGAGTGGGCTCGCGGCCCAGCTCCTGGACGAGCTGCCGGGTCACCCGGATCAGCTTGTTGATGGTCTCGACCATGTGCACCGGGATGCGAATGGTCCGGGCCTGGTCGGCGATGGCCCGCGTGATCGCCTGGCGGATCCACCAGGTCGCATATGTGGAGAACTTGAACCCCTTGCGGTAGTCGAACTTCTCCACGGCCTTGATCAACCCGAGATTGCCCTCCTGAATGAGGTCGAGGAACTGCATGCCGCGACCGACGTAACGCTTGGCGATGGAGACGACCAGGCGCAGGTTCGCCTCAGCCAGGCGGCGCTTCGCCTCCTCGTCGCCCTGCTCGATGCGCTCGGCGTACTCGACCTCTTCCTCTGCCGTCAGGAGCGGCACGCGCCCGATCTCCTTGAGGTACATGCGGACCGGGTCATCAATGGCAATCCCTTCGGGAACAGACAGGTCGATCTCAACCTCTTCGTCCGGCGCAGCCTCGCCGTCCGGCTCGCCGTCAGGAGCCGGCACTGCGTCGGGCTCCAGGGGTGCGACGTCGTCCTCGTCGACGGCATCGTCCGGCCGGTCACCGACCACCTCAATGCCCGCTTCCACCAGCGAATCGTAGATCTCCTCCATCTGATCGGGCTCAAGCTCGACCCCCTGGAGGAAGTCGGCCACCTCGCTGTAGCTGAGGGTGCCCTTGCGCCTTCCCTTCGCGATGAGCTCCTTCACCAGCTCCCGCGCGGTCTGCACCTTTGCTTCCTTGGACTCCATGATGACTTCCCCCCTTCCGCAACCGCCTCAGGATCGGGACGACTTGAGCTTACGCGCAAGCGCCACGTACTCGTTCCATATGGCCGGGTCCACCCTCTGGTTCGTTGACGCTGCGGCCCTAATCAGGTTCTCCAAGTCCTCTTTTCTCCTCGAATCTCTATGCTTACTTATCTTCTCGATGCAGTCGGCCGCTTCCTTTTCGGGATCGGTGGTCAGCATCGGTTTGGCTGCCATTTCGGTGAGAAGGCTCTTCGCCTCCGGATCAGGCAGTTCGTCCAGCAGCCGGGTGACCAGGCCCCCCGGGCGGGCCTCCGCCCCGAAGACGAGCTGTCGCGCAGCCACGTAGATCTCCTGATGCCTGGGGTCTGCGAAGGGCTCAGCGCCCAGTTCAGCCTCCACAAGTCCCATCAGGCCGGGGTTTTCGAGCAGAAGGTAGAGCAGCGCCCGCTCGGCCCTGCGCACCCCCTCCTCGGGGGTGACCGGCGCCTGTGCAGCCGGACGACGGTACGGTCCGGGCGTGACAGGCTCTCCCGGACCCCTTCTATTATTCCTGGTATCTGGCAGATTATGCTGGAATCCCCGCCTGAGCAGACGGTTCATCTGCCTGTCAATGGCCAGCTTCAGGTCAGGCTTGGCCAGGGGATTGTCCCCGGCGAGGCGCTCCGCCACCTGGTCGACGTAAGCCTCCCGCAGCACCTCGTCCTTCACGTCGGCCAGGACCTGGGCCACGGACTCCACGGCCTTGGCCTTGGCCTCCGGCGTTGACTGGCCGGAGCGGGGCAGCACGAGGTCGATGCGGAACTCGATCAGCGGCACCGCCTGCTCGATGGCGGCGGCGAACGCCTGGGGGCCGTGGGTCCGGATGAACTCGTCGGGATCCTTCCCGTCCGGGATCCGCAGGACCCGCACGTCGCAGCCCGTGTCGTAGAGCTTCTGCAGCCCGCGGAGCGTGGCCATCTGTCCCGCCGTGTCCATGTCGAAGGCGACGATGACCTGCTGGGCCTGCTGGCGGAGCACTCGGCTCTGCTCGTCGGTCAGGGCTGTGCCCAGGGGGGCGACCACATTCTGGAAGCCCGCCTGATGGGGCATGATAACATCCATGTATCCTTCTACAAGGATTGCCTGATTCCTCGCGCGCATCGCCTCTTTGGCCTGGTCCAATCCGAAGAGCACGTGCCGCTTGGAGAAGAGCGGGGTCTCGGCGGTGTTCTTGTACTTTGCCCCGTCGCCGCTGAGAATGCGCCCGCCAAAGCCGATCACACGGCCGGAGAGGTCGGTGATCGGGAACATCACCCGCTCGAAGAAGGCATCCATGTAGCCCTCGCCGTCCCGGCGGGGAACGATCAGCCCGACGCGCTGGAGGATCTCCGGCGGGAAACGCCCCCTCAGGGACCGGTAGAGCGTGCCGCGCCCCACCGCCCAGCCCAGCCGGAAGCGGCGGATGGTCTCCTCAGTCAGGCCGCGCCGAAGCAGGTAATCCAGGCCTTCCTTGCCGGCCTCGGAGAACAACTGGTGATGATAAAAGCGAGCCGCCAGGTCGAGGGCGGCGTACATATCGCGGCGCTCCCGGTAGGTGCGCTCTTCCTCAGGGGTGCGCTCCTCCTGCGGCAGCGGGATGCGCGCCCGCTGGGCCAGCTGCACCAGCGCCTCGTAAAAGGTGAGGTGCTCCCGCTCCATCAGGAACGTGAACACGTCGCCGCTCGCCTTGCACCCGAAGCAGTGGTAGAACTGCCGGTCGGGGATGACGTGAAACGACGGCGTCTTCTCGCTGTGGAAGGGACAAAGCCCGACGTACCGGTTGCCCCGCCGCTCAAGCTTGACATAGGCCGAGATCACTTCAACGATGTCGTTCTTGGCCCGCACCTCGTCCTTGAACGCCTGGTCGAATCGGGACACCGATCACCACCCCATCATCCCGCAATAGAAAACCCCTCTGAACCACCGAGTGCGAGCGTCTGGGCGGCGGCGAGGGTGCTTTGCGTCGGCTCTCACTTTCGACAGGCGATGTGCGGATTCCTGCCACATGTTCGGAGGATCACGAGGCCGGGGCTCCCCCGCCCTTCACCTTGAAAGACGTATGCCGCCGCCGCCAGATACGGTAAGGGCCCGCCTCCCTCGAAGGGAGACGGGCCCCGCTTGCAACTCGTGTCTAGATGGTGCTGGAGGTGGCCTTCTCGCCCTTGGCCTTGGCCGCAGCCTGGGCGGCCGCCAGCCGGGCCACCGGCACCCGGTACGGCGAGCAGGAGACGTACGTCAGGCCGACGCTCTGGAAGAACTCGATGGAGGACGGATCGCCGCCGTGCTCGCCGCAGACGCCCAGCTTGATGTTGGGCCGTGCCTTGCGGCCGAGCTCGCAGCCGATCTGCACCATCTTGCCCACACCCTTGCGGTCGATGCTGACGAACGGGTTCTCCGGCAGGACCTTCTTCTCCACGTACTCACGCAGGAACTTGCCCTCCGCGTCGTCACGGGAGAAGCCGAAGGTCGTCTGGGTGAGGTCGTTGGTGCCGAAGGAGAAGAACTCCGCGTACTCAGCGATCTCGTCGGCCGTGACGGCCGCCCGCGGCACCTCGATCATGGTTCCGACCATGTACTTGAAGGTGACGCCGTACTCCTCCATGACCTCCTTGGCGATCCGGTCGGTCATCTCACGCAGGAAGGAGATCTCCGTCACGATGCCCACCAGCGGGTGCATGACCTCGGGCTCGACCTTCATGCCTTCCTTGTTGCACTGGGCCGCGGCCTCGAAGATCGCACGGACCTGCATCTCGTAGATCTCGGGGTAGATCATACCGAGACGGCAGCCGCGGAAACCGAGCATCGGGTTCATCTCGGCGAGGGCCCGCACCTTGCGCAGCAGGGTCTCCTTCTCCCGCAGTTCCTCGGGGTTGGTGCCCTTCTCCCGGAGCAGGGCGACCTCGATCGCCAGGTCCTCCTCGTCGGGCAGGAACTCGTGGAGAGGCGGATCCAGCAGGCGGATGGTCACCGGGTACGGATCCATGGCCTTGAAGATCTCGTAGAAGTCCTCGCGCTGCATGACCAGCAGCTTCTCGAGGGCGGCCATGCGCTCTTCCTTGTTCTCGGCCAGGATCATCTCACGGGCAACTGCCATCCGCTCCGGATGGTGACCGCCCTGTCCGAACATGTGCTCCGTGCGGCAGAGACCGATGCCCTCTGCGCCGAACTCACGGGCCCTGTGGGCGTCCTGCGGGGTGTCGGCGTTGGCGCGCACGCCCATGGTCCGGATCTCGTCCGCCCAGGTGAGCAGCGTGCGGAACTCGGGCGACAGCTCGGGGTCGACCACCGGCACGGCGCCGGCGATCACGTTGCCCGTGGCGCCGTCGATCGAGATGATGTCGCCTTCCTTGATCACGCGGCCGTTCACGGTGAACTGCCGAGCCTCGAGGTCGATCTTGATGGCCTCGCAGCCGACGACGCAGGGCTTGCCCATGCCGCGGGAGACGATGGCGGCGTGGGACGTCATACCGCCGCGGGAGGTGAGGATGCCCTGGGAGACGACCATGCCGTGGATGTCATCCGGCGAGGTCTCAGGACGGACCATGACGACCTTCTGGCCCTCACCCGCGAGCTTGACGGCCCGGTCGGGGTCGAAGACGCAGATGCCGGAGGCGGCGCCCGGAGAGGCGGCCAGGCCGGTGGCCAGGATGTCGAGCTTGGCCTTGGGGTCGATGGCCGGGTGCAGGATGTTGTTGATCTTCTCCGGCTCGACCCGCAGGATCGCCTGCTCCTTCGAGATCTTGCCCTCGCTGACGAGGTCGACGGCGATCTTGATGGAGGCGATCGGGGTGCGCTTGCCGGCACGGCACTGCAGCATGTACAGCTTGCCGCGCTCGACCGTGAACTCGATGTCCTGCATGTCCTTGTAGTGGGACTCAAGCAGTTCGCACATGCTGTAGAGCTGGTCGTAGACGGCGGGCATGGTCTCCTTCAGGTGCGAGATCGGGAACGGGGTGCGGATGCCAGCCACCACGTCCTCGCCCTGGGCGTTGGGCAGGTACTCGCCGTAGAACTCCTTGGCGCCGGAGTTCGGGTTACGGGTGAAGCAGACGCCCGTGGCGGAGTCATCGCCCATGTTGCCGAAGGCCATCGCCTGCACGTTGACGGCCGTGCCCAGCGTGTCGGAGATCTTGTTGATGCGCCGGTAGACCTGGGCCCGGGGATTATCCCAGGACTCGAAGACGGCGTTGATGGCCGCCATCAGCTGCTCCCGCGGATCCATCGGGAAGGGCTTGCCGATGGTGCGCTCGACCAGGGCCTTGTACTCGGGAACGATCGCCCGGAAGTGCTCGGCCTGCAGCTCGATGTCCTGCTTGAAGCCGTGGCGCTCCTTGTGCGCGTCCAGGATGGCCTCAAAGTTGTGCAGGCTGATGCCCAGCACGACGTTGGAGAACATCTGGATGAAGCGGCGGTAGGAGTCCCACGCGAACCGCTCGTTGTTGGTCGCCCGGGCCAGCGCTTCGACGGTATCGTCGTTGAGGCCCAGGTTGAGGATGGTATCCATCATGCCAGGCATGGAGACCGGCGCACCGGAGCGCACGGAGACGAGCAGCGGGTTGTTGGCATCGCCGAACCGCTTGCCCATCTTCTTCTCGAGCGCAGCCAGTGCCGCGTCGATCTGCTCAATGACCTCAGGGGTAAGGCTCTTGGTGGTCTGATACTCCCGGCAGACCTCGGTGGTGATCGTGAAGCCAGGAGGCACAGGCAGCCCAATCACCGTCATCTCGGCGAGGTTGGCGCCCTTGCCGCCCAGGAGCATGCGCATGTCAGCGCGGCCCTCTTCGAAAAGGTATACCGACTTCCTAGTCACCGAAATTCACCCCTCGGTTGATGATCTCCAGGACTCTGACCGCCGTCTCTTCAACCGCCTTGTTCGTCACATCTATCACCGCGCAGCCGACCTTCTTGAAGACAGACTCGGCATATTCCAGTTCCTGGAGAATTCGTGTCATGTTTGAGTAGTTGGCGTCTGATCTCAGGCCAATGGTCTTCATGCGTTCCTCGCGGATCTGATGGAGCTTGTCAGGGCTGACCCGCAAGCCAACCACCTTGTTCGGCGGGACGAGGAAGAGCTCCTTGGGCAGGCTTACCTCAGGGACAAGCGGGAGGTTCGCCACCTTGAACCGCCTGTGGGCGAGGTACATCGACACCGGGGTTTTCGAGGAGCGGGAGACGCCGATCAGCACCGCATCCGCCCGCAGGAAGCCGCGGGGATCCTTGCCGTCGTCGTACTTCACCGCAAACTCCACCGCCTCGATGCGGCGGAAGTATTCATCATCCAGACGGTGCATGCGCCCGGGTTCCAGCTTCTCGGGGGCGCCGAGCAGCTTGGTCATTCCCTCAAGCATGGGGCCCATGATGTCCACCGCCGGAATGTTCCACATCTCAACCAGCCGCTGGAGCTCTTGTCGGATCTCCGGAACGATGATGGTGTAGACGATCAGTGTGGGCTGCTGCCGCGCAGCATCGATCACCTCCCGGACTGAGAAGGAATCGTCGACCATGGGAAACCTGCGAATTTCTACGCCGGTCCGGCCATACTGCGCCAGTGCGGCGCGCGTGACCAGGTCGGCCGTCTCCCCCACTGAATCCGAGACGATGAAGATGACCGGCTTATCGACCATCGGTGCCCTCCCTGCTTGTTCCGGAGCGCACATTCCATGCTGGGCTGCGCGTTCGGTTATTCATTACGCCCGCAGATCGGTTCAATCCTGCCGGAGCCTTACGGCTGTAAGGCTTTGCGGCTCCTGATGTTTTCAATCGGAGTTCAAGAGGTGGTCTATGACGGGTATAAGCAGCGGCACTTAGTTGATAGGCTTCGGCGTATGACGGGTGGGCACTGCCGCACGGGAACAGTCCGACCGGAGGCCTGAGCCGATGGGTGCGGCTCACGGGAGCGTTACGCCGGGGGCGGCATATGCTGGTGCAGCATTCCCGTGGGAAGGAGGAACAGCCGTGCCCATACCTGCGAGCCTGCTTCAGGGCGCACTCTCACCGGTTCTCCTGCCGGGCGGCACCACCGACAACCCCCTGGCCATGGGAGGGTCTCCGTTTCCCCCGTTCGTCACCCTGCCGCTGAACCACCTGAGGCGGGTCTCCATGTTCAACCTGGAGCACGCCCAGCGTGCGACGGCCCCGGTCACGGTGGTGGCAGAAGTGGACGCATCGGGCCTGGTCGCGGTGCGCGAGGCGCTGAAACCGCTGGCGGCCCGCCACCTGGGCATCCCGCTTACATACCTGCCTTTCTTCGCCAGCGCCACGATACAGGCGCTAAAAGCTTACCCAATCATGAACGCCATACTCACCCCGCAGGGGTTCATCGTCCCGCGCTACATCAACCTGGGTATCGCGACCAGCGTCCCCGGCGGCGTTCTCCTGCCGTCGGTGCCGGGCGCCGAGCGGAAGAGCTTCTGGGAGCTCGCCCGGGACATCTACATCCAGACGCAGAAGGCCAAGGCTGGGCTGGCCTCGCCCGCCGACATGACCGGTCAGACGTTCGTCATCACCAACACGGGCCGGTGGGGCACCACGCTGTTCGGCACCCCCATCATCCAGCCGCCGAACGTCGGCATCCTGGCCTTCGAGGCGATCTTGAAGCGCCCCGTCGTGGTCGAGAACGACCAGATCGCCGTGCGGCCGATGATGTACCTGGCGCTTACCGCCGACCACCGGGCGGTGGACGGGGCCGAGATGATCGGCTTCCTGAGCAAGGTGAAGGAGGCGCTGGAGCAGGTCAGGGTGTGATCTGCACCCGGCGCCTCGACCGCACGTCCGCCCGGTCCCCGCTCTGCCCGCCTGATCCGCGCGGGGCCGCCCGCCCCTGCCGTATCATCAACCCTGCCGTGTCACCAGCCCTGTCGTATCACCAACTATGTCGTGTCATCCGTCGCCGGCTCGCCAGCGACGGCGTACGCAGGCGCCGCCTCACGGCGTGCCCGTCACTGCTCCAGCGCATGCTCGGGCGGAGGCAGGGGCGCCGCGCGCGCCTGCTCCTCAGCCCGGTCGATCTCGACCTCCACCGCCCTCTCCAGCACAGCCTCGGCATCCCCCTTCAGCAGCCCGGCTCCCCGCAGATACGCCGCCACAGCGGGCAGCGGATCGGCAAGCTGTGCAGCCGCCAGTTCTTCCGTGGACCGGTACTTCAGGTGGTTGTCGTCGCAGGTGTGCGCGTCGATCCGGTGGACACGAGCCTCGATCAGCGTCGGCCCTCCTCCGTCCCGGGCCCGGGCCGCAGCGAAGCTCACCGCGGCGTGGACGGCGAAGGGATCGCCCCCGTCCACGCAGATGCCCTCGATGCCGTATCCCGCGGCGCGTGCGGCCACGCTGCCGCCGGCCACCTGCCTCGCCGCCGGCACTGAGATCGCCCAGCCGTTGTTCTGGCAGAGGAAGACGACTGGCAGCCGATGGAGCGCCGCCCAGTTGAGCCCCTCGTGGAAGTCCCCTTGCGAGGCGGCTCCCTCACCGAAACTGCAGTAGACCACCACACGGTCGCCCCGACGTAGCGCCGCCTGGGCCACCCCCACGGCCTGGGGGATCTGCACCCCCACCGGCGCCGACCGTGCGACGATGTTGTGCCTGCGGTCACCCCAGTTGTACGGCGTCTGGCGACCGCCCGACGCCGGATCAGCCGCCCTTCCGAAGGCGGAGAGCATCACGTCCAGCGGCGTGGTGCCCGCGACCAGCACCGCCCCGAGGTCCCGGTAGTACGGAAACCACCAGTCCTTCCCCCGCACGAAGGCCGTGGCCGCGCCCACCTGCGCGGCCTCGTGACCGCGGCTGGAGACGGCCAGAGGGATGGCGCCCGCCCGCTGAAGCAGGCTCAGCCGCTCGTCCAGCCGCCGGGTGAGGAGCATCCAGCGGTAGATCGCCACAGCCTGCTCGTCGGACAGCCCTGCCGTGCGATGGTCAAGCACAGCACCACTTCCTTTCGATCTGCGTGCCTGATGGGGGACGCCGCCGTGCGGCCGCGGATGGCCGGGGAAGACCCGGGCGCTGGGCGCGCTGCCACGGGGGCGACGGACCGGACACCAGTCGCTCAGTGGCACCGTGCACGGCTGCGTGGCCAGACCGCCCCCGAACCGACGCCCCGCGGCTCCCTTCGCGCAAAGCCGCCGGCGGAGTGCATCCGCCCGACCATCCGACCGCCCACGACACAACCCCCCCGGCGTCCTCCGCTGAGAATCGCCGGCGGCAAGCCGGGAGGTTCCCCGGCCACAGCCCTCACAGCACTTTGACCAGGGCCAGGCGCTCCACCCGGCAGCCGTCCCGCAGGGCGTGCCGCAGCGACGGTGTGTTTGCGGGGGCGATGTAGCGCCGGATCACCCGCACCCCGTGTGCGCGGCAGTGCGCCTCGCCGGCGGCGGTGAGGCGCAGGCTGACCCCGGTCCCCCGGTGGGCGGGCTCCACGTAGATGTCGTAGAAGAGCCCCGTCGGCACCCCGGTGAGCTCGTCAGGCACAAGCGCCACCACCAGGTAGCCGACGGCGGCTCCGTCTGCTCGCGCAACCAGTGCGGCGCTGCCAGGCTGGCTCAGCAGCGCCCGCAGGTTCTGCTCCACCCTCGCCGCGACCGCCCGGGGAGTCGTCCAGGCCCAAAGCGCCGGCTCCACGTGGGCGAGGGCGGTCTCCGCCGAACGCGCCGCCAGCCAGGCCCACTCCCCGGGGAGCAGCAGGCCCACCTCCACCGCCACTGCGCCATCCCCTCCTCCCCCATGGATATGCGCGGGACCGACGCCGCCGTACCTGCATAGAATGGGCGAGCGGCCGACCGGTCCCACCCGCGGGCCGGGGTGCGGCCCCGACATAGCCGACCGTCGAGGAGGTGGCTCCCGCCCCATGCGCATCATCGATCTGACCCTGGGCTACAGCCACGGCATGCCGGCGTACGGAACCTCCTGGTACAAGGAGGTGGAGATCCGCCCGCTGATGACGCCCGAGACAGACCCTACCGGACACGGGCGTCGCTTCAGCCAGTTCGTGCTCAACCCACACAATGCCACCCACGTGGACGCCCCCAGCCACTTCGTGCCAGGCGGCAAGGACGTGAGCGATCTGGACCCCGGCCTCTTCATCGGGCCGGCGCTTCTGCTCGACCTGACCCACCGGGGACTCTACGAGGCCGTGACCGCAGACGACCTCGCCGCGGCCGCCCGGGGGCTGATGCGCCCCGGCCTCAGGCTCCTCCTGCGCACCGACTATCTGGACCGCCACTGGGGCGATCCCGACTTCTGGCAGAAGCCGCCCTACCTGGCCCCCAGCGCTGCGGACTGGTGCGTCGAGCAGGGTGCGGCGCTGGTGGGGCTGGACTTTCTCACCGAGGAACCGGGCGACCGGGCTTTTCCCGTGCATCGCCGGCTGCTGGAGGCAGGCATCCCCATCCTCGAGTACCTCTGCAACCTCAAGGCCCTCGCCGGGCCGATCGTGTGGCTGATGGCCGCGCCCATGCAGGTGATCGGCGCCGAGGCCGCGCCCGTCCGTGCCCTGGCAGTCGAAGGGGGCGGCCCGTATGGCGAGGCCTGACGCCATCCAACGCCTTCCCCTTCCCCCGTGGACGCCGGCCGATCTGGCCGGCGTGCTGGGCACCGGCCCCGTGGCGCTCATGGACGGACTGACGTGGCAGGGCCGCAGGGTCGCCCTGGTGGCATGGGCACCCGCAGCCCATGCCCGCACCATTGCCGAGGCGTGCAGGGAGACGGCCCGTGTCCGGCTGCCGAAGGACGCTCCCCCGCTGCTGGGCGCAGCCGTGGGCCGGCTGGACTGGGACGGGCAGGGCCGTTACTGGATCCCCGGCAGCGCGGCGCTCTTTGACAGGGAGAGGGGCGATCTCTGGGTACGAGGGGCCCTGCCCGACGTCACCCTGACCGCCTCCCACGCCGCGGCACAGCCTGCGACACGCCTGACCACCGCAGACCTTACCATGGCACGGCCCACAGCAGGCCTCTCCCCCGCGGCCCCGTCCAACGCACAACATGTCCCGGCGCGGCCCGCAGCAAACCTCATGCCCGTCGCTCCCCCTTCTGCCGCCGCCCCCTCAACCCTGATCCCGCCACCCCCAGGTGCGCTCTCTCCCACAACCCCGGTGCGGGCAGTCCCCCTGTGGCCGTACAGGGCCTACGCCGCAGCCGTGGGCGAGGCGCTGGCGGCGATGGACGCCGGACGGGTGACCAAGGTGATCCTCTCGGTGCCGTTCGCCGCCCCGTGCTCCCTGTCTCCGCTGGCGGTCTACCGACGGCTGACGGCCGGAACCTCATCCGGGCTGGGCTTCCTGCTGCGCGGTGGCCCGGGTGCCGAAACGCTGGTCGGCCTCTCGCCTGAGCCGCTGGTCAGCCTGGAGGGCCGCCGGGCCCGCATGCACCTGCTGGCCGGCACCCGGACCCCCGACCGTGCGGCCGAGCTCACCGCCAGCCTCAAGGACCGGGAGGAGCACAGCGTGGCCGTGGAGCAGGCGCGCCGTGACCTGCTGGCGGTCTGCACAGCCCACAGCGTCGCCGTTGACGCCTTCATGGAGCTGGACCAGCACCCTGGCCTGGTGCATCTCGCGTCCCGCCTCTCCGGCACGCTCAGGCCCGGCGCAACGCCGGCCGACCTGGTCGCGGCCTGCTTCCCCGCCGGGACCGTCGGCGGCATCCCCAGGGACGAGGCCCGGGCGCTCATCGACCGGCTGGAGCCGGTCCCCCGGGGCTGGTACGCCGGGGCCGTCGGCGCGGTGCTTCCCGGAGGCGACCTGCAGCTCTGGCTGACCATCCGCAGCCTCGCCCTGCAGGGCGGCACGGCCCTGGTGCGCACTGGCGCCGGCCTGGTGCCGGGAAGCGACCCGGCGGCGGAGTGGCAGGAGTGCATGGCCAAGGCGCAGCGGGCCCTGGCGGCAGTGGGTGCCGCACTTCCACCGCCGGAGGAGGTGATGCGGGATCATGACGCCATCCGGACTTGACGCCCACGTCCGCGAGATCGTGCGCTGGCACTTCGACCCAGCGACCGGCTCGCCGTACTGGCTCCGCAAGACGGTCGAGCTCGGCTTCGACCCCCTGGCGGAGGTGCAGGGGCTGCAGGATCTCGCACGCTTCCCCGCCCTGGCCACGGAGTGGCGGCGCATCCCGGTCTGTGATCTGATCCCCCGGGGATGCCGGGAGCCCTTCGACGTGTGGGAGACGGGCGGCACCACCGGGCCGCCCACCCGCATCGTGGACGCGACCGAGCGTACCCGCGGCATCCGCCGGGTCGACCGCATGCTGGACGACCACGGCTTCCCCCGGGGAGACGGCCGGAAGGGCTGGCTCCACCTGGGGCCCACGGGTCCCCACCTGGTCGGCACCAACGTGTCACGGCTCGCCCGGCTGCGGAACTACCTCTACTTCACGGTCGACCTGGACCCCCGCTGGGTGAAGCGGCTCTACCGGGAGGGCCGTCCGGACGAGGCCCGCCGCTACACGGCCCACCTGGTGGACCAGGCCCAGGCGGTGCTCGAGAGCCAGCCCGTGGAGGTGGTTTCCACCACCCCACCCCTCCTCCAGGCGCTGTGCGAGCGCTCCGAGACATACGCCCTGCTGGCGGCGCAGGTGAGGGGCGTCGTCTGGTTCGGCACCTCGCTCTCGCCCGAAGGGCTGCGGCTGCTGGAGGAGGAGCTACTGCCCGACACCCTTCTGGTCGGCTGGTACGGCAACACCCTGATGGGCATCGCCTGTCAGCGGCCGCGCCGGGAGGGCGACGCCCACCGCTGCGTGTTCGCCCCGCCGGGGCCGGAGGCGGTGGTGCAGGTGGTGGACCCGCGGGATCCCGCCCGGCGGGTGGAGCCGGGCGAGGCGGGGCAGGTGCGCATCTCCCTGCTCACGCGCGAGCTCTTTCTGCCCTGGCATCTGGAGCGCGACCGGGCCGTAAGGGTGGACTGGGAGGGTGCGGCGCTCTGGGATCACGTGGCAGAGGTCGCCCCCCTGGACGGGGGCGGCGCCAGGGTGGAGGGGGTGTACTGAGGTGTACGAGATACCGGTGTGGCGGGCGGGGCGGGAGCGGACCAGCCTGGATGTGCGGATGCTCCAGGACTACCGGGGCGCGCCGCTGGTGCGCGTGGCCACCTCCCCGTCGCTCATGGTTCACCGGGTGGTGGCGGAACTGCGGGCCGCGGCGGAACCGGGGGCCGACCTCCCCGCCCTCTGGGACGCCATTGCCTCCGCCGGCCGGCTGCTCGCCACCGCCGACCTGGGCGGCTGCTCACCCGATGAGCACGCCCGCCTGGTCACGCTGGCCACCGGCGCGCCCATCGCCGACAGCCGCCAGGCCCTCACCGAGATGGCCAGCGGCATGGTCCACGTGCGGGACGCCCTCCGCTGGCAGTCGCCCGGAGGCGGCCTGGAGCCCTTCCTCACCCACAGGCTGGAGCCGGCGTCGGGCAAGTCCTGCGGCTGGGTGCCTGTGGGGCGGGTCCTGGGCTTCGTCGCCCCGTCGAACCACCCGGCAGTCCACCTCACCTGGGTCCTGGCGCTGGCGATGGGCTGGGCCGTCGCCCTCCGCCCGGGCGCAGACGATCCCTTTACCCCGTGGCGGGTACTGCTGGCGCTGCGCGAGGCGGGTTTCCCGGCGGAGCGGGTCGCCCTCCTGCCCGGGGGGCACGACCTGGTACCGGCGCTGGTGGAGCACTGCGACCGGACGGTCGCCTACGGCGGCCCCGCCCTGGCTGCGCTGCTGGGACGAGACCCCAGGGTACTCTTCAACGGGCCGGGGCGCTCCAAGGTGCTGGTCGACGCCGACGCCGTCGGGGCACGCACGGCGAGCGGGGCCTCCCGGGATGCGGAGAACGCCGCCGCACCCGAGGCCTGCGCAGCAGAGGTCGTGGACTTCCTGGTGGACTGCATCCTCCACGACGGCGGGCGCAAGTGCACCTGCGCCAGCGCCCTGCTGCTGCGGGGCGAGGCGCCCGGTCTGCTGGAGGCCGTCGCCGACCGGCTGGACCGGCTCCCGCTCCTGGATCCGCTGGATCCAGAAGCACGGGTGCCCGTCTGGAAGGACCCGTCCGCGGCCCGGCACACCCCTGCGCAGGCGGTGGAGGTCGACGGCCTCACCTTCGTGCGCCCGGCGCTGCTGCTGGACGTCGCCCCCTCGGACCCCCGCTTCGGCGCGGAACTGCCCGCCCCGTGGGCCACGGCCACCCGGCTGCCGGCGGGCGCCGACCCGCTGCCGCTGCTGCGGGGCTCGCTGGCGGTGACGCTGCTCACCCGGGACCGGGCGCTGGCGGAGCGCTGCCTGGTGGATCCCACCATCCAGAAGCTCTTCGTCGGGCCGGTTCCCCCCTGGCACACCGAGCCAGGGGCCCCGCACAAGGGCCGCCTGGCCGACTTCCTCTTCACGGCGAAGGCACACCGGGAGGCGGAGATTCCATGGATCTGACCGGAAAGCGGGCCCTGGTGACGGGGGCCTCGAAGGGGCTGGGTGCAGAGGTCGCCCGGCGGCTGGCGGAGGCCGGGGCCGACGTGGCGGTCCACTACCGCCGGGACCTGGCCGGCGCCGCGCAGACCGCCGACGCCGTCTGCGCCGCGGGGCGGCGGGCGCTGCTGCTCAGCGCTGACCTCGCCCGGCCTGACGAGGCCGAGGCGCTGGTGGCGCAGGTGGCCGACGCCTGGGGCGGCCTGGATCTGCTGGTGAACAACGCCGGGGTGGCGCCGGTGCGCCCCTGGGATCAGATCGCACCTTCGGAGTGGGCGGACGTGCTGGCGACCAACCTGAGCGGCCCCTTTCACGTGATGCGGGCGGTCCTGCCGCTCCTGAAGGCCGGCCGGGAACCGGCGGTCGTCAACGTGGGCTCGGTGGTCAGCTTCAACGGGGGCGCGTTCGGCCCCGCCTACGCCGCGGCGAAGGCGGGGCTCGTGGGGCTCACCCGGTCGGCCGCCCGGGAGTGGGGGCCCCTGGGCATCCGGGTGAACTGCGTGGCGCCGGGGCCCATCGATTCGCCGCTGGCCCGCGCGCTTCCGGCACCGGCGCTGGAGGCCATGAAGGCACAGACCCCGCTCCGCCGCCTGGGCACCTTCGCCGAGGTGGCCGAAGTGGTCTGCTGGCTGCTCTCCCCCGCCGCCACCTACGTGACGGGCCAGACGATGGTGGTGGACGGCGGTCGGGTGATGAACTAGCGATCTCGGGGGACCGGCTCGACAGGCTGACGAAGGATGGTCTTCAGCTTCTCCGGCGCCGTGCGCCGGAAATCGGAGAGGTAGACCTCGTGGTGGCGGCCCCGGAGCCGGTACCCCCGCTCGACGATGAAGGCGTGCAGCCGGGCGATCGCGGGACCTTCCTCCGAGAACGGCCCCACGTGGAGCACCTGTGCGGCCGTCCCCTCTGCGAAGCGCTCGAATCGCACGTCGCGGATGCGGGGGTTCTGCTTCTTCTCCGCCGCCTGGATGCGGACGGCCGCAACCTGCTCCTCGGCCAGCCCGCCAGGCATGCGGATCAGCAACTGCCACTGCCACTGCTCACGCGGGGTCCGGGCGAACTCCTCCGGCCGCTCCACCCACCAGAGCCCCTCCAGGGGCGGCACCTTGAAGTCCTTTCCCTCCGCCTTCAGCTGAAACTTCAGGGTGTAGGCCAGGCCGTAGAGCGCCTCGACGGCCTGCTGGAACGCGGGGCCCTCCGGCGCTCCGGCTCCCTCCAGGGTGAGGCACCAGGCATCGGGCACTTCCACGATCTCGGGGTCCGTCTTTGCGCTGTAGAGAACCTTCTCGGCACCGGCGGGTTGGGCCATGTCGGAAACCTCCTCCCGGACGTACTGGGATTCGAACGCGGCGAGCCACTCCAGTTCGGCCGAGATGAGCGCGAGCGAGCGGTCGAACATGGCGGTCACGAAGAGGGGAGCGTGCGAGCCCTCCCTGGACCGCCGCACCTCCAGGTCGCGCCGTTTTGCCTCCAGCGCCGTGCGGTAGCGGGAGAGCGCCTCCCGGACCTCGGCCGGGGAGAGGACAGGCAGGTTGGCCAGGCCCAGCAGGAACGGTGAGTTGCCCGACTGCGGCGCAGACAGGGCGGCGATCGTCGCCTCCCGCAGGGCGGCGTACCCCGCCGGCGTGGCGCGGTAGGTGACCCGGGCAGGTCCGCGGCTCTCGTCGCCACTGGCTGTCCGCTCCACGAACCCCCTCGCTTCCAGCTTCTTCAGCACGTAGTAGATCGAGGAGAAGCCCACCTCTGTCCACTCGCGCATGCCGCGCTCCTCGATGACGACCTCGATTTCGTAGCCGTGACGCGGCTGCTCAGCCACAAGGGAGAGAATCGCAACCTCTGCGTTGGTCACAGGCGCCACCTCTATTCTAGTATTAGAATATGGGTGGCGCCGCAGCCTGTCAACTCCCTGCGCATACGTGATGCCACAGCAGGGCGCAGGCGAACGCTGCCGATCCCGAGCAGAACAGCCGCTGTCCCTGGTCGTGCGGGCCATGCCGCAAACGCCGGGGACCGCCGATGCGACTCAGGGCGGTCACGCCAGGGCAGGTTATTGGCGTGGCGGACATGAATGCAGCGGCATGGCTGTTGTCGCCAGCACCTGCGGACGGAGGTAGACCATGAGCGAGCGGTTCGTTTCGCGCGTCGGCGGGGTGCTCAGCGCCGACATTGCGGTTCCCGAACACGACCGGGAGGTACGCTTCTACAGCCGGGTGCTCAGCACCGGCGAACGCCCGCTCTGGCGGGCAGAAGATCTGATGAGCAACCTGGGCCTGCCCATCATCGGACTGGGCCAGCGCACCCCGGCGCATGCCGACCTCCCGCTCCAGTGGATGCCGCACATTCAGGTGGCCGACGTGGCCACCAGCGTACAGCGGGCGGCCGAACGGGGCGGGAAGCTTCTGATGCACCAGAAGGACGACAGCGGCCGGAGTCAGTGGGCGGTCGTGCTCGACCCGAATGGGGCTGCGTTCGGAATCATCCCGGTCATCCCGCCCGAGGCGATGCCCCCCGCCGATGGCCCGGGCGGCGCGGACGGCCCGGTGGGCTGCATCGCGTGGCTCGATCTGACGGTCCCCGACGCCGACGCCACCCGCGACTTTTACCGGGAGGTCGTCGGGTGGACGGTGCATGAGATCCCGATGGAGGACGGCGGCGAGCGCTACGCCGACTACGGAATGGCCGGTGGCGACGGCAAGGCGGCGGCGGGCATCTGCCATGCCCGCGGCGCGAACGCCGACCTGCCGCCTGTCTGGATGATCTACCTCACCGTGGGCGACCTGGCCGAGAGCCTGCGCCGCGTGGAGGAGGAAGGCGGCAGGGTGCTCAAGGCCGTCCGGAACGAGGACGGTTCGTACTTCTACTCGGCCGTTCAGGATCCGGTCGGCGTGTACCTGGGGCTGATGCCGGGGTAGTCGGCCCCGTGAGGACATGGACCTGAGATCCCGGAACAGAGGACGCCGAACCTGGGGTTCCTGAGTCCGAGACCTCCCGGGCACCCGGCGTCCAAGAACATGACGCCCGGGACTATGCGTGATCACATGAGAGAGGGACGGGGCACACGTTGCCCCGTCCCGTCACCGTTCAGGGTAGCCACGGAACCGTATACCTGAGCGGGAGCCCGAGGTAGCGGTAGTACACGACGACCTTTCCGGGAGGGGAAGGCATTCCTCCCCAGTCCAGCACCAGTGCATGGCTTCCCGGCTGCCGCTGCTTCGGTTCCATCCTCCACCCCTTGACAGGTCCTGTCTCCAACTTGTGCCCGGCCTCTTCCATCCTCACCGCTGCGCTGCCGGCAAGCTCTCCGTCCGAGAAGTTCGCCACGGCCATGGCCACGGGATAGGTGAGTTCCACCCCGCCGGCCCTCACCGCGGTCAGCGTAAGCGGCAACCGACCGCTGTTCTCGGTCAACACCGTAGATCACCGTCCGTCCCTGGCCGTCGTACCGCTCGGCCATTCCGAAACTGACCAGAGGGGGATGCGTGTAGATCCGTACCACCCCCGCCGCCAGCAGCGCCAGGACGATCGTCAGTGCAAGGCGCAACGCCCTTCTCCGCAGAGCCGTACCTCCTTGCTCCTCCGTGCAACTCCACCGCGTCCCGGGCGGATGGGGGGTGTGCGGGCCGATCCCGACGCCGTCTCCAGCATACTCGGCCCTGTTGCTCCGGCTCGCGTATCGGACGTTCGTACAAGACACAATGTTCCGTCTGCCGTGCGATCTGCCCCGCTTGGGGCGCACCCTGCCGGGCAACATGCACGAAGCCCGCTGACAACCGCCAGCGGGCTTCGGCGTGTTCAGTTGGCGCTACCCCGCCAGCTTGCTCAGGTCCGCCGGGGCGGAGAGCAGGCTGCCCAGGGCCTGGAGCAGGGCGTAGCGATTCGCCCGCACCCGCTCGTCCTCCACGTTCACCCGCACCGTGTCGAGGAAGGCGTCCACCGGCGCCTTCAGGCGGGTGGCCAATCGGTAGAACGCCCGGTACTCGCCGGCGTCCAGCGCCTGCTTCATCTCGGGCCGCAGGTCGACAAAGGCGCCGTAGAGGTCGCGCTCGGCGGCCTCGCTGAAGAGCCCGGGATCGATCTCGGCGCTTGCGGCCCCCGCCTCGCCGGCCTTGCCGGCCAGGTTGGCGACCCGCTTGAACGCCCCCGTGACGGCGGCGAACTCGGGTTCGCCGATCGCCGCCGAAAGCGCCTCGGCGCGGTTGACGGCGTCCGTCACGTCCCGGAACCCGGCGGCCAGCACGGCGTCGATCACGTCGTAGCGCACCGCGCGCTGCTCCAGCAACACCTTCAGCCGGGCCCGGAAGAACTCCATCAGTTCGCCGTGGGTCTTCAGCGCCTCTTCACCGGAGAGACTGTACTGCTCGATGGCCTGCGAGGCCAGCGCGGCCAGGTCGACCCGGAGGCCGTTCTCCACCAGGGTCTGCACCACGCCCTGGGCGGCGCGGCGCAGGGCGAAGGGGTCCTGGGAGCCGGTGGGGATCATGCCGATGGAGAAGTAGCCGGCCAGCGTGTCCAGCTTGTCGGCCAGGGCGACTGCGATGCCCGGTCGGGTGCGGGGCAGGTCGTCGCCCGCCCCGCGGGGCAGGTAGTGCTCGTAGATCGCCTGGGCCACCGCGGGGTCGCCGCCCTCCGCCAGGAGGTACTGCTTGCCCATGTAGCCCTGGAGCTCCGGGAACTCGAAAACCATCCGGGTGGCCAGGTCGGCCTTGCAGAGCCACGCAGCCCGAGCCGCCTGTTCCTGCTCGGTGGGGGAGAGAGCCAGCGCCTTTCCGATCTCCCGGGCCAGGTTGACCAGCCGCTCCACCCGCTGGAACTGCGTGCCCAGCTTCTCCTGGAAGACGGCCTCCTTCAGCTTGGCGTTGTACGCCTCCAGGGGCTGCCGGCGGTCCTCGTCCCAGAAGAAGCGGGCATCGGAGAGCCGGGCCGCCAGCACCTTCTCGTTGCCGGCCCGCACGATGTCGATGTGCTCCCGTCCGCCGTTGCGCACGCCGATGAAGTAGGGCAGGAGCTCGTCGGAGCCCTCGGCCTTGTAAACCGGGAAGTAGCGCTGGTTCTCCTTCATGGTCGTCACCAGCACCTCGGAGGGCACCTCCAGGAAGGCCGGTGCAAAAGAGCCGGTGAAGGCGGTGGGCTGCTCCACCAGCCAGTTGAGCTCCTCCAGCAGGTCCTCGTCGCGCCGCACGTGGCCGCCCACCCGGGCCGCCTCGGCCGTCACCTGCTGCCAGATCAGCTGCCTGCGCACCCCCTGGTCGACCATGACGAAGGCGCCGCCGACCTTGGGGAAGTAATCGTCAGCGTCCTTCACCTGGACCGGCTCGGCGGGGCCCAGCACCCGGTGGCCCCGGGTGGTGTCCACGGTCTCGATGCCGTCCACTGCGAAGGGCACGCGCCGGTCGCCCAGCATGGCCAGGATCCACTTGATCGGACGGGCGTAGCGGATCTCCCGGTCTGCCCAGCGCATCGCCTTGGGCCAGTGGATCGAGGTGACGAGCCCGGAGAGCAGCGGGGGCAGCACCTTGGAGACCGACTCGCCCTTGATCAGCTTGCGGGCGTACAGGTACTCGCCGCCCTTCTCGTCGGGCCGGACCTCCAGCTCCTCCACCGCCACGCCCTGCCCCTCGGCGAACTTCCGGGCGGCGATGGTGGGGTTGCCCGCGGCGTCGAAGGCGGCCTTCCTGGGCGGCCCCTTCACCTCCATCTGCACGTCGCGCTGCACCAGGGCCAGATCGCGGACGTAGAGCACCAGCCGGCGCGGGGTGCCGAACACGTCGACCACCCCGTAGTCGAGGCGGGCCTCCTGGAAAGCCTTGACGGCGTTGGCCTTCAGCTGCTCCAGCGCCGGCGCGCAGAACCGGGCGGGAATCTCCTCGGTGCCAATCTCGAGAATGAGGTTGCGGGTCTCAGCCATTACTGCTCCCCTCCTTCGGCGGTCTGCGCCTCACCCTTGGGGTCGGGTCCGACCGACTGCCCCTTGGCGCCGTAGCGGGACTCCCACGTGGGCCGCTCCGCCAGCGGCTTGAGCAGCGGGAAGCCCAGCGACTCCCGCATCTCGATGTAGGCCTTGGCGGCCGCCCGCGAGAGGTTGCGCACCCGGAGGATGTACCCCTGCCGCTCGCTGACGGCGATGGCGCCGCGGGCATCCAGCAGGTTGAATGTGTGCGAGCACTTCAGGATGTAGTCGTAGGCCGGGTAGACCAGCGGCTGCTCCAGGGAGAGGAGCCGCTTGGCCTCCGCCTCGTACATGTTGTAGAGCTGGAACAGCATCTGGGTATCGGACTGGTCGAAGTTGTATACCGAGTGCTCCCACTCCGACCGCTCGAACACGTCCCCGTACCGGAGGTTCTTGTTGAACATGATGTCCCAGACGTTATCCACGCCCTGGATGTACGAGGCCAGCCGCTCCAGGCCCAGCGTGATCTCCACGGAGACCGGCTTGCACTCAAAGCCGCCGACCTGCTGGAAGTAAGTGAACTGGGTGATCTCCATGCCGTCGCACCAGACCTCCCAGCCCAGGCCCCAGGCACCCTGGCTGGGGGCCTCCCAGTTGTCCTCGACGAAGCGGATGTCGTGCTTCTTGGGGTCGATGCCGATGCGCTCGAGCATCTCCAGGTAGATCTCCTGGATGTTCTCCGGCGAGGGCTTCATGATCACCTGGTACTGGAAGTAGTGCTGCATGCGGTTCGGGTTCTGGGCGTACCGGCCGTCGGCCGGGCGGCGGCAGGGCTCGATGTAGGCCACGTTCCAGGGCTCCGGCCCCAGCGCCCGGAAGAAGGTGTTGGGGTTGAAGGTGCCGGCCCCCTTCTCGACGTCGTAGGGGTGCTGGATGATGCACCCGTGGTCGGCCCAGAACTTGTCGAGGGTCAGAACCAGGTCCTGAAAGTACATGTGCGATCCTCCTTCGAAGCGGGCGTCCGATGCGAAAAGGCTCTCGCCCCGGGCCACCCTTGATGTGGCCAGGGACGAGAGCCATTGCATGCCCCCGCGGTTCCACCCTGATTGGCGCCCCGACGGACGCCCACCTCTCTGCGATGCGGTTCTGCTCCCGGGCGCCCTTCCCCGCAGCCTGCCCACCCTGCTCGCACCACTTGCAGGGCTCTCTGCAGGAGCCCGCTTGCGGGTACTCCTCCCGTTCCTCGCTAGGACAAAACTCTAGCAATTCGCTGGGGCGGTGTCAAGAGGCGCCGAGCCCCCTTGCCCCGGAAGCCCCGCGCCCGAGCCCGGTCACCCCTGCCTCATGCCCCGCAGGCGGAAGCCCTCTGCCAGCAGGTGGAAGGCGGCGGCCGAGAGCCCCAGCGCCAGGCCGGGGTAGAAGGGAATCCAGGGCGCGCCCAGGATGGATGAACGGTTGGCCCCCAGCATCTGCCCCCATTCGGGCAGGTACTCGACCACCTTCGACCAGCCCTCGCCGCGGACGACCACCGTGCCGCCCACGTAGATCCCGAACACCGCCAGCTGTCCCATCAGCAGGAGCACCCAGGCCATCTCGGAGGAGAGCATCACCAGCAGGTCGGCCCGCATCAGCGGCAGCACGTGGCGCCGCAGGATGCGGCGGGAGGGGGCACCCAGGGCGAGTGCCGCCTCCACGTGAGGCATGAGCAGGATCTCCTCGACCCGGCGGCGCACCTGCTCCGCCATGCGAGGGGCGCCGGAGAGGACCAGCATGCCCACGTAAACCGCAAGCCAGCCCGCCTGCCCCGGGATCAGCCAGCGCAGGCCACCCAGGGTCATGGCCACCAGGGCCAGCGCCGGAATGGAGCCGAAGCCGACCGCCAGGGTCTGGACCAGCCGTCCCGCCCGCCCGCCGGACCAGCCCGCCCGGAGACCCGCGGGCAGGGCAACGGCGAACCTGAGCAGGATCACGACGGCCGCCAGCCCAAGGCTGTACCGGGCGCCGTAGACGACGCGCGAGAGCACGTCCCGCCCGATCAGGTCAGACCCCAGCACGTAGCCGAACTCGCCGGGGGCAAACGGCGCCAGGCGCAGGCGCGGGCCGTTCATCTGCACGTACACACCCATGTGCGGGTCCGGCAGGTCCACAACCTCGGGCAGCACGAGCAGCACGAGCAGCACGGCGGCGAGGAGGAGCCCCAGTACCAGGGGGAAGTTCAGCCACCGCTTCACGATGCCCCCCCTCCCCTCAACTGCGGGTTGGCCAGTGCGCGCAGCGTGACGGCCAGCCCGTCCATCACCACGAACCAGGCGCAGAAAATCAGCCCGATGGAGGCCACCACGTGGGGCTGGCTGTAGCTCAGCCCCCGCATCAACCCCGACCCGATGCCGTAATGGTTGGTGAGCACCTCCACCACCAGCTGGCTGGAGAGCGTCACGTTCAGCATGGCCGGCATGCCGTTGAGGGCCCGGGGCAGGGCGTTGCGCATGGCGTGCTTCAGCACCACCAGGACCTCGGGCACTCCCTTGGCCCGGGCGGTGCGGATGTACTCCTGGCGCATCGCCTCGTCCAGGGCGGTGGAGATCAGCCTTGCGGTATAGGCCATGGGGATGATGGAGAGCGCCAGCAGCGGCAGCAGCCAGCCCCGCTCTCCTCCCTGCACGCCCAGCACCGACCAGAGTCGCACACCGAAGGTGCGGTACGACCAGATGGTGAGCAACTGCCCCAAGAGGATCAGCAGAAAGTCCGGAACCGACACGCCCAGCACCGAGAGGCCGACGGAGAAGGCCCGGGCGCCGCGGCTGCCCAGCACCAGCCCGCCCAGCAGCAGGCCCAGGACGACGCCGAGGAGCAGGGCCGCGGCAAACAGCTGGAAGGAGAGCCACCAGGTATCCTTCAGCAGGGGGAGCAGCGGCAGCGCCTCTTGCGCCGTTCCGTACCACTGCTGCACCGTCAGGGTGCCTCGGACGAGTTCGACGCCGTACCTCTTCAGCCCCTTACCGTACTTGGCGAGCGACCAGCTGTAGGTGAAGCCGTCCGCCTCGCCATCGGCGGGTTCAATCCGGAACTTCTTCGTTGCGTCGGTGCGCACCTCGCCCAGGTTCCCGGGTGGGGTGAACGTCTCCGCCTCCGTCACCACCACGCCCTGGGGCAGCATGGCCACCAGCACCACGATGACGGCGGAGAACGCCAGGAGGCCGAGGCGCAGTCCCCACCCCTTCAGCAAGACTAACCATCTTCCCGACAAGACACTTCACCTTACCTCGCAGTGTCGACAGTCCGGGGTCGTCAGCGCCGAAGGCCCCGCACCCGCAGCCCCTCGGCCAGCAGGTGGAACGCCGCTGCCGTGATTCCCAGGGCGAGCCCTGGGTAGATCGCCAGCCAGGAGTACTGCAGCAGGAACTGGCGGTTGGCTCCCAACATCTGCCCCCATTCCGGGATGTACTCAACGATATAGATGTTCTCTGTGATGGTTTCGACCTGCACCCAACCGCCCACGAAGACTCCGAACAGGGCCAGCTGCGCCATGATCATCAGCACCCAGGCCATCTCCGAAGGCACCATGACCAGCAGGTCGCCCCGCATCACGGGGAGGATGTGGCGCCGGAGGATGCGGAGCGTCCCGGCTCCCACCGCCTGCGCCGACTCCACATGCGGCATCAGGGCGATCTCCTGGGTCCGCCGCCGCACCTGCTCGGCGATCCGGGGCATGCCCGCAAGCCCCAGCACCAGCACGTAGCCGATCAGCCAGGCGTTGTCGCCGGGCAGGAGCGGGCGGAGGCCCCGCAGGGTGATGAACACCAGCACCAGCGCCGGGATCGAGCCAAAGCCGGTCGCCGCCGCCTGCACCACCGCCGCCGCCCAGCCCCGGCGCCACCCGGCCCAGAGACCGAGGGGCACGGCCCCGGCGAACCGGATCAGGTTGATCGAGAGCGCGATGCCCAGGGTCATGCGGGCCCCGTAGACCAGGCGAGAGAGGTAGTCCCGCCCCACCAGGTCGGAGCCCAGCGGGTAGCCCAGCTGCCCGGGTCGGTACGGCGGGGCGACCAGGCGCTTGCCCTCCATCTGCAGGAGCACGCCCTGCTGGGGATGCGGCAGGTCGCCGAACAGCGGCCAGACGAGGACCAGCGCCAGCCCGGCCAGCAGGACGAGGCCGATCCAGAGTGCCAGTGGCATACGCCGCATCACGACCCCTCCTTCAGGCGCGGATTGACCACGATGCGCAGCGTGTTGGCCAGCCCGTCCACCAGGCCGAACCAGAGGCAGAAGACCAGTCCGGTGGTAGCGATGACCGCGCTGTCGTAAGACTGCATCAGCCAGGCTCCCAGTCCGTGGATGTTGGTGAGCACCTCCACCACCAGCAGGCTGGAGAGCGTGATGTTCACCATGGTCGGTACGCCGCCCAGCACCCGGGCCAGTGCGCTGCGCAGGGCGTGCTTCATCACCACCTGAACCTCCGGCACGCCCTTGGCCCGGGCGGTGCGGATGTACTCCTCATGCATCAACTCGTCGAGGGCCGTGGCCACCAGCCGCGCCGTGTAGGCCATGGGGCCGAGGCTGAGAGCCACGAGGGGTGGCAGCCATCCCCGCTCGCCGGCGGCGGGGCCGAGCACGGAGTAGAGGCGTACCCCGAAGCTCCGGTAGGAGAAGGTGGTGAGCATGTGCATCATGATGATGATGACGAACTCCGGAAGGGCCAGGCCGACCACGGAGACGCCTACGGAGATGGCCTGCACGAGTCCGCGCCGCAGGATCAGCGCCCCGACGAGGATGCCGACAGCGGCTCCCACCCCCAGCGCCACGCCCAGCAGTTCCAGGGAGACGAGCATGCGCTCGCGGAGCAGGGGCAGCAGGGGTTGGGTTACCTCCACATAATCGCTGCCGCGCCACTCATGGGTGCGCAGCAGCACCTCCCCCGCCGCCAGTTCTCCGATGTACCCCGTCACCGTCTGACCATACTGGCGCCACGACCAGTGGACGCGCACCTGCTCGGCCGAGCCGGGGTCCGCCCGCACAGTAAAGGGCTGCATCGGCTCCACACGCACGCTGGCGGGAACGTTCTCCTCCGGCGTCAGGTCCTCGATCCACTCGATGCCGGCGGGCAGCCAAGCGAGGGCCACAACCAGCAGTCCTGCGGTCAGCATCATCAGCAGGCGGCTCAGCCACAGCTGCAGCAGGACCCGCACGCGATCACCCCTCGTCCCGTTTGCGAATAAGACGAGGGGCGGAAGACTCTCGTTCGTTGGAAATTTACATCGGTATCTAGATCGACTCGAGGTACCCCACCACCCGCCGCAGGATCGGCAGGTGCTCCTGGCGGCCGAACCGCCAGCCCCGGTCGAACGCGGCCACCTTGCGCATGAGCCGGGTGCCGGGAATGGGAGCGTAGAGCACGAGCCGGGCGACGCGTCCCCGCCCCTTATAGAGCGTGACCGGGTCGATGCCGTAGCTCACCGGCCCGCGCGTGAGGCGCACCTCCCACCGGTACGCGCCGCACTCCCCCCGGAGCAGCCCATCCCGCATCCCCGCATCCAGCAGCCGAACCCGTGCGAACATAACAGAATCCCTCCTGAGAGGGATTCTTGTCAACTTCGCAATGAGTTAAACGCGCAGCGTGTCGAGAAACTCCTTTGACTTCAGCCGCCGCTCGGTCCGCACCAGGATGTAGGCTGAGAGCGCCTGGTCGACCTCGGCGGCCACCTCGCCGCTGAGGCGCACCACGTGAGCCCGGCGGATGTCGCCGTCCAGCAGCCGCTTCATGCTCTCCAGCGCGCCCAGCGAGAGCCGGATGGCCCCCTCCCCCTCGGTGGAACAGGCGGGGCAGAGCACGCCTCCCAGCACCGGTGAGAAACGTACGCTGCCGTTCTGCTGAACGGCCTCGGTGCCGCAGCCCACGCACGTGGTAAGGCTGGGGCGGAAGCCGAGCATGGAGAGCAGCTTCAGCTCGTAGGCCCGCAGCAGCGGCTCGGGCGGCAGGTCGGGCTCGTTGAAGAGATGGAGGCTTGTCAAAAGCAGGAGGTAAGGCGCCTCGTGCCGCTGTCGATCGGGCAGCAGCGCGTCCATCAGCTCGCACGCGTACGTGGCGTAAGCCATGCGCACCAAGTCCTCCCGCAGGTGGCGGAAGGACTCCACGATCTCCGCCTGGCTCAGCGTGTCAAGGCTCTTGCCGGAGAAGAGCTGCGCCCGCAGCCGCGTGAAGAGCTGGGTCGCCGCCGCAAGGCGGCTGCGCGGCCGCCGGGCCCCCCGGGCAACCGCCTCCACCTTCCCCTCCTCGCGGGTGAGCAGCACGACGATCTTGTCGGCCTCCTGGAAGTTCCGTACCCGTATGACGATCCCATCCACGTTGTAGAGTGCCAAATCGCCACCTCCGCCGTTCTGCCCTTATCATAACACGGTTGCCAACACGGCGGTGGCCAGGACGGTATGTGGGCGCTCGTGTGACACCCGTCACTTCTCCGGTGGTCCAGGTGGGGAATACTGAGAACAGGTCTCAAGCAGTCGGGAGGCATCTGCCATGTCCTCGTCCCCGCGCCCCAACCCGATCCGCTATCCCCTGCTGGTCCTGGGCATCCTCACCCTGATCGCCGCCATGTGGGCCGGCATGCTGCGCATCGGCCTGACGCTGCCACCCCTCACCCCCACCGTCTCGGGCGGCCACGGCCCGCTGATGGTCGCCGGCTTCCTGGGCACCGTGATCGGGCTGGAGCGTGCCGTAGCGATGGGCCGGCCGTGGATGTTCGTCGCCCCGGCCCTCGCGCTGACCGGCGGCCTCCTCGTCATCATCGGCGCACCCGCCTGGGCCGGCGCCCTCAGCATCCTGCTGAGCAGCGTGGTGCTGATCCTGCTCTTCACCCAGATCCTGCGGGTGCAGCCCACGCTGTTCAACTACGTGCTCACCCTTGCGGCGGTGGTCTGGCTGGGTGGAAACCTGCTCTGGCTCTTCGGCCGCCCTGTTCCGCAGGTCGTGCCGGCGTGGGCGGGGTTCCTCGTCCTGACCATCGCTGGCGAGCGCCTCGAACTGGCCCGGCTCCTGCAGATCTCGCGCACGGGCACTATCACCTTCTTCGCCGTGCTCGCTCTCCTCGTCGCCGGGGTTTTTGCCGCCCCGTGGGACTACGGCCTCGGGTGGCGGGTGACCGGGCTGGGGATGGCGGCCCTTTCGCTCTGGCTCCTGCAGCATGACATCGCCCGCAGGACCGTCAGAACCCGGGGGGTGACCCAGTTCATCGCCCTCTGTATGCTGTTGGGCTACCTGTGGCTGCTGGTGGGCGGTATGATCGCCGTGTGGCGCGGCTTCCTCTACGGCGGAGCCTATGACGCGGCCCTGCACGCCATCTTCCTCGGCTTCGTGTTCAGCATGATCTTCGGGCACGCCCCTGTGATCTTCCCCGCGGTGCTGGGCGTGCGGATAGCGTTTTCACCCTTGTTCTACACCCACCTCACCATCCTGCACCTGTCGGTGGCGCTGCGGGTCTGCGGCGGACTCACGGAGTGGCTGCCGCTCCGGCAGTGGGCGGTGATCCTCAACGTCACAGCGGTGCTCGTGTTCCTGGCCAACACGGTCCGCTCGCTCCGCAGGCGTGCGCAGGGGCCCATTCGGACGGTCTGACCTTCCCCGGCCTGCCGGTCAGGTTTGCCCATGCTGCGGGTCGGTCTTGCCCACACTGCAGGGTGGCTTTCTCCCTGCCGTTTTTCTCCCATACTGTTCATTCTGACGGTTGCGGACTGTGTAACGTCGTGCTATAAGAAAAGATGAAGCAAAATCCGTGCGGAGGTGGGTGCGCCACCTCCCCAAGCGCGCAGCGGCTGTGAGGAGGGGGGTCCACCGTGGAGCGCGACACCCGGATGGACGGGTTGAAGCGGCGTTTGCTGCTGCTCACCCTCCCCATGGCCTCCGTTGCCGGATTTGCGGAATGGCTGCTGCTCCGGCAGAACGGGCAGCCGGTCCCCTTGCTGATGCCGGTGGCGGCGGCCGCATCGCTGGCGCTGACGTTGCTGTTGTGGTGGCGGCGGCGCAGTCTGCGGTTCGTGGAGGCCGCCGTGGCGACGGGCGTCGCCGCGGCGCTGTTTGTGTTGCTCCACCAGGCCCTGTTCGGCCCGGCGGAACTGGCCGCCCAACGGTTCGTGCGGCTCGCCCCGTGGGTGTCGGTTGCTCTGACCGCGGTCCTCTTGCTGCTGGACTGCCACCGGGCCATCTGGACGGCCAGCGGCATCTACTCCGGCCTGCTGATCATCGGCCTGGCGTACTTCGTGCGGACGGGACTGAGCGGTGTGCGGCCCGCCCTGCTGGGGCCGCTGATCCAGTTCTACCTCGCCAACGCCGTGTTCCTCTGCCTGCTTTACGCCTGGGTCGAGATGCGCAGGCAGTACGACCGCACCCGGCACCTCGCCCGGTCCATGGCCGACCTCGCCCACACCGACCCGCTCCTCGGCATCCCCAACCGGCGTCAGATGCACGCCTACATCCAGCGGGAGATCCGGGAGGCCGAGGAGGGCATGGCCCCGGCGACCATGATCATGTTCGACGTGGACCGGTTCAAGCAGGTGAACGACACCTACGGCCACGAGACGGGCGACCTGGTGCTTCGCGCCGTGACCGCTGCGGTGCGCCAGACGCTGCGCTCGACCGACCGAGTCGGCCGCTGGGGCGGCGACGAGTTCATCGTGCTTGTGCACGTGAACGAGGTCGGGCAGGCCTACCAGTTGGCGCAGCGGCTTGGCGACGCCGTGCACCAGAAGCTGAGCGATCGCTTCCTTCAGGTCACGATCAGCCTGGGCGTGGCCCCGTACCACCCGGGAGACACGGTCTCCTCTTGGGTCCGGCGGGCAGACCAGGCGCTCTACAGCGCCAAGGAGTCCGGCCGCAACCGGGTCGTGGTGGGTTCCTGAGAGGTTTCGCTGAGCAAGAAAGCCATCGGGGCGAAAGAGCCGTGCTCCTTCCACACCCGATGGCTTTTGCGCTGGAACGACGGCGTTCCGCCTACTCCGCGCCGAGCCCGGCCAGGATGGCGACCCCGGCGCTGGCGCCGATGCGGTTGGCCCCCGCCTCCACCATGGCCAGGGCCGTGGTCAGGTCGCGCACGCCTCCCGAGGCCTTCACGCCCATCTCCGGACCGACGGTGCGCCGCATGAGGGAGACGTCTGCCACCGTGGCCCCGCCGTGGCCGAAGCCCGTGGACGTCTTGACGAAATCGGCCCCGGCCTCCCTGGCCAGCAGGCAGGCCGTCACCTTCTCCTCGTCGGTCAGCAGGCCGGTCTCGATGATGACCTTCACGAGCGCCTCGCCGGAAACGGCCTCGACCACTGCCCGGATGTCGTTCCGCACCACGTCGTGCCGTCCGGACTTCAGCGCGCCGATGTTGATCACCATGTCAACCTCCCGGGCGCCCCTGTTCACCGCATCCTCGGCCTCCACGGCCTTGATCTCGCTGCGGTTGGCGCCCAGCGGGAAGCCGATGGTAGTGCAGACCTTCACCTCGGTTCCGCTGAGCAAGTCTCGGCAGAACGGCACCCAGTACGGGTTGACGCAGACCGACATAAAGCCGTGCTCGCGGGCCTCGTCGCACAGCTTGCGGATCTGCTCCTCGGTGGCGTCGGGTTTCAGCAGGGTATGATCGATCAACCGGGCGAGTTGTGTGCGCGTCATGCGTGCGGTCTCCATGGCAACAACCTCCTCGTGGCGGGGCTGCAGACCTTGTCCGTAGTCTTCCCGCGGTCGTGGCCGGGTTGGCTCCGGGTGTAGCATTCGTGGACGACTGGATGATCACCTGCCAGTCAGATGGAGGCGCTGCCATCCCCCGGTGCAGCCTGGAAACCGGATGGTTCCGATGCCACAGATTATGCATAGACGTATACCGCTCTGGACGTTAAGCTTGAACACGCACCGCGGTCGCCACAACCGCTGAATTCCGTTTTTCGGAAGCGGGGGACCCAGTTCACACAGGGGCAAAGCGCAGCCACATGATGGCTGCCCGGGCGACACTCCTGCCGTCCGCGTCCGTCAGCTAACTCCGCAAGCGTCGCAGGGGGAGACATCCTCCTCCGTGTCTGTGGCGATCAGACATACAGAGTAAGGAGGAGCCCATACATGAAGTTCTCCAGGTTCAAGGGTCTTGCCGTTGCGCTGGCCGTCACGGCCGCGTCGTTCACCATGGCCGCTCCGGCCTCCGCTGCCACCACCTACACCTATACGTACACCGTTAAGGTGCCGGCCGGCACGAGCCTGACGAGCCTCCTGAGCAAGTACTTCCCGCAGGCCACCGTGAAGTGGTACACCCCGAAGACCACCACGCAGACGACCCCGGCGAAGCAGCCGCAGACCCAGCAGCAGACCGCCCAGCAGACGACCAAGCAGCCCACTCAGGCGACTGCGCAGCAGCCTACCCAGCAGACCACCACCGCCGTGAGCGGCCTGACTGCGGCTGAGCAGCAGATGCTGAACCTGGTCAACCAGGAGCGGGCCAGGGCCGGCCTGAAGCCGCTGCAGGCCGACCTGCAGCTGACCAAGCTGGCCCGGCTGAAGAGCCAGGACATGATCAACAAGAACTATTTCAGCCACACCTCGCCCACCTACGGCTCGCCGTTTGACATGATGAAGAGCAACGGCGTGACCTACAAGACCGCAGGCGAGAACATCGCCGGCAACCAGTCGGTTCAGGCGGCCCACACCGCCCTGATGAACTCCAGCGGCCACCGGGCCAACATCCTGAACGCCAACTACACCCACGTCGGTATCGGTATCGTCCAGGGTGGCCCTTACGGCATGATGTTCACGCAGATGTTCGTCGGCCGGTAAGGTGCGCAACCTCCGAAGCCCCGTCAGTCGCATGGCTGGCGGGGCTTCTGGCCGCGGTGCTGTCCACTGACTACCCATGGTGGGTGCGAATGAGGAACCGGCGTTGCGCCGGACCGTGACTGGAGGCTTCCGCATTATTAGGGGGAACGGCTCCCTGTAGTTTTCACGAGATGCAGGGAATACCTCCCCCTTCTTCCGTTCTGTCAACTGGGCGGAGTCCAAAGCCCTTGACGGACTTTGGCGAACCCTGTCGAACCGCCCCCATTCAGGCCGGCAGAGAGGGCTGTAACGGCGCGTCTGGGTCACTCAAGCCCGAGATGGAGGGAAAGCGTCCCTGTATCTCGTGAAAAACGTGGGGAGATTCTCCCCACATTTCCGGCCCCTGGTGAGCCGACCTCTGAGACGCAGCCGAGAGGCCGGCGAACATGGGACTGGACCGGAGCGTTGAGCAGATGAAGAGCAAGTGGAAGGGGGATGCGCTCCGAACGGAATCGGTTAATGGTGCGGAAGTCTGGGGTCTGCCGAGCCGCAAGCCACATGAATGTGATGTTCTCCCGCAGCGTCTTGGCAACCTGGTGGGAGGAGTAGGTTCGCTGAGTGTAGGCATAGATGATGACCTTAGTCAGCATCTTGGGATGGTAGCTGGGCCGACCACCACCGGGATAGGCGCTGTCGAAGATAGCATCGCTCAGCAGATCGACCGCCTCATTCACAACCTGCACCACGTGATTCGCCGGGATCTCTGCTTCATGGTCAGTTGGCAGGTACAACTGGTTCATGTTATAGTTGATGTGCAAAAGAAGCCTCTCCCTTTCTGACATTGGTGGTTGGCGCTTTCATTGTAACAGAAGGGCGGCTTCTCTTGCATTTGGATATGTTGAAAATGGGGCTGTCCCTAGGTCATCCTCGATGACATATGGGACAGCCCCATTGTCTATCTGAAGTCTATCTGAACATCGACTCTGTCACCTACAGTTCAAGCGTCCCAATATAGTAACCGTAGCTGTTAGTGCGACCGCAATCAGTCAAGAAGTCAACCCCGTATGAATCGCTCGACACATAGACGTGTACCTGTTTGGTATCACACTCAAACACAATATCGCCTGCAGAATTCTGCGTTATGGTGTTGTAGCCGCGATAGTAGTTCAAGTGCCCAGACGGAGCCTCACCGATAACGATGATCTTCGGTGACATCTGCTTGAGCAGTTTCTGAGGGACTTTTCCACTATCGCGTCCGTGATGAGGTGCAAACAAGATGTCTACAGGAGGAAGATCCAGTTTGTCTTGGATCCTCTCCATGAAAGCTGTCTCCAGGTCACCCATTCAGAGAACAGTCGGTCCATCCTGAACTCCGTACTTGATGATAGGTGAGATGTTGTTGGGGCTCTTGCCGTCAGCAGCGTCTTCGAGGGCCTTCACGAAGTTCTCGTCTGTGCGGTCTGGCCACAGTATGTTGATGCCTGAACTACCTCGCTCATCACTGCTCATGTTCATCCACTTACGTTTGCACCCAGCATAGATGTAGAAGGCCTTGCTTGCATCGTCGCGTAACTCGCAGTAACGGTCAAAGTCCTCCGTCGGATCATCCTTGGTGGCCTGGTTCTCCACGCAGTAGAGGTTCAGAATGTGAAGAGCATCATCCAGAGAACGCAACCCCATGATGTGATCGTCATCTGGATGGGTCGCGACGAAACGGACAACCCCGACACCTGAAGTTTTTGCCTTCAGTTCATCTATGATTGTCGCGGTTTGCATCATATAGTAAACAATCTATAATCGCGAAATTGTCGCTATTATGCTTTATGTAGAACATATCGCCGCAACCAACAGAAAACGACTTAACTAGGCTCACGTGGCTCTACCCCCATTCGTCTTGCGACAAAAGTTGATTGCTTGCGGTATGAGAACGCAAATAGTATTGCTAGAAGTACGAACCCAATGCATGTAATAACGCGGTCACTTACAGTAACATTTTCCATGATGGCCTCTACCAGCTTTAGCTGTGTTTGATCAAGAGATAGGGAGCCACTTTGATCATCGAATAGTGAGCCACCTGCCAGCCCCACAGGCTGATTTTGTTTCCATTGCGGTTTCCAGTTGTCGTGCCCCTGGGGGCACCCAACC
>Ga0134090_1000302_pt1 | contig 46318 bp, 34 predicted proteins | sample 1_4taG_FD_94453 | JGI IMG/M metagenome (GOLD analysis project Ga0134090, IMG submission 94453) | Switchgrass degrading microbial communities from high solid loading bioreactors in New Hampshire, USA - 1_4_20_6_A1 metaG | ecosystem: Engineered > Bioreactor > Semi-continuous > Anaerobic >...
AGTAAGCGGAAGCTTTCTGGTTGCCTCATAACAAATCAACATGGCTACCTCGGATACAAGATCACGAAATTCCTTTGTTGATGTTGTTTTGCGCCGCATAATACCAATTTTGTGCTGAATTAACGGATGATCCATTATATAAACATTTGACATTTTTCTACCTCCTGAAATTTATAACATAATATCAGCGAATATTATAACAAATCTTTATATCATGTAAAAGAAAAAATATAATTTTTTAGAAATAAATATTGGATTATCGCTATTTAGAAAAAACCCATCACTTTGCTAATAATAGTAAATTAAGGGTGATATAATGCTAATATTTGCTGCCGAATCTATGAATTATTATCCGATTATATGCTACAATTTATAATATAGTATGTCCCGAAAGAGGAATGAACATCATCTGATAAAAACCATATATTATAGTAAGAATATTATTACTCCCGGTTTGCTGTTTTATATCTGAGCAAACAAAAAGACAGGTGATAACACCTGCCTTTTGCAGAAATCATTGAAACCAATGATTTCTATATAAAATTAAAGAGGAGAAGCCCGGTAGAGGGGGGAGGGTAGCTGCCGGGCTCATTTTATGAAAAAATTACTTGCAAGCTAAAGGAAAGTATTATTGTTAAACCAAGGTGATTTTAGTATCATTAACCACCTTGTGTTATGGATTATAAAAGTAATTTATGTTTATTATATGGATATATTGTGAACATTTTGTTAATTTTGAGCTATTAAATAAATGTTAGTACAATTTCCTTAATTAGACAGGAGTTTTTGTAATTTTATCCAGCATAGCTTTTTAAGCCAGCTATAACATCAATTGCAGAGTTTTATTTTATGTCCTCTGAGAATAATAGTATATGAAAGTCGTTTATAATTAATTAAATATTATGGACAAAAAAATCGAATTATGTTATAAAAATCAAAAGGCCATATTCGCACCGTGATTGAGAGGTGAATTTATGTCGAATGTTTTCAAAAAGCTAATCAGCAAAGAGCTTGGTGAAGTTAATTATCGTCGATATTTTGCTTTTGTTAAAAGAAGTATAGAAACCAGAAACGGAGATAGCCAGGTAATATTTAATGACATGTATGAAAAGCTTAAATACAGGGATTATAAATCCATTAAAAAAATGCATAACCGTTTAAATGATACAATGCTGCTGGCTTTTCGTATAAACAGAAATTTTTTTCTGTCATTTCTGGTTTATCTGGCTGCATCTATATTTTTGATAGTAAAGGATCTGAGGCCGGATCTGACAGTGATAGCCTTAATCCTGATAAATATTTGCTTTATCTATAAGACATATGAGTTTATATCCAACAAATTCTGCTATATTGATGCCCAGATTGTTCTGGTGTATAAGGCTGTACTGGACAGAATTATGCGAAATGAGCAAAGCGGTATCCATTCAGGATCGAAATAGGCATAAATGTCTAAAGCTAATAAACCGGCAATTAAGGTCAAATGAAGCTTTTGGCTTAGCCAGGGCTTCTTTTTTTTATCATATTACATGCCCGGTGCCTGTTTCTTAACGTCTTTTTTGCTCTTTTTACTATCTGGCAATTAACCCGTATTGTTGCCTGCCAATATGAAACTACTTTATTATAACTTTTGCTTCTGTACATAAATCTTTTATATTTGTTGTTTCTTTGCTTGCTTCATTACAGTTTATAGCAAATAAAATACAGGACAATTATAGGAAAACTAATGTACTTCATCTGATATAAAGAGTATAATATAAAGAGCCGGATGTATAAGGCAAATTTTGCATATGATGATTAATAATTAGCTTTATGCCTTATGAATTAAAAAACTTATGCTTATACCGGAGATTACAGGCTTGAGATTACATTTAGAAAATTTCTTTGGATTTTTATATTAAAAATAAGGAGGGTATTATGCTAAGCATTACAAAATATTGGGAAGATCCGACCAATCTGCATGTTAATTGCGAAAAGCCGCATGCATATTTTATACCGTATGATACATTTGAAAAGGCAGATAAGGGTATCAGGGGCACAAGCAGCTTTTACACCAGTCTGTGTGGTGTCTGGAGCTTTAGGTATTATGCTTCGGTAAATGATATAAATGAGGAGTTTTACAGGGCAGATTACGATGCCTCAGATTGGGACAGGCTTGTTGTTCCGTCCAATTGGCAGTTGCATGGCTATGACAAGCCTAATTATACGAATCTGGCATATCCATTTACCTTTGATCCGCCTTATGTTCCCACCGATAATCCTGCAGGAGTTTATATCAGAGATTTTTATTGCGAGAAGAAGCCTGGCAAGAGCTTAAGACTATTTTTTGAAGGTGTGGATTCCTGCTTTTATGTATGGATTAACGGCAAAGAGCTAGGCTACAGCCAGGTCAGCCACATGACCTCTGAATTTGATATCACCCCCTATGTGGTAAGCGGTATAAACAGAATAGCCGTAATGGTGCTTAAGTGGTGTGACGGCAGCTATCTGGAGGACCAGGACAAATGGAGACTATCCGGAATATTCCGTGAGGTTTACATATTGGAAAGAAACGAAAACGGAATACAGGACATTTTCGTAAAAACCCTGTTGAATGATACATTTGATGAGGGTCAGCTGCGTTGTGAGCTGGAGCTTACCGGATCTTCCGGTGCTATAATCAGGGCTGAGCTCAGAGACAGCTGCGGGATGGTATTACAGGAGCAGATGGTTAATGCCGCATCAAGCGCTGTCATCAGCTTTAATGTAAGTAAGCCCCGCCTCTGGTCAGCCGAAATACCGGCCTTGTATAAATTATTCCTTTATCATGATGAGGAGATTATCCCGGTCAGGGTAGGCTTCAGAAGGATTGAAATAAAAGATTCGGTGATTTTGATTAACGGCAGGGCTGTGAAATTTAAGGGTGTAAACAGGCATGACTCAGATCCTGAGCTGGGCCAGGCAATTCCTCTTGAGCATATGAAGCGTGATCTGATGCTGATGAAGCAGCATAATATAAATGCCATCAGAACCTCCCATTACCCCAATGATCCAAGGTTTTTGGAGCTTTGCGACGAATATGGCTTTTATGTGATAGATGAAGCGGATCTGGAGGCCCATGGCTGTTTCTTTATCGGAAATATTAACTACATAGCTGAAAATCCCATGTTTGAAGCTGCCTTTGTTGACAGGATGCAGCGAATGGTGGAAAGGGACAAGAATTCGCCCAGTGTTATTATCTGGTCTCTGGGTAATGAAGCAGGCAGGGGTATAAACCATGTTAAAATGGCAGAGTGGGCAAAGAACAGGGACAACACCAGACTCCTTCATTATGAAGGAGCAACCAACTGGGGTGTGGATCCACGTGAATCCATGTATCTGGATATAAGCAGCAAGATGTATGCATCGGTTGACTACTTTGAAAAGGGGCTTCTGAAGGACAAGTATGACAAAAGACCCTTTATCCTCTGTGAGTATTCTCATGCCATGGGCAACGGGCCTGGAGATTTGAAGGATTATTGGGATGTTATTTATAAATATCCCAGATTCGCAGGAGCCTTTGTTTGGGAATGGACTGATCATAGTGTGCTGGCAAAAACTGAAGACGGTACTGAGTACTATGCTTATGGTGGTGATTTTGGTGATCAGCCAAATGACGGCAACTTCTGCGTAGATGGCCTGGTATATCCGGATAGAAGGCCCCATACCGGTTTGTTGGAGCTTAAAAATGTAATTAAGCCTTTCAGAACAGAGGAAGTAGATTTGATTGAGGGTAAAATTAAAGTAACAAATCTGAATTATTTCAAGGACAGTTCAGATGTAAGCCTTTACTGGATCCTTGAAAGGGATGGAGCGGTTGTGGACTGTGGTGAAATTTATGAGTTAAAGCTGCAGCCGCAGAAGTCAAGGACATATAAGCTTGATTATCGTCTGCCGGAATATGCTGACGGTAAGTATTATTTAACTGTTATGTATAAGCAAAAGACTGATACGCCATGGGCAGAGAGAGGCTATGAGATAGGCTTTGACCAATTTTTACTGCCTATTGTTCCGCCCGTGTATACGGTAGCTTCAAGTAAGCTTCCCAGGATAAGGCTTTCTGATAGCAATTCGGAATATATAATAAAAGGCACTGATTTCGAATATGCCTTTAATAAAACAACAGGCGCCCTGACAAAGATGGAATACAGAGGAATGCAGATGCTGGCTGCTTCTCCTGTAATTAATACATGGAGGGCACCTACAGACAATGACGGCGGCATCAAATTCAAATGGATGGATGCAGGCTATCATATGTTTATAAGTCATGTGTATTCAGTAAAGCTTATAAAAGAAACGGATACTAAAATAGTGCTGCAGACAATTAGCTCCCTTGGCAAATTTTCCACCTGGCCTGCTATAAGGCTGGTAAGCAACTGGACTGTATACGGAAACGGTGAGATCAAGGTGGAGGTAAATGTACAGTTAAGACAGGATGAAAAGAAGAAGCTGCCGTTTTTACCCAGGTTTGGTATGCAATTTATTATGCCTAAGGGCAATGAGGTCGTAGAATACTTCGGATATGGGCCTCATGAAAGCTATATTGACAAGCATCGCAGTACAAGAAAGAGCAGGTATCTGACAACTGTGGATGCAATGTTTGAGAATTACCTTATGCCGCAGGAAAACGGCAGCCACTATAGTACCGACTGGGCGGTAATCTCCAACAAACAGGGTATGGGGCTGTTATTTGCAGGCTGTGAAAGCTTTTCCTTTAATGCAGCCCATTACACTCCTATGGATTTGACAAAGGCCAGACATCCCCATGAGCTTAAGAAGAGGGAGGAGACCATTGTAAATATCGATTATGGCATGAGCGGTGTTGGCTCCAACTCCTGCGGACCCGAGTTGCTGGAGAAGTATCGGCTGTCAGAAAAAAGCTTCACCTTCCGCTTCAGAATGAAGCCGGTATTCAAGGAGGAGCTGGATATATTCGAGTACTGCAGGACGATTTTGAATTAGGGAGAAAAGCTGAATAATAGCCGAGCTGTGACTATATATTATATAAAGACAACGTATTGTCATGGTGAAGCTATGGAGCCTGAAAGGAATAATTATGACACTACCAGCCTTGCAGCCTTTATGAAGCTGGGGATTGTAATATTAAGTATAATTGCCATTGTCGGATATGGTATAAGAATAATTCCTAAAGCAGTTACGGTATCTAACTATGGAGCCAGAAAAGAGAGGCCTATATACAGCGTTGATACACAGGAGAAAAAGGTCGCCCTCAGCTTTGATTGCGCATGGGGAAATGATTATACGGAAAAATTGCTGAAGCTGCTGGATATACATAATGTAAAGGCGACCTTTTTCATGACCGGCGACTGGGTGGATGAATTTCCGGAATATGTGAAGGCAATTGCTGAGGCAGGCCATGATATCGGCAACCACAGTGAGAATCACATGTATATGACCCAGCTGAGTCCGGAGGAATGTACAGATGAAATTATGAAGGTGCATGAAAAGGTAAAGAAACTAACCGGAATAGAGATGAAGCTTTTTCGTCCGCCATATGGGGATTATGACAACATGCTGATCAGGACTGCAAAGGATCATGGTTATTATTCAATCCAGTGGAATATCGACAGCCTGGACTGGAAGGACTATAGTGCCGAAAGAATTGTAAAGCAGGTTGTTAATAATAAAAAACTTGATAACGGCTCTATTATCCGAATGCACAACGGAGCAAGGTATACACTGGATGCTCTTAACCTGATTATCGAAGAGCTTCGGGATATGGGCTATGAGCTTGTACCTGTATCAGAGCTTATCCATACCGGAAATTATTATGTGGACCAGAGCGGAAGGCAGTATGCGAAGTAAATGGAAATATAAAATATAAGTATATGAAAAATATATGAATATCAAAGGAACGGGGGTGCCGGCACAGATGGGTGTTGCGCCCCTGTTCCCTTTTCACAATACAGTAGTATCCTTATTTAATAATATGTTGTATAATAAGATTATTCACAAATTAACTGGAGGATAGGCTTATGGTTAAGATTACTTTTATGGGGGCAGGCAGTACGGTATTTGCCAAAAATGTTATCGGTGACTGCATGTGCACTCCCGGCTTAAGGGATGCCGAGATAGCATTATATGACATCGATCCTGTCAGACTTTCCGAATCTGAAACGATACTTAAAGCATTAAATAACAATATCAATTCCAACAGGGCGGTTATCAAGACCTATCTTGGAGTTGAAAACAGAAAGGAAGCACTCAGAGGAGCGAATTTTGTTATTAATGCCATTCAGGTGGGCTTTTATGACCCATGTACGATTATAGATTTTGAGGTGCCAAAAAAGTACGGACTCAGGCAAACCATAGGAGATACCCTTGGTATAGGCGGAATAATGAGGGGACTCAGAACAATTCCGGTGTTAAGGGATTTTGCCCGTGATATGGAGGAAGTATGTCCTGATGCCTTATTTTTAAACTATACAAATCCAATGTCCATACTTACCGGCTATATGCAGCGCTATACAAATATTAAAACTGTCGGATTGTGTCATAGTGTGCAGGTCTGCTCAGAGCACCTGCTAAAAAGCTTGGGTATGGAGGACAAGCTTGAGGGCAGAAGTGATTTGATAGCAGGGATCAATCATATGGCATGGCTGCTGAAGATAAATGATAAGGACGGAAATGATCTATACCCTGAGATCAGAATTCGAGCCGAAAGAAAGAATAACAGCGAAAAGCATTATGACATGGTCAGGTTTGAATATATAAAGCGCTTTGGCTATTACTGTACCGAATCCAGTGAGCATAATGCGGAATATAATCCCTTCTTCATCAAGTCAAAATATCCTGAACTGATTGACAGATATAATATTCCTCTGGACGAATATCCAAGAAGATGCATTTACCAGATTAAGGGATGGGAGGAAATGAAAAAACGTATTCTTGACAATGGTAATATAACTCATTCCAGGTCTAACGAATATGCATCATATATTATGGAGGCTGTAGTAACCAATAAGGCGTTCAAGTTTGGCGGCAATGTCTTAAATACCGGGCTCATTGATAATCTTCCGGCAGATGCCTGTGTTGAGGTGCCTTGCCTTGCGGATGCTCAGGGAATCCATCCGTGTCATGTAGGCAGGCTTCCGGTACAGCTGGCGGCCATGAATATGACTAATATAAATGTTCATTTGGTGACGATTGAAGCAGCTGTAACAAGAAAGAGGGAGCATGTATACCAGGCGGCAATGCTGGATCCCCACACGGCAGCAGAGCTTTCAATAGACGATATAGTAAAAATGTGTGATGACTTAATTGATGCACATGGAGATTATATGAAGGATTATAGGTAAACGATTAAACCGGCACAATATATGTATAAATTTTATGCAAAAGATGAACTTAATAAAATAAAAAACTAAGGAGAGTGGAGTTATGAAATACCAATATCCAAAGCTGATAATTAAGAATTTAATCATTCTTTTATTGTGTATAAGCATGTTAATTCCACAAACAGTCTCTGCTGCCACATCAGAGGATGCTAAAACCCTTGAGAAGGAAATTGAAAAGAAATATGGTATAGAAATAGTACTTTCAAGTGAAATTCAGAAGGGCAATAGCCTTACTTTTTATCATATGCCCATATTGATGTTAATGACGAAAATCTTTTACAAATAAAAGACTGTGAGCAATTGTCAGAGGACTATATGAAAGACATCACAAAGGTTGTAAATGCAGGTTTAATGTCAAAAACAAAGGACGGCTTTTATCCTGAAGCATATTTAACATATGATCAAACCTATAGGGCAATAGCGAAATTATATGAGCTGATATGTAATCAATATGCAAAAAATTAATTTAACGATTAAATCGTTAGAAGCAATTAGCTTTCCTGAGGCAGAGGTAACCTCTGTTGGATCCCCATACGGCAGCTTCTTGCGGCGCACCCTAACAACATATTCCTTCCGGTCCTGTTAAAAAGCCAAGAAGCTTCCTTCCATAATCCCCCTGATATTGAAGCTGATATTGCTTGGGAGGACATCCGATATAATTTGAAAAGCATCTGGAAAAGCTGGAATAATTATTATAACCGACCATAAAGCAAACATCATAAGGAGAATAACCCTGCTGCAGATATTGCTGTGCAAGGGTTATTCTTTTTGCATTTATAAAGTACTTTAATGAATTGCCGGTTGCATTTTTGAAAACTTTGCTTAAATAATCACTGTTGTGATGAAAGTGTTTGGCAATGCTGTTTACAGTGAGATCGCCAGTAATGTTTTGCTCAATATACTCAATAACATTATAAACAATGTTCGGCATTAGGCTTTCATAATGTGGTGAGGAAGACAAATCCATATACTGAGCGGCAGTAATCATAAATTCTGTTAAAAGGGCACGTGATAATAATCTCCAGCCAAATTGTTTTGATGCTATACATTTTTCAAGCCTGTCAGCAAGTGTTACGAACTGCTGGAGGGTTGGCTCGTCTAGATGTATTAAATTAAACCTGCCGGAGAGCATTTGACGAAAGCAAACAGACAGATCTGTTTCATCATCACAGATTTCCTGCAAATATTTTAATTTGATATTTATTGTAATACGTTCGTAATCCGTGACACCTGTTAAATTCATACCATGAAAAGAGTAAGGGCTGACAAAGACTATATCTCCCCTCTCCATTTTTTTTACTAACGATTCAACAATTATACTAGCATTTCCTCCTAAAAAAATTATTATTTCATAGCCATCATGATTGTGAGGGGTAACTGTTAAAGATGACACAGTTATTCTGTTAAGCTTGTGTTCGCATATAATATCCTGGTCAATTATTGTGCTTGGGCAATACCAAACATTCTTCATCTGATTACTCTGCTCCTTATTATATTCAATACAGGTAAAATATTCGTATGATACAGAAATTTCCATAAATATATTATACAATTTTTTTACGCTTAGGCAATTGGCAGGATTTTGCAAAAAAAATATTGCTTTTTGTGTACTTGTTCCATATTTTAGTATGATAACCTTATATTGGAACATGCGCTTGCCTTGACCCCGTCTTTTTTCTGGGACATGTAGACAATAATATCAAACCTTAGTCTTAGTGTCGAATTCTTATTCTGTACCGTATGAAAGTTTTTTATACAGCTTAAAATGGGATTTAATTGAAAGGTGAGAGTTTATGAAAGAAAAAAGTACATCCAGAAAAAAGCTAAAATTTTCTGTGTATATGAAAAGGTATTGGCAATTGTATGCATTACTCTTTTTGCCGATGGTCTATTTGATAGTCTTTAAATATATCCCAATGATTTATGTACAGATTGCCTTCAAAAAGTATAGCCTTGTGCAAAGCGTTTGGAAATTGCCGTGGGCAGATAAATATGGGTTTGAATATTTCATAAAAGCATTTAGTAGCAATGATTTCAAATATGCTTTGAGAAATACTTTGACTTTGAATCTGTTGGATTTGATATTTGGTTTCCCGGCACCAATTATATTTGCCCTGATACTAAATGAGTTGTGCTTTAAACGATTCAAGAAAGTGGTTCAGACAATTGCATATATGCCTCATTTCCTTTCCTGGGTTATTATTTATAGCCTTGCACTTCAGCTGTTTACTCCAAATTCAGGGCTTATAAACCAGATTATTCAGAAGCTGGGCGGAGAAGCTATTCCTTTCTTAAATGATGAGGCACACTGGATTGCTACATATATAGGTGTTGGTATTTGGCAGAATTTCGGATGGGGTTCAATTGTATATCTGGCTGCAATAGCCGGTATTAATCCTGAGTTGTATGAAGCAGCAGCCGTAGATGGAGCAGGACGATTCAGACAAATGTGGCACATTACCTTGCCTGGTATAAGATCAACTATAGTTGTGCTATTGGTTATGAGTTTGGGTAATATACTGGGAAGTGGCTTTGATCGACCTTTTGCATTCCAAAATAACCTTGTTATGAGAGTTGCTGATGTTATTTCCACATATGTATACAGAGTAGGTATCAAGGGATTGCAATTTTCTCTTACTACAGCGGTAGGTTTATTCCAGTCGGTAGTTGGAGTGTTTTTCCTGTTAACGGCAAACTGGATATCCCGCAAGCTTGGTGAACGAGGCATTTGGTAAGGAGGCATAAGGGATAAAATGAGAATTAAATCAAAGTCATCTAAAGTATGGGATATTATTTTTGTAATCATATGCGTACTGATAAGTATTATATGCTTATTGCCTATGGTGAATCTTTTGTCTAAATCCTTAAGTAGTACGCAGTATCTTGTCAGAAGGGAAGTATATTTGCTTCCAAAAGGGTTAAATTTTGATGCTTATGCAAGCGTTTTAAAAGATCCTAAATATTTACGGTCTTTTGTCTGGACGGTTTTCTTAACTGTTGTATGTACCATATTGTCTTTGGTAATGACTACATTGTGCGCTTATCCGCTTATATATAAGGAACTAAAAGGACGTTCAATTATAAATGTACTTATTACAATAACAATGTTTTTCAATGCCGGTACAATACCAAATTATTTGCTGATGCAGAAACTGCATTTACTCAGCAACCCGCTTGTATTAATCATTCCAGGTTGCATGAGTGTATATAACATGATTATTATGAGAAGCTTTTTCTATGGTATTCCGGACAGCTTAAGAGAGTCGGCTCAAATAGATGGTGCAAGCCTAGTTCAAATATTATTAAAAATCTATATACCGTTAAGTAAGCCTGTTTTGGCAACATTGGCATTGTTTTACGCAGTAGGACGCTGGAATGGCTATTCTGATGCATTAATGTATATGAGAAATGAAAAATTTTATCCATTACAGCTTTTGCTTTATAATATTTTGAATAATATCAATCAGGTGGAGGTAGCAACTCAGGAAGGATTTTCTTCTCCTGGACTTGCCGAGTCATTGAAGGCGGCAATCGTAATGTTTTCAACAATTCCTATTTTAATGATTTATCCTTGGTTACAAAAGTATTTTATTCATGGTGTAACCCTGGGAGCAATAAAAGAGTAAGGAATTAACAGATGTAAAAATCTGTTTATTCAAAGTATAAGAAATACAAGAATTGGAGGAGAAAATATGAGGAGAAAGATTTTATCAATTTTGCTGATTTGCTCCTTGGTGCTTTCTTTATCAGCATGTGGTAAAAAGGATGAGTCAAAAAATGACAATTCCACTGCAGTGAATGGCAGTGCCACAAATGACACAGGGAACAACGAGCTTGTAAACGGAAAGTTTGCACAAACACGGAAAATCACAGTCGAGGTTTATGACAGAGGTAATGATGGTGGTTCCGATCCGGAGAACAACATGTATACCGAGTATATTAAGAAGAATATGCTGGAGAAGTATAATGTAGAAGTAACCTTTAAGAAAGTTCCAAGATGGACCGAGACAGAAGATATTAACAACCTGCTTGCAGCCGGTGAGGCACCTGATATTTGTGTTACATATAGTTATCCGACAGTTTTAACATATGCACAGATGGGTGGTGTAATTGATTTAGCTCCTTATCTGGAACAGTATAAGGATTTGCTGCCTAATCTGTTTAGCTGGCTGGGAGATACTAATATTTACTGGAATAAGGATCCTAAGACCGGAACTATATGGGCAATCGAAGGTAAGAGAGTTGAGCAGCAGAGAATCGTAACCTTTGTTCGTCAGGATTGGCTTGATAAGCTAAATCTGAAGGCTCCTACAACTACACAGGAATTTGAAGATATGCTGTATGCTTTCAAAAATAATGCAGAGCTTCTTCTTGGAAAAGATGCAAATAAGATGATACCTTTCTCTATAAGCTACGATGTAGGCTGGAGAGCAGCAAACTTAATTACTTCATTTTTGGATCCTAAGATGACAGACAGAGAATTCTATATTAATGGATTCGATGAAAGACTGTTAACACAGAATGGTACTAAGGAAGCTGTAAGACTTCTGAACAAATGGTACAATGAAGGCTTGATTTGGAAAGACTTTGCCTTATACGGAAGCGGTGATACAACAGAGGACGATATGATGAAGGCCGGATATGTTGGATCCTTTATGCATAACTGGGATTACCCCTTCCGTAATGGTGAGGACAGCATAAACTCCAACCTTAAAAGAAATGTAGGCGAAGATGCCAAGTTCGTAGCAGTTGATCCGTTTACCAATTCAGAAGGAAAACATCCCAAATACCTTTACAGCTCAGCCGGTGACAGAAAGATCTTCTTCCCTATAACCAATGATGAGCCTTTAGCTTCTCTGCTTTATCTTGATTTTATCAGCAGTAATGAGACAATTAAGTATTTACAGGCCGGAGAGGAAGGGGTTACACATCAGGTATTGGAAAACGGTGCTATTCAAATATTACAGGCTAGCGGGGATGCTATTCAGAATTCAGGAAAGAACATCGACTATACTATTACCTGCAATGGTACATGGTTTGGTGATGAAATAACAGCAAAATTATCTCTGGCATATGGATATGCAGGTCAAGATCCTGACTTAGTATTGAAGGCATCTGAATATGCTTTGACAGATGGAATTTCTCCCAAGAATGTAAATGTAGGTGTGATTTCAGCTGAGGCAGGTGTTGGTGATACCTTGTCATCAAAGAGAGATCAGGCTTATGATAATGCAGTAGTTGCACCTGTAGATAAGTTCGATTCTGTATGGGACAGCTATTTAGCAGACTACCTGTCATCAGGCGGTCAGGCAATTATGGATGAGCGTGCAGCCAAATGGCAGGAGTTCTTCGGTGATGCAGAGATGCTTCCATAATAATAAATCGTCGTTAGTATGATAAGTCAATAACAAAAAAACCGGGAGTAAAAAATGCTCCCGGTTTTCTATGACTAGTGAAATTACTGCTTTTTAGGATCAATCCTGTCCTTATCCTAATTAAGAGGCAACATCAGCTGCAGGATGAAAACCCCTCCCTCTGTTTCAATTGAATATAGCCCTTTATAGCGGTCTACAATATCTATCATGCTTTTTATTCCGAAGCCGTGTCCGGCTTCTTTTTTATTGGATACCGGCAGATCCCCATACATTTCAAGGTTTCCTGCATAAGCATTTTCAGTTGAGATAAGCAGCTTGCCGTCATTGACTGCAGCCTGAAAATAAACCTTGCGGAGCTTTTCTTCCTCAAGTGTTGCGGTTGCATTAATGGCATTTTCCAATGCGTTGGACAGCAGGGCGCATAGCTCGGTATCGTTAATACTAAGCCTTCCCGGCAGTTTAACATCTAAATGCAGAGTAATCTGATTTTTTTGGGCTTTATTATAAAAGCTGGACAGTATCAGGTTGACTGTTTCATTTTCACAATAGCGCACAGGGGTAAGTGCTTCAATAGCAGCCTCCGTACTGGCAAGGTAATCCTTGATCTTCTGCAAATCGCCGTCAGCTGCAAAGCTGTTCAGAAGCGACAGGTGATGGCGCATATCGTGGCGATATACCATAGTGCTGTGCTGCAGCTGACGTAGCTTTTCCAATTCCGTTTTGGACTGCATTAGCTGTGAGGCAAATATATCCCTTTCCCTTTGGGCTTCCACCTGTTTTTGTGATTCATTATAATACAGCAAAACAAAAATCAGGTAAAAGGTACATATTACGGAAGGAGTAAACTGGACAGCCTCAGGAGCACCGGAATAGAGCAGCTCAGTATAAACGGTAGTAGCGTAATCGAATAAATAATATAAAAGGGGCACAGCGCCAAAAAGCAGACAAGAGCGGGTGGAACGAGCCATTATCTTCCTTGTTGATTCTGATACATACCTCTTCAAAAAATAGTATACAAAGCAAGCTGCTAAAAAGTATGCAATATGTTCGGAAAAGCTGCCTCCGAAAACAGCCTTGGCTACCGAACCAATCCATTTGGGTATTTGGCAGCATAGATAGGCCGTAATTTGAATGGTAAAGTAATGGATCATGGGTCTGGGTATACAGCCTATGCCGGTACAGGTACATTGACAATAACGGATTCAAGCGCGGAAAAAAGCGGAAAGATCACCGGTACTAGAAATCCTGTTTATCTGACTGGTGGTAAAAGTCTTATTTTAGAAGGCGGAACCATAGAAAAAACAGGAGAGGGCGGAGACGGATCAAATCACTATGGAAGTGCAATTTATAACGAATCTACCGGAAGTATAACCATATCCGGAGGTGAGATTAAAGTAAGCAATGCAAGTGATTCAAATATGAATTATTATGGAATATACAATAAATCAACCGGTAGCGTGTTCCTTACCGGCGGACAGATAAGTGTAACAGCCGGTGGCCTTAGCGGTAACAAATATTATGGAATATATAATAGTTCCAACGGAAGTGTGTACTTATCAGGCGGTAAGGTGCACAGTGCGGAATATGCAGTATATTATGAGCATGATGGTAATCTGCAAATAGGACCCGGTGTTATGCTATATGCTATTCAAAAAGGTTCAACAGGACCGGCTTCTTTGGTTAACCTGGAAGACATAAATATCCCGGATAAAATTAAAGATTATAAATATATAGAAATTATAGCTCCTACAGCTCAAATAGAGGGAAACTATTATTATGAGTTGGCAGATGCCTTTAATGAGGTTAATAACGGACAAACAATAAAACTATTGGCTGATGTTACCCTAACAGAAAGCCTCAGTATCACTAATAATAATAGCTTCACACTTGATCTAAACGGTAAAACGATAAATCAACTGGATTATTACAGCGAGTTTAAAGGTGCAGGCACACTGACTATCACAGATTCAAGTGCAGAAAAAAACGGTAAGATTAAAGGTACAAAAGATCTTATCTACCTGAATGAAGGTAAAAGTATTCTTCTAGTCAGTGGAATGATGGAAAAATCAGGTCAGGAAGGTAGCGCAATTAAAAATTTTACATCGGGAAGCGTGACTATATCCGGTGGTGAGTTGAGAGTAATCAGTAATAATGATTCTTTTAAGAGTTATTATGGAATAAACAACTTGTACAATGGTAGAGTGACCATATCAGGAGGTAAAGTTAGCGTAATTGGCGGCGCCGGTTCATACAACACTTATTGTGGAATATGGAATAATTATACCGGAGCTGATGTGATCATATCCGGAGGGGAAGTGAGTATAACCGGCGGTGATGGTGAAGCAGTAAATTCTTATGGAATATTCTTTCATGAAGCTGGCTGTAGTTTAACCCTTTCTGCTGGTAAGATAAGTAGTATCGGACATGCAGTATTCTTTATTTCAGATGGTAGTTTGCAAATAGATCCTAATATCAGGATTTATGCAATTAAAACAGATGAGACAGATACTGCTGTAATTAGCAAGGATAAAATAGATATGACAGAAGAAATAAAAGATTATAAATATTTAGAATTATTACCTGTAACTGAAAAACCGGCTACAAACTATCCTGTAGTAACAAAGAGCAGCAAACCACAGAAATCAGTTACCTTTGTATTGTGCTTAGTACCTTATGGTACATATAAGGCATATGCAGATAATGAGACTGACATAGCATTGACTGATATAACTTTCTGGATACTAGGTGACGAACTTATCATGACTTATACCGGTGCTGATTTTCCGGCAGGAACCTATTATATTTCAGTAACTGAAAGTGGCAAGGCAGAAAGTGACAGGCTTGCTCTCACTGTAGCAGATCCTGCCCCTGAAGAGCTTACCGGAAATGTTACAGTTACAGGAACGCTCAAATACGGTGAAACCCTGACCGCGGAGTATATTCCCGGTAATAATACAGGTACCCTGTCTTATCAATGGAAGAGGGTCTCCACAAAAGGTATTGACAGTATCGATGTAGGTGGCAATACAAACATTTACCAACTAGTAAGGGAAGATATTGGTTATATTATTAGCTGTGTAATTAGCAGTAATGAGCAGACAGGCTTTGTATCAGGCAGCACAGACAGCATCATAGAAAAGCTTGACGGACTTTCTGTTACCGGAGTAGAAGCAGTAGCATGCACTACAGAAGAAAACAATGACGGTCAGCTAAAAGGCATGACTTTTGCAATGGAGTTTAAGAGGGAAGGCGGAGAGTATATACCGGTATCTGCTGTATCAGGCAGCGTAATAGTAGTAACCGGGGGAACAGTCACAATAACCGGACTTGAAAGCGGCAATTATTATGTCAGGTATGCTGGGACCGACATTCATTATGCAGGCCCTGAAAGTATATATATCATTTATCCATTTACTCCGGAGCCAATCTTAACCTATACTGTCAGCGGTATTATTACAGACAGTGTCAGCAATACAGCTATTGCCGGGGCAAATGTACAGCTAAAAAGCGGAGGCAGCAACATAGGCAGCGCTGCAGTCACCGATGGAAGCGGAGCTTATACCATAAGCGGTGTTCATGCTGGCAGCTATACGATAGAGGTTAGCGCAGAAGGCTATAATACAGCCACAAGCGATATTTTCGTGATATCAACTGAGAACATTAACGGTGTGAATCTGAGTTTGACAAAGACAGTAACCTTTAAGCCCGTAACAGGCATAAGCATGGGCAATGCTGCTTCTGTTCAGGCAGGTGTAAACTTGACTTTGACAGGAATAATCACTCCTGCTGACGCCATCAAACGGACTATTGTATGGAGCGTGGAAAATGCCAACGGTACAGGAGCCAGTATAATCGGTAATACCTTCCGGGCAGCTTGTTGTAGGAGAAGTTAAAGCAGTAACCGGCCAGGTCATTTTGCCAGAGGGTAAAAAGCTGAAGGAGCATACAGCAGTTCTTCGCTATGAATCCTCCAATACTGAGGTGGCAACTGTAAACAGCAAGGGTAAAATCACGGCAAAGGGTAAGGGAAGCTGTTATGTATATGTATATGCGCAAAATGGCGTATATAAGAGAATCAAGGTAACGGTGGAGTAAGCCTGCTTGCTGCTAAAAAGAAACGTGATATTATAGACAGATAAACAAAGCTTCGTTATATAAATTATATTGTATAGAGGGTTTGCCATTGATTAAGTCAGCTGGCAGACCCTCTCTTTTTCAACTTTCTTTTCATCTTAAGCTTTTCACCTTAACTGTAACCTTAATTGGATACCTTAACTGAAGCCGTAATTGAAAAAAACTTAATTGCAAACCTTAATTGTAACCTTAATCGAAACCTTAATAGTATCCTTGATTGTATAATATAAGGATTAGACACATTTCGTGCTGTAAAAAATACAGTTCATGCGGTAAACGGTTTCTTTCATAAAGTATCTGATAGTATATCAATTAGAAGCAAATATAAAGTGAGTCCATCAGACAAATCCTTGTACTTTTAGTAAGGTGAAAGGGGAAAACATATGAAAAAGCGGTTGCTTTGCTTATTTTTACTTCTATGTATGGTCTTGTCACAGCTCTTGCCTCAACTTGGAGCAACGGCAACGGCAGCAGAAAAGTATTTCAATGATGAGGATGTAACATGGCTAGGTTCAGAAAAGGAGTATAAGAAAACACTGGAATCCATGTTTGATAATGGACTTCGTAAGATGCCGTCAGGAGAGATGCAGGCAAACGGAAGCCTCAAAAATGTTAAGTACGGACTTGTAGACAAATACGGAAAATGGGCGGCTGAGCCGGTTTACGATGAAATACAGGCCTATTACATATCGTCAGTAAAAAAAGAAGAGGAACCACTGACAGAAAGTATATTCGTTGACGGCTTTGTACAGGCAGTGAAAAATGGCAAAATGGGCCTTTTGGACAGCAGCGGCAAGGAGGTTATTCCCTGCAGTTATGATGCGGTAGGACTTCCTGTGGAAGGTATCAGCCGTATCATTAAAAAATCAGGTAATAATTATTATCTTGGTTATTGGAGCATAAAAAAAGGCAAGGAAATTGTCAAACCAAATAAATATCCAGTAAGCGGATATGATGCCACAGCAGAAGGGTCTCCGGCAAACTATGAGCCTTTAAGCCGAAGTGCAGAGTGGGATATAGCAGATGAGAAATCTGACTATTATAAAACCTTAAGCGGCAACAGAGTAGCTGTGAAATATGATTTTAACGGCGGCTATGCTCTGGTGCCAACAGGTAAGGTAGAAGCTGTATATCTAAATTCAGATACGGCAAATGTTAATCCATATCAATCCGATGCTTATCTTGTATATGCTCAGGTCGTTGATGTTAATGGAAAGGAAATCCTCAAGGGAGGTCCATACCCATACCGGGATGGGGGCATCTATCCCCAAGCCGGCCCTTATATGGTTTACCATCAGTTGAAAAAAGAAAAGCTGACCCTGAAAAGAGGCTCAGGCTCTGTAACCTTTAAATCTTATCTGGTGGCCGGTGTGGCAGGTAAAAAGGGAGTAGTTATAAAGGCCCAGTACCATGGCGGTATCCGTGGCAATTCGGCTACAGGCTGGTATCCGGCCGATGCCAATATCCAGATTACGATATTGCCGTTACGGATGAGTGGACCAGAGCAAAGAATGGCTATGCCATGGTTAAAAAGAACGGAAAATGGGGTTTGGTAGATACTAAGGGAAAAGTGCTAATACCCTGCAAGTATTGGAACATAATAGAAAGCGGCAATTATTTCGTAGTTGTCTATGATGCCGGCGGCACTGCTTTATATGGAATATATAGCAAAGCAGGTAAGCTGCTGTGCGAATGTATTTATCCCGGTATGGCTGCAGGCCTTAACGGCGCTTTTAAAGCCACTATTGGGCCCAGTCTGGAAGCGGTGATAAACGAAAAGGGAGTATCTGACTGTTAATTATCATGGACGTGGCCTTTTTGGTAATTCTAACGATGATTTAATAGGGCCTGACGGCAGGATTGTATTCCCAAGAAAAGCAAGGGTCGGTAAATATGATGGTCAGAAGGAATATTATGGTGAAGATCTTACTATTGTGGTCAAGGATGGCAGGGTTGGCTATATCAATGCCTCCAGACTGAAGACAAAGGCTAAGGGCTTGCCAAAAACAGCTCTGATACAGCTTGAGGAGTATCCCTATTTAACTGAAGCAAAATACCGGCTGGTTAAGTACCCTTCCAAGCAGGTATATAAAATCGGTGAAGCATTTGACAGCAGCGGTCTTATAGTACACCTTGAGGAGGTTAACGGAGTGCGAAAGCTGCTGGATAACTCCAGAATACATTTTGATTATACCATCTCCGGATCAAATCAAATAAAGGATGGCTATAAGTTCACAAATATGGGCACTTATGGCATGGGTATCTATTATGATGGTGAATATACAGGACTCAGCTTTGATATTATGGCACTGGACACGGCTGTAACAGGCGATCTGCTGGATAACGGGAGCTACACTATAGGTCTGAATGGCAAATACCTGAAGATAGTTGGCGGATATATTGAGCTGTGGGATACCCTTCCAGCTGATAAATTTATAGTCAAGCTGGTCAATTATGACAGCAACCGAGGCCCCATGTACCATATTATGACGGAGGATGGCCGCTACGTCGCACAGGGCTCCTCCAGCCAGGGTGACCAGCTGCTTCTCAGAAATATGCCTCATGTATGGCGAATCAATAAGTATAGTAAATTCAGTACCATAAGAGATTATGGGAAACAGGACATGCTTGTTAATGCATCCGGCGCAAGCAGCAAAAATGGCACCAAGGTCACTATCTGGTCTTATAAGGGTTCTGCGCCGGAGCATGGAAAGGTTACCTTTACTCCGGTGAAATAGACCATATCCCGGCGCCTTGCTCCGCTGCCTTTCGCTTCTTTGGCAAAATAAATTGCTTTGGGTCTTAAAGGAGATAAAATTAATGTCTACAGCAGAATAATAGCCGTAGCTGATACGTTTGATCCGTATCCCCGGCTATATTATGGGCTTTCATTCAGTAAAAAATGAGAACGGTATTAATTGCTGAACTGATGAAATATATCAGAGATATATAATTTGGCAATTAGCCTCTAATATAATTATTGTATAAAATACTGATGTAAAAAAGTTGTAATTATGCTAGACTATAGGTATCGGAAGCAAATGAATGTTTCCGGTACCTTTTATTTGTATTATTCGGGTACCTTAAGCATTATTTGAGCTCAATATGTAAGCTTTTGGAGGTAAAACTGATGACAAAACAGGAATTGATAAGCAAAGCCGATTATTATAGAAGCTTAATCGCAGTGAAGAAGCCTTTAGATTCAGAGCATAAAACAGCATTAGCCAATCACTTCAGGCTTGCCTGCATATGTGGCAGCAATGCGCTTGAAGGCAGTATACTCAGTCATGATCAAATCAGAAGTATATTGGAGGATGTAAGCGGCCCGGAGGAAAAGGATAAACATAATTACAAAGAAATCATAGGACATTCACAGGCCTATGACTATATGCTATCACTGGCGCTGACGGATAAGCTCGAACTAAGTGAAGACAATATAAAAAGGATGCATTATTTGCTTTATCATAGGATTGACGACCGGATGGCGGGGCAATATCGTGAGGTCTGTATTCAAGAGGGCGCGGGCTATCAACCGCCAGGACCGGAGGAGCTGGCTCATCTGATGAGTCATTTCATCAATCAGATGCAAAGCTCCAAAAGGCTCCTGCATCCTGTTGAGTATGCAACCCTTTGCCATAAACGTTTGCTGGATATTCAGCCTTTTGAAAAGGGAAATGGTATTGTGGCCAGGCTATTGCTGAATCTGATATTGATAACGGAGGGATATGGCATGGCGGTATTTGCTTTGGAACATATGGATGAATATGCAGATGGTTTGAGATTATCACGAAAAAAAATTAATCCGGACATAGATCCGCTGGTAAGGCTGGTAGCCGAGTGTCTGGTTAATACCCAGATTGAGTATTGCAAATGGCAGGAGATTGAACAGGATTAAGCTGATATTTTCATATTAGGTGTCAACCCGTTCAATATCCAGGTACTACTGGGGATTTTATTCCACAATGAGAGAATGGATAGCAGCGGTTATCCGTTAGGACTCAAAGGTGAAAAAATCAATATATACAGCAGAATAATAGCAGTTGCCGACATTAACTTCTTTAATGGCAGAGCTATTCTCCTAAATAATAAACAGATTGGCAGTATAGTAAGAATTAATCCGGCAGCAATAGCAAAGTCAATTGTTTGCTCGGTTCTGCCAATTTGCTTTTTCTTGAGAGTACGCATTTTGTATGCGTACTTTATTTTATCTGAATTCTGTCAAAACACCGATATGTAAAGCATCAGCATTTTGGCATGGTAATAACTAGCTCCCGAATAGTAATAATTGGCTTGGGGACAATAGATCATGGAGGTGAGTTATATTGGTATCACGTAAAACGGTTATAACATTTGGTATGGTAGCCATTCCAATAGCCATGTTTACAGCTACACAGGATAATGATATACATTTTAACCAGTTGCATAAGGATGACAACAGCCGCATCCGCTACAAGAAAACTTGCAGTCATTGCGGAAAGGAAATTAAGGCTGAGGATATTGTAAAGGGATTTGAATATGATAAGGATAAATATGTTGTTATAACTGATGAGGAGATAGAAAAAATAAAAACAGAGAAGGAAAAGTCAATACAGATACTGCATTTTGCCCAGCTTAACCAGATTTCTCCCGTATACTACGACAAGACTTATCAGGCTGCACCTGAACCGGGGGGCGAAAAGGCTTTTGAGCTGCTCCGGGCAGCCCTGATGGCGGAGCAGAAAATTGCTATAGGCAAGACTGTACTGGGAACCAGGGATACGCTCATGGCCATCATTCCACGAGAGGATGGTATTCTGATTTCCACTATGTTTTATGCCGATGAGGTCAAAGCCTTACAGCGTCAATACACAAAACCGGAAATTTCCGAGCAGGAATTAAATATGGCAAAGCTCTTAATAAATTCAATGGACACGCCCTTTGATCCGTCCAAATACAAGGATGAGTACCAGGCCAGACTTCGCCAGCTTATCGAGGCAAAGATTGCCGGCAAGGAGATTGTTGCTGCCGAGCCTGCTGCTGAGGGCAAGGTTATAGATCTTATGGAGGCTCTTAAGGCAAGCATTGAAAAGGCAAAATCAGAAAAAGTGACGGCATAGCTATGGCTGGAGAGCTGAAGGAATATAAAAGGAAGAGGAATTTTGATATAACACCTGAGCCGGAAGGTGAAGCCGGATACTCGGAGTCAGGCTTGCGTTTTGTCGTGCAGCATCACATGGCCCGTAAGGAGCATTATGATCTGCGGCTTGAATGGGCAGGTGTTCTTCTTAGCTGGGCTGTTCCCAAGGGACCTTCCTATAATACACAGGTCAGGAGACTGGCAATACAGGTAGAGGATCATCCTTTGGAATATGCCAATTTTGAAGGTACAATTCCTAAAGGTGAATACGGCGGTGGAGTGGTCATGCTATGGGATGAAGGTTTTTGGGAGCCTTACGTCAATGTGGAGGATGCTTTGTCTGAAGGAGTTCTGAAATTTGAGCTGAATGGTCGTAGGCTGAAGGGGAAATGGGCTCTGATACGCTTAAGGAAAAAGGAAGGTGAAGATAAGGACAGCTGGCTCTTTCTGAAGGAAAAGGATGAGTATGCAGGAAATGATGATGGAATAAGTGAGTATAATACCAGCATCAGAACCGGTCGAACAATGGAAGAGATAGAGAGGGGAGAGGACGAAAAATTTATAAAAAACCCCTTTTATATGATACAACCCCAGTTAGCAAAGCTTGCAAAGGAGCCTCCTGAGGGAGATGACTGGCTTTTTGAGCTTAAGTATGATGGCTACAGGATTATTGCATTTATTGAAGCAAACAATGTACGGTTAATAACAAGAAACGGCTATGATTTTTCAGCCCGTTTCTATGATGTTGCAAGCTCCCTTGCTGGTCTGTCAAAGGGACGGCCTATGGTGCTGGATGGGGAAATAGTGGTGACTGATAAGGAAGGCAGGTCTGATTTTTCTGCTCTCCAAAGCTTTTTAAAAAACCCAAAGGGAAAAAACCTGGTCTATATAATATTTGATTTACTGGCCCTGGATGGAGTTGATCTGCGAAAACGCCCGCTCACAGACAGAAAGGAAATGCTGCAGAGGCTTTTGGCCGGTGCCCCGAAAAATCTATATTACAGCCGGCATGTAAGAGGCAAAGGCAAGGAAAGCTTTGCTGCAGCCAATGAAGCCGGTATGGAGGGGATTGTCGCAAAAAGGGCTGATTCCATATACAGCGGAGGCAGAAGCGGTGACTGGATTAAGATAAAATGTGACAGAAGGCAGGAATTTGTCATAGGGGGCTACACTATAAGTGATAAACGTCTGGAAGGAGTAAGCTCGTTACTTCTAGGTGTGTATGAGGGTGAGAATTTAGTTTATGCAGGTCGTGCGGGAACCGGCATCAGCGAGTCGGAAATGAGGTTTCTGGAGGAGAGATTCAAAAGCATTGTTCGTGATACATCCCCTTTTTTATTGCCGCCCAGGCCAAGGCCTGACGAGAGGATCATTTGGCTTGAGCCTCTATTGGTAGCAGAGATTAAGTTTGCCGAATGGACACAGGATAATTTATTAAGACAGGCAAGCTATAAGGGCCTGCGAATGGATAAGGAGCCGAGGTCAATCAGACGGGAAGGATTTTTTACAGAGGAAGACAAGGAGGAGATAGCAGAGGATTATCAGGCTGAGAATGAGGAAAGAAAGGCAGAAGCAGTAGAAACTCAAAAGGAAATTGCGGATGAAGCAGGAAAATCACAGACTAAAATACAGAAAGCAGAGGCTGATCAACAGAAGGAAATAAATGAGCAAACTGCTTTTAATAAAAGACAGAATGAAAAATCAGAGGTATTTCAGATAGGTGAAGATGAGAATATGGTACAGCTGGCAAATGAGTTAATTATACATGGAGTTAAAATCAGCAATCCTGATAAGATAATTTATGAGGAGCCCAGACTCACAAAGGAGGATGTTGTCCGCTATTATGCTGCGGTTTCTGAGCGTATGCTCCCCTATCTAAGCAACAGGCTTCTGACTGCCATACGATGTCCCAAAGGGATAGGCCAGACATGCTTCTATAAAAAGCATCCCGGTCCGGGAAGCAAAGAAGTTGTTATAATGCCTGTGGCCAAAGAGGACGGGGAGCTTGAGGAATATTTCTATATAGATAGCATTGCCGGCCTTATAGAAGAGGTTCAGATGGGTACGATTGAATTTCATCTATGGGGCAGCAGGGTTTATACACTTGAGGAGCCGGATATGATGGTGTTTGATTTGGATCCTGATGAAGGGATGGAGCTAGCCCGGATACGGCAGGGGGTGCTGGATGTTAAAAGTATACTCGATGAATTGGGGCTAAAATCTTATCTTAAGACCAGTGGAGGCAAGGGCTATCATGTTGTGGTACCGTTTAAGGCGTCAGCATCCTGGGATTTGTTTAGTGACTTTGCCAAAAAGGTTGCATTGGTAATGGAACAGAAGTGGCCTGATCGATATACCAGCAATGTTAGAAAAAGCAGCCGTTCGGGCAGGATATTCATTGACTGGATTAGAAATTCAAGAGCAGCCACCAGTGTGGCACCCTATTCCTTGCGGGCCAGAAAAGGAGCAAAAATCTCCATGCCTATAGGGTGGGATGAGCTTGACAAGGTAGCTCCGGATGGAATAACGATAACTGACGCTTTGAAGAGAATAGCAGCTGATGATCCCTGGAAGGACTTTTTTGAAACAGAGCAAAAGCTGAGATAGCGGAGTTGGAATAATAATAAATAAATAACATTATTATATAATATTTAATTTGATTAGAGAGCTATAAAGATTCTGTTATAAACGAAACTAATGTTAAATTTTTATAAGCATGATAAAATATAGGTATCCTGAAGAATGATATCATCAGTCGGATACCTTTTTAATCAGTTATATCATAAAATTATAAAGCGAATGCATTGGATCGGGCTGTCGCGGCAAAACAGGCTTTTATAGCTGCAGCAGGAAGCTTTGTCTGTAGACGAAATAAATACAAGCGAGGAGGATAAGTATGGATTTAGTAATGACGGTACATGTTGTTTTATCTAAGAATACTTACTTTGTAAAAGGAAAAGAAGTGGGTAAATGCATGCTTCCCTTCACCGGAACAGCAGATGGACCTTATTTTAACGGAGCTGTATTGGGAGAAGGAGTAGACACTCAGACGATTTACAATGATGGCAGGGTTCTCTTTTCAGCAAGATATATGCTTGAGGGTACCGATATGACCGGAAATAAGTGCCGTGTATTTATCGAAAACAATGGAGAAAGTCTGGAAAAAATGACTCCAACTATTGTTACAGACAGCGAGGCCCTGCGGTTTTTGGCTGACTCTGAACTGACCTCTGTGGTGACTCCGAATGATGTCGGTGTTGAGGTGAAAATCTATAAAAAATAAAGATAGCTGGATAAAATAAAGAAAGCTGTCTGCCAGAAATTAACAGCGGACTATCGGATACACATTGAATGCTGTTTTATAAAGCCCCGGCAATCGTCCGGGGCTTTAGTTAAGTGCAATTTGGTTTTTAATCGGGACAAAAAATTATTTCTTCCATGTGCTTGGCGTGAATAATAATAGCACAGGGAAAATCTCAAGCCTGCCTGCTAGCATGTCAAACATCATTACAAATTTTGATAGTACAGAGAATGAGCTGAAATTGCCCATCGGACCCACCTTTTCAAGACCGGGTCCGATATTATTTAAAGTGGCGGCTACAGCAGTAAAGCTGGATGTAAAATCAAAGTTGTCCAAAGCAACCAGTAAAACTGAAATAGCAAATATAAAAATATAGGATACAAAAAAGACATTAATGGATCTAAGTACCTCATGTTCTATTTTTGCTCCGTTAAATTTCAATATCTTAACACTGCGTTTATGCATCAGATAAGATAATTCCTTGCCTAATGCCTTGAATAAGATAACTATACGTGATACCTTCATACTTCCGCAGGTACTGCCTGCACAGGCACCAATAAACATGATGATGACAAGTATGGTCTTTGAAAAGGTCGGCCAGGTATTGAAATCCACTGTAGAAAAACCGGTTGTTGTAATAATAGATGATACCTGGAAAGCCGCATCATGCAAGGAGCTGAAAAATTTGGCCGGTCCGCTTATGTTTAAGGCAATCAATACTATCGAAGAAAGGACAATAATAATGTAAGCCCTTAGCTCTTCGCTTTTAAATGCCGGCTTAAATTTGCGAAACAGCAGCAAATAGTAAATATTAAAGTTGACACCAAACAAGAACATAAATACGCCTATTATTATCTGGTTGATTACGGAATAGTCTGCAATGCTGGAATTCTTTATTGCAAAACCGCCTGTTCCCGCTGTACTTAAGGATAATGTAATGGCATCAAAAAGAGGCATGCGGCCTATTAACAGGAGGATGCACTGCATTAAGGTCATGCCAAAATATATAATGTATAAGGTTAATGCGGTGGTTTTAAGCCTGGGCGTAAGCTTGGATATGGAAGGGCCCGCGCTTTCCGCCCGGAGAATGTGCATACCCTCACCGCCTGTCATTGGCATGATTGCCAGGATAAACACCAGAATACCCATACCACCGATCCAGTTTGTAAAGCATCTCCAGAAGAGCATACATTTTGGTAGGGCTTCAACATCTGAAAGTATACTTGCTCCTGTGGTTGTGAAGCCTGATATGGTTTCAAATAATGCATTGACATATGAAGGGATTGCAGCGCTTATATAAAAAGGCAGAGAACCCATAATACTAAGAATTAGCCAGCCTAATGCCACACTGATAATACCTTCCCTTGAAAAGAAAAGCTTACTTTTTGGCTTTTTTAGTATAAGGGGAATTCCGGCCAAAAGGCATAATCCTATAGTAATTAAAAAGGCAAATCCGCTGCTTTCATGATAAAGTGCTGCTACAATACATGGGAAGATCATTAATGCAGCCTCAACTGTCAGGATCCATCCCAGTATATGTAGAATAATAGATCTGTTCATACTATTTTTACCTTTCCTTTTATCTTTTATATCATTTTATAGCTGCGGGCAATCTGTAACCATACATTTAATCAAGAATATCATCCAGATCATCTAGTCCGGTATTGGTTGTAACTATAACTACAGAATCTCCTTCCTTCAGGAAATCCTGACCATTTGGAATAATTATTTTGTTGTTTCTGTATATGCAGCATATCAGCAGGTTTTTCTTTAGCTTTAGCTTGTACAGAGGAATATCAAGCAGCTTTGAATTGCGGCTAACATGAAATTCCAGGGCTTCAGCCTTACCGTCAACAATCTTGTACAGGGTTTCCACATTGCTGCCCTTGGGATTTTGCATAGCACGGGCATGCTGTACGATACGATCTGCTGTTATTTGCTTGGGCTTAACAATTATTCCAAGGTCCATGTTTGAAATTATTTCATCATAGGTTAGCCTGGTTATTTTTGTAAAAACCTTTGCTTTTGAGTTTTTCCTGGCATAGAGGGATAAAAGAATATTTTCCTCATCCAGATTGGTTAGCGATATAAAAGCATCCATGTCCTTTATGCCTTCTTCGATAAGTACATTGTTATCAGAAGCATTGGCATTTATAATTAAGGCTCCCGGAAATCGCTCGCTTAATTGCTCACATCGCTCAAACAACTGCTCAATAATTTTGACCTTAATGCCCATTTCGATAAATCTTTCTGTAAGATAAACTGCTATATTGCCGCCGCCAACAATCATTACATTTTTTACTGTAGATGTGGTAATTCCTATTTTATAAAAGAAATCCAGTGCATTTTTGGGTGTGGCGACAAAGGAGATTTTATCCTTTGCCTGAAGTACGAAGCTGCCTGAAGGAATAAATACCTGATCATCCCGTTCGACAGCGCATACCAGAATGTTACAGTGCAATTTTGCAGGTATATTCATGATCTGCATGTTGTCAAGAATTGATCCGTCAGGTATCTGAATCTTAAGCAGCTCAACCTTTCCTTTGGCAAAAACATCTATCTTGCTGGCTGAAGGAAGTCTTGTCAAACGTATAATATCTTTGGCTGTTTCAAGTTCCGGATTTATGATCATGGACAGCCCCAATTCCTTCTTAATAAACTCCAGTTCACTGTTATACTGGGGATTGCGGACTCTGGCAATTGTCTGGCAGTTGCCGGCCTTTTTGGCTATCAGGCAACAAAGAAGGTTAAGCTCGTCTGAGTCTGTAACGGCAATCAGCAAATCAGCATCTTCTATTCCTGCTTCAAGCTGGGTGCTGTAGCTGGCACCATTACCTATAACGCCAAGAACATCAAGAGTATTGGTTATATTCTGGATTGCTGAGGCCTTGATATCAATTACTGTAATTTCATGACCTTCTCTGTCCAGTTGCTCTGCAAGGGCTGCACCAACCTTGCCGCATCCGACTATTATTATTTTCATACTTTTAATCATTCCTCTACTTTCTAAAATATAAAATTTTCGCAAAAACAGTAAATTAAAATAATGCATAGTCTATGATTATGTTATTATAGCACGTTGTTTGTGATTTATCATTAAATAAAAATAAAAAACCATTTATCTGTTTATTAACAGGTTAATGTGCTTAAATCACATAAAAAATATGTCTAATTATTGCTTATTGGTATGTCTAATTATTATGTTGATGTTTTTGTTTGCATTCTATATATTTATTATTGTCAGGCAGCGTAAATATAACCAAGGGTTTTAGAAGTATAAAAACAGAGCATACAGGAGAAATGAAAGGATGGAATAACAAATGGTGCATAAACTGGATTGGGAGAAATATATCAGGACAGCCATTCAGGCAAATGCCGAAGGAATGGTGCTTTTGTCCAATAACAACAATACCCTGCCGCTTAAAGCCGGCAGTAAGGTGGCTGTTTTTGGAAGAATGCAGAACCATTACTATAAAAGCGGAACCGGTTCGGGAGGAATGGTTAATGTCACCAGAGTTACCGGTATTCTTGACGGCTTGCTGGAATGCAAGGATATCTGCCTGAATAAGGATTTGATTGATGCTTATGCAGAGTGGGAGAAGGAGCATCCCTTTGACAGAGGAATAGGCTGGGGTAATGAACCCTGGTCGCAGGAGGAAATGCCCTTGTCCGATGAGCTGGTGCAAATAGCTGCAAAGGAGAGCGATATTGCAATAGCTATCATTGCCAGAACGGCAGGTGAGGACAGGGACAGCAAAAACGAGCCGGGTTCATATTTGCTTACAGAGATTGAAGATGATATGCTGAATAAGGTCAGAAAAGCCTTTGACAGGCTTATTGTACTCTTGAATGTAGGCAATATAATCGACATGAGCTTTATTGACAAATATAATCCGGATGCCGTGCTTTATGTATGGCAGGGAGGAATGACCGGGGGTACGGCTGTTGCGGAGGTTTTGACAGGAAAAGCGTATCCATCCGGTAAGCTTACGGATACAATTGCATATTCGATTGAGGATTACCCTTCCCATAGCAATTTTGGCGGTTTGGAAAGAAATCTTTATGCCGAGGATATTTATGTTGGCTACAGATATTTTGAAACTGTGGCAATGGATAAGGTAAGATATCCCTTTGGCTTTGGTTTGTCCTACACTGATTTTGAAATAAAGGTAACGGACTTTATAAAGGATGATGATAGTATCGAGCTGGAGCTAGTTGTTAAAAATATTGGTGACTTCAGGGGCAAGGAGGTTGTCCAGGTTTATTACGAGGCACCTCAGGGACTCCTTGGTAAGCCGGCAAGATGCCTGGCGGCATTTGCCAAAACAAAGGAATTGTTGCCTGATGAGTCACAGACAATTAAGCTTAAGGTAAAGCTATCAGATATGGCCTCCTATGATGATTCCGGAATAACAGGCCATAAATCCTGCTATCTGCTGGAGGCAGGAAAGTATAAAATCTATGTCGGCAACAACGTGCGTGATGCGCATCTGGCAGGAAGCTTTGAGCTTGCTGAAAGCATAGTGACTGAAAGGCTTGCTGAAGCTATGGCACCGGTTATTCAATTTAAGAGAATGAAGCCGGTTTTAGCTGCTGACGGTAAATACACAATGGAATATGAAGATGTGCCGACTGCAACTGTAGATGTTGATGAGCGCAGAAGAGCACAGCTTCCCAAAGAAATTCCATATACAGGTGATAAAGGCATAAAGCTGATTGATGTTAAGGAAGGCAAGGCCTCCATGGAGGATTTTATAGCCCAATTATCGGATTTTGATTTGGGCTGTATTATTAGAGGTGAAGGAATGGGCAGTCCAAAGGTAACAGCCGGTACGGCATCTGCCTTTGGCGGGGTGACGGACAGCCTTAAGGCTTTTGGTATTCCCATCGGCTGCTGTGCAGACGGACCCAGCGGAATACGTATGGACAGCGGAGCCAAGGCCTTCAGCCTTCCGTGCGGGACTATGCTGGCCTGCACATTCAATGAGGAGCTGGTGGAACAGTTATATAGCTATACCGGACTTGAGCTGGTAAAGAACAAAATTGACAGCCTGCTGGGGCCGGGTATGAATATCCACAGGCATCCTCTTAATGGCAGAAACTTTGAATATTTCTCGGAGGATCCTCTTGTTACAGGCAGGATAGGGGCGGCAATGCTCAGGGGCTTAAACAGTGCCGGAGTAACAGGTACCATGAAGCATTTCTGCGCCAACAACCAGGAGACCAAGCGTCATGAAGCGGATTCGGTGGTATCCGAACGTGCCCTCAGGGAAATATATCTGAAGGGCTTTGAAATAGCAGTTAGAAGCGGTGAGGCAAAATCGGTTATGACCACCTATGGTCCGGTAAATGGTATCTGGACGGCCGGACATTATGATTTGAATACTCAGATACTTCGTAATGAATGGGGATACAAAGGAATTGTCATGACCGACTGGTGGGCCTGCATTAATGAAAAAGGCAAGACTGCAGACAGAATTAATCTTGCTGCCATGGCAAGGGCGCAAAATGATCTTTATATGGTGGTACCTGATGCCGCAACATATGGAGACAATATTCTTAAATCCCTTGATGATGGAACATTAAGCCGCGCTGAGCTGCAGAGAAATGCCATGAACATTTGCCGCTTCCTTATGGACACCCATGCCATGGAGCGGTTAAACGGCATAAATATCATGGTAGAAATAGTTAATGCGCCCAAACAAGAGGAGGAACGGCTTAACGAGGAGATACCCTGCTATACAATGGAGGATACGCTTGAAATCCCTGTGGAAAATATTGATACAGGCAAGGATTCCGATTATATCTTTGTTTTGACAGCTGGTAAGGAAGGAATGTGCAGTATTGATGTATACGGCAAGTCGGATTTAGGTGAGCTGGCACAGATTCCGATTACAGTTTATGTCGGAGGTGTTCCCCATGCGGTGATAACCTGGAACGGAACAAACGGCCAGTGGATAAGCAAATCGGCAAGGTTTTATCTCTGCAAGGGCGGCAATACTGTTAAGCTGCATTTTGGACAAAGCGGCCTCTGTCTGAAAAGCATAAGATTTGCAATGGAATAATAAAAGTGTATCATTATAAAAATATATAGCTAAAAAATAGATTATATAAGTAATAATAGCTGCAGGATAGAAATGCCTCTGATTGTAATAATGATGCCAAGGGCAAGAGCCGAAGGCAAAACATCAGCAAAGCGGCCTTGCCCGGTTAGTAAAAAGTTAGACAGAATTGATATTGTCTGCCTGTTATAATACAGCACCACTGCCGGCAGAACAGCCAAAGCGGCACTGATGCTGCTCCAGATGATCAATATTTTTGCGTCAATCTTAAAGGCCAGCTTGATTGACCAGCCTGCAGCCAGTAATATTTCCTTCGGTTTCATTTATCTACCTCCTCCTTGGATATGGATAGTAGGCTAATTATTGCCTTTTACCCTTGACTGCCTGTGCTCTGGAAAAAGGAACATAAGCTTCATATGAGGCAGTTCGTGACAATCTTTCACATACCAACATTATACATCAATAATAAATATCTACAATATGTCTACCCCGATGAAGCTGGCCAGCTGCTCCTGTGTAGCCCCTTTTTCCTTCCTCAGTTGTGCAATTTTTTGACCAATAATCATTTCATACCTCCATTTAATTTTATTATCAGCTGATGACTTAATTATAAGTTATCCTTTGATATTCTACAATGGAGGCGTTTTCAAGTCCGGTGAAAATAAAATTCAACTGTTGGTTAATTATCTGTTTAATACTGTGAAAGGATATTATATTTTGTACTTGAATAATTTTCTAAATATACTAATATTAAAATAGAATATATTGCTAAGATTAATATGTAATTTATACATTTTATTTGGGAATATCTATAAAGGAAAAGAAACGGAAAATACACTAATGATATTAGTTCAGATATGATAGTCAGAAGATACATTATCAATAATGCATTGCTTTATATATGCGTTAATTTTAAAAGAAAGTGAGGTATCAGGTTATGAAGGAATTTGAGATTTATCGTTGTAAGGTATGTGGCAATATGGTGTTTTTGGTAAAAAAGGGAGGTGGTACATTAACCTGCTGCGGAGAAAATATGGAGATGCTGGAAGCCAATAAGGTTGATGCTTCCTTAGAAAAGCATGTTCCTGTAGTAATCAGGGAGGACGGCCGTATAAGGGTTGAGGTAGGCAGCACCCTGCATCCTATGATTCCTGAGCACTATATTGAATGGATTGCTCTTGTATCAGGCGACAGGGTTGAGTTCAAGTATCTTGAGCCTGGTGAAGATCCGATAGCTGAGTTTGAGGATGCCGAATCAGGTACGATATTTGAGTATTGTAACATCCATGGTCTTTGGAAAAAAGATTTCTAAATTAAAATAGCTTTTTGATTATTTGACTAAATTTAATGAAGGCTTTAAATTAAAAAATAAGGCTTTTGCAAAGTAGCCGAAAAGCTATTTTGCGAAAGCCTTTTGCTTAACGGTTGACTGATAAAAGCAGCAGGTCCGGTTTCGATGCTTCTTTTCTTCAGGTCTTAAATCTAATATTTCGCTGTTATTTCAAAGACGCTTCCCATATTAAAGTCTGTTACCCTCATTGAGCCGTATACCCCGAGGTACAATTTGGTCTGTTCCTGGTTGGAGCCAAGGCAGGTATAGAACGCGGCCTGTGAACCAAAATCATAGGCTGTTTCAATTATCTGATAGTCGCTTATTCTGCAGAAGGGATTTAGCCTGCTGTAGGCCAGTACGCCTCTGGCCGGTGCCTGCCCTGTGTCCCTGCGGACAAAATCGGTGAAAACAACGCTTCCGGACAATTCGGGAATTTCATTGCCGTTATAGGCCTGTACTCCTGTCAGGGCGGTTCCTGCAAATTTGTCAGGACGCGATTCAATATGGTAATAGCAGGTCAGGGGAGTGAGCTTCTTGTCGGAGCATTTGATTGCATCATCATAATAGGCAATTGTTAAATCCTGCAGGCGGCTGTTTTCAGGACAACTGTTTACCAGGGATGTGGGAAGGGCACCCTCCCAGCCCCGCCAGCCAAGGTTGATCAGTCCCTGCGTTTCAGGCTCCGCCCCTGCCGCATAAGCCTGAACCAGCTCTGTCACAGGTATGGACCCGTATTGGTTAAACCAGAAAACAGACTCCACCAGATCCTGACCTACATTGCCGGTATATTTGATGTATTTATTGTTTACCCGCAGGTAACTTATTCCCGGGATATTTCTGACCCCCTTGGCTACAAGCGTGATAGCTGACTGGGTCTGGGACGGCAGCTCATCAAAACGGGTAACAGCCGGAGGATTATCGGCAAATGCAGGCTGAGAAATGTCCAGCTCAATAATCTTGCCTGCAATTTCCATGTCGTTTTGGCTTAAATTAAAGGGATCATAGCCTGAACCCCCGTCTCCTGTAGTTAGTACCAGCTTGCCGTTTTCGGGGGAAAAGTTAAGGCTGTTTACTCCGTTATGATTTGCAAAGGGTCTTCTTAAGTTAAGCAGGGTTCGGGTTTTGATTGGCTGAGAATTTGGAAGAAGCTGCCATTCCTCTACCGTATCAATATGATCATAGAGATTTTCTCTGTCCTGCCATGTAAGACTCAGGCTTTCAGGAACACAAGGATTGGGCCTGAAGGGGCCTGTCAGAGCACCGGGACCTTGAGTATCGGCCAGAGAATAATGCAAATAAAACAGGCCATTATAATAAAAATGAGGATGAAACGCCAGTCCCAGCAAGCCTCTTTCATCATATCCGCTTGTGCCACCGAGTCTTAGCACCCTGTTTCTTATATCCAAAAATATCCCAATAAAGCCGTCTCTTATGAAATATATCTCACCGGGCTGGGTCGCTACAAATACACTTTCCAGCCAATCTCCCGGAAAGGTGGCGGTTTTTATTACTGTGGGCAAATTTATGTGGCTTAAAACGGGCTTAAGCTTTACTTTAATCTTTTTCATGAAATTACTCCTGCACGTATTTACTTTATTAAATATATGAAAGGGAATTATTTTTAATACAAGCAATAATTGAACAATTATCCAATAATTTTACAATTCTATCGTTTGTCATGAAAATGCGCCGGCTCCGCAATACTTGAAAAATTAAGCAGAATAAGCTGACAGAACATGTGTGAAAATAAATTCAGGAGAAATATTTTTCAGTTTTGCTTAAGCGATTGCCATTGATAATACAGCAGGCTTTCTGCTGACAGAGGCAAAGATTTTTTGAAAATGAAAGAGGTGCGCATATGAATGGTTCAAAATCTGAGGATTCAAGGAGCAATAAATCAAAAAAAAGGGTAAAAACCCGTGCTTATATGAAAAGGTACTGGACTCTTTACCTGTTAATGCTGATTCCTTTGATTTATATTATCATTTTCCGTTATATCCCGATGACTTATATCCAGATAGCATTTAAAAAATACAGCATTGTTCAGAATGTCTGGGAGATGGAGTGGGCCGGCAATTATGGCTTCGAATACTTCATTAAAGCATTTTCCAACCGGGACTTTTTATATGCCCTGCGAAATACCCTGTTACTGAACTTTCTCGACTTGCTGATAGGCTTTCCGGCTCCCATCATTTTGGCTTTGCTGCTGAATGAGCTGGCCTTCAAGCGCTTTAAACGATTAACACAGACTATTGTATACATGCCTCATTTCCTTTCATGGATTATAATATCAGGTTTGGCCCTGCAGCTGTTTGCCCCGACAAATGGTTTGATAAATATAATACTGAACCGGATGGGCTTTAAAAGTATTCCTTTCCTCAATGATCCTGCCCATTGGGTTTGGACCTATGTACTATTGGGTGTATGGCAGAGTATAGGCTGGAACACAATTATTTATCTGGCAGCAATTACCGGCATAAATCCCGAGCTGTATGAAGCTGCGGCAGTTGACGGCGCCGGCAGGCTCAGACGAATATGGCATATTATTTTGCCGGGATTAAGGCCGACTATAGTGGTATTGCTAATTATGAGCCTAGGCAGAATACTTGGCAGTGAATTTGACAGGCCTTACGCCCTAAGCAACAAGCTGGTGACAAGCGTATCTAACGTAATAGCCACCTTTGTTTATACAAACGGTATCCGGGGGCTGCAATTTTCACTTACAACAGCAGTGGGTCTCTTCCAATCGGTTATTGGTGTGATTTTTTTAACAATTGCCAATGCTATAGCCAAGAGATTTGGTGAACGAGGCATACTCTAGAAAGGGGGTACAGGCATGATTAAATCCAAAAAGACCAGAATTGCAGACTGGATAATTGCTTTTATTTGCTTTCTGTTTATTTTAATTTGTCTCCTGCCTTTGGTTAATGTATTGGCCAGATCCCTAAGCTCGGCGGAAGCATTAATCCGCAATGAGGTTACGCTGCTTCCGGTGGGGCTGAACTTTGACGCCTACAAAACAGTGCTTGGCGATTCAAAATATGTCTGGTCGCTGATATGGACTGCGATTCTGACAGGTATTTGTACCATAATATCCCTTATTATGACGACTATATGTGCTTACCCTCTGGTAATAGACGGCTTCAAAGGTAAACGCCTATTCAATACAATTTTCATTATTACCATGTATTTTAACGCAGGTGTAATTCCCAACTATTTGCTTTTGAAGGATTTAAGGCTGTTAAATCATCCTTTGGTTCTGATAATTCCGAATTGCTTAAGCGTATTTAACATGATAATAATGCGCAGCTTTTTCTACGGAATTCCGGAAAGCCTTAGGGAAGCCGCACAAATAGACGGGGCAGGCTTTATCAGGATCCTGGTAAAGATATATTTGCCGCTGAGCAAGCCTGTGCTGGCCACGCTTGCCCTCTTTTATGCAGTGGGGCGCTGGAACGGATTTTCTGATGCTTTAATGTATATGAACAACAGGAAATATTATCCTATTCAGCTGCTGCTGTACAATATTTTAAATAATGTTATGCAGGTTGAGGTGGCTGCCCAGGAAGGTTTTTCAACCCCGGGATTATCGGAAACATTAAAGGCAGCCACGGTAATGTTTGCCACAATACCAATACTTTTGATTTATCCGTGGCTGCAAAAATATTTCATTGCAGGTGTTACCTTGGGAGCAGTAAAAGAATGATACTATTGTGACAAAATTTTACACATGGGTATTGCCCGAATAGCAATTTTGCTAAGTGGACACAATGATTATCAGCAGATAAAAAGAGGAGGATGATTATGAAGAGGCTTTTTTCGATATTACTAATCTGTGCCTTACTTGCCCCCGGTATTATAGCCTGCGGCAGGAAGAATACAGACAATACTGGTGGAAAAGATAACAACGTTACCACAAGTCCTGGTGGGGGTGCAGGCAATGAAGAGATTGTAAATGGCAAATTTACGAAGACAAGAAAGATAACCGTTGAGGTTTTCGACCGGGGCAATGACGGAGGAACTCCGCCTGAGAACAACTTTTATACTGACTTTATAAAGGAAGGCGTATTAAGAGACCATAATATCGAGGTAACCTTTGTTCCTGTTCCCCGTTGGACAGAGGTGGAGCAGATTAATAACCGGCTTGCGGCCGGTGATGCGCCTGATATTTGTGTAACCTATGACTATCCTACCATCCAAACCTATGCCAACATGGGCGGAGTACTTGATTTAAGCCCATATCTTGAACAATACAAGGATTTACTGCCTAATTTATATGGCCTTTTGACTGAGACAAACATCAACTGGAACAAGAACCCTGAAACCGGTGCTATATGGGCAATCGAGGCGCGTCTTGCCAACCCGCAGCGTATTAATACCTTCGTACGTGAGGACTGGCTGAAGAAGCTTAATATACCTGAGCCTACAACCCTGGAAGAGTTTGAAGACATGCTTCAGGCCTTTAAGGACAATGCCAAAACGCTTCTGGGCAAGGATGCGGATAAAATGGTGCCATTCTCCATCAGCTATGATGTGGGCTGGCGGGCAGACCATTTGTTAGCCTCCTATGTACCTGACAATTTATCTGAGAAGGATGCCTATATATACGGCTTTGATGACCGAAAATTCTTATATCCCGGAATTAAGGAGGGTGTACGAAAGCTGAATGAATGGTACAACAAGGGTCTGATTTGGAAGGACTTCGCTCTATACGGCTCAGGTGATGCTACTGAGGATAATATGATGAAGGCCGGTTATGTTGGTGCCTTTATTCACAACTGGGACTACCCGTACCGTAATGGTGAAGACAGCATAAACAATAACCTTAAGCGCCTGGTGGGTGAAGATGCAGGCTATGTAGCCGTAATGCCCTTTAAAAATGACGCAGGCTTTTACAGGAAATTCCTTCCGGGACCGGTAGACCGCAAGATTTTCTTCCCGTCTACCAACGATGAACCGTTAGCATCCCTGCTGTATCTTGACTGGATAAGCAAGCTTGAAAACCGGATGTTTTTACAGATTGGTGAGGAAGGCGTAACTCATGAAAAGCTTGAGGACGGTTCTGTAAAAATGCTTGCCACTAAGGGCGAGAAGATAATGAACTCACCCAACAATATCGACTATACAATTACCATAAACGGTCTTGATATAGGAGATCAGGAATTAAATATCAAATCCATCGCCTTAGGCTATGTGGGAGTGGATCCCAGCTATATTGAGAAGGCATATAAATACAGTGTGCAGGATGGACGATTTGCCCAGAATTATAACTTTGGTGAAATTACTGCTGAAACCGGTATGGGCCCTGCCCTCAGTGAAAAGAGAAATACCGTCCTGACCCAGTCGGTAGTTGCCGCACCTGACAAATTTGATACTGTATTTGATCAGGGCTATAACGATTATTTGAACTCCGGCGGACAGGCAATAATTGATGAACGCAGGGCGGCATGGGAAAATGCAATGGAGCAATAGTTGGAGCAATATCAGAAGTTGGGAATAAACTATACGGTATAATTTTTATGGGCTGTCAGCAGGGACAGCCCATAATTTTAATAAAACATCTCAAAGGTCTCCAGTATATGATTAAATGCGGGCTTTGGCTGAAGGCCACTGTCGAAAAGGCGTGAGGTGTTGGTATCATTGGAATAAAGCATATATCCGTCCATCAGGCCGAAGAAGGTAACAGCCGTTATATTGGCCTTACCGCCTGAGGCGGTATCCAATGATTGCAGCAGGCGCATGATGGAAGCGTATCTGACTCCCTGTGCCTCAAAGGCTTCCCTTGAAGTGTTTTCAGCGCTTATGGACAGTTCGGTAATTTGTATCTCAAGTCCCAGCTCTGCATATTTGTTGATGGCGTCCTTAATGGTACCCAGGGCAGGGTAGGATATGCCCCAGTAGCCCTGCATTCCGATACCGTCTATAAGACCCTTGCTTTTTAGGTATTCACATAATTTATAGATATATTCACGCTTATTGGGATCATAAGCATTGTAATCATTGTAAAAGAGAGAAACACCCTCGGCAGCATATTTTCTTGCGTAGGTAAAGGCCATTTCTACATATTCCTCTCCGATAACCTGGTACCAGAGATTGGGCTTGCCGTCGTCATAGCTCTTTCTGCAGTAGAAAAAGCTGCCCGAGTCTCCGGCTGATGAAGGCTCAACCGCTTCGTTTACCACATCCCAGCAATATACCACACCCGGATAATTTTCCTGGACATAAGTCAGATACTGCCTGATATAGCTTTCTAGGCGGTAGAGCATGGTTTCGCGATCCACCAGGGGACCGTCATTGGTATATCCTTTCCTGAAGAACCATTCAGGGGTCTGGGCATGCCATACCAGGGTATGACCGCGAAGCTGTATGCCATTTTCCTTGCACCATGCCAGGACAGGATCGCAATTGGTAAAGCTTAATGCCGGGTCTTCGATTCCTTGGGCCGCATTCAGCATGCTGCGGGCCTGATCCAGAATATAGGCCGGCTTCATCAGATTGGTGAGGGTAACGCTGTTAAAATGCTTTTTGACCACGATCATGTATTCAGGAGAGTTGATGGCGCAATTGTTAAGGGCACTTCCATACAAGCCTGTGCCCAACTTGAAATAATCCGAGCACATATCCTTAAGTGAAGGAGCTGTCAGGGCAGCACTAAGATCAAAGGGGCTGTCCGAGAATTTTTCCAGCTGGGCCTGCCATTCCGGGTCAACAGGATATGGCGTAGGGGAGGCGACGGATGTTACTGCTGGAAGCGTTTCTTCAGTATAATCCGTAGTAATGATATTGAAGGCCTTAACTGTACCCGGCTTGTAATAATAGCTTTGCAAAACAAGCCCCTTTTCAAACTCCAGCAGGGCTGCAACATAGGGATAGGAATAGCTTCCTGCATAGGCATACAGAAGGGATTTTACCTGTAGGTATTTGCCCAGCCTTATGGTCAAATCGGTCCAGATTTTTTTATGCTCATCCTTGCTGACCATGGAGCTGTAATCTCCATCTATATAGGTGTCATACAAAAGATTAACTCCTTCTTCGTTATTCATCAGCTTGATACTTGCCAGGGCGGCTTTAACCATGGAATACTCGCAGGGTATTGTATCAATAGCAAAAAACTCATCTCCGTCATAATATATTTGCACTGCCCACTGATTGACGGAAAAATTAGCGCCTAATTCATCTGCCTTGCCGTCCCTGCACTGCCAGAAAAGCTGAATAAGCCTGACCGTCCTGTCCATATACTTAACATTGTCAAATACATAGGCATCCAGGGTTTTTTCATATGTACCCATTCTAGCGCCGAGATCCGCATCTTTATTAAATATTATCTCCTGCGCCATTCTGTCAGCCTCTGCAATTTCCTCCTCAGTCTTGGCAGTATCCTTCCTGGATGCATCATTTTGCCCTGTAGCGGTATCGGAGTCCGATGCCTTGTTGCTGTCTGATTGGGCATCATTGCTATCCGATACGCTTTTTGTTGTTTCATTTGTATTGTCCTTAGTGCCGGAGCATGCCGCCAGGCTTACGGCAGCAACTATCAGCATTATAAGGGCGGCAGTTAGAAAAAACTTTTTGAACATGGCTCTGATCCTCCAATTTTGTCAACATTTTGTGTTGCTTCCTGCAATTTTCAACGACCCTTTATATAAATTGCAAGAAAGCACAAAAGGAAAAAAGTATAGGTTATGGTAATAATTCATAATTATGATAAAATATAAACTAAAAAATATCCATAGAAAAAACAAATTTTAAAGCGCCTTTTATTTCATTTATTGAATTGATAAAGGGCAGGATGGAGGAGATGTCATAATGGATTTTTATGGAAGGCCGCCTATGGGGCCTGGTGGACCAAGAAGGCCCAGAGGTTTTCTGACAGAGGAGGAAAAGTCTAACAAGCCCAAGATTACCTTGGCTTTGGTAAAGCGGATAGCAAGCTATCTGATACCCTACTGGAAGCAGACCCTGATTGTATTAATTATGATTTTTATAGCTGCGGTACTGGGCCTGATGCCTTCGATACTGACAGGAAAGATTATTGATGAAGGTCTTATAGGCAGAGATTTTTCCTTGCTTGTCCGTTATATAGCACTTTCCTTTGGAGTAGTGGTACTGTCTAACCTTATTGGCATTATAGAAAGCTATACAAATACATGGATTGCGCAGCATATAGCCTTTGATATGCGCAATAAGATGTTTGCCCATCTGCAGGCCATGTCCCATCGTTTTTTTACCAACAGCAGGCAGGGTGACATTATTACCAGAATGACCAGCGACATCGCAGGTGTCCAGATGGTAATTACAAATACATTTACCAGCATAATCAGAAATGTCATAGTTTTGGTAACCGCCTTATATGCCATGTTCAGCATGAACTGGCTGCTTGCCATAATAGCGCTTTTAATCGTTCCGCTGTTTAGTATACCTACAAAGCAGGTGGGAAAATCTAGATGGAAGCTGGCCAGACAGTCTCAGGAATGCAATGATGAGATAAACAGCATCTTAAATGAGACACTGAGTGTAAGCGGTCAGCTGTTGGTCAAGCTGTTCACCAACGAAAAGTATGAGTATGACAGATACGTTAAGGCTAATGCAAGAATGGTAAAGCTTAATATCAGAGAAAGCTTAACCGGACGCTGGTTCGGTGTTGCCATAAATACCTTTACCAATATCGGCCCCATGCTTATATATCTGGCGGGCGGAATTCTTATAATGAAATTTGACAACAGTCTTACTGTTGGTGACATATCGGTAATGGTTGCCCTGCTGGGCAGAATGTATCAGCCGATTAACTCACTGATGAATATCCAGGTGGATCTGATACGCTCCATGGCGTTATTTACACGTATATTTGAATATTATGACATGCCGGTGGATATTAAGAATGCTCCGGATGCAATTATACCGGCCTCCATAACAGGTAACCTGAAGTTTGAGGATGTAAGCTTTTACTATGATGAGAAAATGCCGGTATTGAAGGGGATTAATTTTACCCTTGAGGCAGGAAAGTCGATTGCAATAGTAGGTCCATCCGGAGCAGGCAAGAGTACAATAATCAACCTGATTCCAAGGCTTTATGATGTGACCGGCGGACGGATTCTGCTGGACGGTATTGATATAAGAAAGCTGGATTTGAATTTTCTCAGAAGAAATATAGGTATTGTAACGCAGGATACATATCTGTTCAATGGAACCATTCGGGAGAATTTGTTATATGCCCGTTTTGATGCTACAGACGAGGAGTTGATTGAGGCCTGCAAGAAGGCAAATATACATGACTTTATTATGGCTTTGCCTGATGGATATGACACTATTGTAGGAAACAGGGGCCTGAAGCTTTCAGGCGGGGAGAAGCAGCGTATATCTATAGCCAGGGTTATACTGAAGGACCCTGCGATAATGATATTTGATGAAGCCACATCCAGCCTTGACTCTATATCCGAAAGCCTGATTCAGGACGCCATTGAGCCTCTGATTAAAGGCCGTACCAGCATAATAATAGCTCATAGATTATCTACCATAATGGCTGTTGATGAAATCCTTGTCATATCGGGCGGCCGGGTGGTGGAGCAGGGTACCCATCATGAGCTGGTAGCCAAGGGTGGTGTTTATACCGAGCTGTATGAGACTCAGTTCCGCAGAGCACTGGATGACTATGAGTCCCGCAGGGCGATGCAGTAGGAATTTATGGCCCACTGTAATTTTTCTTAAAAAGTTAGATATAAATTTAACGTGAAATTTGATACGAATGTAACAATCCTTATATTATTTTCCTTAAGAGTATGTTATAATACTAATGTAGTGCCATCAATAACCAGTTGAAAGCAGGAGGTTGTGGGTGGCTGTATAAAAACAGCAAAAGGTGGAGGGAATTTATGAAGAAAACAAAGTTAGGAATTACAGTAGGTTTACTGGGAGCATCAATTTATTTTATGTCGATGATCAGTACTCTTGGGCTGATTATTTTGGCGGGTTATGTTTTACTTTTTGAAGAAAATCCCTGGCTGAAGAAGTCGGCAGTAAAGGCGGTATTTATTACTGTCGCTTTTTCACTTATATCATTGCTGATATCCATGGGAAACAATGTATTCGCAATTCTGAACACTATGCTTAGCTGGACTCCGGTGGATATACTTAGATTCCAGTTCAAGTATCCTTTTGGGTTGGAGACAATTATTCGCAATACCTTAAGCATACTGGAGAATATTTTATTCCTTATATTAGGATTTAAGGCACTGAAGCAGGGTTCAATCAAAATAGGATTTATCGACAATTTTATCAACAGGCATATGGATCAGGAATAAACTGGTTCATATGCTTCAGGAATATGACAGGATAAGACAATTATGAAGGGCTTGGTGATTTTATGAAAACATGCAGCAAATGTGGCGCACAATGCAATGATGAATTTGTGTTCTGCACAGCCTGCGGTGCAAAATTTGAGACGGAACAGAGTATGCAGCTGGAGACATCAGCAAATAATCAGGCGGAAGAAGCAGCCCCGTCATTAATGCAGACGGAGGATATAAACGGGGCATCAATGCAGCCAGCAGCCGATAACCCAGCGCCTACAGGTAAGGCAAATACGCCCGTGCGGCCTGATACTGATCCTGTTGAGCAGGCGCCGGCTTTTGTACGGGAAGAGCCTGTTTTAATCAAATGTGAATTCTGTGGTGAAATGGTTTACAGTAATGAGAAAGCCTGTAAAAACTGCGGAGCACAGCTTAATTATTCAAAGCAGGCAAGTATTGAGGAGGTCACCGGTGAATTTATTTCAAGCAATATAAAGAAGATTAAGAAGGCTTCAACTGCAGGCTTTGAGAAGATTAAGAAAGCAGTTACTTCAGTAGATGGCAACAAAGCAAAGCAGTTGATGGAGCAGAATAAGAAATATCTGCCTGTTGCGGCTGCAGCTCTTGTATTTATTATTCTGTTGCTGGTATTAGTGCCAAGAATGGCTAAGTCACCTGTTGTTAGTACATATGGTTCAAATCAGTTGTCATATTATTCAACGGATGATGAAATGATTTTTTATAACAACAGGAGGGTTGTGGCAAAAATTGAAGATGCCGGCACAACACCTGTATTAAGCATGGACGGATCAAAGGCTGCTATTTTGGCCGATTACAGCAGAGGTGACGGGGGTTCCTTGTATCTGATAGATTCCAAAGGCGAGAAGCTTATTGACGACAGTGTTTATTATTATGTGATGGCACCCTCCGGAAATGCAGTGGCATATCTGAAGGATTATGATTCTTCCGAGCATACTGCTACACTGATGCTGTATAACGGAAGGAAGTCTGTCAAGCTCAAGAGTGAGCTTAGTACAGGTTATCTGGATGAGGGAGCACTGGTTATATCACCTGGAGGAAATGCTGTAGCATTTCTTGAATTCGATGATGATGATGAGGAATTTACATCGTATATCAGTATAGGCGGCAAAGCGCCGAAGAAGTTTGGCAAATATCAGATAGTTGTTGCCTTGTCGGACAATGCAAAATATGTGTATTACATAGAAATGGATAAAGATAAATATACCGGAGAGTTTTATGTGAAAGCCGGAAATGATAAGGTAAAACTGGCATCGGATGCGGATAATCTTGGTAATTTGCTGTTCAACGAGGATTGCAGTCAGCTCCTGTTCCATTTTGAAAAGAAAACATATCTTACCATTAAGGGCAGCGAAAAGATAAAGATATTGAACAACAGAGCATATCCTCTGCTTCCGTCAAACACATTGCAAATGAACTATATTGGAGAAAATACAATATATGGTATTGACAGCTTCTCCAATAAACTGCTGGTGGCCAGTGAGGATATTTATTATCTCAACAGCAAGCATGAGACAAATAAGATTACCGGCAGAAATTATAAGGCACTGATAACAAATGATATGAAAAAGCTGGTATATCTTGATTATTCCGAATGTCTGCATATTGTAACAAAGCTGAACAGCAAAAATCCCAAGGATGTGGAGCTGGACGCTTCAGATGATGTAGTAAACTTCACAATATCTGAGGATGGCAAGACAATTTACTATGTAAATGAGGATGACGAGCTTTACTCAATCACCACATCAAACAGGCCTTATAAGATTGCCGACGACGTTGCAAAATATAACCTTGTTACTCTTGGAAATAAGGTCTATTTCCTGACAGATTATTATGATACAGGAGCCTTGTATTATACTACAGGCAAAAGAAAAACGGCTGTCAGAAATGCCGATGAGGTATCCTATGCATACAGGCTGGGTAACGGTTTAGTCTATCAGGAAGGCGATTATGATGAGAGAATAATCTACGGCTCATCTAACGGTAAGTCATTTAGGAAGCTGTTCTCGGCAGACTAAAATGCGTTTGTAATGAGATAATTTTCGTAAAAATTAAAGTCAGTTCAGGATATCCGGCAATTAGCAAGCGCTGATTGCCTCCTGACTGACTTTTTATTATTGCCTTATGTATTTTTGATCTAATGGCTAAGCTGTAATTAACGCAAAACCAGTTACTGTACTACTACACCCTTTTTCAGGATTATATTGGCATAAAGGGCTGTTTCACCCGTCATTATAACAGCGCAGGATTTTTCCTTAACCCTGTTGTAAAATTCCCACTTGTCAATTTCTTCAAAGCAGTCGGCTCCTCTGCTGTCATATTTAGCTACGATTTTTTTATAGGTATCCCAAATAGGTGTTTCGACCGGATCCCCATCAACAACCTTCATTAAGGTAACAGGCTTGTCAACATAGGTATCCAGAGGAAACAGCTGAAGGATGGCATCAAGGACCTCAGGTACCCCATGCCCGTCCAGACGGATTACCTTCTTTCCGTAGGTATGGCCGGGAAAATTGCCGTCTCCAATAGTTATTTCATCAGTATGACCCATTTCACATAATACCTTTAATAATTCCGGTGATAAAATCGGCGGTATTCCTTTAAGCATTAGACAAATCCTCCTTAAAAAACTGAAACGTTTCAGATTAAGATATCAATATAATATGATCAGTCATGAGGGATGTCAATACAATTAGCTTGACTTGATAAATTTTTAATTCTATAATTTTAATACAATTTAAAATTAATACCAAAGCTTACATTTTATTTTCAAAAACCGTATGAATTCGTCAGATAACTTTAGCATCATTTCTAATGCCGTAACGGAGGAAGCTATGAATAGGATATGTTTTTTTGACACCAAGCCCTATGACAAAACCTACTTTGAAGCCTTGAAGGGAAAATACAACATTGATATTGAATATTTTGAGCCGAAGCTGGGGCCCAAGACCGCATTTATGGCAAAGGGCTTTGAGGCTGTGGTTGCCTTTGTAAATGACAATATCAGCCAGGAAACCATTGACATATTGTATGAGAATGGAGTAAGACTGATAGCCATGCGCTGTGCAGGCTATAACAATGTTGATTTTAAGGCTGCATACAGGAAAATACATGTGGTACGCGTTCCTGCATATTCACCCTATGCTGTAGCAGAGCATGCAATGGCATTATTGCTTACACTTAACAGAAAAATACACAAAGCATATGTAAGAACCAGAGATTTTAACTTCAGCCTAAACGGACTGATGGGATTTGATCTGCATGGCAAAACAGTCGGAGTTATCGGTACCGGAAAAATA
>Ga0134090_1000316_pt1 | contig 45203 bp, 38 predicted proteins | sample 1_4taG_FD_94453 | JGI IMG/M metagenome (GOLD analysis project Ga0134090, IMG submission 94453) | Switchgrass degrading microbial communities from high solid loading bioreactors in New Hampshire, USA - 1_4_20_6_A1 metaG | ecosystem: Engineered > Bioreactor > Semi-continuous > Anaerobic >...
AAGGGCCGGTGAATCAGGGCGAGGTTTCGCAGTGGTTGCCGATGAAGTCAGAAAGCTTGCAGAGCAGTCCATGGAAGCTACCAGGGAAATTTCATCAATAATTAATAACACGCTGAAACAGACACAGACGACAGTTATGCGTTCAACTGAAATTGAAGAAGCACTGAGGGCTCAGAATGAATCAGTAAATAATACCATTGAGTTCTTCAACAGAATAACTGCTTCAATGCAGGCACTTGCCGAAAGAATTGAAGAAATCAGGAAGGAAACCAAGGAAATGGATGAATTTAAAGCCGACTCACTGTCATCGATTCAGAATATTTCTGCGGTATCCGAAGAGACTGCTGCATCATCCGAGGAAGTCAATGCCTCAACGGAAGAACAGCTGGCAAGTATTGAACACCTTGCTTCCCTGTCAAAAGAACTGGGTGAACTGGCGAACAGAATGAAAGAGTCCATCAGTGTTTTCAAAATCTAATCCATGCAATAAGGTAAAATGCCGGCAGAAAATTATCTTCCGGCAATAGGGGTTTTATGTAAATTAAAAGATTTCCTGGCATATATAAGCCATTTTGAGGGGGCATTTTACCGGTTGACTCATAATTGATAAATAACAAAGGCGGAGTTTAAACTCCGCCTTCTTAATATAAAATACCTTTATTCATACTGGCTGATTTGGCTTGGATGCTTCTTAAAAAAGTCAACCCTGGGTTCAAGGAATTTCAGTTTATGTTCTTCAGGATTGTCCATAAAGCTATATATTGGATCAAATATCCTGTCCCAGCTCCACAGCTCTTCTCCTACATTCAGGTAATCCCGTATCATTTCTGTTCCTTTCGGAGCTATCGGATGCATAAGGACAGCCGCAGTGCGGACCATATGGAAAGTATCGGCCAAAACCTGCAATCTTAAGTCATCATTATTTTCTGTTTCAGCTTCTTTAATATTTTTCGACCAATATTTATTTATATTGCGGATATAAGTATCCATCAGGTTCATAACCTGGTGGAACTCAAACCTGTACATCAGCCTTTCATATTCAAGAATGGTTTCGTTGGCCTCTTTTATTACCTCGTCGCTGATACTTCTCACAGGAATCTTACCGTCAGTGTATTTCTGGGCTGTATAGAAACATGACCTTACAGCCCGGTTAAATACATTAGTGAGCAGGTTACCCTCTTTTAATACAGGATCGCTGTCCTTCTCTGAAGCAGCAGGATTAAACGGTTTTGGCTGGAAACCTACACTTCTGATTCCAAGGCCCAAGCCAAGGAAATGAGCTCTCAACTGCTCGGGTGTGTAATGTTCAAGCAATTCCCTTGCGGAAGGCGGCTTAATTTCGCCACTGCTGCTTGCCTTTTTGTTCAAGAATAAAATATGATTATTAACAATCAGCTTCGGTAATTGCAGTTCGCCCTCGGGTGGTTCAACAGACGGCTCTTTGCCCTGCTGAGCCATGAACATTGCCATTTCTGCAGGACCGTAAAAATATACATTGTCTTCACCGAGGAACTGATAAACCTGGGAATCCTTCGAACACCACCATTCTCTCCATTTATTCCTGTCATTCCCATTCATTTCAAGATAAGTCATTGTGAATGATATAGGAGCCCAGAGGGACTCAGGCCATACCCAGACTGTAAGGCCATCAAGACCTTCAATGCACGGTGCAGGTACTCCCCACTCTATATTGCCGGTAAGCCTGAACGGCACAAGGGTTTTCCCGGTACGGAAACGGATACCGTTTTCAGCGAGTATTAATGATGCTTTTTCTCTTTTTTCCAGGCTGTCAAAAGACATTATTACAGAGGATTTGCCCTCATCAATAAACTCGTAGTCAGGAAGCTTATCCTTTATCGTTTCCAATACATCAGCAAATTCCCTCTTTACATAAATAACCGGAGGTTCAAGGAATTCCTTTATGCTTTTAATGACAAAATTCCTGGATCTTTCATCTTTTTCAAGCTCCTCTACCCACTGGATTAAAAGATCGCGGAAACTGTCGAGCTTGAAATACCAGTTCGTAACATCCCTCATTTCGGGTCTTTTCCCTGTAAGCGTGCTTTTTGGATCAATCAAATCCGCAGGCATGTATTGATGCCCTAATGAACATTCATCTGCATAACCCCTTTCGGATTTGCATCCTTCAATGGGACACTTTCCAACAACCTGGCGGCCATTGAGGAAAACACCAAGCTCAGGATCATAGAACTGGGATGTGGTCATTTTTACCAAATGTCCGTTTTCATACAGTCTTTCAATAAATTCTTTTGAAAATTCCCTGTGGTTTTTGGCAGCAGGGCCAAAGCTTGAAGCTGCAAAAAGATTTATAGCTATATAGTAATTATCCAATACCTCCTGCTGGAGATCGTGATTGCGCTGAACAAAATCGTCTATGGTCCCGTTAAATGAACCGCTCTCAACCAACTGGCGGTAGTGTTCCAGTATTGGGGAACCATAACAGTCGGTACCTGAAACAAATATCACATTTTCCTTACCTATACGATCGCGCAAAAACCGCGCATAGGTATCGGCATGCACGAAAACACCGCCAATATGCCCAAGGTGTAATTCTTTGTTTCCATATGGCATTCCTGCTGTAACAACTGCCCTTTTAGGGAATTTGGGTCTGCCCGAACAATGTTTATTATCATCCATATTCTTACATTCCTCTTTGTTATCGATTTTACATTCAGTAACCTTTATATTGCCATTATTCATTTCTGCCCCAAGTAAATCATCCTCCTATAAAAATAACTTTTATGTTCACAGTTAAGCTAATTTTTTCTTAAACTGTTCTTATTTATTCCAAATGTCCCTGAAGTAAATCAGAGTGCATCTTATAAACAGCCAGAGCCAGTAACTTTAAATAACTGCCTTAATCCGATATATCATGTTTTTACAAAATATGCCCAGCTTTTATTATTATATTATTGCACAGCTTAAGGTTGAAATCAATAAATTAAATAGAATGTAAACCACTTAATCTACATGTTTCGAATTAAACCGCTTTTATTTAATGGTAAAAAACACCTCATTTTCTTTGAAAGCATATTATCATAATTCGGTTTTTGATATAGATTTTTTTCCATAAATAATGATGGAATATGTTCATACATAATATATGAGGGTGAATTTTGCAGAAAATAATGAAATACAGTCCGAGAATAAATATACGTTATATGAAAGCAAACTCCGGTAAGTATTTTCGGTTTACTAAAACTTCAGGCATTTAATGTTACAATTTATAAGTATATAAACCTTCTTAAAATTTGTTTTACTTTTAAAAAATATCTGCTATAATATTTAAAAACATACAGGCAAATGCGATGACAAGGACGAGTAGATTTTGCCCAGTTTATCAGAGAGGGAGCGTCGGCGGCTGAGAGCGCTTCCAAACATGGAAAATCGAAAACCCCCTTTGAGCAGTGTACCGAACCTTAAGTAAGTACAACCGGTGATTCCGTTATAATCGCAATGAGTGATAGTTGCTTAAAGCAACTGTAATTTGGGTGGAACCATGAGAACTGCTCTCATCCCTTAGTGGGATGGGAGTTTTTTATTATACCCGGAAGGTGGTGTATGGACTGTGAGAAGAATACTATATGTTTTTGCATGTATCTCATATGACGGCAATGTAATATGTTTTTCTGACAGTTCGGGTAGTATAACTAGTCGCTTCTTTATCGTTGATAAGTAATCTTTATGTGCATGTGCACGGCAAAACATAGTCAGCAGTGCAAATTTACGAGTACAAAGGCTGCAAGTACTTCTGCCTTCAAGGGCAGAACTTTGGTTACCTTTAGATACACGTGTCTTAGCAGGTTTTTACAAGCATGCGTCTGGCGGTGATTAATCTCTGCCAGGCAATAAAACGGTAAAGGAGTGTTTTTTATGAGTAATATTGATAATGAAATGTTATATAAAGTAAAAAATACTATGGCTCTTGTTCTGGCTTATGCCGTGAATGAAATTTTCAGCAATGTTAAACTGGGAACAGGATCGGTTTCAGAAGATGAATTCTTTTATGATTTTGAATTACCAAGGCCTTTCGTTCTGGAAGATTTAAATCAAATAGAAGGTAAAATACGGGATATAATTGGAAAAGGATATCAGGTAAAACTTAAGTCTGTAAGCATAGCAGAGGCCCGCAGAATATTTTCCTGCCAGCCCTATAAGCTTGAACTAATTGACGAGCTTTCTGAAAGCCAGGAAAACTCTGACGTTACAATATGCCAGATCGGGAGCTTCCTTGATTTATGTAATGGTTCTCTCTTATCTTCGCTTGAAGATTTGAATCCACAGGCATTCAAACTTATGGGCTTCTCCGGTGCATATTGGAAAGGAGATTCCGGCAAAGCAATGCTCCAGCGGGTTTCCGGAACAGCCTGGGAGAATGAAGAAGAACTAAAAGCATATATCAGCAGGATTGAAGAAGCAAGCAAACGTGACCACCGAATTCTGGGGAAACAACTGGATCTTTTCAGCCTTTCCCAGGATGTTGGGCAGGGGCTTGTTTTGTGGCATCCAAAAGGTGCCATGGTCAGATACCTGCTGGAAAAATTCAGCCAGTCGGCACATATCCTTAACGGTTACGAATGGGTGTATACGCCGCATATAGGACGGTCGGAGTTGTGGAAAACCTCCGGACACCTGCAGTATTATAAGGATACAATGTACAGCGCCATTGAAATAGACAATGAGGAGTACTATCTTAAGCCAATGAGCTGCCCTTTCCATGTGATGATATATAACAGCTCAATACATTCATACAGGGATCTGCCCGTGCGCTATGCCGAATACGGCACGGTGTACCGGTATGAACTTTCGGGGACGCTCCAGGGGCTTACGAGAGTCAGGGGGTTTACACAGGATGATGCGCATATAATCTGTACTCCCGAGCAGGCTTATGACGAGATCTTCAATGTACTGAAGTTTTCCCTGTATATTCTGCAGTCATTCGGGTTGAAAGATTTTAAGGCGTACGTGGCAACAAGGCCCGAAAATAAGTCAATTGGCAGCGCAGAAGACTGGGACAATGCAATTGACGCTCTGAAAGCGGCTGTAATTAAAGCCGGACTGGAATATGAAATTGATGAAGGCGGCGGAGCTTTTTACGGACCAAAAATAGACTTAAAGCTAAGGGACGCTTTGGGCAGGGAATGGCAGTGCAGCACCATCCAGTATGACTTCAATCTTCCCGAAAGATTCAACATGAAATATATTGGAGCCGATGGACTGAAACATACTCCACTGATGGTTCACAGGGCATTGTTCGGAAGCCTGGAAAGATTCTTTGCATTGCTTATTGAGCATTATAACGGGGATTTTCCGCTGTGGTTTGCACCCGTCCAGATTGGAATTGTTCCTGTAAGCAGCCGCCAAAATGACTACTGCAAAGACCTTTCGGTAAAACTGAAAAGGCTGGGGCTAAGAGTCAGCTTCGACTCAAGCGATGACAAAATGAACGCAAAGATTAGAAAAATGGAGCTGGAAAAAATTCCAATCATATTCATAATAGGAGACAAGGAAATTGAAGCAAACAGCGTGTCTGTACGTTCCAGGAAGGAAGGTAATCTAGGAAGCATGGCACTGGAAAGTTTCCTGGAAAAAATCAAGCCCGAACTCGACATGGGAGTACCGAAATATATTATGGATTAATCGGTTAAGGCGGGAACAGAAATACTTCCCGCCTTACTAATGCTAAGTATAAAATTGATTCAACCTGTATTACTACCACCTGTTATAGACCTTCTCGGCAAAGCCTGTCAGGTCCTTTACCTCAATTACCTTTCCATCATCAAGTACGGCTTTTCCGGTAAAGCGCCCGAATACCTGATGCTGGTCTGACTTAATCACAAGCACACTCGTACAGGATGCGCGGTCAAGAACAGGCTGAAATTCCATTTCAAAGCGGCCGTCATCGCTGGTAAATGTCCATGGCTTCAGATAATCTTCTTTTCCATTTTCATTTAAAGGGATATTCCAATATACATTGCTTAACTTGTGGGCTTTTCCGTCGTAAAACAGCATGTTCTCGGTCGCAGCGGAGGTGTCTCCGAATCCATAGCCTATATTGAATCCAAAGGGAACACCGTCTGCAAGCCCTGAAGCACTGCCCCAGTACCATGTGTTTTTATAAGTCCACACACCTCTTCCCCAGTCCAGAACTGCAAAGGATTCACCGGGATTAAATATGTATTCCTTCCCGTTTACAATAACTGTACCTTCTGCACGCATGCAGTTAATTTTCTGGTTGTAATAGAAATGCTTTTTTTTATGGAAAGGAATTACTATAACCATGCTTTCTTCGGGTTCACATGTGAGAATAATCTGTCCTGTTATGGGTGTTTCATCAATAAAACGTTCCATGTGGAAATCCAGAATGCGCTTGCCGTTTTTATGGCTGAATTTTATTTTATAATTGCTGTTATGTACTTCCACATCGCCTTCCGCTGAAGTTGAAGGAAGATTCTTTTTACCTCTCGTCAATACCTGCATGGCACTTTTTGTTTTTTCCCATCGCTCGTCAAAGTGTAAAAAGGATATGGAATCAAAACCCATGTAGGAATTATCAGCAATGGTCAATGCCACAGCAAAGTGGTCATTATTCACAAGGTAATAATCCCATTCTTTGATTCGTAATCCGTTTGCTTTAATATCCCTGCGGTTATAGACCGGCAAAAGCTTTTTAGCATACCCTGCTTCCATTACATTTCCCTGTTCATCAAGCAATGGCGCCTGATTTACAATTTCATGCTGCATATTTTACCTCCTCCCCTTTATAAAACAAAAGAAAATGCACTTTTTTATTTATCATTGGTACCGGAGTTAAGCAAAAAATGATTTTGAAATGCACAGATGTGATTAACCGTTTCAGCTTAATTATACCACTTTAACGAGACAACGACTACAGATTTTACACATTCCATAATCCAGGTTTTTCTAAGGCCTCTCATCTGAACCAGCAAGACAGACACTTTTTGCGTCGTTATAAGTATTATATAGTGTGCAATATTTTGTAAAGGAGAGTATTGTATTGCTGTCAAATCAGGAGTTCATAAGAATTTCACTGGAGATAAACCTTTTCTTTCAAAGAATAATGAAAGAGCATATGTTTTTTATTGAAACAAGTTTATCGCCTGTTGAAACAGCCTATATTGCTGAAGCTAACGCGCTGAAAGAGGGGTTTGAACATCTTCTGTCCGAAACGGTGTATTATGCCAACAGGGCCATATCCATCAGTGTTATTAACTCAAACGAACTGGTAACTCCTTATACTTTAAGGGCGGAAGAAGTAAACTCAAGATTAACGGGAGCGGGCATAAACACCGGAATTACCGAAGCCGAATATGAACTGGTGGGGCTTTCAAGCTTTCCAGGTGACTATTACAGGGGTTCATCAGAACTTATAGTCAGCGATTTAAATCAAAGAACAATGAACCTGCTTGAAAGGGTAATCAACTTCAAAAAAAGAATACTGGCTCTTGCAGGCGGATGCAAAATATTCATCAACCTGTATGACGAGTTGTTGGACCATCTCATTCATGAAGCAAATTATTACATGGAAACACTAAAATCCCTGCAGAATAAAGAACTTCCGAAACAAACCCTATGTGAAGAACTGAATTTCTGGAATCATTTAATGGGCGAGCATGCATTATTCATTGATGGAATGCTGGATCCGTCAGAAAGGGATTTGAAAGGAACCGCAAGAACTTTTGCACAAGGTTTTGAAAAATTAGTTAAAGAATGTATCAGAACGGCTGAAAACCAAATAAAACGGGAAAGCCTGCAGCTTACCGATGGGATAAGGAATTTCAAAAGAGCAGGAACAGAAGGAATATTAGGATGCAGAATAAAATCCATAATTCCTCCCTTACTGGCTGATCATGTACTTCGTGAAGCAAACCATTATTTAAGGTTATTACGGATGATGAATGGATAGCTTCTAAACATGAATGAACCTGCAACTGAAATAAATCCAATTATCCCCGGCATAATGGAAATGTTTTCGACATTTAAAAAATATTAAAGGCAAAGCCGGGTTATTTTCCGTAAACCCCGGCTTTGCCCAGGTTGCTTATAATTTATAGAATTGATAAGTAAATACTCGTTCAATTTGCATTTTATAAAGTGTAAGTGGAAGCATTGACCATCTTCACATCTTCCAAATTTTCTCCCAGACTGGGTATCAAATTGCTAAGCATCCCTTTAAGGCCCTTGCCCGAATCATCGATATTAACCACATCGTCAGATACCTGTTCAACAGCGCTTCGCTGTTCAGGGAAGCAACTGATATTAACACAATCATAAAATTCAACACGTTCAAGTATCAGTTCAGGTGGCACATCTTCGGCTATGATCACGTTTACACAATCTTTAACCGTGATTCCTTCTGGGTTCTGTTCCAGCATGCGTCTGTCAATTGTAATTCTGATTTTATCTTCTATGCACTTTCCGCGTACAAGTACCAGCTCATTGTATTGTGCATTAATTCTGGAAAATATCTCCTCAAGTGATTCCGGCAGGCTTACACCCCCGTTTACATACAAATATTCAATCTTTTCGAGAAGGTCCCGGGCTTCGGAATCAATTGCCAGATCACCGTTGATATAAAGTTTTGTACCGTTCTTAATGAGCAAAGATTTGTTGAGCTTGACACTATCGTTTATGAAACTGCATCCGTCCGGAACAGTGATTATTTCGGTTGTTTCCTGAAAAAGAGGCAGAGCTGCATCAACAAGCGATTCAGAAATTATTGCGGTTTTAGTCAGAAACATTGCACCCTTATTTACCATCCCGGCAATATCAAGGGCATTATCAATTATAACTACACGCTTTCTTGCAAAATATTTTGCATTTTTACACCGTTTTATGAATGTCTTGTCAACTATAAACGTATTGCTTAACAGTATGGCATCGTCTGGATATGAGTTAACAGAACCGTTAACTTTCAGTGAGCCCAGGTATGGAGCCAAACTATCCGGGTATGTTACACTTCCGTTAACATGCATACCTACAAACCTGCTGAGCGCTTTTTCCGCTCCCGGCTCTATAGTCAGCGAACCGTTCAGGAAAAGGAATGCTTTTTTTCCTGCCGCATCTGACGCAGATATCGTATAATGACCATTTTGCATAATAATTTCCACATCACTGTCTATTTCCAGAACATTGTTGCAATTCATCATTACATTATAATTATGAAGAAGTTTGCGGGTCTCGGGCGTGGTTAAAAGCATTGCAGAATTAATTGTAATACTTTCATAACCTGCAAGTGTTTCTTCATGTGTCCTCGTTGCATCGCAAACAGCCGCATTGATTACAAGTTTTTTCTTTGACATAATAATACCTCCATTCAGTTCTCATTATAACTTTTTCTTAATTTCTCCCTTGCAGAAGCAAGCCTTGCCCTAACTGTAGACGGCGGTATGCCAAACATTTCCCCCAGTTCGGTTGAATTGTAGCCTTTAATATATCTCAGCAGGAATAATGTACGTTCGCTTTCAGGAAGCTGTTGGCACATCATTTGCACCATCACGCTCGAAAAGTCGTCTTCACTGACAGGTTCATCAACAGGTTCGCTGTTTTTTGACAACCTTCTTACATGATCAATAAATATGTTTTTAGCTGTCCTGTAAAGCCATGCCCTGCACTTTGCTTCGGGCATATCATTTAGGATGTCTGCATTCGAGAGGGCACGCAGGTAAGTCTCATGAACAATATCCTCTGCAAACACATAATCGCGGGAAAGCGAAAAGCAAAATCGCAGCAATTCACTATAATACTTTGAATAAAGTAAATCAATCATAACGGCTGTCCCTTCATCATACGTTTATCATCCAACAGATGTCCATAACCTGTTCCCGGATTATACTGATGAGATTTGCATGCAAAATCATCTTTTTTAAAACCGTTTTCAAATATATAACGAATGAAAAAAGTAAAGTGTTGATATGTAAAAAAATATTTTTCTTTTTTATGAACCTGTGGATTTGTAATGTCTTACCCCTATCCTCCATAATCCATAACAGGGCAATATGAACACGACCCCAAGAACAGGCAAAAACATATATAATATATTTTGACTTCTTCCGGTCAGGTATAAAAGGGGATAATACTGAAATAATGCGAGCGGAACTACGTATGTAAAAAACTTCAAAACTTCTTCACCATAGATGGATAATGGATAGCGGCCAAACTCCCTGCCTCCGTCGGTAAAAATGTTTATAAATTCAAGCCCTTCCGTTGTAAAAAAGCATAGTGCCGCGTAAATCAGGAAAAGCCCTGAAAATATAATTGTTCCGCTGATAATCATCAATATCAGAGTTATGATTTTATCGAAAGTCCAGGTAATCCGGCTGGTGGGAATTGCATAAGCAAAAACAATGACAGCCTGAATGAATCTGCCTGCTCTCGTAAGCTCAATTCTGGATGCGAGAACCTGAAATATTTCATTCCTGGGACGCACCATTATCCTGTCAAACTCACCGTTTCGTATCATCGTGGAAAATGTGTCGAACCCTCGCGCAAAACATTCAGCGAGTGAAAACGCCATAAGGACCGCAGCAAAGCATAAAAGAACCTCATTGTATAAAAAATCTTCCACCTGGTGAAAGCGTGACATTAAAAAACAGATACTTAAAAAGGCCGTAAATGAAGTTATAAATTGTCCCAGTGCAGTCATAAAAAAAGAAGTTTTATACTGCATCTGACTTTTTACCTGTATTAAAAAATATCTAAAATATAATTTCATACTACCCTCCCTGTACCACCACTTTTTTTACCGCCCGTGCCATCCAGAGCCTGCCGGCAAATATTAAGGCAACTACCCAGAAAATCTGCACCAGTATTCCCCGGAGCATTTCTTCGCCTGCAATGTTACCGCTGTATATTCTGAACGGAAGATTCTGCATTGACGCAAATGGCGTAAAAGATATAATCTTCTTAAGCTTTTCTGGGAAAAAAGGCAACGGAATAATTGATCCCGTAAGAAACTCATTCAGGGTTGCGGCTATAAGACGAATACCCATTGGTGACAGTGTATAAAACGCCGTAATATATACTAACATGCTTAATGCTACCAAACACAAAAATGCAAGGATCATGGAAATGATAAACATTAAAAAGCCAAACAGGCTTACGGGCGGGGCGATTCCATAAGGTTCAGGCAAAAGAACGGCCACTGCCAGAACGGGCACACAGCGTAAAACAGCCCTTGAAAGGCGTACTGCAAGATTCTTTGTAAACCACATGTTATACAGATCCAATGGACGGGTGAGCTCATAGGCAACATTCCCGCTGGTAATGGACACGAATATATCATTATCATACATCCACAACATAAATAAAGCAAGAAATGCCTGCTGCAACCATATATATGATGACAGCTGTGAAAATTCCATTGGAAAACTGTGAGGGTTATCCTTATAAAACGCCTTGAACATCAATATCTCCATAAACCCCCACGCAAACTGGGTTACTACCCCTGCATATGCAGCTGCCCTGTATTGGAGCCCGTTAATAAACCGTATTTTAAAAAAGCTAAAATACTTCTTCATATTTTTAATTCCTCGTATAAAGACACAACTATTTCATCAATGCTTGCACCTGTTATAGAAAGATCCTTAACATCGGCATTCTGGGTAATTACTTTTATTGCTTCCTGTATTGAGATAACAGAAGTATCAATTTGAAAAACTGCATGGCCGTCCACGCGGCTTACCAAATCAATACCATTGCCTAAGCTGAAACTGCCCCCACTATATTCCAAAGTTAATGTTTTCTTTTTTGAATTTCTTGTTTTCAGTTCTGAAAGTGAGCCATCATATAAAATCTGGCCTCTTCCGATAAGCAGTATTCTTTCGGCAATTGCTTCAATATCCTGCATATCATGAGTTGTCAGAATTACTGTGGTCTTCTTCTCCCTGTTCATTTTCTTAATAAAATCACGTACTGCTATTTTTGATACAGCATCAAGGCCTATTGTAGGTTCGTCCAGAAATAATATTCCGGGATTGTGAAGAAATGATGCCGCTATCTCACAGCGCATTCTCTGTCCAAGGCTAAGCTGGCGCGCCGGTGTCTTTATAATTTCCCCCAGATTCAGAAGCTCAACAAGTTCTTCCAGATTGCTTCTATATACACGCTCATCAATATCATAGATATCCTTTAAAAGCTCAAATGAATCAATTACGGGTACATCCCACCAAAGCTGGGAACGCTGGCCGAACACAACGCCAATGTTTCTGACATGTTCCCGGCGGTTCTTATATGGTACTAAGCCGTCTATTATGCATTCACCACTGTCAGGATAAAGAATTCCGCTCATTATTTTTATTGTGCTGCTTTTCCCTGCTCCGTTAGGGCCAATGTAGCCCACCATCTCACCGTCTTTTATTTTAAAGGAAATATCACGAAGGGCATGTATATATGTATAGTTTCTTCTGAACAGAGCACCCACAGCTTCCCTGAAACCGGCGTTCCGCCTTGCAACTTTAAAGGTTTTGTTAATATTCTTTAACTCTATCATATTGTTTTATCCCTTATATTAACAGAAATTGCGAAATATCAGACAGGCAAAGATATATTATATACCATAAATTGTCTATTTCTACCATAGTTTTTCTTACAATTTCGTTACAGAATTGTTAAGCTTTTATTACTGCTTTTGAGCTTTTTTCTAATACTTTTTGAAAATTGACGCTGTCACTATAGAAAAGTTGGCTGATTTGGTATAAAATCAACTATATATTAAATTGCATTAACTATTCTGGTTTTACAGAGGAGATGTTTTATGAATAAAAAAATATTGGCAGATTATCTGAACTCACTTGAGCAATGCGGAATTCCCGGTTGCGATTGTGCCGTAATACACAACCATGAGGTGGTCTTCCGGCATACCGTAGGATATGCTGACTGGGACAGGAAAAAGCCATTAACAGATAAAAATACATACTGGCTTTATTCAGCTACCAAGCTGTTTACATGTACTGCTGTAATGCAGCTTATAGACAAGGGCCTTATTGGCCTTGACTCTCCTGTTTCGGATTTTCTTCCCGAGTACAGGAATTTAAAAGTAAAAACCGAAAATGGCATAGTACCGGCAAAAAACCAAATGACAATCAGGCACCTTCTTTCGATGCAAAGCGGCCTTAACTACAACCTTGAAGCACCATCAATTATAAAAATCAAAGAAGAAACTAATAATGAGGCCACCACCAGGCAGGTTATAGAAGCGCTGGCAAACGAACCGCTGGATTTCGAACCAGGAACCCATTTTCAATACAGCTTAAGCCATGATGTACTTGGTGCAGTAATAGAGGTCGTTTCCGGGAAAAAGCTGGGAGAGTACTTTGATGAATACATTTTTAAACCATTGGGCATGAAAAATACAGGGTTTGAATTAACACCCGAACGCCAGGCCAATATGAGTGATCAGTTTGAATTCGATATGAGTACCATGACTTCAAAACCTGTGCCAAACCGTAACCGCTATGTTCTGACGAAAAACTTTGAAAGTGGCGGTGCCGGTCTGATTTCAATACTTGATGATTATCTGTTGTATTTGGACGCTATGTGCCATGGTGGAATAAGTAAGGATGGCTACAGGCTTATCTCGGTGGAATCGATCAATCTTATGCGCCAGGATCAAATGCATGAGATCTCCAAGAAGGATTTTGATTTACGCGGAAAGCTCGGCTACAGCTATGGCCTTGGCGTGCGTACCCTGGTTGATAAAGAAAAATACGGTATAAGAAGCCCTCTGGGCGAATTCGGATGGGATGGCGCTGCAGGTGCTTATGCATTAATAGATGTAACGAATAATTTGGCAATATTTTATATTCAGCATGTGCTTAAATGCGGTTACGCCTATAATGTAATCCATCCCAAGATAAGAGATCTTACCTACGAAATGCTGGGGCTTTAATAAACCCATTCAGGTTTTTACTTAAATAAAACGGGTTTCGGATATCTGCCGCACGCTGAAATCTTTCAGCATTTGAAATTCATCCGAAACCCGTTTTAATGATTATTTACACATTCTTTTCTGCTCTGTGGTGAACAGATGAATCCAAATCAGGATGTACATATCTGCCTTTGTTAACAGTCTTCACACCGTACTGAATTGCACTGACCGGGCACCTGTGTATGCAGGCAAGACACTGGGTGCATGATTTGCCCCAAACAGGTTTTTCATTAACTTTTATTGTATGTACCGGACAGACTTTTTCACAAATTCTGCAACGGGTGCATTCATCAGTTGCATAAAAACCTTCAGTGCTTCTGGAAAAGCGGTTAAACAGCGGATTTATAATATAGGACTTAATACCGGGAAATTTTCCCGGTATTATTTCAAATACTCCCTTTCGCCTTTCTGAAATAACCGAATTTATTGAATCAAGCCTTGCCATCGCCTTCTGCAATTTATCTGTTTCCGCTTCTTTGTCATCAACATCAAAACCAATAATATAATTATTTGGCATGATTACAGTAAAAGCACTGTCAACAGAAAGACCTTTTTTGCCAAGGGCCTTTTCCAGGATACGCGTGGCATAGCCTTCGTCATCTCCACAGGTGGAAATGGAAAATATATATGGCTTTCCACTAATCTTGATCTTCGAAATAAAATCCAGGACAATCTCAGGCGGTCCCCATGCATAGACAGGAAAGACGAAACCCAATAAATCATTCCCGCTGAACCCGTATTCTAAAACAGAACAGTTCCTGTCAAGCTCACCGGCAATGGATACAAGCTGTTCACCCTGTGTCTCTGCTGTTTTTCGGGCTGCAAACAAAGAGTTTCCTGTACCTGAAAAATAAAATATCATACTAATCATCCCCTTAAAAGGATGCGAAAATCAGTTGTACAGCATAACCACGGCAACAAACTCCAACGGCTCATCCCCTGTATTTTCGATGGAATGGGATGCGCCGTCTCCCGTCAGAATTACATCCCCTGCCTGGACTGTAGTGGTCGTTCCGTTATCTGTAACCGTCCCTTTTCCTTTAATAATGTAGTAGGCTTCTTCTTCATCCACATGCTCATGCAAACCTATTGAACAACCCGGGTTTAAAACTATCTTTGCAAAAAGGCGAACCTTGCCTTTCATTTCTTCCTTATTTAATATATGAATCAGTTCTACGCTTCCTTTTCCGCCTCTCATCTGCTCCCTGATTTCTGTTTTCATCTCAGACATTCTTTTAATCATAATTATCCCCTCTCCACTTTGGTTTAGTTTACTTTTTATTAAAGAATTATATACATATTAGCATAACATGGCAATAATCATAACATGCATTACCCGCAATAACAATACAAACAATCTGCATATTACGACGTTTAATCTGATTCAGGCCAACCAGGCATACATGTGTTGTACCGTTTTCGAAAGGACGGTGGCATCCCACAATTTATCCGGCATTTTTATTTCTTTTCAACACCAAAAGCCCGGTTAGCATTAATATTGGAAAGACCATTGCCATCAGAAGCCCGGCACTTAACATGCCATTTCTGGCATTTGCCACAAACCCGACAAGTGTTGGCCCCGCTGAACAGCCTAAATCCCCCGCAAGAGCCATCAGGGCATACATTGCCGTGCCTCCGGCCGGTATAATTTTAGCCGCAATACTGAATGTTCCCGGCCAAAATATGCCTACCGAAAAACCGCACAGGGCACAGCCTATAAAACCTAACGCAGCATTCCCTGTCAGCGTGGCCAGGGAATAACTGATGATACACAGTACTGCACTTAGTATCATCATTTTCTTAAGCGGAATGTAATCGCTGTATTTTCCATAAAGGGCTCTGGCAGTTCCCATTAATGCTGCAAAGATACAAGGCCCTGCGAGGTCGCCTGTTGTTTTTGATACTTTCAGCCCTGACTCTGCAAATGCAGATGACCATTGACTCATTGCCTGTTCCGAAGCTCCTGCACACACCATTAGAAGCATAATCAGCCAGAAGATTTTTTTGCTGAAAAGCGCTTTCACCGAAAGCCCTTCATTTTCTTTCACTACAGGATATATCGGCACCTGGGTGAAATACAGCAAATTGGCCAATGGTATAATAGCCCAGATACAGGAGAGCAATCTCCAATTATTTATACCCGCTAAAGCAAAAAATGCAGTGGAAACCAAAACTACACCGACATGGCCCCAGCAGTAAAAGGAATGCAACAGGCTCATTGCAGCTTCTTTTTTTTCTGTAGGGCACGCTTCAACGATGGGACTGATAATTACCTCAATAAGACCTCCGCCTATGGCATAAAGTACAATAGAAACAATCAAACCTGTATACGCAGACGCAGACAGGTCGGGTAAAAAGGCCATTCCCAATAACCCAATGCCTGTAAAAAAGTGAGCACATATTGCCGATACCCGATATCCAATCTTGTCCACCAGTTTTGTTGAAACCAGGTCTACCAGCAGCTGGACCAAAAAATTAACAGTTGTTATTAACGTTATCTTATCGATGGTCAGATCATACGAACTTTGGAATGTTAAAAACAGTAACGGTGCGAAATTGTTTATAATCGCCTGCGTAATATAGCCAATATAACAGGCGTATATTGTATGCTCATAGCTGTTCCTGATTTTTCTTACGTCCATATGTATACCCTTATTTAAATTTGCTGTACTCTTAATGCTTAAATATTCTCCGGAAGCTTCCGGAGTCTTAACAATCCCTTTATATCAGGTTTTTACGCAAAATTCAAGTTTAACTGTTCACCTTTGGGTTTCTTTCAACAGATTCTGCCATATATCGAGATACAGGCCTTCACCATTGAGATCATCGTAATTCGGTATATTCCCTAATCTCCACAGGGATATTCCGTTCACTCCGAACATTTTCGCAAGATTAACCTTTGCCATAACGCTTCTTGAGTCTTCATACCATATGATATTGCGGGTTTGATCTGTTTCGCCAATGTATTCGATGTATGGATTGCCGTTAACAACCGAGTAATGTACTTTTGCCTTGGCAAGAAGCCTTTGGCGGATTTGTTCATAGCCTGGTTTGTACGGTTCCCGGTTCAAAACCTTACCGCTTTGAAGGCTCCACTGGACCGAATCGAAGGAAATCTGAAGCCAGATTTTCTCCGGGTTCTCAACACCATTTTCCTTGTCGGTTATGGCTTTTAATGCATAATATATTTCATCAGCAGGGGTCAGCGGCGTAATTGCATATCCTGTTTCCATCTCGGCATCTGAAAGCCTTTTTGCATAGTAATCATGCGCCATTAAGATTACTTTATCAGCAATTTGCCCGATGGTTTTATAATCATACCCGTCATAATATTCCTGCCCGGGTTTTCTTTCGGGATGAACCGCCACTATAAGCTTTTTCCCTGCAATATCCAGTTCATTTCTTAACTCTCCAAGAAAGCTGCTGAAAGCGTTTTTCAGAGTTTCCCCCTTCATGCCTTCAAAATCAATAACCACACCGTCAAAAGAAATTTCAATATCATTCATTACCGTATTATTAACCTGTTCTGCAATTAACGAAACTGCCTGCTTTCTTAATTCGGGATTTGTTAATACCAGTTCTGTAACAGGAAGCTTACCCCCGCCGAAATCCACAAGCGTATTGCTGTCTGCAAATACCATGAGCTGGGTTGAAACATTGTTTTCTTCGGCCAGATTAAAAGGTTCTTCAAAGCCCGGCGGAATATAAAAATCATTTCTGTTGCCTGAAGTAGTATTCAGTACAACGTGCCCTTTACCAGAGTCATATTCAATCCGGCTCCAGCCGAAACTTACCGAATCCAGTTCAGGGATAAAATCAATCTGCGGATATGAGCGGATTGCATAAAAGGCATGAAGTTCATTTATAGGCTTTTTGATTTTCTCATACATCCGCATCATCATTACAGCGGCTTCTTCTCTTTTCGCAGTGTCATATGGCTTAAACCTGTTATCGCCTGTACCGGTTATGATTCCAAAATCTTTTGCGATGGTTATGTACCCTGTATTTTCCGACACATCATCAAAATCACTTCCAAGCCCGGATAACTGCTGCGCCAGATAGCCATATCCCAAAGCGTTCACAAGCATTATTGCCATTTCTTCTCTCGTGATTGGATCTTCAGGACGGAATTCTTTTATGCCCTCCGGTATCGCACCATTCCTGTAAGCTGTCTCTATATACGGGTAATACCATTTTGAAGTGTCCATGTTATCAATGAAACTACCCTTTTCAGGTGTTACCGTCTCCCAGTTCATCAGTCTTGCAAGGTATGTTACAAATTCACATCTTTTTATATCCAGGCCCATACCGTATTTATTGCTGCCGATGCCATCGGTTATTTTAAGCAGGCGCAGGTCATGCACGGCTTTTTCGGCCCAATGTCCCTGTGGTACGTCATCGAACCGGGACACACCATTGTCAGCAAATGACGGTACTGTAATCAGCAATAAAGTCAAAGTCAAACTTATCAATATTTTACACAGCTTGTCCATAGCACCTTCCCCTTTATTAGACTTCTATTGATAAACAGCATCCGGCTAGCTTTTCTTTAAGCTTCTGGATACTTTCAATGAAGGGCGGGTATAAAATTCCTTTTTCGGTTATAATGGCAGTGATATAACGGTTTGGTGTAACATCAAATGCAGGATTTTTCACGTCAGCCCCGTCGGGTGCAATCTTAATATCTCCGATATGAGTAACCTCCCTGTGGTTTCTTTCTTCAATAACTATTTCATCGCCCGAAGCAATGTCAAAATCAATTGTGGAGCTTGGTGCAGCCACATAAAAAGGAATATTGTTTTCCTTTGCCAGAACCGCAATTGAATAGGTTCCGATTTTATTTGCGGTATCTCCGTTTGAAGCAATCCTGTCTGCACCGACTATGCAACAGCTTATTTCACCTTTATGCATAAAATATCCGGCCATATTGTCACAGATCAGTGTAACCGGAATACCGTCCTGCAAAAGTTCATAAGCGGTTAATCTTGCTCCCTGCAGGTATGGGCGTGTTTCATCCGCAAATACCCGTATCTCTTTCCCTGCTTCATGAGCCGCGCGGATTACGCCCAAAGCAGTACCATAGTCGCATGTAGCCAGGCTTCCGGCATTACAGTGAGTTAAAATAGTATCTTTCGGTTTAATAAGCCGGTTCCCGTATTGGCCAATCCTGCGGTTGTTTTCAACGTCTTCCAGGTCCATTTCCACTGCTTCGTTTAGGATTGCTGCCCTTATTTCACTGATGCTCCTGTTTTTGTTCTCATAAGCCTTTTTCATTATCCTGTCTACAGCCCAGAACAAATTAACAGCCGTTGGCCTGGTATCCTTCATTTCATCGGCAATACGATTAAGCTCGTTGAAAAATTCATCCCTGTCTTCAGCAACAATGCCATTGCCCCCTATTACCATACCATAGGCTGCCGTTACACCAATGGCAGGTGCCCCTCTTACAATCATATCTTTTATTGCCTTGGCAACCTGTTTATAGGAATTATATTCATGCCAGACCGTCTCGTTGGGGAGTTTTGTCTGGTCAAGCAGTTTCAATACTCCGTTTTCAAAATATAAAGGTCTCATAGGTTGTGCCTCCATAAGAACTGATGTTCATTAATAATCATAGCATAATTATTTTAATTTAAACAGGTATCGAAATTTATCAAAATAACCTGTTAAGTTTTTTCGGGCGTGCAAACAGCAGTTCAGTTACTTTGAACGGCAAATTGCCAAAAGTAAAGCAAAAACCCGGTGCAGTCAAAACACCGGGTATCTTTCCACTCAACATTGCCATGGTGTGTCGGGTAAAACAACCTTCACCGGGAACCTCATTACCTGGTTACGTCCTGCAACCATAGGCATATATACCGTCAATGGTATTTTAATAGTTTTCTTTCCTGACTTCAAAATAACTCCGGGAATGCGAACATACCGGGCAAACTTCAGGAGCTTTCTTCCCAATTACAAGATGTCCGCACACGCGGCATTCCCATATTGTTTCTTCACTTTTTTCAAATACCTGCTGCATTTCAATATTTTTCAACAATTTGCGATAACGTTCTTCATGTGCTTTTTCTATGGCTGCAACCTTGCGGAATTTTTCCGCCAGTTCTGTAAAACCTTCTTCCTCGGCTTCTTTAGCAAAGCGATCATACATATCTGTCCATTCATAGTTTTCGCCTTCTGCTGCCTGTAAAAGGTTTTCAGCGGTATTCCCTAATTTCCCGAGCTCTTCAAACCAAATACGCGCATGCTCCTGCTCATTCCTTGCAGTGGTAAGAAAAATCTCTGCCAATTGTTCGTATCCTTCTCTTTGCGCTATTTGGGCAAAATATGTATACTTGTTTCTCGCCTGGCTTTCGCCTGCAAAAGCTTCCATCAGATTTTTTTCTGTTTTTGTTCCTGCGTATGGGTTCCTGCTTTCCTTACTTTCTTCAATTTTAACAAAAAATGAAGCAGGCCTTTTGCATCTGGGGCATTTAAAACCCTCAGGCAGTTCTCCTTCGTGGATATAACCACATACTGAACAGCGATATTTTACCATTACTATCTCCTCCTGTGTTCCATGAAAATTTATAACTGTGGTGTATCAGCAGCTGCAGTAAAATTACAGTTGCGTACAGTTGTTAATAAGATGATTTACATAATTATATACCCTTTTAATAATTAAATAAACTTGAAATATTTATAAGGTTTGATACATTTCACTTTCATATACAACTTAAAAAATACCAGGTATCAGGTATGCGATAAAGAACCCCAAAACAAAGGACATTGCATTTGCTACGAATGCATACACAGGAGCAAGCCATTTTGCTATCTTTCGTTCACCGCGATACTTATACAGGAGGACAGAAAACGCGACAGCTTCTATAAAAAATATTAAAAGTTCCATCCAGATATAATTGAATACAAACATCAGGCTGCCCTGTTTGTAGTTAACAATATTAAGCATAATATTCAATACAGACTGGGTGAGAATATTTACTGCTGCCACAATATAAAGCTGTTTCCTGGCTGTAAAGCCAAACAGCACTGCAATCAGGATTTCAACAGCTATAGTTAATATAATTCTTGCAAAAAGGGAAATAATCTCCCATGTAAAATCATAGTTTTTCTCCACGATTATACTGCCTGATACTTTTTCGGGATTAATCTCCAAATTTCTTGCATCAACTTTATAATAGCTGTCAAAGGCATACCTCTCATGTATTTCATCACTTACAATGAAGCTGTCCTGCTCCGGAAAATACAATAAAATTTTAAACCTATGCGGAGGATAATACCCCCAGGTAAACTTCAGTGTATCGGTGCAGTTCTGAAAATACTGCAAAAAATAAAACCCGTCCTCATCCTGGTATGATAGAAATTTCTGCCAGATCTCATAGTCTTTGTCACCCTCATGGTACTTTTGATTATTCTGGTATTTTCCCAGTACGCTATGAGGCCCTGTGGAGTCTCTTTCAGATAATAAAGTTGCATAGAACCTTTCTCCGTCAAGTCCTTCAAAAGTTACAACCACAGAAGGCTTTGGCCCCGCATCCGCATAAGCCGGCACAGGCATAATTAAAGCCAATACTGCAAAAAGGAACACTACAAAACATATTCTCCTGTTCATATTCATAAACCTCATCTGCTTTCTGTTTTCCTGCATTTTTCCCTGGCTTTGGCCGCTATCCACAGCTTGTTCCCGTTATCAGCAACCTTTTGATATCTTTTTATAGCACTTTCGGTATTTCCTTCCAACTCATCCATTTGTGCCAGGCGGTATAAGATTTCCAAACGCCTGCATTTGCTTAACTTTTCTTTCCACAGCCTGTTAAAATACTCCCTGCTTTCATTGTATCTTTTTAAAAAGAAAAACCTTTCCGCCATAAGCATATTTACAGCAAGCATCATCCTTTTGTTTACCGGGGAAAGGGTTGGCATTTGAGTCTCATATAATTCTTCAGCACGATCAATTTCTCCCAATTCATAGTAACAACTGATTAAGTTAATTGTGTAAGCAAGCAATGAACCATTCCTGTAAGATAATTTATTTTTATCTATTGACAGCAGGACTTCTTTTGCTTCATCAAACTTTCCTGACAAAATCAGTGCAGCCGCACAGTCTATATCCAGTAAGGCTTTTACCTTCGGATTTTTGCCTGTGATTTCTTTTTGCTTCTCTGTCCTCAGGAGGAATTTCTCGGGATCGCATTCATTTTCAAACAGGCTTAATCGCTTTTTATGGGATATAATACTTATTGCTATGTACAAAGCCAGCATTATCGCTACTGTAATTATTACTATTGCAAAAAGTGGTAAATCCAGTAACTTTAGAATAATCATTATCATCAGTGTAAGGAAAAAAACAGCCAATCTCCTAGCAAAAATCTTAATCTCCTCCTATATTGTCCAACTTAATAATCGTTGTTTCAAATTACACACCGGAATACAGTTGCTTTCACCCGCCTTCAATATTGTGACTAATCAATTATGTGACTGATATGCTCCCATCCATCGAGGCAAAATTTTCTTATAATTAGACATAATACTATGCTTAATGGTTCCAAAAAATTACGCTTTATTTTCCGGTATTATTATACCATTATTTACTAAAAAAAGTATACTCCCTTTTAATTCTCAGGGAGTATAATACTTCTAACCATGAAAAATAATGTCATACCATTTGGCAAGTCTTTTTTCCTTATGTTTATTGTTTTAATATCATCGTTCTTTGCCACCATAAAAATCTTTCTGATATTTTGCAAGTATTTTTCCCAGTTTCTTCTGCTGCAGCATATGTTTGACTTCCTTTCTGCCTTCGAGATATGCCTGCTCCTTCTGCAATTTTAACCAGCTCTCCCACCTTTTAATATCAAGTTTTCCGGCATTAAGCGCTTCCTTAACCGCACATCCCGGCTCACTCCTGTGTTTGCAGTCATTAAAACGGCACATCTTAACAAGTTCCTCCACATCACCAAACATAACCTCCATGCCTGTATCTGACTCCCATAGCGATAGTTCCCGCATACCGGGAGTATCCAGAATCAGTCCTCCGCCAGGCAAAAGCAGGATCTCCCTATGGGTGGTGGTGTGTCTTCCTCTGCCGTCGCTTTCGCGGATTTGCTGCGTTTTCAGAAGCTCTTTGCCTGCCAAGGTGTTAACTAATGTGGATTTTCCAACACCGGAAGAACCGAGTAATGCTACTGTTTTACCTGCCGTAAAGTATTTTTTTATGTTCTCAATTCCTTCTCCTGTTATACAACTGATTGCATGAATTTCAACTCCTGGTGCCATACCATATACAGCGGCAATTTTGTCGGCTGCATTATCGCACAGGTCTGCTTTGCTAAGCACGACAACTGGTAAGGCACCGCTTTCCCATGCGGCAACCAGATACCGTTCGAGCCTTCTGATATTAAAATCCCTGTTCAGCGACTGTATAAGGAAAACTGTATCAACATTTGCCGCAACAATTTGCTCTTTTACTTCAATTCCGGCGGCAAGCCTTGAGAACTTTGTTTTCCTCGGCAAAACAAATTTTATCTGAATCACCTGATTTTCAGCCGAATTTTCCAGCGCCACCCAGTCACCTACCGCTAATTGCATATTATTGCCATACTTGTTTACAGGCCTGCTTACCACCAGTTCGCCAGGCTCTGAAATAACCCGTAGCTTTTGTCCATAGTCTGCAATTATTCTTCCGGGAAACCTGCCTTCAACGCAGTTTTTCCTCCATTCTTTTTCAAAATGCTCATCCCATCCATATTCTCTTATATCCATTACTCAAACCCCATCCTTTAAATTTGCTTTTTTGTTATGTGCTTGTAAAAAACCGCAGGTATCGATTACCTGCGGATCTGCTTTTGAAGTATGATTATAACACTGTAAAAAGGCAACAAAAAAACACGCCACCAACACGTGTTTATCTCGTCACTCACTATTTAAGGCTTTTCGCTGTATGCAAACATACGGCCTGTTCCGCCTGGTTGCTCGAAAGAAGCTGCATAGGTATCACAAAAATAAACCTTAATATAAAGCTTACCTGTGCACCTGTGCCATTATTAAATTAAGAAAAAATCACCCCAATTCTCATTACTGACATAAAAACCACTCCTTTCGAACCATTATGCAAATTTAGCAAAAAGTTTTACCGGCTTTTATTATATGAACCATTCAGGGTCACATCAACAGAAAATTTCTTTATAATCAATCTTTCCACTGCATTGGACAGGGACATTACATTTTTATTCATATAACCATTTGTAAACGTGGTATGAGTTTCGTACTTTTGTGATGTATTCCTGGGTTTCAAGGAAAGTAATGGCCGTCGGGAAGTCTTCATCCGAAGTCATAAAACTGCTCTCCAGCCATTTTTTAACGTTTCCGGGACCTCCGTTATACGCTGCCATTGCCCTGTCGATATCCGAATTAAACATCTTTAACATCGAATTAATGTAAAAAGCTCCGAGCTTTATATTGATTTCGGGGTTCAGCAGGTCATTATCCGTTATGGCCATACCCAGACGTGCTGCAATATCTTTTCCGGTGGAAGGCATTATCTGCATCAACCCCATTGCTCCCGCCTTAGATACGGCATCAAATCTGAAATGGCTTTCTTCCCTTATAACAGCCCAAACCAGCTCAGGCTCCAGATTGTATTTTTCTGACACTTCAAGGACATATTCATCAAACAACTGTGGATATGCAAGCTCATAACCCCTTCTTGTGGGTTGTTCACTTAGTGATCTGATTCCCCACAAAATTGAGTTATAATACTCTCCCCGTTCCAGGTACCAGTCGCCGAGCGCCAGTTTTTCTTCAAGCTTGGTTTCTTTTGAGCCGATTGCCACTTCAATTGCCGCCGCATCTTTATACCCGTCTGCTTCATATATCGCAGCCTGTTTTAAATATTCCGGTCTTTGATAAGTAATATCGTACAGCTGGGGAACCACAGGTTCTTTCCCTATTCTCACCATCCATGCAGGGTGATACGAAAGGACTTCTACCAGTTTGTGTACATCATTTTTGCCAACCCGTTTGGACAGGATATACGCTCTATATGCAGCATCATCCTGGTATGAACCGGCAATTGATGCTACACGTGTGTACATTTCTATAGCTTTTTCGGTCATTCCTCTGGAATCCCATATCCGTGCAGCCTGCCACAATGAAACGGCTTCGTTGCTTTTTGCGAAAGCTTCCGCAGCTTCAATATATTTCCCCTGCTTCTGAAGTATTAACCCCTGCCTGTATGCCCCCTTTTCTCCCAGGGACGAGTATATTTTCAACGCCGCCGATGTCTGCCCTGCTGACTCAAGGCAACGCGCATAAAGCCAGGCAATATTTGAATCGTCAGTGTCCAGTTCATGCAATTTTTTGTAGAAAGGCAACGCTCCTTTGAAATTGCCTTGTTCATAAAGAGCCTGCGCATAATACTTTACAAACAAAGTATTTTCAATATTATTGGAAGACTGTTCAAAAACCGGTTTCAGAAGTTCCTCCAGCGCCTTCCATTCCTTTTTACTGGCATATGCCTCGCAAATTTTTTCAATCCCGGTGTTAAGACTTGTTAATGCCTGCAAAGCCCTGTCATCCGGAAGAAGCAACAGATACTCTTTTTCGGCTTCCTCCAATCTTCCGTTTCTTAAAAGATGATCCGCTAATTTGAAGTGAATTTCATCGGTGTAGTAAAGATCAAGAGCTGCTCTGTAAAACTCACTGGCATCTTTATTTTCCATGTCATAACGATTTGCAAGTATCAGATTCGAATAATAACCTAAAGCATTTTCTTCATTAGTCAAAGGCAATATTAAATCATCTTCTATTTCTTTTACTCCTGATTCCAGCTCTGCCAGCAATTCAGATATAGTAGGGGGCTCAACCGGAGTAGGTAAGACCGATACCGGAACCGAGGTAATTTCCTCTGCGGTTTTCGCTTCGTACTCAAAATACCCGCTATCCACCGGTTTATATTGAGTCCTTACAACATGCATAAGGACATAAGCCAAAACGGGAATTAAAAACAATAATCCTATATATAATTTCCTTCTCAAACCCATATACCCCTTTGAGATTTTATAAACAAACCTTGCTGAAATCAAACTTAATTTTATTCTACCATTTTTCTTTTCTGTTTTAAACAGGTTTAAGATTTTACTGTTATTGTTTTTAATTCCCTTTAACCGATATACCGCTGTATTAAGTTAAATCCTCTGAATCGACAGCATTTAAAATCAATTATCCAGATATTTTGCTATAAACCGTTCAAAATCTTCACCCAGTTCATACCTCGAAATAAAGCCGATGTTTCTGTAATATGGTGAATCATAATATATACCGTTTTGATTATATATTCTTATTGTTATCGGATTTGCCAATGCATCGCCTGCAGCACCGCGCCACGGTTCCACCGTGCCCGAACCTGCATTGCCCTTATCCACCATTGTGGAGCCTGGTAATGAAGAACCGCTTGATATTGGCGTATCACCTGATGAAGCCCCTCCATCATCTGTTTTTACCGGAGGAAGATAATTTGCAGTTTCATCCGGGTTGGTTACATCCAACGGCATATCTGTTCCGGTCCCAATCTTATCCGGTGCTGTAAGCTCTGGGGTTGATGCACGGGGGAAGGAAGAATTGCTTTCATCTCTATTGTTATCAGAACTCATACCTTTGAAATTGAACAGGGCGTCAAAATATTTATCGCTGGAATTCTTCAATGTTGAGTAAAAGCCATAGAAGCTTGTAATTTCATCCCTGCCTGTTATTTCTGCAATAATGTCCGTTCCCCCCTGGAGCCTGCCCTGTTCCGAATTCTGTATGAGCCGGATTTTGGCGATGTCCTCCGCTTTGTTTATGCCATACAGTTTCAAATATTCCATCGCATCTTCATCCTGGTTATTGTTATAGCTTTCAAAGGTAAAGAACCTGAAAAGGCGGTATCCGCTGTCATTCTTTACAGCAACAATTGCTTCACAGCCCGCCGGGATATAACTGTAAACTTCGCTGCCTATAAGGCTTGCATCAGGGCTTGATGCAACATCGGCAATCTTTTTGCCGATATCTTTTTCATCAATCAGCACAGGCAGGCCATAATCTTCCCTTAAGTCGTCAGATAATAATATATAATGCCTGTCTTTAATCTTAAACTGGTTCAGAATCGGGGCTGCCGCATCCTCTCTTCCTGTGTCGACATTTTTAATATCATTATAGCCATTAGGCATACCACGGTTACCCTGTATCAGATTATTATAAGCCAGGAGTCCCCCGGCCAGCACAACAATTATTGCCAGAGCAGGAATTGCCCTTTTTACGCCTGATGGCATATAAAACACCCTCTTTTTTTCATATTGGTTCAAAATATTGTCAAGCATCCTATTTTTTGCGGTTTCACCAGGTTTCAGCCGATCAAATGATGCCTTCAAGTCTTCTTTTTTCATTCTTCATCACCTGCCATTTCCATTTTTAAAAGCTTTCTGCCGTTATGCAGATAGCCCCTGATTGTAGACGGGTCTTTCTTCAAAATTTCAGCAATCTCTACAGTTGAATAGCCTTCATAGTAATATAAATAAACAGCCGTTTTATATTTAGAGGGAAGCGCCATAACCTTTTCCAGAATGTTGTCGGATAAGAATGGCTGTTCAACCTCCTCTTCCGGAACATGATTAATGCTTACAGTTTTTGACCACCAGTGCCTGAAATGGTCCTTGCATAGATTGGTTGCAGTTCTTATGAGCCATGCTTTTTCATGTTCTTCGCTTTGAAAAACAGTCCTGTCTTTCATTAACCGGATAAATGTGTTCTGAACCATATCCTCCGCATCAGACTCGTTTTTCATAAACATATAGCAAATCCGGTAGACAGTATCCACATGGCGGTTATAAATCTGTAACAGCTCTTCACTCGTACGCAATAAAGAACTTTTCAATTAACTTCCCCCTTTCATAAGTAATACGATTGAGAATATAAAAACGTTTTGATTAAATTTTTTATTTCAATTTTTATTTTCTGTATTCTTTTCCATTGACATCCATACCGATCTGTGATAATATTCCTCACAGTTAAATATCGAGGGGAGCTTGTGTGCAGGCTGAGAGGAAGCGATACAGCTTCGACCCTTATAACCTGATTTGGGTAATGCCAACGTAGGGAAAGTCATTGTACTGGTGTATACTGGTATGCAAGGGAAGTACCTATCGGGCGCTTCCTTTTATTTTTATCATATCCCTGTATTACCCTTAATTTTAAACTACTGAAAATTGCCAGGCAATTTCAACTGATATTTAACAAATGTGACATCCGGCTCACATCTGCCGGGCAAGGTTTCGGCCGCTGATCTTCGATGGAGGCGGGTATTCCAGCGCCTTGCGCAATTTATGTTTATGGGGGTATTATTATGTTTGACGTGATTCTTGAAAATGTCCGTGAGAAAACTCCATTGGTTCATTGCACAGCTAATTACGTTACTGTTAATGATGTGGCAAATGTCATTCTTGCATGTGGCGGTTCGCCCATTATGGCTGACGACGAAAACGACGCAGTGGATATAACTGCCATATGCGATGCCCTGGTTATTAATATCGGCACCCTCAATGAAAGAACAATTGCAACAACGATTAAAACGGGCAGAAAAGCAATTGACGCAATAAGCAAAATGGACGCAAAAACTCTTAAAGGGGGTATGAAAATTGAAGTTCGATAAATCCTCCCTGCTGTTGTATGCGGTCACAGACCGCACCTGGCTTCAAGGCCGTTCTCTCGCTGATGCGGTTGAAGAGGCCATAAAAGCCGGTGTGACATTAGTTCAACTGAGGGAGAAGGATCTTGATTATGATTCTTTTGTTAAGCTTGCCCTGGAAATAAAATCAGTTACGGATAAATACCAAATCCCTTACATAATCAATGATAGCATCGATGTGGCCATAGCCTGCGGGGCTGATGGGGTCCATGTGGGCCAAAGTGACATGAAAGCCGCAGATGTAAGAAAGCTATTAGGTTACGAAAAAATTCTCGGTGTTTCTGTTCAGACGGTGGAGCAGGCAGTTAAAGCCGAAGAAGAAGGCGCTGACTACATAGGTGTCGGATCAGTATTCCCCACTTCAACCAAGTCCGATGCAAAGTCAGTTTCCACCGATGAACTTAAGGAAATCTGCAAAGCAGTTAAAATACCTGTAGTTGCAATTGGCGGCATAAGCAGGGATAATGCAATGGAACTTGCAGGAAGCGGAATTGACGGTATTGCAGTGGTCTCGGCCATATTTGCACAGGATGATATAACTGCCGCGGTAAAGGATTTGAGAAAAATTTTAAGCAAGGTAGTGAGTTATGAAACTTAAAGGAGCAATATTCGATCTGGACGGAACCCTGCTGGATTCGATGCCTTTCTGGGAAAACCTCGGGAGTGAATATTTAAAAAGAAAAGGTTATAATCCTCCTGAGAATATTAATGAAATACTTAAAACAATGAGCCTTTACCAATCTGCCCGGTATTTCAGGCATGAATTCGCAATTGCTGAAAATGATGATGAAATAATAAAAGAGATTCTTGAGCTTATTGAAATCCATTACCGGACAACAGTTGCGTTTAAAGAATCCGTCATTCCTTTTCTTGAAAGTTTCCATGAAGGCAATATCAGGATGTGTATCGCCACAGCCACTGACTTCAGTCTTGCCAAGGCAGCCCTGGAAAGGCTTAATGCAGATAAATATTTTGAATTCATTCTTACATGTTCAGAAGCCGGCATCGGAAAAGACGACCCCGGTTTTTTTCAAATCGCCCTTAATAAGCTGAAAACTTCAGCGCATGATACTATTGTATTCGAAGATGCGCTCTATGCAATAAAAAGCGCAAAAGAATCAGGTCTGTATGTAGTGGCTGTATACGACAAAAGTGCAGATATGGATCAGCAGGATATAAAGGCCATAGCTGATTTATACTTGACAACTTACAAAGATTTGAATCTGGATGATATCCGGAAATTTTTCGAAGGAACAGGAGCCCGCAACCCTTGAAAGGAGCGGGCCGGCTTTTTATAAGCCTATCCTTATAACTTTATATACCTGCGTGGCCAGGTATAGAATACAGGCTACCCGGACCGCAACCGACAGGCTCATTTTTTCTGCCTCCGCCGGTTCATTCATCATTTCCTGCATGATTTTCCATGTACGGTCCTTCAGTTCAATTACCGATTCCTTTTGAGGCAGTTTGCTGTCCGGATATTGCGGCTCACCTATACTGAGCTGCATTCGCCGTTTTCCTCCTGCCAGCCGCCAAATCCCCCTGGGATGAAAACTTACAAGCACCATTGGAATAACAGGGCATCCACTATGTACCGCAGTGTAAAAAGCTCCTGTGCAAAACTCCCTTAATCCTTCATAATTCCGGACAAGCATCCCTTCCGGGTAGAAATGCACCAAATCCCCTTTCCGAATTCCGCTTTTAAGCTGCTTCATAAACCATACCAGTCTGCCCCTGCAGGTGGGAATGGGCAATGCACCGCAAAATCTGATGAGCCAGCCTACAAACGGGAGTTCCAGGTTATGTTTAAGGCTGGTAAAATAAATGGGCCGTGGAAAAACAGCCAGTTTCACCATGGTACAGTCCATTGGGTGTACATGGTTCATAACCGTAACTGCTCCACCCTTTACTTTCTTCAGATTGGTCTTGCCCTTTATCACCAGGCCAAAGCATACAGTGTCAATAATATATATGATAAGCGCAAGCAGATTGGTAAAAAACGCAAACAAAGCCTTTTTAAAAGGAGTCCTTTTTGAGTATGCAACATTAACGGCATCTGCATCGGGATGAGTTATGCGCCGAAGGCGGAATTCGTCTGGATGTTTATACCCATTTGCGTGGAAGTCTGCAATGACTTCCCTATACAGTTTCTCCATCTCCATGGCACATTTGCTTACCCGCATATCGTCTGCCTTTTCGGCATATATCCTGCTCATTTTAAGCCGTTCTTCAGGGTGCTCAATCCAGTAATCAATTTTTTCAGCCAATGATCGTGGATCTCCGGCACTGAAAAGGCAATTCGGATGCAATGAAAAGGATTTTGTTGCAGAAAGCTCTGAATCCGAAATAATGGGTACTGCACCGCAAGCCATGGCTTCGATACATGAAATTCCTTCAATTTCAGCATCAGAAGCATGTATATAAAGGTCACATATATTATACATCTGAAGCAGTTCATCCTGGGAAAGGAACCTGAAAACGGGCTTATTCTTCAGGTTCTTGCTGAGGTTGCGGTATTCTTTTTCTTTAGGCCCCATTCCTGCAAACACAACCTGTATACGGTCACTGTAGTTACTGTACTGAACGGCTTCTATCAGAAGATCCTGTCTCTTTTCTCCCGACAGGCGGCCAACCATCAGCAGAACAATTTTTCCCTCAAGATTATCAGGTCGTTTTACCTCTACAGGCCTGAAAAAGTCATTTACTCCGTTGGAAATGACACGGCATTGTGCGTCGTAGCCATGCTGTTTAAGCTGCTGTGCAATCATTTCACTGGGGCAATGTATAAAATGAAAACGGTTATAAAAACAACGGTAGAAATACCGGTATAATACATCGTTCGCCCGTTTGCTCCTCCCTAACCCGATACTGTAAGTAATGTTTTCAGGCTGCAGATGAAATGCCGAAACCGTTGGGATTTTCATTTGCCTTGCGATGAATTCGCCTCTTCGGCAGAACCAGGTAGGCAGGAAAAAATGAACTATATCCGCATTTCTGAATGCCCTGTAATATGCTTCATCATTGGGACGGGCAAAACAGAACCCCTGCTTTTCAATTAAAGGCTGGAATACCGGTACTCTCAATTTGGTAACCTGAGCTTGATCATTAGCGGCTGTGCCGGCTGACAGAATTGTGACATTATGTCCGAGCTTCTCAAATTCCTCTGCAAATCTGCGGGCCGTTGCTGTTGTACCATTGTTCAGGTCGCCATAGTTGTCAATAACAAAAACAATACGCATACCCATACAATTCTCACAACTCCCCTCCTATATTCAATCACAGAGTGTTTCAAATATAAACTTATGGAATCAAACTGATGCCACCTTTCTATTTATTGAAAAACACACAACCCATTTAATAATTATATCAGATGCTAATGATTATTACATCTGCATACAGTCTGGCTTCCTGGTTGTGCAGGGACAGGGCAAATTATCAGTATTTATTCATGAAATCCACCTGATTTAAAAGCGGCTTTCCCTCGACGTACCGGGCAAGGTTTTCCTGAATAATTTTTGCATGCCTGCTCCAGTTCTGCTTTGAAAAGCCTGATGTATGAGAAGTGATAATTACATTCGGCATCTTCCATAAAGGATTATCTGCCGGCAGCGGTTCGGGATCTGTAACATCCAGACCTGCACCTGCAATCCTTCCTTCCTGTAAAGCACAAACCAGAGCTTCCTGGCAGATGGCAGCCCCTCTGCCCACATTCACAATAAAAGCCCCGGGCTTTATCTTTGCTATTCTTTCTTCGGACAGTATTCCTTTAGTCTCGGGAGTATTCGGAAGTGCCAGCACCAGATAGTCGGCCTTAGGCAAAACACGGTCAATTTCGTCTGTGCGGTACAATTCATCCACATATGGAGGGCAATCGCCGGCAGTGCGTTTTACCGCAATTACCCTGGCTCCAAAGGCTTTTCCGCGTATAGCCACTTCTTTTCCTATATCTCCCAGCCCTACAACACACAGGGTTGAACCGTAAAAATCGCGCATTGGCAGTACCGGCTCCCACCGGCAGTTCTGCCTGTTTCTTTCATACTGCATCAGGTTTCTGCTGAAGGCCAGAATCATCGCAAAAACGTGCTCTGCAATGGGTTTCCCGTAAACTCCGCTGGCATTCGTAAGTATGACATCATCGGTTGCGTACAGACTTACATCTGCTACATGATCTGCGCCTGCGCTGGTAAGCTGAACCCATTTCAGTTTTTGAGCCTTTTTCAGGTATTTTGGATAAGGCTGCCCAATAATAACTTCAGCATCCAGGTAATCTTCCTGGACAGAGTCTTTCGTGTGCTTTATATCACAATCAAATCCATATGAATGGATTAAGCGTTCCAAATACTCTTTGTCAGGTGTAAATGCAATATTGTGCAGCACAAGTACTTTTCTGCCGTTTTCTCTCATCGAACCGCTCCCAAATTCTATTCCCTGTCTGGTTAAATTTAAATAAATTATCAAAGCGTAACAACTATAGGTTTCCGTAATAAGTTATATCACAATAATGCAAGATGCAGCAAGGTATTTATTATTCCGATATTTTTGCTGATTTAGTCAAAACAACCAAAGTTCAGGCTCTATGGATGCTTTTTTATCGGCAAAAAAATAATTGTTATATCTGCAAAATCTGATAAAATTTTTATTTGCGTCATATTTCACTGATAAGAGGTACTTATGAAAGGCCATTTATATTCTGACAACTATAATCTTTCAATCCCTGTTTTAAAAGATCATACAGAAGAAAAGTCAGCAATAGTTCTGCTGAAATTTATCCGGTTTGCAAAAACACAGCCCCTGCTTTCCATAGCCATTATATGTATGCTTATTACCTGTATCTTTGTTCCCGTGGATTCAGGTTATCTCGAATACTTCAACTGGCCTACACTGGCAACTTTATACTGTACTCTGGCAGTAGTTGCCGCTCTGTCACATATTCATGTATTCGAGATTATCAGCAAGGGCATTGTATTAAAACTCCATAATCTCAGGAATGTAACCATAGCAATTGTATTTATTACCTTTGTCGGTTCGATGTTCCTGGCAAACGATATGGCATTGTTGACATTTTTGCCTCTGGGTTACTTTGTATTAAGCAGTACCGACAATAAGCAAGCAATGGCATTTACATTCATTATGCAAAACATAGCAGCTAACCTGGGCGGCATGGTTACTCCTTTCGGAAACCCTCAAAACCTGTTTTTATACGCTTATTACAATATTGATACGGTGGAATTTACTAAAATAATGTTCCCTACATTCATAACATCAATTACAATAATATTCATAATGTGTCTGTTTGTAAAACCCACACCACTGGTTCTTAAAAAAGATGATGGTTACGTTCTGGATAAAAAACTGACCATTATTTATTCAATATTGTTTATAATCAGCATTCTGCAGGTTTTCCGCATTATACCCCATGTAATCGGAACCATATGCGTTACGCTGGCGCTTCTTTTCCTTGATAAAAAGGCAATTAAGGAAGTTAACTATCCTTTGCTTGGTACTTTCTGTGCCTTCTTTGTTTTCAGCGGCAACATGGCAAGAATACCTGCTGTAAATGCTTTTTTCTCAAATGTGCTTCCGGTTAATACCCTCCTTTTCGGCATTTTATCCTGCCAGTTCATGAGCAATGTACCCAGTGCGGTACTGTTGTCCCACTTTACGGCAGATTACAAAGCACTTCTGCCGGCTGTAAACATTGGCGGATGCGGAACACTGATTGCTTCGCTGGCCAGCCTGATTACCTTCAGCGAATATAAGAAACATAATCCTGAGAGTATTAAGTCCTACCTGTTCAGGTTTACGGTTATAAACTTTTCTTTTGTAATAATTCTGTACCTCGTCCAATCATACGTTAATAAATTTTTACTGTAAAACATATTAACCTTCCCTGATGAATAATTATATTCTGTAATTATTCCGGGAAGGTTAATTTATGGGTTATTTTGTTAATGTAAATAATGATGTGAATATTTATGTTGAGGATTTAAATCCCGAAGGAAAAAAAGCAATTCTTTTCATACACGGCTGGCCAGCCAGCCATAACCTGTTTGAATACCAGTTTGACAAGCTGCCCCATTTGGGTTTCCGGTGCATTGGAATAGATACCAGGGGTTTTGGCAATTCAAGCAAGCCCTTTTTTGGTTATGACTATAACACATTATCAGACGATGTAAGATGTGTTGTGGAAGCCCTAGGCTTAAATGACTTTACTTTGGCCGGGCATTCCACCGGCGGTGCAATAGCGGTAAAGTATATGGGGCGTCACAGAGGATACGGGGTATCCAGGCTGGTCCTGATTGCCGCAGCTGCACCGAGTCTAATCCAGCGACCAAATTTCCCGTACGGTATTGATAAGGAAAGAGTATTGCAGATGATCGAAGGCACCTATGCCGACCGTCCCGAAATGCTGCGGAATTTCGGGGAAAACTTTTTCTTCAGGCGTATATCGCAGCCTTTTTCAGAATGGTTCTTCGATTTGGGCCTGCAGGCGGCAGGCTGGGCAACCGCAGCGATAGCAAAAACCTGGATTAACGAAGTATTATTTGCTGATATGGAATCAATCCATGTACCTACACTGATAATTCACGGTATTCATGACAAAATTGTTCCTTTCCACCTCGCTGAAGTACAGCACAGGATGATTAGAAATTCGGTGCTGGTCCCCTTTGAATTCTCGGGACATGGCTCTTTTTATGACCAGAAAGACGAATTCAATGATGTTTTGGTAAAATTTGTGTCAAACAAGCTTTAGCAGGCTGAAATTTGGCAGAAGCATTACAAATCAACCAGTTCAAAGCGCTTCACAGATACATGGTAAGCAGCAAAAACCGAGAGGACATAAATTATCATACCAATCACCAGTATCGGCAACTGCTTCAGCATTGCTTCCGGGGCAATACTGTCCAGCCACCCGAACCTCGGAAAGTGTACCAGCACTTCCATAACAGCAACCACAAAGAAAGCAGGTATTATTGCCGCTAAGAATGCATTTCCGGCTTTATAGGCAGTTTTGAAAAAACGGGTTAGAAATATAAAATTGAAAATTGCATAAGTTATAAATCCAAAACCATAATAAGCAATATTTGCTTCAATACCTGCAACATTTCCGGCGGGCAACAGTTTAACACGCAGGAACGCAAAAGGCAGCGAAATTATAAGCTGCGCCATTTGTGCCAGGACCAGCAGCATGCATTTGGCTTTTACGGTATCCCTTTTTTTTACCGGAAGCAGCGCAGTATAGTAAATATCATTTGTCTCCCGCCCATACATAAAGGTTATATACGGTCCAAGGCAGCCAAACATAAACACCATGCCATACGGATATGCAGGTACAATCACCAGTAACCCCATCAGCGTGAAGATAAACAAGTTCGGGTGCGCTGCAAGTTTCAGTTCTTTATATAAAAGGTTAAACATCGTAGCTGCTCCTTTCTGTGCGAATCATGATTTCCTCCAACGTCAGTTCCGCTGTTTCCCCGGGCTTTTTCAAATGCTGAAATGACTTGATGAACTCGTATTTTTCTGCACTGACAAGAAGCCTTCCGTCTTTAATATAGGTTATGTCATCAGCGCATTTTTCCAGGTCGGATGTTATGTGTGTGGAAAAAAGGATGCTTCTTTCCCCGTTTTTTACCAACTGGCGAAACAAGCCCAGTAAGTCGTCACGGGATACAGGGTCCAAACCGCTGGTGGGCTCGTCAAAAATCAATAATCTTGCATTATGGGATAATGCCAGAGCCACCATGTACTTAACTTTCATTCCTGACGAGAGTTCTTTTACCCGTTTTTGCGGATCCAGAGAAAAGGTTTCAAGATACCTTTCATAAGCGACATCATCCCAGTTTTTACAGAACCTTTTTGTTACATCAGTTATATCAGACAACCTCTTATGCTTATAAAAATCAATCCCGCCCAAAACCACGCCAATGTCCTGTTTACAGATTTCTTCATTCTTCCTGAAATCCATGCCGAACATTTCAATTGTTCCGCCATCGGGACGCACCAGGTTCAGAATGGATTTCAATGTTGTAGTTTTCCCCGCTCCGTTTTTTCCGATTAAGCCCATGATCCTGCCCTGTTTTAGCGAGAACGTAACATCTTTCAATACAAAGTTTTTATAATGCTTCTCTAGCCCATGCACCGACAGTACATTCATGCCTGCCATCCTCCTCTCCCATCCGGGCAACTAATGCCTGCAGATAAACGCCAAGAACGCATACATATTTTCTTTGCATTAGCACCACCAAATATCCTTTAATATGAATCAAATCATGAAGCAAGGTTCAATCTTCGTGAAATTTTGATAAAATATCCTTCACATGTCCGGACATACTCAGAAAAGTATTGCTTTCAATCAAAGCAATACCGGCCGTTTCGGGACTGGTATCTCCCAATACCACCAGTGTATCTCCCGGTTTAAGTTTAAAAACGTCACGGGCCTTTTTAGGAAGTACAATCTGTCCTCTGTCCCCTAACGTAACCGTGCCAAAGATATGCTTGTTCTTAGGCGGAATGTGGAAACCCTCCTTTTCGGGATCAAAGCGGACCAAATCATTTAAAGACACATTATATAGGTCTGCCAATGCTTCGCAGTTAAGAATATCGGGCAGCGATTCACCGTTTTCCCATTTTGCCACAGCCTGGCGGCTTACACCGATGCGTTCTGCCACTTCTTCCTGCGAAAGCTTGCTTATATTTCTCAGATAACGAAGGTTTGCTGCAATGTTACTTTTCGGGCTTTTCATATTTTTCACACCTCACAGATATTATAATAAAGCAATAGTTACCCGATTTGAACCAACCGATATAAACAACTTTTGTTAATTTTAGTTGCGTATTTCAGTGGTTGCATGCCAAAATTCGGCAAAATCTAATACTGGAAAAGTTCAGACAGATTTTTAATAAAGTAAGAAGACTGCATTATCATGGGCATCATTGATATTTAAAGCTAAATATAAAAATACAGCGATTCTGACAGGTAATCCTTTTTATACTTCCCGGCAAGCCTGGCCAGATGGTTTTTAACTGTATTAACCCCAATCTCTTGATTCTGGTACCTTTTTATGATGTCAAAAAAAGCTTCCTTTTCTTTTCCTGTTGCATTACCTTTCAGATGATTCCATACATGGTAAGCAGCATTTACGCGGGTTATCATGTCGCCTTCGCTTTCTAATGCCGATTCTATCAGATTATAAAACCCGGTTGCAGTAATGTTCGTCTTTTCTTCTAATAACTCGTTTATTTTTACATATATCTGATATGATCTTTCCATTACTGCAAGCCCGTACCTTCTCCATTCCTTTTCCAGTTCATTGATATCAGTAATTTCCGCCGTGCAGTTGATGCATTTTATGCAAGACAGGTTCTTGTCCTTAACCTCAAGCATAATGTCAATATCATGCCTGTTAATCCTATCTATGAAGCTTAAAAATTTGCTTATAGTTACAGAAGCCGAATGCGATCCGGTTTTCTTATCCCCGGCCTGTTCGGAATAATGTATTTTCTGGTTTCCATCTTCTTTCTTCCATGTTGCCCTGCACTGTTCAATCCAGTATGCCTCGCTCATTTTTTCTTCAGGCGGATTTATTTCATTATGAAGGTTATCGAATATAACCGGGATGTTTGTCCTAAGCCCGATATTGAGAACTTCCTCAATATTATAAATTTTATCGTCATTTTCTATAACAAGGCGCTTTTTTATATTATCTGGAAGGAATTTATAGTTATCTATAAACCTTTTAATTGAAGCCTCCTTGTTATCATAAGCCCCTCCGATATGAAGCACAACTTTGTGTTCAGAATTCACACCCAGGCTGTCCAGGATTCTCGCATGGTACTCCAAATCTTTAACTGCCTTCAGAACAACATCGCTGTTGTTTGAATTTAAAATGGTATATTGCCCCGGGTGAACCGAAACCCTCATTCCGCTTTTTTTAATCTTTTCCCCAATTGAATTCAGTTCCTCGGAATAAGCTTCCCACCATTTTATATTGTTGACTTCACACGAACCAAAGGGTATTAAGTCCGAACTTATCCTGAAAAGCTTTATTTGGTTTTTAATGTTATAATCGACAATGTTACTTAGCGACCTGATATTGTGTTCGATTAACTCAGCCAGTTTGTCACTTCCGGCATTTTTCAATGTGCAGCTTTTAAAATCTGTGCCTTTTACTCCAATCACCTTGCATGCATAACCTATTCTCATAAAACAACACCCGTTGCGTAAATGGAAAATATATATTTTATTTATTACCGTTTATAAAATTTTCATTAAACAACCGAAGGAAGTTAATTAGCTCACAGAGCAATATCAGAATAATCAGGAACTTTAATTTTCAGGCTGTTGAGGAGTATCTTCCCTCAATATATAAGGACCGGGAGATTCCCTGTACTTTTTTGCATGCATAAAAAAGACGCTGGTTTTCAGCGTCTTTAAAAACTTTATATTGGGTAAATTGTATGCATTACCCGGGAGGTAAAGAGCATTTCCTATTTTTCAGGTGCCTGGACGGTATTTATTTCTACCGTAATTGCATGGCAGCATGCCTTAATGTCGTTAACTGACTGCTGAAACAGGTTTACGAATTTTTCTTCGGTATTGATAATGACTTTTTCCAATTCGGTTTTCATCGATAAAGCATTTTCGGTCTTATATTTCCTGGTATTATATATAACCTCCTTTAATTTTTCTCCAAACAGGATAATGTCATTATCAACAAAATCCGCTTTTTCCCAGCGCAACTTATGCAACGATATAATCTTTTCATGCTGCCTGAAAAAACTCTGGTATATATACTCGGTAATATGTGGTACATAAACCGCATACATTTTCAGTAAATTAAGCATGCAATAATACAGAGCGTACTGGGCTGACTTACGCTGATTATATCCATGTTTTTCGGGCTGATATAACCGTTCTTTGACAATCTCAAGGTAATAGTCGCATAAATCTTTCCAGAAAAATTCGTCAATTTTATGCCTTGCCGCTCCAATCTCATATTTCTCAAGGCAGTTTGCGGCATCAATCATAGTCTGCCTGCAGCGTTCTGTTATCCACCGGTCTACAGGCATCAATTCCTCACCTGCATTGATGTCAATATCCTGCAAATGGGAAAGTGCGAACCTTGATGCATTCCATAGTTTTGTTATAAACCGTTTTCCGGCATCCAGATCGTCAACCGAGAAAAACGTATCGGTCCCAAGTTTGTTATTCGCCGCCCAATACCTTAAAACATCAGCAGAGTAGTTTTCAATAAGCTCTTTGGGCGTTTGCTGTGAATTTGCCTTGGACTTGCTGATCTTCTCTCCCTTTTTTGCAAGAACAAAGCCGCAAACCATGATGTCCTTCCATGGAATTTCACCGGTATGATATAGGCTTTTTACTATGGTGTAAAACGCCCAGGTGCGTATTATCTCATGGGCCTGAGTTCGCATGCTCATCGGCAGTATTCTGTCCGAGATATCATTTGTCTCCCCCCATCTGGCATTTATCTCGGGAGTGAGTGAAGATGTAGCCCATGTATCAAATACCGCACTTTCAGGTAAAAATTCATTACTTCCGCACGAACACGGTTTTCCGGGATTTGTCTCAAGAGGATTTACAGGCAGCATATCCTCGTCTGCCGCTATAATATTACCGCAATTTTTGCAATACCATATTGGAAAGGGAACCCCGAAGTAGCGCTGGCGTGATATGCACCAATCCCACTTAAGATTTTCAATCCATGATATTAACCTGCTTTTCATAAAAGCCGGATACCAGTTTATTTCGTCTGCCGCCTTTAAAAACAAATCCTTGTTCGAAAGGATGTCGATATACCACTGTTTTGAAAGTATAATCTCTGTTTCTTTTCCACAGCGTTCGTGTACCGAAACGGTATGGGTTATTTTCTTTGATTCCTCCAAAAGCCCGTTTTCAGATAAAAGACTAATAATCCGCTGTCTTGCTGCTAAAACATCCATTCCTCCGATAAACCGGACATTTTTCTCTATCCTGCCGTCAGGCATAATAACATTTCTGTATGGCAGCTTATATGACATATACCATTCCGCATCAGTGCTGTCGCCAAAGGTTGCGCACATAACAATCCCTGTTCCTTTTTCAATGTCAACCTTGTCATCAGCCAATATGGGTATTTCATAATCATATAAAGGAACAGTTGCACTTTTGCCAATCAGATTCGTGTACCTTGCGTCATTCGGGTTTACGAAAAGGCATACACAGCCATAAAGCAGCTCGGGTCTTGTTGTGGCTACAGTCAGATTTTCATTTCCGGTTTTGAACTTTACGTAATTGAATGTTGTTTCCTTCTCAACTGCTTCCAGTTCAGCCTGGGCAATTGAAGTCCGGCATTCGGTACACCACAGTACCGGCGACTCTTTCATATATGCCTTTTGGTCTTTTAGCAGCTTAATGAAGGATTTTTGCGATATCCTCTGAACAGTAGGGTTAATGGTTTCATATTGGAGCGACCAGTCAACCGAGAAGCCTAATGACTGCCATAATTCCTTAAATTCCTTTTCATACTTCCCGGTAGTTTCAAGGCATTTTCTGATAAATTCGCTCCGGTTCATGTTTCTGGCAATAATACCCTCTTCTTTTTCAACAAGCCTTTCTGTCGGCAGACCGTTGTCGTCAAAGCCAAAGGGATAGAAAACATTATATCCCTGCATCCGTTTGAAGCGTGCAATCATTTCTGCCTGGGTATAGGAGAATATGTGCCCGATGTGCAGACTGCCACTCACAGTTGGCGGCGGTGTGTCAATAGAGTAGATTTCAGCGTCACTTTCGGGATCAAACCTGTAAATTTCGTTTTCCTTCCAAAAATCCTGCATCCTTTTTTCTGCTTGCCTGAAGTCATATTTTTTCTCCATGGTAATACCTCCCTGATTTTACGAACACAAACAAAAAGTTCGCCGTAAGCTTATATATTGCTTAGGGCGAACTATTGCATCCGCGGTACCACCTAAATTCAGATATGACTATCTGCACTCTGCCAATACGGGATAATTCGTTGAACTATCCGATATTGCTTTCCTTTTAACGGTGGAAAATTCCGTTGAAGCCTACTTGGGAATACATCCTTTTCGGTTCACAGCTCAAAGGCTACTTCTATACCTCCGTCACGAAGATTTACACCGGCCATCTTCTCTCTATGCTTCGGGAAAGTATATACTCCTCCTTATCATCGCCATTTTGTCCGTGTTCGTTTTTTATTTTATATTATATTATTTTATTAATATAAAAAAGTCAATAATTTCATTCAATATCAGCCGAAAAGATATGGTTTTGCACAAAAAAAACGGGAGCCCCGGATTAATATTAATCAGCACAAAGCTCCCAGATTTGATATAATAAATAAGTAACAAAATATTAAATATTAAGGAGAATTCTTTGATTTCACTATCTCTTCCATTGTACCCACAGCTTTTATTTCACATTCATATGCATCTTTTAATAAATCAATGATTTCATCCCTTACATTCTGGTTATTTATATCTTCATTTCTTTTTAAGCTGAAAGCCTTTATCCAGTTGTCATAAACTCTCCTGTAGGCCTGGGCCAAATCATTCGATTTGACTTTCTCAAAATATTTATATGCATACAGTTTCAGCGCTCCATATGTGCCTAAGTAGTATTCCATGTTCCACGACAGATCCTGTGTAAACTTTTCGTTAAAGAAAGCCATCAGTGCAGGGTAAGCTTCAAGACCTGACTTGTTTGCATCGCACCATTCCTGCCCTTTCAGGTGCGATACTGCAAGTTTTAACGTATCATAATATATGTCTTCATGGCTCTTTTCTGACTTGCCCGCCACAGTTAATACCGATAATATGGGAATTTCCCTTTTGCCCAATGTTTCATATGGCATTTTTAAGTACTCTCCCTGAATAGAAAGGGCTTCAAAAGTTTTTTCATCATCATCATACCCAATAATCAGCCCCCACTCAGGAACACCAATGTCCCACGAAACAGCGGGTATACCTTTGTTTATAGATTCCTTAATGATTTCAATGGCTTTTTCCCTGCGTTCTTTTTCAATATCATCCTGCTCCCAGTATCTTCCGACATAGTTGCATATGATTCCGCCGCTTTCCACCCACTTCTTCTGTGACTCAAAATCCCATATACTTGTAGCACTCGGGCATAAGGTATTGGAGTCCACCCACATTCTGAATGCAAACCCGCTTGTCGCTATGATGTCTTCGGACACTTCCTGGTACGGACTGTTCTTCACAGCCGCTGACAAAGATTTTGCGAATGAGAACAGGAACCCGGTTTTGTCTTCAATCCCGCTCCATCCAACATTCAATTTTTTCATAAAATCACCTCTTTTTAATTATTGGAATGAATATTTTTTCTTGGAAACTCCTGCTTTCTTCGTTGTAAACTTCGAAATCAGGAGTATTTCCCCTAATGTAATCACTGTTTGGAAGCCATACGTCCTCAATGAACTGCCATGTCCTGTGAATTGAATCAACAAAATTATAGGTATTTGACTGCGGTGTTGTGAATACAGCGTACATTCCACCCGGGATGGTGATGTTTGTCGTGCCGCTGGTATCGCCCTTTGCATCCTCTGTACGAACACCGATATAGTAGTTAAGCTTCCCGTTATATTCCGATACCCCAAAGTCACAACACACTTTCCCGCCTGTCAGCTTCTTTGACAGCTTTCTGCAGTTATACCTGTTCCAAAAATGCGGAGGATACTCTTCATCGCTTTTATAAACAGTCAGTGAAAAAGGTTCAATCTGGATTATTTCTGGAACAATATAAAACGGTTTTATATCCAGGTTCAGTTTTTCATACAGCTTCAGGCTGTTTTTAACCGATTTATGCTCGGTGGGAAGAATATGGTGTTCTGCCTTAAAAGCTCTGATAAAATTCTCCTTTGAATTGAACCCGTATTCAAAAGCAATATCCGATACATTATTGCTGTCGTCCATATTTTTTATTATCTCAGTTAATCTGCGTTTTCTTATGTAATCAGCAGGCGTAAGTTTGGTTACTTCCTTGAAAATACGCAGGAAGTGGTAAAGGGAATAACCTGCTGCTTTAGCACAGTCAGACAAATTAATATCATATTTTAAATTTTCCTCAATAAAATCAATTGCTTTTTGAATGTGTTCCTTGTATTCCATCTCATTACCACCTGTCATTAACATACCAAAAATATTTGCATGAGGATTGATAAAAATTGCTATTATTTGTATTTTCACTTACTTTTATTGAAAAGTAAACATACGGCGATATTGTTCTTATTATATATCTGAGGATATCCCGAACCATGAACCGTTAATTGAAATAAACAAAGGTGTGCCGGATGGCAGAAAATACTATGTCGAAACAGCAGATATCGTGCTGCCCGGGCTAACCCCTGCAAAGCAGCATGAACTTGGGCCTGCTCACAACACCCGCTTATAAACCCCTTGTATCTGCACAAGGGGTTTAAACCACAATCAAATATTTAATATAAAGACCTGCTAATACAACAGAAAAGCCAGTGACATCAGTTCCCATGCATCAAAAGGTAATTTTGCGGATTGTGTCCCTACACTGTTTTTGAGAAATACAGACAACCAAATAGATACCGGCACACAACAGTTGCTTATTATCAAAGCTATCTTTTTTATAGGTGATTTAAAGAATTTTCATCATATGTATAATTCCGCTGTGCCAAAGCTGAAATAAACAGGGCGATACAAGCAATCAGGATTGCATGATATCCGCTAAAACCATACTTTTTAAATTTTTATATAACCATCATGAACAATGATTGCGTCAAGCTTACGGCCTGCTTTGCACATAGGGCATTCGCCGGGGCTATATATCTGGTACCCAGGGATATCATCATCTGTAAACATAGCATGGATTTCATGGCCATGCTTTTCGGGACATGCGTTAAACAAAGCTGATATTCCGACTATTTTGCCGCCGTAATAGGCAAGACAATCCAATGCTCCGTAGAGAGTAATGCCGCTGGATACAGAAGATACCAGCAAAATTATATTACGGTTTATGATTAGTTCCTGTGTATTGCTCTGAAATATCAATTTTCTGTGAACATTACTGATTGGCGTTACCACATGGATATCCTTACCGCTGTTTATATTCGTTGTTCCTTCCTTCATCAGTTCTTCTGCCAGATACGCTCCGATTACATCCGTTCCTTCCATGCACACAATGGTATCAACAAGTGTGCTGTTCAAATATGGTACCGCCAGTTCCAATGCAGCACTTTTGGCTGTAGATGCATTAGTTTTTAGGTTGTCCAGCTCAAGGTAATTATTGGTATGAAAATGGTTGGTAGTAAAATGCCCTGGAATCACTTTCAGGTTAATTGACGGGTTTTTGGAATATGAAATCGTAAAACCCTGGTTGTTCATAACTTTACCTCCTTGTACAATTAATATTGTATTAAATCAGTGACCGAAGCCACTGTTCGACCCATTAAAATTCATTGTTAACATAACACTTCAAACTTCATTCTTTTCTAAACATCAAGCACATCA
>Ga0134090_1000318_pt1 | contig 45048 bp, 37 predicted proteins | sample 1_4taG_FD_94453 | JGI IMG/M metagenome (GOLD analysis project Ga0134090, IMG submission 94453) | Switchgrass degrading microbial communities from high solid loading bioreactors in New Hampshire, USA - 1_4_20_6_A1 metaG | ecosystem: Engineered > Bioreactor > Semi-continuous > Anaerobic >...
CTTTCTATGTTATTTAGCCAATTAACATTTTAACAGGTTTATTTCACAAGTGCATTTATTTTGCAAAAAATTAAATGTCAGAGTACATATATCATGCACCCCAATATTTATTATAGAACCATTGAAATAATGGGAGTAAAGAGAGGTAATTTACTAGAGCCTTCAATGGGAATTGGTAATTTCTTTGGAGCTATACCAGGAAATCTATCCAATTCCTTTAAACTTTATGGGGTAGAAATAGACCCTATAACAGCAGAAATAGCAAAGCTCCTGTATCCAAACAGCGACATTAGAATCCAGGGTTTTGAAAATACTACGTTTCCTGACAACTTCTTTGATGTAGCTATAGGAAATGTACCTTTTGGAGACTATAAGGTTTACGATAAAAACAATAAATTCCCTGACTATGTAACAGATAAAATTCACAATTACTTCTTTGCAAAGGCTATAGAAAAGGTTAAACTTGGTGGAATTATAGCCTTTATTACTTCTACTGGCACTCTGTATGCTGCTTATAGATTACCTATGAGGAATTGAAGTGGGGATTAGATGGAATGTTTTCAGCTATACCACATGTTTATTGATACTTATATGAAATTAAAGCTCTAATTATAAAATTAATATATACAAAATGGAAAGTAATGTATTGTTAAAGAAGATAACTGTGATGCATAGCTTTATATATTACAGATAAAAGGACTATATAATCTCTTTAAAATATATATGACTATACATAATGGATGAGATACAATAACAATGGTGTGAAAATTTTATGATTTAAAAGATTAGTATAATATTTATTAATATAATATCAATATAAGGAGTTAAAATAAATCAAAGTAAGAAACGAATTATTAAAAAATACCAATAAAATTTTGGGAAAAGACTTTCTATAAAATGTAGAAAAGACATATTAGGATGCTTAATTTTATAATTTTTCCAAATGTTTATTGAATTAAAGTTATCCCTTATAGGTAATCTAGAAAACAAGTAAACAAATAAAAGTAAATTTCAAGTCCTTGTAGGTATATTACTTTTATATAATAATTAAAAAAATAAAAAAAATCAAGAAAATTTTTAAAAACTATATTGACAACACTTGAAAATAATACTATATTGTAAGTAAGGCGATTAAATAAACTAATAATAGTAATAAAAACATTAAATTATTAATTTTTAAAAGATAATGTTTTAAGGAGGTGAGCTACGTCTTTATCCGTGCAGATATTATCTTACAAGAAGTGTGAGATAGAAAGGAAATATAGCTTTTAAATTTATACGAGGAGGTGAAAATATGATAGAAGCTATAAGAAAAATGGGAATTCCTTTAGCAGATTTAAGTATTGATGAGCAGGCAGAAGCATTAATAGTTCCTATAGTTTATTCAGAAGATAGTAGAATTGCTATATTAGATTTTAATCTAAAAGATGAACAACTCAATATCAAAATACTCCCTATTACAGAAGATACAGTTAAAGATTATTTTTATATTGGAACTGCAGATGGACCATCATCGCCACAATGGATGCTTACAGGAACAAAACCAGATTATATTATTTCTCAATCAATTCCATCATTATTGGCTATAATCGAGGAAGGAGAATTAAAAAATCTTCTTAATAAAACTTTAGAATTATTTTATTTTGATTATGGTAAGCAGAAAGGAACCTATGAACGTTATAGGCATATACTTAATGTCGAAAAATTTCTAGGATTATCTAATATGGAAAAATTCTATGAAGCTTCTGAAAAAAAAATAAAGGATACTGTTTCTAGAGTTGCTAAAGAGCTAGTCAGCTATATATCGAAAAAATACGAAGTCAAAGCTAAAAATATAAAATTATGGGCTATTACAATAAATGGCGAAATAATACAACAGAGAGATGAATATAAAAAACTAGCATGGAAGCTCAAAGAAGCTCATTTTGAAGAAGCTGAGAAAGGAACATGTTCTTTATGCAATGCTTATACTCAGGTTTCTTCAGATACTGGAAAACTAAAACTCAACTATTATATTACACAAAAGGTGAGCTTTGCTAGTGGACTAAAAAATTTTGATAAAAATTTAAGGTTATGTAGGAAATGCCATAAGCAATTAATATTAGGAGAAATCTTTACTATGAGAAAGCTTAAAGCACAAATAGGAAAGCTGGAATTTCTTCTTATACCAGAACTACTATTTGATGCTACTGATGAGAATGTAAAGATTGAAAATATACAGAAAGCTTATCATGAAGTAGAATCAATTATACGATTTAATGATGCAACAAAAATTGAAAGAGAAACTATTAAAGAATTAAAGAGAGAGAATTATACTAATCAATTTACCTTCCATTTCCTATTCTATATGAAACAACAGCAGGAATTTAGAGTACTTCAATTCATAAAAGATGTATCTCCAAGTAGAATATATGAAATAAACAAAGCAATTGTAGAGCATGACAAGTTTGGACAAAGGTGGTTTAACTGGGAAAATAGTAATGATAAATGGTTAATGACCTTTGAGCAAATATTTTATCTATTCCCTATACATCAAGATGAAAGGTTTGTAACGGAACATAGAAGAATTTTAATGTTATACGATGCTATATTAACTAATAAAAGAATTAACAAAAAAATGATAATTGAAAAACTAAACTTGCTTGCGAAGGCATATTATCTTGAACAGACCAATCAATATCAAATAAACAAACCTCAAAATAATAAAGAAAGTGCTATGATTTATGGAATCTTGAAAGGAGTGATTTTACTAAAATTTTTAGAAAGCCTATCAGTTATTTTAGGGGGTGAAGTAATGGATACTTCTCAATTAACTATTAGTGAAGAATATAAAACTTTTATCAAAGATATTGGTTATACTGAAGAGCAAGTATCTTTAGTATTATTAGGAAAATTAATTTATGAAATTGGAAAGGCACAAGCTAAAAACAAATTAGTTTCAAGACCTATTTTAGACAAAATTAATTATCAGGGAATGAGTCTTAATAAAATCCAAAAGCTAAGCAATGAAGTTTTCGAAAAATTGAAGCAATATAAATTGATAACAAGTGATAATAGTAGGTATTATTTGCAAAACATTTATGCTGACCACAAAACACTTTTTGATAAGAATATGAGTAATTGGAAACTTTCAAGTCAAGAAAATGTTTTCTATATATTATCAGGCTATGCTTTAGGAAGTAGACCAATAGGTATTAAAGATGATAAGGAGGAAGAGAACGGTGAACAATAGTGATATATTGTTTTTATATGATGCTAAGCTTAGTAATCCTAATGGTGATGCTGATGATGAAAATAGACCAAGGATGGATTATGAAACTTCAACTAATTTAGTGAGTGACGTTCGTTTAAAAAGATATGCTAGAGATTATTTATTAGATAAAGGGTATGATGTGTTTGTTTCGCAAGTCGATGGCAAACCTGTCACTGCTACTCAGAAGATAGATAGTGTTTTTAAAAAATACGAAGGGAAAGTAGATACTAAGAATTTGACTAATGATGAGATTTCTTGGCTTCTTGATCAACTTATAGATGTAAGATTATTTGGTGCAACAATGCCAATTAAAAGTTCAGAGGGAAAAGGTAGTTCGTTGACATTTACTGGCCCAGTTCAGTTTAATTGGGGATATTCTCTAAATCCAGTTACTTTAGTTGAGTCTAATACTATTACATCTAGGTTTAGTTCTGAAGCTGATAAAGCTACAACTATGGGTAAAGATTATAGAGTTTATTATTCACTAATAGCTTTTGCTGGAATAGTAAGCGGGAAGAGAGCAGAGCATACAAAGATGAAAGAAAAAGATTTAGAGTTATTGGAGGAAGCTTTAATAAAATCTATTCCGCTTTTAGCAACTAGGAGTAAGATAGGTCAATATCCGAGATTATATGTTAGAGTAGAATACAATTCATCAGATTTCTTAATTGGAGATTTAAGAGACTATATTGAAAGACTAGAAGATACAGCTATAAGAGATATTTCTGATTATACACTGAATTTAGAGTCTTTAAAAATAGTGCTTGAGAAATATTTAGATAGAATTGATACAATTACTTACTGGCATCATGACCAACTCCAAATGAAAACTAGTTTAGGCACTGGAAATTTTGAAACTATAATGGGGAAAAATATATCTTCTAAACTTAAGAAGTTACCTCTTTAGGAGGTGACAAACTTGGGAAAATCCAGTATACTTGTTTGTGACTTAGAAGGAGCATTTGCACATTTTAGAAAATATTATACTAATTCATCTTCGCTTTCCTATTCTTTTCCAACTCCCACTTCTATAGCAGGATTAATTGCAGGCATAATGGGATTGGAACGAGATAGCTATTATGAGCTTTTTTCAAGTAAAAATTTCTATAGTGCAGTTGAAATATGTACTCCAGTTAGAAAAATAATACAAACAGTTAATTATGTTTTTGCTACATCAATGAGTGATGTTAATAAGGTAAAAGGCTCTACTCAGGTTCCACTTGAATTAGTGGTGAGCAAACATACTGATAGGACTAAATATAGTAAACTTAAATATCGGCTTTATTTTACACATAGGGACAGGAATATACTTAGTGAAATAAAAGATAGATTAGTTAATCAAAAATTTATCTATCCACCATATCTTGGAGTTACAGAGTGTATAGGTAAATTGTCTTTTGTTAGTGAAATAAATCCAGAAGAAGTAAGTGTAATTTTATTTGGAGAGAAGATTAAAGTCGATACAACTTGCAATATAGATGTTATTGAAAAAGGCTCTCTTGATATAAAACTTGATTCAGGACTAGGATATATAAAAGAAATTATGCCTACTGAATTTGATAATGACAGGTATTTAGTTTCTTCTAAGTCGTATATTTATGAACAAAATGGAAACGGAATTTATGCAGCATTTAAAGTACCTGTTTTAAGTTTTAAGTTAAATGAAGAAATAAAAAACATAGTATGGCTTCAGGAGGTAGAAGCTAATGAATATTTATTCTCATATTAAAAAGGATGACAGTGGTGCAATAATCTATAAAAAGGAACTCCAGGAACATTTGAAAGAAGTGGCAAAAGGGGTAGACATATGTCCGCCCCTTCCTAATAAAGAAGATGATTTTTGGATAAGAAATGCTGGACATATAATCAGTTTCTGTCATGATTTTGGAAAATGCACAACATTTTTTCAAGATTATTTATTAGAAGGAAAAGAAAAACCACCACTGCATTATCATTCTTATATTTCTTCACTTTGGACTTATCACATACTTAGTGTAGAGATTTTTAAATTACAAAGTTCGAAGCAGGCAATTATTGATTGGATAAAGTATATACCTCTTATTGGCTATTTAACGGTTTATTTTCATCATAGTGACTTGGGTTCACTAGAATCTGTAATAAGTGAAGATATATTTGATGAATTTTTAAGGGATACTTTTAGCGAAAAAAATTGGGCTGAAAAGATTGATATGGTTAAAAAGCAAGTCTACAATATATTACAAAATAACAAGGATACAGTTACTGGAATATATGAAGAATTATTAGGGTATGAAGTCAATATAGAAAATTTTTATTATTCCCTTGAGAATATTATAGTTAAAATTAATGGGCTAAAAGATGAGTTTTTGAAAGATGAGGAGAAAATCAGGCTAAAATGTTGTGTTTTTTTACAATTATTATTTTCATTACTGATAGATGGAGATAAACATAGTGCTGCAAATATCTCATATATAGATAGAAGAGAAATACCGGGAGATATAGTAGAAAAGTATGTAAATGAGAATTTTAACTACGAACCTGTAACTTTTCTTGATTATTTAAGAAAAGACTTTTTCATAACTGCAAATGATAGAATAAAAGACTTTGATTTAGACCAGAGAATATATAGTATAACTTCGCCAACTGGCTCTGGGAAGACTTTGACGTCTTTATCAGTTGCTTTAAAAATGAGAGAAATAGTTGAAAAAGAAAAGGGCTATACTCCCAAAATTATTTATAGTCTGCCTTATACTAGTATAATAGATCAAAATTATGAAGTATATGAAAAAGTATTAAAACAACTAAAGGAGTTTCATAATTCTCAAAATTCATATTTATTAAAACATCATCATTTAGCAGAAGTTAGTTATAAAGACAGAGGTGAAGATAAACCTATAAATGAATCAGTTTTATTAATGGAGAGTTGGGAATCAGAAATTATAGTTACTACATTTTTTCAATTGTTACATACAATTATAGGGTTTAGAAATCATTATTTAAAGAAATATCATCAATTGGTAGGTAGTATTTTGATACTTGATGAAGTTCAAAATATACCAGCTGAATACTGGCCTTTAATTGATGAAATATTTACATGTATTAGCCAATATTTAGGATGTTATATTATATTGTTAACTGCAACTAAGCCTTTAATATTTTCAAAAGGTCAAGCAAAAGAGTGGCTTCCAGTGGAAAAGATTCAAGAATACTATTCTAATTTAAATCGTACTAGAATTGTTAGACATTATCCTAAAGAAATTGATGAAGTTTATTTTTCTATAGAGGAATGGATGAATTTATTTAAGACAATTTATAATAAAGAAAAGTCGTATTTGTTATTATTCAATACTATAGATACTTCTATACAAATTTATAATATTCTAAAAAAGGATGATGAATTTAAGGGTATAGAAATATTTTATCTGTCTACCAATATCACACCATTTGAACGTCTAAAATGTATTACTAAGATAAATGAGTTGTTGGATGAAAATAAGCCTTTAATTTTAGTATCTACTCAAGTGGTAGAGGCTGGAGTAGATCTTGACTTTGATGAAATATTTAGAGATCTTGCTCCTGTAGATAGTATAGTTCAAGCTGCTGGAAGGGCTAATAGAAAAAGTAAAAAAGGTATATCAACGGTTCATATAACACCAATAATTAGAGGGAAAATGAGCGATAGTACTCTTGTATATGGTGATATTCATACAAATATATCCAAAGAATTAGTTAGTGGCAGTATTGAAGAGAAAAACTTTTATAATTGGATAGAGAAATATTATGAAAAGAAATGTGAAGTAATTAATCAAGATATGTCTAAAAAATTATTAAATTCATTTAAGAATTTAATGTTTGATAGGGAAGACAAGAATGATAAAAATACATACATTTCTGATTTTAAGTTAATAAAAAATAGAGCAGATATGTGTGAGGTTTTTATTGAGTTAGATGAAAAAGATGATAAAGGATTAACAGCAACAGATTATTGGAATATGTATATTGAAAAAGTTGTAAATGAAAAGGATTTTTTAAAGAGAAAAGAAGAGTTTTATAAGATTAGGAAGGAATTATTGTCGTATGTAATTTCTGTACCAATTAAAAGGGCTGCGAGTTTAGGTTCTAAACTGCAAGGAAATATATTAAAGCCAGAGCAATCTCTAGAATTCTATTATAAGAAAAATTCTACAGGATTTATTAGAAAAACTGAAGATGCAGATACTTGGTTACTATAAACTGGAGGAATAGAATAATGTACTTAAAAATAACTTTATCATCATCATTTGAGGATAAAAAAATTAAGCTACCATTACAATACAATTATTATATACAAAGTATGATTTACAGATTACTTGAAAAAGAAATGGCATATTTTCTTCATGAAAAAGGTTTTGAACTTGGAAAAAGGCGATTTAAAATGTTTTGTTTTTCGCAGTTAATTGGAAATTACAAAATTGATAAGGAAGATAAAGAGATTATTTTTGATGATCAGGTTGATTTATACGTTTCATCACCTATGGACGAGTTTTTGATCCAATTAAGTAATTCTTTTCTATTAAATGATGATATCAAATTATATAATAATAGTCTTGTAGTTAGAAATGTAAAAAGCGGAAGAGATGCCTTCGAAGGAAATAAAGTTATAGTTCAAACATTATCCCCTATTACTGTATATAGTACTTTATATAAGGCAGAAGGAAGCAAATATACTTGTTATTATAGTCCTATAGATAAAGAATTTAGCAATCTTATTAAAGAGAATGTTTGTAAAAAGTATAAAGCATATTTCAAAAAAGAACCTTGTAGTAGCCAGTTTTTTATATTACCTATAGGAAAAACTAAATTACATGTATTGAATTATAAAGGAGTATTAATAAAGGGCTATTCCGGTAGATTTGCTTTGGAGGGAGATCGTGAACTTATAGAACTAGCTTTGAATACAGGAATAGGTGGGAAAAATAGCCAAGGATTTGGTTACATCAAGATTTTAGGAACATAGATTATAGGTATATACATGGTGGTGAGTGAATGGGAATTAGAGAAGAAGTGAACGTAACTGGAACATTAGTATGGTATTATTTTATCTGTAAGCGTGAAGTATGGTTAATGGCACATAGTATTGAAGCTGACCAAGATAATGAATTTATTGATATAGGAAGATTTATACATGAAACTTCTTACCAAAGAGAAAAGAAAGAACTATCTCTAGGTAATATAAAAATAGATATATTAAAAAAAGCGGGAGAAGAACTTGTAGTAGGAGAAGTAAAGAAAAGTTCTAAATTTAAAGAGAGTGCAAGGATGCAACTTGCTTATTATTTATACGAACTTGAAAAAAAAGGTATTACTGCTAAAGGAATATTAATGTTTCCAAAGGAAAAGCAGAGAGAAGAGATAATATTAAATGATTTAGTAAGAAAAGAATTAGAAAAAACTATTAATGATATATTAAGAATTATGTATCAAGATAAACCACAACCTGCTCAAAAAATTTCCTTTTGTAAGAACTGTGCATACAATGAATTTTGCTGGGCTTAGGAGGTTTTAAATGAAAAAGAACATTTATATTTTTAATGATGGTACACTAAGAAGAAAAGACAATACGATTGCTTTTGAAAGTGAATTGGGAAGAAAAGTTCTACCTATAGAGGACATAAGTGAAATTTTTATTTTTGGTGAAGTAGATTTAAATAAAGCTTTTCTAGACTATATGTCTCAAAAAGAGATTATTTTACATTTCTTTAACTATTATGGATATTATACAGGTTCTTTTTATCCTAGAGAACATTTAAATTCTGGATATATGATATTAAAGCAAGCAGAATATTATTTGAATGAAGAGAAAAGATTGTATATTGCTTCAAAAATTGTTGAGGGTAGTGCTAAAAATATGCTAAATGTTGTAAAATATTATGTTAGTAGAGGAAAAGACGTTGGTTCAACAAATGATAAAATTCTTTCCTTTACTGAAAGTATAAAAGACTGTAAAAATACAAATGAACTTATGGGAATTGAAGGAAATATAAGAGAAGTGTATTATAAGGCTTTTGATCAAATAATTGAGGATGAAGATTTCAGATTTGAACTGCGTACTAGAAGGCCTCCTAAGAATCATTTAAACGCACTAATTAGTTTTGGAAATTCTATGTTGTATACTTTGGTTTTAGGTGAGATATATAAAACACATCTTGACCCAAGAATAGGTTATTTGCATACTACTAATTTTAGGAGATTTACATTAAATCTGGATATAGCTGAAATATTTAAACCGATTATTGTAGATAGAATAATATTTACATTGATAGATAAGAAGATGATTAAAAAGAATGACTTTGATAATGAATTAGGTGGGGTATTGCTTAAAGAGAGTGCTAGGAAAAAATTTGTAGAAGAATTTGACAAGCGATTAAGCACAACTATCAAACACCGAGAACTTGGAAGAGAAGTTTCTTATAGAAGGCTTATTAGAATGGAACTATATAAGCTTGAGAAGCATTTAATGGGTGAAGTTGAATATATACCATTTGTTTCTCGCTGGTAAGGAGTGTTTATATTGTTTGTAATTTTAGTCTACGATATTGAGCAACGTCGTGTAGCTAAAGCTTTGAAGACTTGTAGGAAATATTTATATTGGGTACAAAACTCTGTTTTTGAAGGCGAGATAAGCGAGGCAAATTTAACTAAATTAAAGATTGAACTTGAAAAAGTGATAAATAAAGAGAAAGATTCGGTTATAATCTATAGATTTAGAACTACAAAATATTCTTCAGTTGAAACTATGGGCATTAAAAAAGGAGGAGAGGAAAATATACTATAAATTTATTTTAAACAAATAATATACTATTTTGTTCTAATTATTTGTAAATGTTCCAATGAGTTTTTACTATAAAAATTTAAATATATACTTATTTTACACATATAATAATGGAAAGTGCTTGTTAAATACTTAGACTTATTTCATTATGAATGAGATAACAAATCAAAAATTTGAAAGTCGTCGACCTATAATAGTGTAAAAATTATAGGAGATCGACGACTTTTTGAAATTTATATTGTTATTGAAAAATTCATATTTAAAAAAAATGGCTTAATAAAAGAGGATTTTTTTATAAAAGATAGAAAATATAAAATATAGTATTTGCAATGTATAAATGGGTTTATAGATTACCTATGAGGAATTGAAACTCCCTATTTTCATATAGAAACATTACTTGGTTAATTGTTTATAGATTACCTATGAGGAATTGAAACTTTTCTAATTCATAGTTTAAAAACTCTCTGGCGTTTATAGATTACCTATGAGGAATTGAAACACCTCCCTCCACTTCATCCACATTGTAGGTCAACAACTGTTTATAGATTACCTATGAGGAATTGAAACTGCTATAGATCCATTTGTATATATAAAGTGCCACTATGGTTTATAGATTACCTATGAGGAATTGAAACAAACTTTAAAGCTTTAAAGCATTAACGCTGTGAAGCGTTTATAGATTACCTATGAGGAATTGAAACTATCGTCCTCCTTTTCATCTTCTAATTTTTTCATAGTTTATAGATTACCTATGAGGAATTGAAACTTTTTTTGGTCTCCACGCTTTTGACGTGGATCTTGTTGTTTATAGATTACCTATGAGGAATTGAAACTTTAAACCTCCAAAGTTAAAAACTAGCGACCAATATGGGTTTATAGATTACCTATGAGGAATTGAAACCAAATAGTAACCCTGAAACAGCAGTAACTTATACAGGGTTTATAGATTACCTATGAGGAATTGAAACCTATTAACGGTACACGATGAATTAATAGGGGAATGTCCGTTTATAGATTACCTATGAGGAATTGAAACTCCACTTGAGCATGAACTTCATCCCAAAGTAATTCTCTGTTTATAGATTACCTATGAGGAATTGAAACGGTAGATTTTCCAATCTTCCGGTAAAGATAGAATATAGTTTATAGATTACCTATGAGGAATTGAAACTCAATACCAGTTTCATAATTGAGGGTATAATATCCGACCGTTTATAGATTACCTATGAGGAATTGAAACTTTAGACTATCCCATATCTTCTCTTGAGCTAAATAGTTTATAGATTACCTATGAGGAATTGAAACACAATATCGGGATAACAAGGCGGGGACGGGTGAACAGTGTTTATAGATTACCTATGAGGAATTGAAACTTGGCATTTGTGCTGTAGCCGCCTCAATTAATCTATGGGTTTATAGATTACCTATGAGGAATTGAAACCTTGTTAGATATGATTAACAGCGAATTAGTAACAGATGGTTTATAGATTACCTATGAGGAATTGAAACTTTGTTCTTGTAATCTCATTCGATTACCTCCTTATTTTGTTTATAGATTACCTATGAGGAATTGAAACTGGACTGAGGGTCATCTAATCCTCTGAACATTATCGTTTATAGATTACCTATGAGGAATTGAAACATGAGGGAATCTTTTGACCCACAAACAGGCGAAAGTTTAGTTTATAGATTACCTATGAGGAATTGAAACCGTGGAGCCTATTTTTTGACTTTTGGAAAGATATTTGTATAGTTTATAGATTACCTATGAGGAATTGAAACCGGAATTAAGTACTGAAATGCCGTTCTTCCGTGAAGCAGTTTATAGATTACCTATGAGGAATTGAAACATCGTAGTTGCTGCTATAGGAGCGTTGATTGGGGCCTTGTTTATAGATTACCTATGAGGAATTGAAACCCATCAGCTGCTATACTAATACCTGTTCTAGTATAGCTTGTTTATAGATTACCTATGAGGAATTGAAACGGGCTTGGCTCCCATTTAATATCTGCATTTAACTTAGTTTATAGATTACCTATGAGGAATTGAAACGGAGGAAATCCTCCCCGCTGGAACTTCTCCAGCCTATGGTTTATAGATTACCTATGAGGAATTGAAACATGTCGTATAATTCACTGATTTAATAGGGAGGTATACAAGTTTATAGATTACCTATGAGGAATTGAAACTAAAGTACAAGTAGGAGCGTTTGGAGTTAAAGCAAAGTTTATAGATTACCTATGAGGAATTGAAACCCATTTAGTCGAAGATACCAAAGGCTTTGTTCAGAGTTTATAGATTACCTATGAGGAATTGAAACAATCATCAGCGACAGAATTGATTGCAAATTCAATTTTAGTTTATAGATTACCTATGAGGAATTGAAACTATCATCTCTATCTTCTAAATCCGTTTTGCATTTTCGTTTATAGATTACCTATGAGGAATTGAAACCTTGTATCTAAACCAAGTATTTTATAATATTTTTTTGTTTATAGATTACCTATGAGGAATTGAAACATACTCTTAAAGTATCAATAACAGAAGAAAAAGCAAGTTTATAGATTACCTATGAGGAATTGAAACACTTTAAGAAGTGCTGCAAGAGTCTCTGTTTCGATGTTTATAGATTACCTATGAGGAATTGAAACAAACCATGAAAAATGAAAAATTGATCAGTGCGGTACAGTTTATAGATTACCTATGAGGAATTGAAACATTCTAAATCATCATGAATAAGCACAATAGTAGGTGTGTTTATAGATTACCTATGAGGAATTGAAACTAATAACAGAGGTGATAGGAGAATGAGAATAATATAGTTTATAGATTACCTATGAGGAATTGAAACAATTTTTGCCTTCCCAAAGGCTACATAATTGATTCTGTTTATAGATTACCTATGAGGAATTGAAACCTAAAAGATATAATGAGAAAGTTGAGGTGTTGTTTGGTTTATAGATTACCTATGAGGAATTGAAACACGTACAATAAACACCTAGCAGGGTGTATTTTTTATGCGTTTATAGATTACCTATGAGGAATTGAAACTGTCTCGGTTTCCTAGCCTTCTTCGCTGTCTCAGCCTGTTTATAGATTACCTATGAGGAATTGAAACTTTTGACTGTAAAGCTCCAATATTCATTGATAATAGAGGTTTATAGATTACCTATGAGGAATTGAAACCTTCATTTTCTAATGGGTCTGCTGGTTTATCCACATAGTTTATAGATTACCTATGAGGAATTGAAACTCCATGTTAATCCCCCTCTCTAAAATGGTAAGTTATCGTTTATAGATTACCTATGAGGAATTGAAACTTTCACATCAACTGAATTTATTTAAAGTTAGAGACAGTTTATAGATTACCTATGAGGAATTGAAACCTTCTTCCACTATGCAATAGTGGAAGATTTTTTCTTTGTTTATAGATTACCTATGAGGAATTGAAACGGTACTATAGCAGCTGGGACTCCTATCTTGGCAGAAGTTATTAGTTTACCTACGAGGAATTGAAACTCATTTTTGATTTCCACAATAATCCCCCCAGCTTATGTTTATAGCTTACCTATGAGGAGTTAAAACGATCTTTGGCTACGAATCAAAAAGTCTGGGGTTCGAATTTTATAAATTATCTATGAGAAAAAGAAAAAATATTTATTAAGCAAGAAAAAAGAAATAGAGATATAATAAATAACATAAACTACTGTGTAAAAGACTTAAAGGGAGGATTTCTATGCCGGATATTCAAAATATTATTTCCTGGACATTTATAAGTGAGTGTCCAATACCAAATGATGTAAATGATTTATTAGTAGATGGAGAAGTTGCTGTTGCAGCATATAAAACATTGAGAGATAGTGCTATTTTCACTAATAAAAGGCTAATTGTAAGAGATGCACAAGGACTTACAGGTAAGAAGGTAGAGATCTATTCATTGCCTTATTCATCTATCAATATGTGGTCAACTGAAAATGCAGGTAGTTTTTTAGATTTTAATGCTGAGGTTGAACTGTGGACTAGAGCAGGTCATATAAAGATAAACCTACAAAAGGGTGTAGATATCCGCAAATTTGATAAGTTAGTTGCTAATGCACTGCTAAAGGATTAACTAGGCGAAAGAATACCAAGAAATATATACACTTTTATATACACTTTGAATAAATGCTTACATAAATTTAAAGGGCAAGGTTTTACCTTGCCCTTAATATTTAACATTAAATATTAAATTTTCTTTTAACAACTTTATAAAGCTCACCTGCAAGTAAAGGTATTAAGCAGAATACAAGTACCATTTCACAGTCAAATATGTTAAGCTTTACAGTTTCAAATATAGGTCTTAAGAATGGTACATAAATTACTATTGCTAATAAGAATACGCAGATTACTGTTGCATATACAAGAGTCTTATTGCTGAATACTCCTATCTTGAAGATAGATTCTTTTTCAGATCTGCTTGAGTGAGATCTGAAGATTTCAGCTAGAATTAAAGTAACAAATGCATATGTTCTTGCATAAGCTAAATGCTCTGGATTAGTTGCATAATCAGGGAACTTATTAAGTGCCCATGTGTAAATACCTAATACAGATACAACTAATGCTATACTTTGCACAATTATTCCTATAACCATAGATTTATCTAATATTGGCTCGTCAGATCTTCTTGGTTTTTGCTTCATAATATCAGCTTCGCCTTTTTCAGTACCTAGAGCAAGAGCAGGGAAGCTGTCTGTTACTAAGTTAAGCCATAGTAGCTGTATAGGAATAAGTGGAACTGGTAAATTCATTAGTATTGATAAGAATACTATTAGTATTTCTCCAACGTTGCATGATAACAAGAAGAAGACAAACTTTCTAATGTTACTGTAGATAATTCTTCCTTCTTCTACAGCATGTACAATACTTGCAAAGTTATCATCTGTTAATATCATATCTGCAGTTCCTTTAGCAACGTCTGTACCAGTAATTCCCATAGCCACACCAATGTCAGCTTTTTTAAGAGCCATAGCATCGTTTACACCGTCTCCAGTCATAGCAGCTATGTGTCCATTCTTTTTCAAAGTTTCAACTATACGAACTTTATTTTCAGGTGAAACCCTAGCATAAACACTAGTTTTTTCAACAACTTTAGCAAATTCTTCATCAGAAAGAGCATCTATTTCAGCACCAGTTAAAACTAAATCTCCTTCTTCCATAAGATCTAGATCTCTAGCAATAGCTACTGCAGTATCTTTATGGTCTCCAGTAATCATTACTGGCTTAATACCTGCAACTTTACATACTGTTATAGCTTCCTTAGCTTCAGGTCTTGCAGGGTCTATCATTCCCATAAGACCAATGAATATCATATCCTTTTCTATTGATGCAGAATCTATATTTTCAGGAAGAGATGAATATTCACGGTATGCACATGCAAGAACCCTTAAAGCTTGATTTGCAAAGCTGCTATTAGCTTTAGAGATTTCTTCTCTCATACTAGCTGTAAGCTCAACAACTTGTCCATCTACTAAAATTTTTGTACATCTATCAAGAATAATATCAGGTGCACCTTTAGTAAATGAAACTACTCTATTAGTGAAATTGTTATGGAATGTAGTCATCATTTTTCTTTCAGAATCAAATGGAAGCTCAGCGATACGAGGATATTTAGCGTTCATATCTTCTCTAGAGAATCCACCTTTTAGACCAGCTACAGTAAAAGCTCCTTCTGTAGGGTCTCCTAAAATTCCCCATTGTCCATCTTCCTTTTTTGCTACTGAAGCATCGTTACAAAGCACTCCTGCAGTAAGAAGAACTTGAAGATTCTTATAGTTATTAACATCTATTTTTGAACCATTAACTAAAAATTCTCCTTCAGGATCATAACCTTGTCCAGATACATCAAAATAATTACCATATGTGTAAACCTTTTTAACTGTCATTTCATTTTGTGTTAAAGTACCTGTCTTATCAGAGCAGATGACATTGACACAACCTAAGGTCTCAACAGCTAACAGTCTTTTAACGATTGCATTTCTGCTAACCATTTTCTTCATTCCAAGGGCAAGAACTATAGTAACAACAGCTGCAAGTCCTTCAGGTATTGCTGCAACAGAAAGACTTATTGCAGTCATAAACATGTCTAGTAGTTCTCCACCTCTTATATAACCGACAACAAATACTAATACACATATAGCTATACAGATAATACCTAACCACTTACCAAGTTGATCAAGCTTCTTCTGAAGAGGAGTATCTTCATTATCAATTTCTTGAATTTTATCGGCGATTTTACCCATTTCTGTTGTACCACCAGTTTCTACAACTATACCTTTACCACGACCATATGTTACAACAGTGCTCATATAAGCCATATTTACCCTATCGCCGATGCCAACTTCTTTAGTAAGGTTAACGGTAGCGTCTTTTTCAGTAGGAACTGATTCACCAGTTAAAGAAGCTTCTTCAATTTTTAGGTTAGCGCTTTCAATTAATCTTAAGTCTGCAGGGATAACATCTCCCGCTTCAAAAACTACAACATCTCCAGGAACGAGATTTTTTGAGGGCACTATTTCAACTTTACCATTCCTCAAAACCTTCGCATTTGGAGCTGACATTTTCTGAAGAGCTTCTAAGGCCTTTTCAGCCTTTCCTTCTTGCATAACCCCCAAGAATGCATTGACAATTACTATTGCAATGATAACAATAGAGTCGGCAACTTCTCCTACTCCTATTGATACTATGCTGGCTATAATTAATATGATTGTTAAAAAGTCCTTGAGCTGATTAAGAACTTTTTGGAAAATTGTCTCTTTTTCCTTTTCTTTCAGCTCATTGTAGCCATATTTGGCTATTCTCTGCTGTGCTTCTTGGGTGGAAAGACCTTTTGCAGGATCTACTTGAAGCTCTTTGGCAACAGTGTTTATATCACTGTTATACCAAGTACGTTTCATAGCATTTCCTCCTTTGTTATTGGGTTTGCAATACCAAATTATTATAACTTAAAATTATTTAATAATAAATGTATATAATATACAAAATAAAAAAAGTAAATATTAGAAATGGATTGATAAATCTTCAATAAAATAGAAATTATTAAATTTGAACACCCACACATTATAGCATATAATGTATATATAATGAATAGATTAAATAAAGTTTGTATTGCCAAAATTATCAGAAAATAGATAATGATACCTCGATAGGGGATATGAAAACAGTAAATGCTCTCCTATAGTAGTTGATTTTATAAATCTACTATAGAGAGCGTTATATTTTTAGTTACTTATTTACTCAGATCTCAATGCTTCAACGGGATCTTTTTTAGCAGCCATTTTTGCAGGTATTGCTCCGCCTAGTAACGTGAGGAGGACGCTTATTGCAACTAGCATTATTGCGTGAAGAGGGTTAAGTTTAGATACATTTTGTAATTCTGTAGCATTTTTAATAATTCTATTTGTTGGGAATGTCAATAAATATGCGATAGTAATCCCTAAAAGTCCAGAAAACGTTCCAATTATAAAGGTTTCTGCATTGAATACACGAGTAATATCTTTTTTCCTAGCACCTAAAGCTCTAAGTATTCCTATTTCCTTTGTACGCTCTAATACCGAAATATAGGTAATTATTCCGATCATGATTAGAGATACAACTAATGATATAGCTGAAAAAGCTATTAATACCATTGTAATGGCATTCATTATTCCGCCAGTCATCTCTGTCATGGTACTTGCTAAGTCTGTATATACTATGATATCATCTTGCTCTTTACCGACATTATATGCATCTAGGTAATCTAGAACAGCATCCTTAGATTTAAAATCAGTCGGATACAAAAAATCATAAATGGAGTACTATCTCCGCCTAAGTAAGAAATAATGTTCTTTTTAGTGTCATCATTAAGCTTTTCCATAGTAATTACATTAAACTCTGATTCTCTTTGAGCATTTACAATTTTTGAATTTTTTTCTCTATCAATAATACTTTGTATTAGCCTATCACTATAAGCAATCCCGTTCCCTAAAATGCCTATAGACACATCCTTTTTTAAACGCACTATTCCACTTATTTTAAGGGTAACAGCATTTTCAGAATTATACATGGCATCAAAATCACTTCTAGGTATGAAGTTGCCCATACTTGTTTTTGTATAAAATTCATCATTTGGTATGAGTTTTAGTTCTGTTCCTACAATATCACTAAATTTTATACTTTTTATATTTTCAGTTTCAAATCCTAGGTTGCCTAGGACAGTTTGGTTAATTCGATTTCTTTCATCAACAACTAAAACTAAATCAGTTGCACTAGTTGGATATTCTCCTGCAAGTAAGTCATAATTTTTTTCAAGATAAGTTTTTGATTTTTCATCAAGAGGCTCTGGGTATGATGACAAGCCAGCACTACTCATACTGGTGATATTAGAAGATTTTTCTTTTCCCATATTCATTCCTGTGGATATAGTTACAGGAAAAGTTCTGTTCTCAGTACGGCGCAGCAAATTCATACCAACTATTCTTGTATATCCTATGCTACTGCATATTGCAGGATCTATATTATTTATATACTCTACATATTCATCAGTTAGCTTATTGGTATGAACAAAAGAGTTTTTTTCAGGGTCATATGGATATATTTCATCTGCAGTAGTATATTTTTCATATTCAGAAAGCTTAGACCTAATCTCTTCTCTTATTTTTTCCATGTTCTCTAGGTTAATATTAGTTGATGTTTGAGATATTATAATTGGAAATTCTGAAAGAGCGTCTTTTTGAAACTTATCTATTTGTTCTTGAAAGCCAGAAGAAAGACTTAGTACTAATGCTATTCCTATGATACCAATAGAAGACGCAAAGGCTGTCAAGGCTGTTCTCCATTTTTTTGTGGAGATATTTTTACCAGATAGTTTTAAAGCAGTAAAGAAACTCATACTTGTCTTTTTCAACTTATAATTACATTTTTCTTTAATGTCAGTATAAGGCTTGCTGTCATTTACTATACGACCGTCTTTAAATTTTATGATGCGATCAGCATATTTTTCTGCTAATTCTGGATTGTGGGTTACCATAATAACTAATTTATCTGCTGCAACTTCTTTTATAAGGTTCATAATTTGTTGGCTAGTTACTGTATCTAGAGCTCCTGTAGGTTCATCTGCTAATATGATATCAGGGTTATTTGCAAGTGCACGAGCTATAGCTACTCTTTGCATCTGCCCTCCTGAAAGCTGATTGGGCTTTTTGTGGATATGATCTTTTAATCCAACCTTTTCTAGAACTTCTAAAGCTCTTCGGTGTTTTTCAGCAGAGCTCACACCGCTAAGAGCCATACCTATTTCTATATTATCTATTATGCTGAGGTGAGATATTAAGTTATAATTCTGGAATATAAACCCAATACTGTTGTTTCGATATGCATCCCATTCTGCATCTTTAAAATGCTTTGTAGACTTTCCATTGACAATGAGGTCTCCGCTATCATATTTATCAAGACCTCCAATTATATTAAGACAGGTTGTTTTTCCTGAACCACTTTGACCTAAGATAGCTACAAATTCATTTTTCCTAAAGTTGATATTTATATCATTAAGTGCTATTTGTGTAAATTCACCTGTTGTATAGCTTTTTGTAATTTTCTTTAGTTGAAGCATATTGTCATCACCTTTGCTAGAGTGTTTACAGTATACTTTTTATTAACATATTTCATTTTCGATAGATACAGATGGATGCTATATAACATTAATATGAACTTACTGTTAACTTCCTGAAAAATAAATTTCACTGATACTAAAATAGTGTTCACAAATATATAGTCTGAGTACATTTTAATATTATATTCATAATTAAATTTATTGAAATAAATAGATTAGAATTTAGTAGATTAAATTTACACTTAGTTCACATTTAGTTCATATTATATTGTTATAATAATCATAAACTAGTATAATTATATTAATTTTTCAGAACAATCAATTCGGGAAGAGGGAGTATATGGTTACTATTCTAGTGGTGGAGGATGACAAAAATCTAAAAAAACTGATGAAAGCTGTTTTAAAGCAAAATGGCTATAATGTGCTAGATGCCAATGATGGGGTACAAGCCCTAGATGTGTTAGGTACTTCTCATGTAGACTTAGTTATTTGTGATATAATGATGCCCAATATGGATGGCTATGAATTGACTGATGTTCTTAGAAAGTCAAATTATAATCTACCTATATTAATGGTAACTGCAAAAGAAACATTAGAAGATAAAAGAAGGGGATTCCTTGTAGGGACAGACGATTATATGGTAAAGCCCATTGATATGGATGAAATGCTCTTGAGGGTAGCTGCACTATTGCGGCGTTCTAGAATAATCAATGAACACAGGCTGACGATTGGTGAAGTAACTGTAGATTATGACACTTTAACTGTCAGCAAAAATAAAAGAACAATAGAACTTCCTAAAAAAGAATTTTATCTTTTATTCAAGCTTCTGAGCTATCCTAAAAAGATATTTACTAGACAGCAGCTATTGGATGAAATATGGGGATTAGAGGCAGAGGTTGATGAAAGAACAGTTGATGTGCATATAAAAAGACTGAGGGAAAAGCTTTTTGACTTCAATGAGTTTGAAATAGTTACAGTAAGAGGATTAGGTTATAAGGCAGAGATTAGAATATGAAAAAGATTACAAATAAGCTGGCAATATTTTTTATCTTTATAATCTGCATTTCATCTGTTCTATCCTTTTTTATATCAATATTTTTCAACTTTGATATTAAAAATGAAATTAAAACAGAACAAGAGAACATAGCTTTGACAATATTGGAACTAATAAAAAGAACTGATTTGAGCATAGATGAGATTGCCAGCATATCATCTAATTCTATGTATGATGTTTCTAGGATAGATAATATTGATAACATTGAACTATCGAAAGAAGAGATTGAAAAAATCAGTAATGACGGGATAGCTTTTTTAACACATGGAAAATATTCAGGAACTGCTACCATATTAAAAGTAGAGGAAGAATTTATAAAAATAAGTCTCCATCCAAGCAATACTATATTTAAAATTATATTTTCTCGTATATGGTTTACATTGCTTTCTTATTTATTTATAGGAGCTTTTTTGATTATATTATTGGCTAGGATAGTAGTTAAGCCAGTCTTGAAGCTAAATAACGCTGTTCAAGAAGTGGCTAAGGGAAACTTTGATATACAAGTTGAGAATAACAGTGATGATGAGGTTGGACAGCTTACCAAAAACTTTAATAAGATGACAAGGGAGCTAAAAAACATAGAATATTTACGTAAGGATTTTATTACTAATGTATCTCACGAATTTAAAACTCCTATAGCATCTATTCAAGGATTTGCAAAGCTATTGAAAAACGGAAATCTGTCTACTGAAGAGATAAAAGAGTATTCAAGTGTTATAGTTGAAGAAACTCAAAGATTATCAAACCTTACTACAAATATCTTAAAGCTTTCAAAGCTTGAAAATCAGGAAATAGTTGAAAAGAAAACTAGATTTTCCCTTGATGAGCAAATAAGAAAGAGTATTTTACTGCTTGAGCCTGAATGGAGCAAGAAAAATATTGACTTTGATTTAGAGCTTGATAAAGTTGACTATGTAGGTGATGAAGAATTATTACAACAGGTATGGTTAAATTTACTAGGTAATGCTATAAAGTTTTCGAGTTCAGATAGTAAAATAGATGTGAGTCTCAAGAAAGGTACTTCATATGTCATAGTAAAAATTACTGACTATGGAATAGGTATGAGCGAGGAAACTCGTAAGAGGATTTTTGAAAAGTTTTATCAAGGAGATAAGGCTCGCACATATGAAGGAAGCGGACTAGGGCTTGCACTTGTAAAACGAATTTTAGATTTATATGATAGCAGCATATCTGTTGAAAGCGAGCTAGATAAAGGCTCTACCTTTACTGTACAGTTATCTTTATGAAGTAATAATTACAGGTTTAAACCTATAGGAAGGAAGTTAGTCTATGAACAACAATAAAAATAATAATAAAAAGCCAATAGTATACTATTATATCTTGATAATTGGTATAGTTATGCTTCTCAATGCTTTTGTTTTTCCGCAAATGAGCAATAAAAACATTACAGAAGTTGATTATGGAACATTTTTAGATAAAGTAGAAAATGGCAGTGTCAAAACAGTGGAGGTACAAGATGATAGAATTGCATTTATTGCAGTAGATGAAAAAGGTGATGAGAAAATATATGTAACTGGCAAGATGGAAGATCCAGAGCTTACAAATCGATTATACAGTAAGGACATTAAATTTTCTAGGGTAGTGCCAAGGGAAAATTCACCATTAGCAAATTTTATAACTTCTTGGATAATTCCAATTGTAATTTTCTTTGGATTAGGTCAGCTTATTACTAAAAAGAGCGTTGGAGGAAGACTTTCAGGTTTTGGCAAGAGTACAGCAAAGATTTACGTGGAGGATGAGACAGGAAAGACCTTTGCAGATGTAGCTGGTCAAGATGAGGCTAAGGAGGCTTTAGGCGAAATTATAGATTTTCTCCATAATCCAGCCAAGTTCAAGGAAATAGGAGCAACTATGCCTAAGGGAGCTTTATTAGTAGGACCACCTGGTACAGGAAAAACATTGCTAGCAAAGGCTGTTGCTGGTGAAGCTAAGGTGCCATTCTTTTCTATTTCAGGTTCAGAATTTGTTGAAATGTTTGTTGGTATGGGAGCAGCAAGAGTGCGTGACTTATTTAAACAAGCTCAAGAAAAGGCGCCTTGTATTGTATTTATTGATGAAATAGATACTATTGGTAAGAAGAGAGATAGTGCAGGCTTTGCTGGAAATGATGAAAGAGAGCAGACATTGAATCAGCTATTGACTGAAATGGATGGTTTTAGTGGGGAGAAGGGTGTTGTAATACTGGCAGCAACTAATAGGCCTGATTCTCTTGACAAGGCACTCTTAAGACCAGGTAGATTTGACAGACGTATACCAGTAGAGCTTCCAGACCTTGCAGGTCGTGAGGCAATTTTGAAAGTCCATGCAAAGAAAATAAAGATTGACAGCAATGTTGATTTCAATGCAATTGCAAGGGCGACTTCAGGAGCTTCTGGTGCAGAGCTTGCAAATATCATAAATGAAGCAGCATTAAGGGCAGTAAGATGTGGCAGGAATTATGTAATACAAAGTGACCTTGAAGAATCTGTAGAGGTTGTAATAGCAGGATATCAAAGAAAGGGAGCAGTCATTTCTCCTAAAGAAAAGCAAATTATTGCATATCATGAAATTGGACATGCAATTGTAGCAGCAAAGCAAACAGATTCAGCACCTGTTCATAAAATTACAATAGTTCCGCGTACTTCTGGTGCACTTGGTTATACTATGCAAATAGCAGAGAAAGAGAGTGTGCTGATGACAAAGGAAGAGGCATTCAATAAGATAGTAACTTATACAGGTGGGCGAGCAGCAGAGGAACTTATTTTTGGAACTATTACTTCTGGTGCTGCCAATGATATTGAACAGGCAACTAAATTGGCACGTATGATGGTTACCAGATTAGGGATGAGTAAGAACTTTGATATGATGGCCTTAGAAACAGTTTCTAACCAATACCTTGGAGGAGATACCTCTCTCATCTGCTCAGCAGAAACGGCATCTAAAATTGATGAAGAAGTACTTGAAATCATTAAAAAGGCCCATGAAAAAGCCATAAATATTCTAAAGGAAAACATTGATAAGCTTCATGAATTATCAAGATATCTTGTTGAAAGAGAAACAATTACAGGTGAAGAGTTCATGAGAATTTTGACAAGCTGATGAATTTTTAAAGTAAATCAAATTTTTACTAAAGGATATAATAAAGTATAGCTATGAATTGTAATATAGATTTAGAGGACTATAGTTTTTAGGAACTGGATTAGCAAAATTTAAATATTATTTCTTTGTGAATTTTCAAAGATGTGTGCCAGTATGGAAAAACAATGAAAGATTTGATATTATGACTATTAGAGGAGGGATTTTATGTATTATCCATATGGATATTATGGTTTTGATCCTACAATGATTATTTTAATCCCTGCTATTATTCTGACTCTATATGCTCAGGGAAAAGTTAAATCAAGCTTTGCAAAATATTTAAGGATACCTACAATGAGAGGATATACTGGAGCAGATGTGGCAAGACGACTTTTAGATCAGAATGGCTTAAGAGATATACCAATAGAGTTAACTAGCAGACAGTTAAGCGACCATTATGATCCAAGAAGCCGTGTTTTGAGATTGTCTCCAGAAGTTTATAGAGGTAATTCCATAGCTTCTGTAAGTGTTGCTGCCCATGAAGTAGGTCATGCGATACAACATGCCAATGGATATGTGCCATTATCATTAAGAAATATGATTTTTCCTATTGCAAGCTTTGGCTCTTCAGCTGCTTGGATATTTATTTTCGTTGGGCTTTTAATTCCTGGTCTTGGTAGTTTAATGGATTTAGGGATTATATTGTTTGGAGCAGCAGTTTTATTTCAAGTAATCACATTGCCAGTAGAGTTTAATGCAAGCAGTAGAGCTTTACAGCTGCTTGACAGTAATGGATTTATTGCAGGAGAAGAAACTAGAGGAGCTAAAATAGTTCTTAAAGCTGCAGCTCTAACTTATGTGGCAGCTATGGCTTCTGGTATTGCGCAGCTATTTAGACTTATTTTAATAAGAAATAGTAGAAGGGATTAAGAGGGTATCTTTTTTAGATGTGAAAAGTAAATAAGTAATCTTGATTTTTAAACTTTTGATATGCTCCTCTTATAGAATACAGTTAAAATAAAGAACATTTGCTGTAGAGAGGAGCATATTTTTTACTATAAATTGTGTATACATACTATGGGGAGTTGATATAATGAACTGGCTTCAAAGATTTATGATTGGACGTTATGGAGTAGACCAGCTTTCTAAAGCAATGCTAATCTTGACTTTTATTTTGTTAATAATAAGCACTTTTACTAAATCTAGCGTAATTAACGCTATTGCTGTAGTAATACTAGCTTTAACTTATGCACGAATATTATCGAGAGATATAAATAAAAGATATCAGGAGAATGTGAAATTTCTACAATGGTGGAGCCCTATAAGCTTAAAAATAAATAGATACTTAAAACATTTAAAGGAAAGAAAAACACATCGTTTTTTTAAATGTGAAAATTGTGGACAAAGGCTAAGAGTTCCAAAAGGGAAAGGAAAGATACGGATTACTTGTCCAAAGTGTCAGAATACAATTATTAAGAGGACTTAAAGGAAAGATTATTTTTATTATATATTAATTAAAATAAAACGCCTTTACTGGATAAGATAAAGGTGTTTTATTTTTATAATGTAAGTAGTTTTAAAAAAGCTTTTACTTATTAATAATTCAATAAAAGTTTTATTTCGAGAAAGTAGTCATTTCATTGAAGGAAAAATATAGAGTATAATAAAGTTAAATAAGAAAAAGGAGAGTGAAATCTTTGGTTATAAAAGAACCCCATAGAGTTTGTCCTCTCTGCGGAGAAGATAATAATTGTCAGCATGGACAAGGAAATTGCTGGTGTGAAAGCTTAGAGTTTCCTAAAGGTTTATTAGACATGATACCTGATGATAAAAAGGGAAAGGCATGTATCTGCAGGTCTTGTTTAGAGAAATACAAAAAGCAAGAGCTATCTTAATTACTTTTAAACTGATTATGGCATATTATTGTGGGTATAATACCTATAAAAATAAGTAGGTGATATGCAATGTCAAAATATCATGAAAGCCCCAATATATATGTGACAGAGATAGTGCTCAAGGTAGAGGATATAAATCGTTCAGTTGAGTTTTATAAAAACATAATGGGTTTGAGTATTTTAGGACAAAAAGATAGAGAAGTTATATTAACAGCAAATGGAGTCAAACCAATGGTTACTTTGATTCAGCCTGAAAATGTAATTCCGAAATTACCTGGGAGAACAGGCCTTTATCATTTCGCTATACTGTTGCCTAACCGAATAGAGTTAGGGAAATTTTTGAAAAACATTAGAGATAAGGAATATCCACTGATTGGAGGCTCAAATCACGGTGTCAGTGAGGCGATATATCTGGAAGATCCAGATGGAAATGGGATTGAGGTATATGCAGATACTCCTGAATCTAATTGGGATCGAGATGATGAGAGGATAAATATGGTGACCGAAGTCTTAGATTATATGGGATTACTGAAAGCTGCTGGAGATAGGGAATGGAAAGGAATTTCACCTGAAAGTATAATTGGACACATACATCTTCATGTTGCAGATTTAGATAAATCCTTGAAATTTTATGAAGCTTTAGGGTTTAAATTAGTTCAGAATATGAGAAATTCTGCATATTTTGTTTCTACAGGTGGCTATCATCATCATATTGGTTTTAATATTTGGAATGGTAGAGGGGCAGAATCACTACCAGAAAATTCTGTAGGAATGAAATATTTTACTATTAAATATCCAAATAAGGAATTATTGAATAAAGCACTAGGCAATCTACGAAACCAGAGCTTTGAATATTCTGAAAGAGAAAACGATATTTTTGTTTATGATCCATCGCATAATTTGATACGCTTACATTTATAAGTACTACTAGTATACTAGTAGTATTTTTTTATGTGATTTATTAATATTAACTGAGGAGAATAGATTGTTTTGTGCTTTAATTAATTATTTAATCATAATAAATATATTTTTTATGAAGTCCAGATGTAATTTAATATGAAATTATTAGTATATATTGACTTCAAGGTTAGATAGCCAATAGACTTAATATTGTTAAATTAGCTCAATGGAATTTTGATATAAAATATACTAAAACATATGATTTAGAAATTTATTGTAAAGTATTTGTAATGTATAATATGAATAAGAGAGTCATTAAATACTTTGAAAGGAAGATTATAGTGAGTAATGTTAAGCTTATAGTAGACAGGTTTGAAGGGGAATATGCAGTTTGTGAAAATGAAGATGGTACTATGGTAGATATTAGAAGAGACAAGCTGCCTAAGGAAACAAAAGAAGGAGATGTTCTAATAGTAGAAGGAGATACTTTTGTAATAGATGTTCAAGCTACTTTAGAGAGGAAAGAGTATATAAAAAAATTGATGGATGATCTATGGCAATAGATAATCTTTTAGTTAGTAATTACTACGATTATGAAAGGAGAAGACATGATTGAAATTAAAGGAAAGTATAATACTGCCAAAGTGTTTACTGATAATATTGATGATGGAGCTATAGCTCAGATTATAGAACTATGTAATCAAGAATTCGTTAAGGACAGTATTATTAGAATCATGCCTGATGCTCATGCTGGTGTTGGATGTACCATAGGGACTACTATGACTATATATGATAAAGTGGTTCCTAATCTTGTTGGAGTAGATATTGGTTGTGGTATGGAAACCATAAAATTGAAGCAGCGAAAGATTGATTTAGAGAAGCTAGATAAGATTATATATGAACACATCCCATCAGGATTTGAAATCAGAAAAAAGGAGCATAAATACACTGAAAATATCGACTTTGATAGACTAGCCTGTAAAAACCATGTTAATCTTAATAGAGCAAGGCTTAGTGTAGGAACACTAGGTGGTGGAAATCATTTTATAGAAGTCAACAAAGATAATGAAGACAATTTATATTTAGTTGTTCATTCTGGAAGCAGGCATCTGGGAAAACAGGCTGCTGAGTACTATCAACAGCTAGGGTATAAGGAACTTTTAAATAAGCATAATCAAAGATTAGAAATAATCAATAAACTTAAACAAGAAAGCAGAGAGAATGAAATTCAGGATGAACTTGAAAAATTAAATAGCACAAAAATTAGCAAGCAATTAGCATACCTTGAAGGGAATAATTTTAAAGATTATTTGAATGATATGAAAATTATTCAGCAATTTGCAGTATATAATAGGAAGGCCATTATTGATGAAATAATTACAAGAATGGGACTTGAGGTACAAGAACAGTTTACTACTATACATAATTACATTGACTTGGAAAGTATGATTTTACGGAAAGGAGCTATTTCTGCTAAAAAAGGAGAAAAGGTTCTAATCCCTATGAATATGAGGGATGGAAGTCTTATTTGCATTGGTAAAGGAAATAAAGATTGGAACTATTCAGCACCTCACGGAGCTGGCAGGCTGATGAGCAGAAGACAGGCTAAGGAATCTATAACATTAGATGAATTTAAAAAATCAATGGAAGGAATATACAGTACAACTGTTAACAAATCAACATTGGACGAATGTGCACTTGCATACAAGCCTATGGATGAGATTATAAAAAATATTCAGGATACTGTAGAAATAGTTTCTATCATTAAGCCAATCTATAATTTTAAAGCAAGCGAATAAATAGAAAAGAGATAAGTTGAGAAATGACAAATTCGATTTTAAATAACAACCTGAAGTATACTAAATTATTCTTTGAAGCTCATAAAACGGAATTTTTAAATATAACTTTTATGTAGAATTCTTTAATTCATTATGAAATATGAAAAGAAGGGCAGGTGAAAATCCTGATTTAATATTTAGATTTTAGAAATCAGGATAGTCTTGAAGACTTTAAGAGAGAAAACTGTATTTTTGCTAGATATGGATGGAACTATATATCTGGGGGATAAATTAATAGATGGAGCAAAGGAATTTTTAGAGACTATAAAGCAGAAAGGTAAAAGATATATTTTTCTAACAAACAATTCATCAAAGAGTAAGGAATTGTATGTTAAAAAGCTCAATGAGCTAGGAATACAGGCTTCAGAGCAAGAGATATTTACTTCCGGCGAGGCTACTACTATGTATTTAAAGAAGCTTAAAAGGGGTGCTAGGATTTATCTCTTAGGAACTGAGGCGTTGGAAGATGAGTTTAGAAGAGAGGGTTTTAAAATAGAAAAACAGAGACATAAGAACATAGACTATGTGGTATTAGGGTTTGACACTACACTGACTTATGAAAAGCTATGGGCAGCATGTGAGTACATATCTGAAGGGGTAGAGTATATAGCCACACATCCGGACTTCAACTGTCCGTTACCTGATGATAAATTTATGCCTGATGCAGGTGCAATTGCTGCATTTATAGAAGCGTCTACCGGCAGGAAACCTAAAGTAATAGGCAAACCCAATAAAGAAATGATTGATAGTATTGTTTTGAAATATGGTTTAGATAAAAAAGACATGGTAATAGTAGGAGATAGACTATATACAGATATTAAAACTGGAGAAAATGCTGGGATAGCTTCTGTGTTAGTATATTCTGGCGAAACTAAGGAAGAGGATTACATAAATAGTGAAATTAAGGCGGATTATGTATTTAATTCCGTTAAAGACATTATAGAATTACTATGATTGACTATAGAAAAGCTAATATTAGCCTCGCAGTTGCGAGGCTTTGTTACATTTTTATTTAAAAGATTTAGTTTAAATGCTTAAGCTTGTATTATATAATTAATAGTTGTAGATGAAAATTTGAAATTGTTTTGTGATACATTGAGTTATATAATTTTAATATTAATGCATTTAACTACTCAGGAATCTGCATAAGTAATTAGAAAGGACGTACAAAATATGGAAGAAAAATTAATAAAAAACTATATTTTTACTAAAAAAGATTTGATACACTTAATTATTCCATTGATGTTTGAACAGTTATTGGCAGTAGCTGTAGGTATGGCAGATTCAATTATGGTTGCCCGTGTAGGCGAAAGTGCAGTGTCAGCTGTTTCACTTGTTGATTCAATTAATATACTGCTAATTAATATTTTTGCCGCATTAGCTACTGGAGGTGCAGTTGTTTCAGGTCAATATTTAGGACAAAAGGATAGTGATAAGGCATGTAAAGCAGGGGAACAGCTTGTTGTATTCACTACATTTATTTCATTAGTAATTATGACTTTAATGTATATTGGAAGGAACTTTATAATTAACGTAGTATTTGGACATATAGAGCCTGATGTTGCTGCTAATGCTAATACATATATGCTTATAGTTTTTGCTAGTATTCCTTTTATAGCTTTATATAACAGTGGTGCTGCACTTTTTAGATCAATGGGGAATTCTAGAATAACTATGAAAACATCTATCATCATGAACATTATAAATGTTGCAGGAAATGCAATACTGATTTTTGGGCTTAAAATGGGTGTAGAAGGTGTTGCTATTCCAACACTTGTTTCAAGAGCAGTTGCAGCTATTATAATCATTTCATTACTTAGAGATGAAAATCTTAAAGTTCATATAGGCAAACCATTTCGTTATAAATATGACAATAAGATGGTACTTAGGATACTTAGAATAGGCATACCAAATGGAATTGAAAATAGTATGTTTCAATTAGGAAAAATATTATTATTAAGTGTTGTTGCTGGTTTTGGTACAGCTTCAATAACAGCTAATGCAGTAGGGAATGCAGTAGCATCTTTTGGTATTCTTCCAGGAGTGGCCATTGGACTAGGATTGGTAACTGTAGTAAGTCAATGTGTAGGTGCTCGTGACTATGAACAAGTGAGATATTATACTATATTACTCCTAAAATATGCGTATATTTCTATGATAATCCTTAATATTGTCATAATATTTGCTACTCCTGTTATTCTCTATATTTATAACTTATCATCAGAAACAGCTGCTATGGCGAAACAGGTAATCATATTTCATAGCATAAATGCATGTCTGACATGGGTACCAGCTTTTACGCTACCTAATACCCTTAGAGCATCTAATGATGTGCGTTATACTATGATAGTTGGAGTAGGTTCCATGTGGATTACTAGAATAGGTTTTGGAATTTTGCTTTCAAAATATGTGAAACTTGGGATGTTTGGTGTCTGGGTAGCGATGATTATTGACTGGATAGTTAGAAGTATCTTTTTTGTAGCTCGTTATAAGGGCCATAAATGGGAAATTAGTGAAGTATAAAATTATTTTATATTGTATTTGATTTGACCTGTAATCACTTAAATCTCTATTATGGTTTTTTAAAACATTCTTACTTTTATAAAACCATAATAGAGTTAGTGAATTTGTAATGCTTATAAGCTTTTCTGTAAATTAGTAATTGCTTAAATTGATTTATTTTATATCAATTCTGCTAATTTATATCAAAGTCTTTAAAATTAAACTAGTTAGATTTATTCTATTCTTTATTTAAGTTATTTTCTATTTTAACACTTCTAAACTGATATATTATCCCGTCTAATATATTTCACAATTAGACAGAATAATTATCTTTTAATTTTTTTGATCCAAACTAACGAAATATAATTTTTAGAAAACAAAGATAATGCAATTTAACTATTACAATAAGTAAATATATTATTTATGAAAAAGTAAATGCCACAATGTGGAACTATAAATTCACATTATGTTATCTAATTTTTATTTTCAATAATATAAGAGAATTGATTAATAGTTTGTTGAAGTAAGCAAATTAGCGATATTCAGAAAATGTTAAATTTTTTTAACAAATAGAGAATATTTTTTGATTTCATAGTATAATATGTCATGTATTAAATAAATAGAATCACTAATTTCAAATAGTGGAATTAATAATTCAATTTTAAGACGGTTAAATTATTTGTCTGATTGATAAAAAACGTTTTTCTTAATGCAGTAGAAGCATTTATACGAGTTAGCTAAGATAAAGTATTTAGTATTAAACAACTGTATCTTAAACCAAGAAGAATCATAAAAAATTGTAGGGAGGAGTAAAAATGGATGAAATAAGAATACATGGACGAGGAGGTCAGGGGTCCGTAGTAATGGCTGAATTAATAGCTAAAGCAGCTTTTGAAGGCGGCAAGTATTCACTTTCATTTCCTTTTATAGGAAGCGGTGAACGTAGAGGAGCTCCTGTAGAATCATATGTCAGGATATCAGATGAACCAATAAGATTAAGGGAAAAAATTCAAAATCCAGATTACATTATTATACAAGATGATTCAATAATTGAAATTATAGATGTATTTAAAGGCTTGAAGCCTAATGGAACAGTAATAATAAATTCAGAGAAAAGTAGTGATGAGTTCAAGAACATAGTAAAAGGAGAAAATGTAAAAATATTTACTATAGATGCAAATAAAATTTCTATTGAGACAATAGGAAAGCCAATAGTTAACTCAGCTTTACTTGGAGCTTTTGCAGCTATAACCGGGGAAATACCAATAGATGCAGTTGTTAAGTCAGTAAAGGAAAAATTTAGTGGTGAAATAGGTGAAAAGAATGCCGAAGCTGTTATGAATGCTTTTAAGGCATGCGGGGGTGAGATAAAGTGAAATTAAGAGTTGGTGGAGTTTGTGAAGCTGGAGGGTCAAAAGCAGAACATACAGGAACTTGGAGAACATTTAGACCAGTAGTTGAAAAAAGTAAGTGCTCTAAATGTGGTATTTGTGAGAAATTTTGCCCAGATTCAAGTATAGAAATTAAGGACGATGGGTGTAGTATTGATTATACATATTGTAAGGGTTGTGGAATATGTGAATACGAATGCCCAAGAAATGCGATCAGAATGGAGGTAGAACACAAGTGATATCAAATGTATCTGTTACTGAGGGTTCAATGGCAGTTGCAAAGGCTGTTAAGGCATGTAGGCCTGGTGTTATATCTGCATATCCAATAAGCCCTCAGACACATATTGTTGAACATCTTTCAAAGTTTGTAGCACAAGGAGAGCTTAATAGTCAATATATAAGAGCTGATTCTGAGTTTTCTGCTGCATCAATTATTTATGGAGCAAGTGCAGCTGGTTCAAGAGCGTACACAGCTTCTTCATCTCAGGGGCTAGCTTTAATGACAGAGGTTATTTTTGCATTAGCAGGAACTAGATTACCTGTAGTAATAACAGCGGCAAATCGAACATTAGCTGCACCTATTAGTATTCAACCTGATCATCAGGATGCAATGACACATAGAGATACAGGTATAATTCAAATTTATGTTGAGAATATTCAAGAAGTTTACGATACACATATACAAGCTTTTAAGCTTGCTGAAGATAAGGACGTTTTGTTGCCAGTTATGGTATGTATGGATGGATGGATTTTGACTCATGCATTTGAACCAATAGAAACTTTTTCTGATGATGATGTATATGAGTATGTAGGTGATTTCAAACCTTATCAGTTTTTAGATCCAGCAAATCCTTTAACTTATGGCTCATATGCTAATGAAGATAGGCTTATGGAATATAAATATCTTGCTGATCAAGCACAATCTAATGCCAAAATAAAAATTGAAGAAATTGCTGAATCTTACAGAAAGAGATTTGGGCATTACCATGGCGGTCTAATAGATGAATATAAAACAGAAGACGCAGAGATAATTTTTATTGCAATGGGGTCTTTAGTTTCAACCCTTCGAGTTGCAGTGGACGAGCTTAGAGCAGAAGGCAAAAAAGTAGGCTTGTTAAAAGTTAGAAGTTTTAGACCATTCCCAAAAGAAGCTATTATTAAATCCTGCAAAAATGCACAGATACTTGCTGTAATAGATAAAAGCTTCTCTGTTGGTTTAGGAGGAATACTTGCTACAGAAGTAAAATCTGTCTTCTGCGATGAAGAGAAGAAGCCATTAATACAAAGCTTTATAGCTGGTCTAGGAGGAAAAGAAGTTAATAGAAGTGCTATAAAATGGATGGCAGAAGAAGCTGAGAAGGCAGCAGATTCTAAAGAAATAAAAGATACAATATTTGTGAATATCGATAACAGCATTATATAGGGGTGAAAAATATGGTAGAACAAGAAAAGCAATTATTTGCATCTGGACATAGAGCTTGTCCTGGATGTGGAGCTGCCATAGCAGCAAGAATGATACTAAAAGCAACAGGATCAAATGTAATAGTTGTTTCATCAACTGGGTGTCTTGAAACTTTTACAAGTCCTATAGATGCGTCATGCTGGGAAGTACCTTGGATACATTCATTATTTGAAAATGCAGGAGCTATTGCAAGTGGAGTATTAGCATCTTTAAGAGCAAAAGGGAATCCAAACAATACAAAAGTTGTTGTAATAGCTGGAGATGGAGGAACTTACGATATAGGTATAGGTGCACTATCAGGAATGCTTGAGAGACAAGATGATGTTTTGTATATTTGCTATGATAATGAAGCTTATATGAATACTGGTGCTCAAAGAAGTGGAGCTACACCTTATTCAGCCTCAACAACTACAACTCCAGTTGGTAGAAACTCATATGGAAAAGCGGAACATAAGAAGAATATGCCTCAAATTGTATTAGCACATGGAGTAAATTATGTAGCTACAGCTAGTTTAGCATATCCTAAGGATTTTGAAATGAAAGTTAAGAAAGGACTTAATACAAATGGACCTGCATATATACACGTATTAACTCCTTGTAATATTGGTTGGGGCTTTGAGCCAAAATTGACTATAGAAGTGGCAAGACAAGCTGTTGAAACTGGTCTATATCCTTTATATGAGTATGTAAATGGAGAACTAGTTTCTTCGAAAAAAATATCTAAGATAAAACCCGTTGAAGAATTTTTAAAATATCAGAAGAGGTTCAGACATTTAATGAATGACAGAGATAAATACGAAGAACAGCTTAATATTATTCAAGAAATTGCTGATAGAAATATTCAAGAATTTAATCTTGCTTTGTAGTAAATGAAATAATAACTAATCGTTAATACAAGTGAAAAATGAGTAAATTTTAAGGAAGGTGATTAGTTCATGGGCATGATGACAGGGGAAGAATATATTGATAGTTTACGGAAGTTGGACATAAAAGTATTTATGTTCGGAGAGAGAGTGCAGAACCCAGTAGACCATCCAATTATCAGACCTTCAGTTAATTCAGTTGCAATGACATATGATTTAGCAAATATGCCAGAATATGAGGATATAATGACAGCTACTTCAAATATAACAGGTAAGAAAATTAATCGTTTTTGTCATATACACCAAAGCAAGGACGATTTGATAAAAAAAATTAAAATGTTGAGGCTATTAGGACAAAAAACTGGTTCATGTTTTCAGAGATGTGTTGGCATGGATGCTATTAATGCATTATACAGCACAACTTATGAGATAGATGGAAAATATGGCACTAAATATCATGAGAATTTTATAAAATTTTTAAAATACGTACAAGAGAACGATTTGACAGTAGATGGATGTATGACAGATGTTAAAGGAGATCGTAGCTTATCTCCAAGCCAACAAAGTGATCCAGATATGTATGTACATGTTGTAGAAAGACGAAAAGATGGAATAGTTGTAAGGGGAGCAAAGGCTCATCAGACAGGTGCGATTAATTCACATGAACATTTGATAATGCCTACTGTATCAATGAAGCCTGAAGATAAAGATTATGCTATTTCATTTGCTATACCAGCAGATGCGGAAGGCGTATTTATGATATATGGAAGACAATCCTGTGATACAAGAAAATTAGAAGAAGGAGCAGATATTGATTTAGGAAATAAAGACTTTGGAGGACAGGAAGCTTTAGTAATTTTTGATAATGTGTTTGTACCTAATGACAGAATTTTCTTAAATGGTGAAACTGAGTTTGCTGGAGTATTAGTCGAAAGGTTTGCTGGGTATCATCGCTCTAGTTATGGAGGATGTAAAGTAGGTGTAGGAGATGTGCTAATTGGTGCAGCAGCTGTAGCAGCTGAATATAATGGAGTTTCTAAAGCTTCACATATTAAAGACAAACTGATAGAGATGGTACATTTAAATGAATCATTATATTCCTGTGGTATAGCATGTTCAGCTGAAGGATGTCCTACAAAGGCTGGGAATTATCAAATAGATTTATTACTAGCGAATATTTGTAAACAGAATGTTACTAGACATACGTATGAGATAGCTAGACTAGCTGAAGATATTGCAGGAGGAATAATGGTAACTATGCCTTCTGAAAAAGACCTAAGGAGTCCTTATGTAGGCGAATATGTTAAAAAATATCTGAAAGGCGTTAGCAACGTTAGTACAGAGAATAGAATGAGAATACTTAGACTGATAGAGAATCTTACCTTAGGAAGTGCTGCTGTTGGATATAGAACAGAATCTATGCATGGAGCTGGTTCGCCACAGGCACAAAGAATAATGATATCAAGACAATGTAATATGGAGCATAAAAAAGAGTTGGCAAAACGTATTGCTCATATTGATGATAGTTCAAAAGATGAAAATTGATTTAATTGTTTTTAAATAAGGGGTGAGCATAATGAAAGAGGAAAGTGCAATTAAAAAGATTGCTATTGCTGGAGCGGGAACAATGGGCGCAACAATTGCCCAAGTTTTCGCACAAGCAGGCTACAATGTAGTATTATATGATATTTCAGATAAAAGCTTATCTAGAGGTCACAGCATTATTGAGACTAATCAGAAAAATCTCATTGATAGCGGTTTGTTGACTGAGACTGCTGCAGAACAGTCATTAAGTAAGATTCAGTTTACTACAGATCTTAATACGTTTAAGTGTGCTGATTTAGTAATTGAAGCAGTAATAGAGAAGATAGATGTAAAACATGAGTTATTGAAAAAAATAAGCTCTATTGTATCTGAAGAAGCTATTATAGCTACTAATACTTCTGGATTAAGTATAACTGAGATTGCAAAAGCTGTAAGCAATAAGAAAAGGTTTGCAGGAATGCATTGGTGGAATCCACCTCATCTAATTCCTTTAATTGAAATCATTAAAGGAGAAGAAACAAGCCAAGAGACCGCAGATGAATTAATTAGAATAGCTAAAAGCTTAAATAAAAAACCAGTTTTAGTGAAGAAAGACATACTAGGATTCATCGGAAATAGGCTGCAATATGCACTTCTTAGAGAAGCATTGTACTTATTAGAGCAAGATGTAGCAACTGCAGAAGATATTGATGACGCAATGAAATATGGATTAGGACTTAGATACTCTGCTTTAGGTCCTATAGAAACAGTAGATTTAGGAGGAGTAGATGTTTTTAATAACGTTGGTTCATATTTGTTTGCAGCTTTAAGTAATTGTAAAGAAGTTCCACAGGTTTTAAGAGAACTATATGAACAGGGGAACTTTGGAATTAAGACTGGTAAAGGATTTTTTGATTACTCAGATGATAAAGGAGAAGAGGTACTGAAGAAGAGAGATAAACACCTTATTAATATGATGAAATATATACTTACAGAAAATTAAGCTTTAATTACTAATGGAGCCATTTATTTCAATTTAATATTATAATTTAATATTATAAATTATTAAATTAAAGGAGGAATAAAAATGAGTGATAAACTTGAAGTTCAAAGAAGTGACGGAAGAGGAATATTGGCAGGTGATTATCTAAATCAAAACAAAGATATTACAAGAGAACAATGGTTAGAAGACTGTTTTCCAGAATGGGGAACATTTCTAAATCAACAAATTGAAAATACTGAAATACCAAAAGGACAAGTAGCACTTTGGTGGTTAGGAGGACCTTCATGGGTTCTAAAAACAGATGAAGGTGGAATATTCTTCATAGATGTTTATTCTGGACCTTCTATGTATACTTCTTATTCTTATTGTGGTGTTTGTAAACAATGTGGTGCAGAAAGTATAGACTGGTTAAGACTTAATCCACAATTAATTGATCCATGGAAATTTAACCGTTTAGATGGAGTTTTCTGTACACACGCTCACCAAGACCACTGCGATATCTATACTGTTAAGGCTGCATTAAAAACAACAAATTGTAAATTCTATGGTCCTCCACATACTGCAACTAAACTACGCAATTTTGAAGTACCTGAAGAAAGGATAGTTGTAGCTAATGTAGGAGAATCAGTAAAAGTGCCAGGAGCTGAAGTAGAATTTGTAATGAATTATGATGAAACTATTCGTAAGACTGGAACTAGTGACGAATTACCACCTTATGAAATGATGGCAACAAGTTTTCTTTTCAAGACTTCTGCAGGAAATATACTATTTTTAGGAGATACTTGGTATCACGATGGATATAGAGCAGTTGGAGAAAACTACGATATCGATGTTGCAATCTTTGATATGGGCTATAATGCACCAGGAGCAACTGATAAAATGCCACCTTATGATTGTGCTAGATTAGGTGAAACTCTAAATGCGAAATTATTAATCCCAGATCATTATGATAACTGGGCAAATACAGCAGGAGATCCAGAACTATTAGTTAATCAATTTGAAAGAATAGTTGCTGAAAATACTCCACATATTAAAACAGCTATTCTTAGACCAGGAGCTTTCTTCTTATATCCTAGAGATAAGGATATTAAACGCTATCGTTATCCTGACTGGAGAGAAAGATACGATGTAACTCGTTCTAAGCTATATGGCGAACAAGCAAGAAAATATAAAAAGAGATAAGATAAACTCTAGTCCAGATGATGGATGGGAGACATTTCAAAAGGAGGTGCCTTAAACTTGAATATGAAGAGTTTTGTAAAAGCTAATAATGTAGATGAAATTGTTAAGTATAAAAGCGAGCTTGGTAATAAGGCAAGAATAATTGCAGGCGGTACTGACTTAATGGTTAGAGTAAACAATTGTCAGGAAAAACCAGAATGCTTCCTATATATAGGTGAGGCTGGATTAAATTATATCCGTGAAGAAGAAAACGATATCGTAATTGGTAGTGCAACTACTTTAACAGAGTTGTTAAATTCAGAATTAATTAGCAAAAATTTACCAATGCTAAAAACAGCAGTAAGCAAGATGGCTTCAGTGGCTGTTAGAAATATGGCTACAATTGGAGGTAATATATGTAATGCCTCACCTGCAGCTGATACAGCTGTACCATTATTAACACTTAATGCTAGACTTAAGTTATTGTCAAGTAAAGGCGAAAGAGTAGTTAATATTTCTGAATTCTTTAAAGGCCCAGGGAAAGTCAGCTTAAATGAAGATGAATTCTTGAAGGAAATAATTGTTCCAAAACAAGGCAATGCTAAATGGGCTTATAGAAAATTAGGTAGAAGAAAGGCAGATACTTTATCTGTAGTTTCTGGTGGTGTATTAATGGAATTAGAAAATGGATTATGCAAAGATGTTAGAATTGCATTGGGTGCAGTTGGACCAACTCCTGTACTTGCAGTAAAAACATCAGATATTTTAAGAGGTAAAAAAGTCGATCAAGCTTTGATAGAAGAAGCTGCTAATAAAGTAGTAGAAGAAATTTCTCCAATAGACGATCAGCGTTGTAGCAAATGGTACAGAAACAGAGCAAGTAAAGCTATTCTTAAAGATTTACTTGGACAAGTTCTTAATTAGGGGGTGTATTTATGCAGGAAGTAACATTAAAGGTAAATGGCATAGAATACAAGGTTAACGTAGAGGCCGATATGAATCTACTAGAAGTACTAAGAGATAAACTCCATATTACAAGTCCAAAGGTTGGTTGTAATACTGGCGATTGTGGCGCATGCACAGTTATTTTAGATGGAAAACTTGTTAAGTCATGTATAACTAATATTATGGTTGCAGATGGAAAGGAAGTTCTAACAGTTGAAGGCTTGAGTAAACCAGGCAAATTGCATCCAATTCAACAAAGCTTTTATGAAAACGGTGCTACACAATGCGGTTTCTGTACTCCAGGAATGATTATGGCTACAAAAGCTCTTTTAGATAGTAATCCTAATCCAACAGAAGAAGAAATTAGAGAAGCTCTTTCAGGAAACTTATGTCGCTGCACTGGATATACAAATATTATTAAAGCTGTTAAGGAAGCAGCAAAGATAATGAATGGAGGTGAGTAACATGACTATGGTAGGAAAGGGTATACCAAAATATGACGGTATAGGTCATGTAACTGGTACGACTAAATATGTTAATGACTATTATGTGCCTGGAACATTGATATGCAAGGGCTTAAGAAGTCCTGTGGCAAAAGGTAGAGTAAAATCAATTGATACCAGCGAAGCTGAAAAATTACCAGGAGTTTATGCTGTAATTACTGCAAAGGATATTCCACATAATGTTTTTGGAGGAAATCAGCCTGTTATAGCTGAAAATATAAGATTCAAAGGGGAATTAATTGCTGCAGTAGCTGCAATAGATGAAGATACAGCACAAAAGGCTGTTAGCTTGATTAAAGCTGACATAGAAGAAGAAACACCGGTATTTGATCCAATTGAGGCAATGAAACCAGATGCACCAAAAGTTAGACCTGAAGGTAACGTATTAATGTTTGGAGATAAAGACTATTATTTGGTTAGATGTGGTAACGTAGAAGAAGGATTCAAAGAAGCTGATGTTATTGTAGAAAGCGAATATGTCTTTCCTGCAGCAGACCAAACACCTTTGGAAACACAGACATCCTTAGCTATACCACATCCAAATGGAAGTTTAACTGTGTATACTACTAGCCAGTGTTTATATGGCCATTTAACTGAACTATGTAATATTTTGCAAATGCCATTTAGTAAGGTTAACTACGTAGGAGGTACTATTGGAGGAGGATTTGGAGCAAAGAATGACTTACATGCTGACCCAGTAGTAGCTGTGTTAGCTCTTAAAACTGGAAAACCTGTTAAATGGGTATGGACACGTGAGGAAGAGCTGACCGTATCTTCAATTAGAGGCGGATGGATAATGAAGATAAAAGATGGTGTGAAAAAGGACGGTAGAATAGTAGCTCGTCAAATGGAATGTATCTTAGACGGTGGAGCATATTTAGGATTTAACGAATATGCTACAACAAAACATGCATTTTATTGTGTTGGACCTTACTATATACCAAATGTTGAAGTAAAAACAAGATGTGTCTTCACTAATAAACCATTAGCAGGTCCTATGAGAGGATTTGCACTTACAGGATGTGCATTTGCAGCTGATGTTCATATTCAAAAAGATGCTGAAGCAATAGGCATGGATCCATTTAGAATAAGAATGATTAATGCTCTACGAAAAGGTGAACCTATACACGCAAATTCTGTACCACCTAGCTTGAGTGCTATTGAGGTTATGCAAAAAATAGCAGAAGAAGCAGGCGTAAAATTATCAGATGATTTATTAGCAATGTCATCTGAAGAAAGGAGGGCATAATAATGAAGAAGAAGGGAAAAGGAGTATCTTTAGTATATTATCCCGTAGGTTCAAAGGGTGGTGGAGATACTACTCAAGCTTTTGTTAAAATTAAACCTGATGGCGGTGCAGACCTATTCCTTGGATCTGTTGAACTTGGTCAGGGAATAAAAACAATAGCAACACAAATACTATCAGATGAATTAGGTATACCTTATGATCAAATTGTAATACACAATACCAGCACAGATGATTGTGGAATATGTACAGGTTCTTTTGCAAGCCGTGTTACTTATTTTGCTGGAAATGCTGTTAGAGCAGCAGCAGCAGATGCAAGAAACCAATTATTTGAAGCAGCTGCAGAGGAATTGAATGTTAAAATGGAAGAATTGACTGCCAAAGATGGTTTAATATATTCTATAAATGACTCAAGTAAGAGTATTAAAATAAGCGATCTTGCATCTAAATTAAACTTCGGTTTAGGTAAACTAATATTAGGAAGAGGATATTTCTGGAAGGAACCAGCAAAAGTATTAGACGAAGAAAATGGACAAGTTGATATTATTACAGAGTTATCTTACGGTGGAAGCTATGCAGAAGTTGAAGTAGATACAGAAACTGGAGAAGTAGTAGTAGAAAAAATGGTAAATGTATTTGATACAGGTAAGACTATTAATCCATTGCTTGTCATGGGACAAATTGATGGGGGAGTAGTAATGGGAATTAGCTCAGCGCTTTATGAAGCTACTTATCCTAATTACCCATCAATTGAATTTCAGCCTAAATCATTAGGAGATTATATCATACCTACAACAGCAGATATTCCTGAAATGAAATCTTCATATATTGAATACCCTGCTCCTAATGGGCCTTTTGGAGCAAAAGGTATAGGCGAAATGACAGCTAATACAGCAGCACCTGCAATTGCAAATGCTATCTATGATGCTGTTGGAGTATGGATTAATGAAGTACCTATTACTCCTGAAAAGGTTTTAAAGGCACTTGATGAATTAAAGAAGAATTAATACTTTAAAAAAGAAATATAAAGGGCTAGAGCTATAATCTATTACTAGCCCTTTTCCATTGGGTTATATAATCAGCTTTTTTGATACCGAAATTGCTTATAGATTTTGAGAGAGGTGGAAAAATGAGTTGTACAAGTAAATGTTCAGCAAAACAAGCTTGTTTAGAGGCGAGAGAAAATTGGAAGCAAATCGATAGTCTTAGGATGGGAATGGATTGGGACGAAGAAGATCTAAATAAACCACAGATACTAATAGATGATGTGTGGGGTACTACACATCCCGGAAATTTTCATTTAGATAAACTAACTCAGCAAGTAGGTATAGGTATATATGAAAAAGGAGGCAAACCATCTTATTGCCATGTTTCAGACGTTTGCGACGGATGTGCTATGGGACATTCTGGAATGAACTATATTTTATTATCAAGGGAATTGATAGCTGATATGGTCGAAGTGCACTGCTCCTTTATTCCTTTTGATGGCTTGGTGTTAGTGTCTGGATGTGACAAATCTATTCCTGCACATTTAAAGGCAGCAGCAAGATTAGACTTACCAACCATCCATGTTCCCGGTGGTAGCATGAGAGTTGGACCTAATCTTACAACATCATTAAAAACTGGTGAGCTTTCAGCGAAGGATAAAAAAGGCTTAGCTGATCCAGATGAAATAAGGGACTATAAGCTAATGTGTACTCCAAGCTGCGGATCTTGTCAAGTAATGGGTACAGCTAGTACAATGCAGTGTATGTCTGAAGCTTTAGGTATGGCTTTACCTGGATCTGCATTATGTCCTACTACATTACAGGAAATATTGAGATATGCAAGAAAAGCCGGAAAGCAGGTAATGCAATTAGCTGAATCTGGAATAACAGCAAGAAAGATACTAGTTAAAGAAGCATTTATCAATGCACTAAAAGTTCATGCTGCTATTTCTGGTTCTACAAATGCTTTATTACATTTACCTGCCATAGCTCATGAAGTAGGTATTGAATTGGAAACTGATTTAATTGATCAAATCAACAAAGACATACCATATTTAACTAATATTCTACCTAGCGGTAAATATCCAACTGAGCTATTCTGGTTTGCTGGCGGTGTTCCAATGGTACAGTGGATGTTAAAAGATTATTTAGACTTAAATGTTCTTACAGTTACAGGAAGGACATTGGGAGAAAATCTAGAAATGCTAGAGAAAGACGGTTTCTTTAGAAGAGGAATTGGTATGTTAAACAATTATGGTGTTAAAGCGGAAGAGGTTATAAGACCGATTAGTAAATCAGAACATAAGGGTTCAATAGCAATTTTAAAAGGAAACTTAGCTCCTGGAGGATCAGTTGTTAAATTTTCAGCAGTTCCAAAGGAAATGTATCATCATGTTGGACCTGCCTTAGTATTCAATAGAGAAGAAGATTGTCATGATGCTATAGTTAAGGGAAAAGTAAAGCCTGGCTCAGTGTTGATTATAAGGTATGAAGGGCCAAAAGGTTCTGGAATGCCTGAAATGTATATGACTACAGATGCGCTTGTTGCTGATGAAGCTTTAAATACTACTACAGCATTGATAACAGATGGTCGCTTCTCAGGATTTTCAAGTGGACCTTGTATTGGTCATGTGACTCCTGAAGCTGTAGAAGGAGGACCAATAGCATTAGTTGAGGATGGAGACTTAATTGAAATAGACATTCCTAATAGAAAACTCAATATAGTTGGTATTAAGGGACAAAGAATGGATTTGAAAGAAATTGACGAAGAATTAAATAAAAGAAGAAAAGATTGGGAATTACCAAAAGAATGTAAGAATAAGACTGGAGTATTGAAAAGGTATACAGACACTGCAGTGTCAGCTATGTTAGGTGCATATATGAAGTAAGCATAGTAATATGTTTGTAAAAAGAAAAATATATCTAAGCTTAAACTTTAAGTCAAAATTCATATTAAAAGAACTCTTTTAAAAATTGAAAAATATGATTAATATGATAAAATATACTAATATAAACAGGGGGGTGAGCACGTGGGCCAGCAATCAAAATCACTAGTTGGCACAATAGTAAAATCATTAGATATTCTGGAGTGCTTTACTGACGACAGTGATGAAAAGGGGATTCAAGAAATAAGTCAGATTGTAGGATTGCCAGAAAGTACAACTCACAGGATAATAAGCACACTTGAATATAGGGGTATTTTATTGCAAAATCCTAGTAACAAGAAGTATAGGTTAGGATTAATATTTTTAAAAGCGTCTGATAAAACCAAAAACATGAGTATTTGGAAAGAAAAAGCTAAATCATATATGCTTGATCTAAATGAAGAGTTTAATGAGACTGTGAATTTGGCTATTAGAACTGAAGATAAAGCTGTGTATATCGACACTGTTGTGTCCACACAAGTTTTAAGACCAACTCTGGCAGTTGGTGTCAAATATCCTTGCCATTGCACAGGGATCGGAAAAAGCCTCTTAATGGATTTTTCGGAAAAAGAATTAAGTAAAATAATAAATGGCCCGTTAGAGAAGCTAACACCTAATACAATTACTGACATAAAAAGTTTAGCTGATGACCTTAGAGTATCAAAAGAAAGAGGATTTGCAATAGACAATGAAGAATTTCATAAAGGAATTGTATGCATTGCTGCACCAATTAGAGGTTTTGGAGGTAGAATAATTGCTTCCTTGAGCATTAGTATACCAACTGTAAGAGTGGATGAAGAGAGATTAAATAAAGTAAAAGAAAGAATTATAGAAGTGACAAATAATATTTCAAAAGAGATAAATTTTTAGACCCACAGATATAAATTTTTCTAACAACTAGAATTTGGGACTGATTATAACAATCAGCCCTTTTTTATTTTTTTAGGCTCTTTGTCAATAGTTGGGGTAGGATTGAGCTTTGAACTGACCCTTGTCAAGTAGACAATCAATTTAATTAAACTTTATACACATATAGATGCTTGGTTTCTATACTCTAAAGGGGCCAAGCATCCTAATCTTTTTTGAAATCTTTCTTCGTTGTA
>Ga0134090_1000319_pt1 | contig 45028 bp, 35 predicted proteins | sample 1_4taG_FD_94453 | JGI IMG/M metagenome (GOLD analysis project Ga0134090, IMG submission 94453) | Switchgrass degrading microbial communities from high solid loading bioreactors in New Hampshire, USA - 1_4_20_6_A1 metaG | ecosystem: Engineered > Bioreactor > Semi-continuous > Anaerobic >...
GGTTTAATACTTTTTCAACCGCCATATTTTTGACTGTTTCATAATAGGTATTTTTATCCATAATTACCAGCCTCCTTTGTGATTTTATTATACACCAGACACAATTTTATTTTAACACCCATAAAGGATGACGGAAGGGGAATGGACAAGGGGAAAATACTGCAAAAAGCAAAGGAGAAGGGACTTCTGACAAAACCGGAGCGAGAACTTACCGATCGGGAGATTTATGGTTTTATTTTCCTTCCGGGGTTTTCGACAAAAGACAAAGTTACCGAATTTTCCGGCAGGGGAGTAGGAATGGATGTTGTCAATAAAAACATTGAGGAGATCGGAGGAACCGTTTATGTTGACAGCATATATGGCGTTGGAACTACGGTGTCCATAAAAATACCTCTTACGCTCTGCGTGTGACACGCCTCACCATTGCTCTCCCCTGCATGGAAAGCCCGCGTTGTTCCCAGATCTATCGGGCTGCTTTGATTCTTTAGTTGAAAAAGAAATTCACCGATTTCCTGCATAAGGCATGCGGGATCCCGCACCGGATTATTACCGGCTTGGATCTGGTTGATCTCGTTCATGATGAAATCCGTAAATCGCAAAACAATATCCGTAAGGGTCGAATAATCCACGTTTTCTGGGCGATTCTCGCGCAAATAAAAGAATACGTCTTCCATTGCATGAAACAATGCGGCAAGACTCTCAAATCCCATCATGGCCGAAGAGCTTTTTAGGGTGTGCATGATCCTGAAAATATCGTGGATATTGGTTTCAATACTTTTGCCTCTCTCACCGGTCAATGCAAGCATTTCAAGTTGCGACATGAGTTCCAGTGCTTCAAAAACATACATCTCAACCAGGTGTTCGTTCTCAAAATTTCTCATGTGGCTTATGCTCCTTTACTTTTTCTGTTGGAACAGTACGGATACTTGCAACGAGACAGGTGCTATATTATATATATCAACGAAGACGAAAATTGTCGGAAATTGTCCTGTACAATTCCTTGACAGAGGTGTGTGGACTTAAATGGAAAATCAAGTAACCTTCGGTCAGTGTCTGGCTGCTATTTTAAGTGCATTGGATTTAAAATGCAGCAAAATGGCCAAAGAGATTAATGTGGATCCTTCTTTGATATACAAGTGGCTACGGGACGAAAGGGTACCGGCTTATGATACCCTTTACATAGAGATGATCAGCCAGTACATTGCAGGAAAGGTTTACAATAGCTATCAAATGGAAGCTATTTCGGACTTGCTGAAAATGCATGGCATTGAACCTCCCGAAAGCAAGGCAGATATTCAGAATAAAATCAAAGCATGGCTCCTGGAAGCTCAGGGGTACTCATTAAAACTGAGAAAAAAGGTAAAAGCCTGGAATAAAAACAATGCCAAGGTTCCAGGTATCTCAGGTTTTCTCAGAAAAACGGAGATCCATCATCAGAATAGCCACGACAGGCATAATTTAAACGATCATGAGCCGGCCGTCATAGGCGACTTGTTTTGCAGTCATGATCAAATATCTCTCATAAAAGGTGCCAGGGAAGTGATGAATGCCACAATAAAGCTGCTCAGGCAGGCGCATAAGGAGCCCAAACACAATGATGAGAAGATACTTATGACATTATACAGCGAAGCAATCATCCTTTTCGAAGACAAAGATCTCAGGCACAAATGGATACATGCCCTATGCGATGCCTTAAACAATGGTTGGCGTATTATTCTACTTATAAGAATGAATCATTATAACGAAAGAACCATTAAAATGATCGAGGCCTTGCAGGCTTTGCTTTCGCGGGGAGATCTCACATTATACTATCAAAAGATCAATGAAAATACTTATAATATGTATGAGTTATGCATTGTCCCCCACGCCGGGGCTTTATTTTGCTTTTCTTCAAAGGTTGGTCATCCATTGGACACAGCATTCTGGTATCATGGAAAAGAAAGCATAGAAGCGTTAACCGCATACTACTTCCAGTATTTAACCTTTGCCCAACCGCTGCTTAAACTCTACCCGTCCCAAAAAACCATTGAGTTTCTGAAAATCTACGCTGAAGCGGAAGAAGCCCCTGGTGACAAATATGTTTTTAAGAATGAATTGAGCACCATTACAATGCCATTGAACCTGTACGAGAAATATATCAAACGGAACAGTCTATCAGCCCAGGAAATATCATACCGGAAATTTCTTCATAGCAAAAGGCTTGAGACATTTGAAGCCCAGGTTAAGCACTATAAGTTCAGGGACATATGCTTCATCGAGTCTATGGAAAGGCTCTGGTGAGATCCAGGAATTACTTGTTTGATGATTACTATTTGCTGGAAAGCGAAACGATTGAGCAGGAGGATATCGTGTGCCATCTGGAGAACCTCATCTCAATGCTGAAAAGGTATGACAACTATGAAATTGCTTTCGTATCCGAAAAGGATTTCTACGACATGACGAACACTTGCTGGGCCATAAAGGGCAACTTATGTGTTTTCATAGAATCGTTGAATGAAAGCAATCACATCAAGAAAAATTTCATTGCAACTGAGAAAAATATCGTGCAAGCTTTCAATGATTATTTTGCAAAAACATGGCGAAACATACCCAGGGAAAACAAGGAAAAGGCAAACACCATCCGTTTTCTTCAGTCACTCATAAACATATGCCGATAGGACGGCGGCCTGTGAGATCCACCTGACTTTCCGGAAAGAACAAATACATATTGCCTGCACTTCCATAAGCCTGACCAATCGCCGACGTATTACTCCTTTCGGTAAACTGCCGGCATGGCATACTTGAAACCTTTCGCTTCCCTGGTAAGGGATTCCGAATGCCCAACAAACAAATAACCGCCAGGCTCAAGACAATCGTAGAATTTCCCAACAAGTTCATTCTTTTTTGACACATCAAAATAGATCATGACATTTCTACAGAAGATCACGTGAAAATGCTTTTTAAACGGGAAATGGGCGTTCATCAGGTTGAACGATCTGAATATCACCTCGCTCCTGATTTTATCAATAACGGCAACCCTTTCGTCGTCAATTCTCCTAAAATACTTGTTTTTCCAGCGTTTCGGCAGTGTTTCTATGGCGCTCTTTTTGTATACCCCCTTTTTTGCTATATCAAGCACCCGGCCGGATATGTCCGTTGCCAATATCCTTGTATCCCATAGCGGTTTGGCGTCACCGAAATAATCCTGCATAATCATCGCCAAGGTATATGCTTCTTCCCCTGTTGAGCACCCTGCGCTCCATATCCTCAAATCTTTATTTCTTACCGTTCGTTCAAGGTAAGGCAGTACGGTATCCCTAAAATAATAAAAATGTGAAGGCTCACGCATAAAATAGGTATGATTGGTCGTAATTTTGTCAACCAGCGTGGCAATTGCGTTTCCCGTTTTATCGGAAATAATGTGTTCATAGTAATCCGTAAAACTGTTGAAATTGCTTTTCATCAGGATAGTCTGAAGTCTTCCCATAACGAGAGACTTTTTGTGTTGACCAAACTTTATGCCATAATGCTTTAGGATAAAATCTGTTAAGAGCTTGTATTCCTTATCGTTTATGCCGATCATTCATATACCCCTTGCTTCTGACGTCGCCGTGAATAGCATAATCGCTATGATAACCCATTGTATTTTTTACCCTATCCGGCTTTCGTCTGAACAACACAAAATGCATGAATGTCTCATCTTTCAAAGCTTTATGGAAAACCGCACAGCATGAAGCTCTCCGGCAAGGTTATCCCTGATCAGATTGAGATAGCCATGGCACATTCGCAAAACCCTTATTTGTAAAAAGAGGCATAGATATGAATCTATGCCAACTGAGCATTAACCTTTGCTCCAACGTTTCAGACCGGGGAAGTATTCCCTCATCCTGTTTCTGGCTTCATCCTCGCTCATGCCGGGATTGGCTGCCACCATGTGGGGAACACAGATTTCAATCATCTGCTCCATGGAAATGTCGGCCGTGAATGCTCCGTCCTGATAACAATACTTGCAGTAGTCTTCATTCCTGGTACCGTCCGCATTGGTGCCGTACAGTTCATCCTTGTCGCCAAGTGGCATGGCGCAGGATTGGCAAAACTTCATTTCCATTTTCATTCCTCCTATGCTTTATTTTTATGGCGCAAAGCGCCATATCAGGTTTGTTCCACCGGTTGCCCCCCTTCAGACAAATAAACCTTACCTATGCGCCCATGGTATCACAGCAAACCTGACAACAGTTTGTCAAGTTTGCTTTTATTCCAGGGTTATTCCCCTGTGCTTTCCCTCCTTATTGCGATTAGCCATAAAAAAAGCCTGGCAGGAATCTGCCAGGCAAAAAAGTCCGTTTTTATTTTTTGGGATTGGGCCGGCACAGATTCATCGTTTTCTGTAAATTCCCGGCATGACGTGTTGAAAGGCTGAAGCGCTTTGGGGTATGGACTCACTAAGACCGATAAACAAATAACCTCCGTGTTCCAGGCAATCATGGAACTTATTGCTGCATAACCCACCGATGTCTCTTGCTCATGAGTATTTCCCAAATTCAAAATCGCTTGTATTTATGTGTATCCCGTAGTCGATATCCGGGTTACCGTTGTCTTTACCGCCCTCATTGTTTTTTTGAAGCATCTCTTTTAACATCTCAAGGGTTTCCGGGTTCATCCTGCTGCTGTCGCTATTCCTGCCCTTCATCACCCGCTTGAGCTTAAACCTGTTCACCAGGCTGCGCAGCGATTCTGCCTGGTTCGCAAGTTCTTCACTGGCGGTTGCGCTTTCCTCCGCTGTGGCCGAGTTTGTCTGAACAACCTTTGATACCTGAACAATCCCCTGATTGATCTGACTTATTCCAGCAGCCTGTTCAGTTGATGCTGTGGCGATCTCATTGATCAGGCTATAGGCTTCATCAATAGAGTTGACAATGTCATTAAGTGAATCGGCTGTTTCACTGGCTATCCTGGTGCCTACATTCACTTTGGCGATTGAGTTTTCAATCAGCTCAGTGGTTTCTTTTGCTGCATTGGCTGATCTGGCCGCAAGCGTCCTGACTTCCTCAGCCACCACTGCGAAGCCTTTGCCATGCTGTCCTGCCCTTGCGGCTTCAACTGCTGCGTTAAGCGCAAGAATATTGGTTTGGAATGCGATATCATCGATAACTTTGATGATCTTCTTGATATTGTTCGAGGAAGCATTAATTGCTTCCATTGCATCAAGCATTTCTTTCATTTGCTTGTTGCCATGATCAGCCTTAAGCTTGATGGTTTTTGTCAGTTCATTGGCCTTATTAGCGTTTTCAGCATTATGCGTTGTTTGTGATGAAATCTCTTCCAAAGAGGCGGTAAGCTCTTCTATGGAGCTTGCCTGCTCAGTGGACCCCTCGGAAAGAACCATGCTGGAATCAGATATCTGCTTTGCGCCTGCAGCCACCTGATTGGCTGAGTTCACAACATTCCCCAACAGCTCATTGATATTATCAATCATGATGTTCAACGCTTTTCCAAGAACATCCTTGTCTGACCGAATGTCAACCTCCTGTGAGAAATCGCCTTCGGCCATCCTCTCCGCCAGATGCGCCTGTTCTTTGATAGTATTGGCCAGGGCCTTGAAGGCCTTTGCAAGTTTTCCGGTTTCATCATTATATTCATGCTGAATGCTGACATCTACGTCGCCCAATGCCAATCTGTTGGCAACCTCGACCATATTGTCGAGTGGTTTGCTGATGATTCTAGAAATCATAAATCCCAACGCAATCGCAAGCGTCACACCCACTGCCGACAGGATGATCATGGTCAGCCGAGTGCGATGGGATACGTTGACAATGTTATCATACTCTTTCCCACCGTTTTTGGCCCGCGTATCGATAAGACCTTGTATGGCATCCTGAACATTTTTTGCGGCAGTTGTCATGCCGTCCCCCATCAATACAGCATAGGCTTCATCTTTCCTGCCTTGTTGAACCAATGCAATAATCTCATTCAAGATGGGAAGATATGCGTCATATGCGGTAACATACTCCTGGAAATATGCCCTTCCGGTATCCGTGGCTATGGTTTTTTGATATTCGTCCATAATGCTCTGAATTTCGGCCGCCCTCTCGTTAATGTCATCAATTCTTTCCTTGATGTCCTGGGCCGAATCCAAAAGCAGCAGGTTACGGGTTTCAACACGGTTTTCCTGATACAAGCTCAAAGCGCTGGATACCTTTCTGATGGGTTCTGTTGCATAATGGTACAGATACTGGGCATTGCTACCTATCGCATTCAGGCTGATAATGCCGATTACTCCGATCAATGCTGAAATAAGAGCGACAATAAGAAAACCCACGATAAGCTTTAGCGATATCTTCAGATTTTTATAGAACCTCATGCTGCTTCCCCCTAGTCGTCAGTATCTCCTTAATAAAATACCGTCAGTCGGGATGAATGATTCACAGGATTTCATTCAGATTATGAATCACATCATCCGTCAACAACTTCTCACAGTCCAGCAGAAGTCTTACGTCATTGCCGATTTTTCCGATGTTTTTAACATAATGGTTCTGGTTTACCTGTTTCATCTGTGGCAATTGAGAGATTTCAGAGATGTTCACAACTTCAGATACACTGTCGACGACAAGGCCGACAGACATACCTTTGATATCCACAACGATAATGCAGGTTCGGTCATTATATTCCCTGGGCCGCTTCCTGAACCGAAGGCGTACATCCATGACCGGGATGATCTTTCCCCTCAAATTGATGATACCCTTTATGTATTCAGGGAATTCCGGTACTTCTGTGATGGTCTGGATTCCTATGATTTCCGTCACATACCGTATTTCGATACCGTAACTTTCATTATCGATGGAAAAAATCAGATATCTCCCTTCCTCCGTATTCTCATCTTCAGTCCCGTTCATCTGAATGCCATCCATCTTATTGCCTCCTTTTCATATCAAATAAATCAGCCATTCTTTATGGATTAACCCGGGATTAACCAATAATAAGCTTTTATTATGCCTCCGTTCGTTGAAGGAGGTGCTTTTGCTTCCCCAGCAGCATTGACATTTGTCAATAAAAAACACACAACATCGACTATAATATCCCAGTGCTGAATTTTCAATACGTTTTATGTGTCAGTTCATCTATAACTTGAATAACGAAATAATTAGTGCTTCACAAGCGGACAAAAAGAAAACCGGCGTCAAACTGGCTTATCAACCAATTATCTGCCGATTTTTTGTAAAAAAACTATTCCAGGTTTCCTGTGCTATCCAATTCTTTGCCCCTGTTCCAATCATTCATCTGAACCGTGGCAGGCACATCACGTTTCGGCCGTAAACTCAGCCGGAGCAATTGCTGCAACAGGCTTTTCCGGCAACGCCGTTGATGAATTCCGCAACCGTGCGGATATATTCATCCGCATTCAGCAGCAGCGACAAATGTCCGCCGCCTATGCCGGTATTGACGACCGGATTGGGCATGGTGTTGATCAGCGCCTGTTTAACCGGCTCGCCAAAAGTATGATCATCCTCCGAGAGCAGCAGCAAAACGCTTTTGTCCAGGTAGGTAAAGGCAGGTTTTGTACATTCCAACTCATTCTCCAGGTCAATCATCAGGCGGCACATGTTCAGCTCATGCCTGCGGGTAATCTTTTTGAACACATGGGCAAACAGATCGGTCAGATACTTTCTTTCGTCAGGTTCGCATTGTGCAAACTCTCTGACGATTCGCCTGAACAGGATCCTTTTCAATAAAGGCATGGGGACAGCCTTGACCAAACGCACGGTTTTTTTCAGGCCGTCGACCATTTGAAGCAGGAACGCCTTGGCTTCATCCCCCATATCCGCATCCAGGCATCCCGTATTGGACAGGACCAGACCCGATACGATCTCCGGGTGCCGCTTGGCAATCACCTGGGCAATAAGGCCTCCATAGGACTGCCCGACCAAATAGACATGCTGTAAGCCCAACTCCTGGACGAGCGCCGCAATTCCATCTGCCAGCACGGCATTCCGGCATGTTTCGTAAGGATAATCGAATGTGAGGACCGTAAACCTGTTCGCTAATTCGGCAAAGTGTTTAAAGAAGGCATCAGAAATCCCGAGCCCGCCAATCAGTAAAACGATCGTCTTTTCACCGCTTCCTCCAAGCCGGTAATTGAAGGTCAGCCCGTTAACCTGCCTGCTCCTAACGGGATATTTCTCGTTAAATCGTTCGAAATCAGTCCTGAAATCCATAAATCCCTCCACCTTTTCTCAGCCATAAATCCTGCAGATACTTTCGGCCATTTGCTTTATCCTGTCCCGAAGCTCGGCAGGCTCCAATACCTCAACCTTATCCCCGAACCCCAGCAGAAAGCCGTACAGCCAACCGTCTATCCGCATATGGAAGGTGACTTTCAGCCTGCCATCCGGGGTTGTTTCATAACTGTCCATCCCAAAAATATCATTTAGCGCATAGACCATGGACTTATCGAACAAGGCGACAATGGGCGCATGCTGCCCGCCGTCGGCATCCCAGTTCACCTTGTCGATTGAAAACGGCCTGGGCTCAAACCGCGTGTCCGTTACTTTCAGTTCGTTCATCCTCCTGAGCCTGAACAGCCTGAAATCCTGCCGCAGCAGGCAATAGGCATAAAGATACCAGTTGGCTTCCTTGAAGACGATGACACAGGGCTCTACCTGCCTTTGAGTCAGTTCTCCGTTGCTGAAATACGAGAACGCAATGACTTTCCGATCCTGTATGGCCTTCTTGATTTCTTGTATGCGCGAACCCAACTGATCATTCCGGTTCCATGGCGACAGGTCAATCATGATCTCATTGCCTGCGGGAACATAATCGGATACGTTCGCTATGCTGTTTAATTTGTCGATCAGGAGCTTGATTTTCAAATCCCCGCTTATGCTGTAGAGCCCTTTTAAGCCTGCGATGATCCGGTTGACCTCATCGCCGGTCAGCAGATTCCTGTCAAGCTTAAACCCTTCCATAATGCTGATGCCGCCATCGGCTCCCTGGCATGTACTGATGGGAATACCGGCCTGTGACAAGGCTTCAATGTCCCTGTAAATGGTCCGGACCGAAACTTCAAATCTATCTGCCAGTTCCTGCGCTTTCACCTTATTGTGTTGCAACAGGTAGATGATAATGGACAGCATCCTCTCAAGCTTCATGGCCGCCATTCGCCTCCAGTCTGCATGACAGCATTATAGCACAACCAGAAATGATACGATTGTACCATATCCTTATGGGCAAACAGCATTTTGCCCTGTTCCGGTAATTTTTGATTTTCATATACCGAGAAACCCATTTTCTTTTTGCGATCTACACCGTTCCGTGTTCCAAAAGACAGACCACTTCGCAAACGCAGACTTTAACAGGAAACAGTAATGATTGATAGCACATACCAATTGTGCTATATTTTATATAAGATAGTTGGTTATTGCAGGGTGTGGTGCCACCTCATTCCGTCAGGAAAGGAGGTGGTGTGATATGACGGTATATGAGGCCATCTCTTTAATGATAGCCTACGCCGTATTCGTCGTATCGCTTATCTCCTTGATGATTGCTATTAACAAGCACTCCAAGAGATAAAAAAAACACCCTGCAAGCCATTGCAGGGTGAACATATTCATCCCCTGTGGCACCGCATTTTGCGGAACCAACTATCTTCATTTTTATTATAGCATGATCTGATTGTTTGTAAACATTTTTCATTGAATAACTGTAATTGACACGTCTCGCTCGTTCGGCCTTCAATGACATTCCGGGTGTGGCATCGCGGGTATTCTGAGATTGCCGCGCTACGCTAGCGCTCCGCTCGCAATGACATCCCGGGTATGATCCTACTGTGTTATGACCCTTGTGTCATTGCGAGGAGGCGCAGCCGACGAAGCAATCTCAATTGCTTCCATGACCGCTTGCGAAGTATTATAAGATTGCCACACACCGCTTATACGGTGCTCGTAATGACAGTTCGGGTGCGGCATTGCGGGTTATTTGGGCAAGGTTATCGTAAACTCCGTCCCTTCCCCCGCTTTGCTTTTAACCTGGATACTCCCCTTGTGGGCATCAACAATGGCCTTTGCGATGGTAAGCCCGATGCCGGCACCCCCGGTCAATCTGTTTCGCGATTTGTCCGCGCGGTAGAACCGCTCAAAGATATGGGGCAAATCCTCCGGAGGGATACCAGCCCCGTTATCCCTCACCGCTATTTTCGTTACATCTTCGGCCCCCTCCACCGAAACCTGCACCATGCCGCCCGGCGAGGTATATTTGAGGGCGTTGGACAAAAGGTTAACGACAACCTGGCTGATCTTGTCCCTATCCGCGGTAATGATCTCCCTTTCGCCTTTAAATCTGATCTCAATGCCCTTGGCGGCGAAATCATTTTCAAAGTTCCGGATGATATGCCGGATAAGTTCTGAAACATCAAAGTCGGTTTTTGTCAGGATCAGGTTATCGCTTTCATATCTGGCCAGTTTTTCGAGATCCCCCACCATCCGGTTTATCCGCATGATCTCTTCGTGACAGCTTTTGAGCCTCTGGACATCGGGCTCCCAGATCCCGTCGATCATGGCCTCCATATGGCTTTGCAAGGTGGCCAGAGGGGTTCTCAGCTCATGGGCCACATCCGCGGTGAGCCGCTTTCTCAGGGCTTCCTGGTTTTCCAGGGTTTCGGCCAGGTTGTTGATCGCTTCCGTCAGCTGGGCAATCTCTTTCGTGGTGGAGGATTCCGTTATCCTGCCGCCGAAATAGCCCTTGGCAATCATTCGGGCCGTTGTGGTGACACGGGCAATCGGGGTGCTCAGCCTTTTGGCCATCAAGGATCCGATGAGTAAGGACAGAACAATCGAAAAGGCGCCAACGCCTATGAAAAGCCTGTTCAAGGTATTGATGAACGCCAGGTCGCTATCGTTGAAAAAGAACGGACCATAGTATCCAATCACAATTTTCCCGACCACACCCAAATCGCTTGTGAGGGGATACACCTCTTCCACGTAACTCCCCTCCCAGTTGGGGTAGCGACTGCTCATGTTTTGTGCCATATGGGCCAGCATCCGTTCGCATTGTTCATTGTCATGGAGTGTTGCGTCCCATATGAGCTTCCCCGAGGGATCGATAACTTTTATTATCAGTCCCTGCGCCAAAGCATTGAGGCAAATGTTCTCGATGGCATCCAGATCCCATTCCCCTCCGGCTTTGAACTGCCGGCTGACCTGCGCGACGATTTCCCTGCTTTTGCGTTCCTGGTTTTCTATGACGTATTCTTTGAAGTGTTTGTCCAGAAGCAGGTTCGTTATGATGCTGACCAGCAGCACGGATATCAGAACTACTGAGACAAAAGACAGCGACAGCTTGGTTCTCAGACTGAATTTCATCATCAATCGCCTTTCTCATCGCCGCCAAACCGGTATCCTATCCCATGGACCGTCAGAACATATTTCGGATTCTTGGTATCAGGCTCGATTTTTTGCCGGATGTTCTTGATATAGGTATCAATGGTCCTGTCATAGCCGTCGAAATCTTCCCCCAGTCCGATACGGATCAGCTCGTCCCTGGTAAAGGTCTTGTCGGGATACCTGGCCAGGGTGAGCAGCAGCCGGTATTCATTGGGCGTCAGGTTGACCGGTTTTTCGTGCCTCCTGACCTCATACTTCAACGTATCGATAACCAGTTCCCCATCATTGAAGGATAACAGGCTCGATAGAGGGATCAACGCATCCTCGGACCTTCTCAGGACAGCCTTGACCCTTGCCACCAGTTGCCGCGGACTGAAGGGTTTTGTGACATAATCATCCGCTCCGATGTTCAGACCCCTCAGGATGTCTTCTTCTTCGACTTTTGCGGTCAGCATGATGATGGGAACCCGTGATCGCTTTCTTAGGGTTTTGCAAATCTCCTCCCCCGATATATCCGGAAGCATCAGGTCCAGTATAACCAGGGCGGGTTTTGCCTGTTCAAACTTCTCCAGGGCTTCCTTGCCGTTATAGGCTTCCACCACATGGTATCCGCCGTTCTCCAGGTAGGATTTGACGACCTCCACGATCTTTGCTTCATCATCAACAACCAGGATCTTATTCGGTATATCGCCCATATTGACCTCCGAGCCGGGATGACGCCAGGAATCCCGCGACATGTAGCTATTTGTACGGCTTAAATCTCTTGAGCCTTAAGGCATTGGTCAGAACCGACACCGAGCTCAGCGACATGGCCGCGGCTGCAAACATGGGGTTCAGGAGCGGTCCGCCGAAAAGGTACAGCAATCCGGCCGCAATCGGGATACCGGCCACATTGTAGCCAAAGGCCCAGAACAGGTTCTGCTTGATGGTGCGAATAGTGCTTCTGCTCAGGTGGATGGCCGTTGGAACATCCATCAGGTCGCTTTTCATGAGCACAATATCGGCCGATTCCATCGCCACATCGGTTCCCGATCCGATGGCAATGCCGATATCGGCCTGCACCAGCGCGGGTGCGTCGTTTATGCCGTCGCCCACCATGGCGACTTTCTTTCCTTCGGCCTGCAGCTTTTTGACCGCGTGGGATTTGTCCTGCGGAAGGACCTCGGCCAGCACCCGGTCGATGCCCACCTGCTTCGCGATAGCCTCGGCGGTTTTCCGGTTGTCGCCTGTGATCATGACAACCTCAATGCCCATGGCTTGGAGCTGCTTGATGGCCCTGGCGCTGTTTTCCTTGACCACATCGGCCACGGCAATGATGCCGGACATATGATTGTCCACCGCAACATACATGGGCGTTTTCCCCTCGTTGGCGAGCCTGTCGGACTGGTCTGAGAGTTCGTCCAGGAATATGCCCCTTTCTTCCATCAGCTTCCTGTTGCCGATCAATACGTTCCGTCCTTCAATCACCACCTCAATCCCGTGGCCGGGAATGGCTTCAAACCTTTCCACCTTCGCCAGTTCCAGTTTTTCCTCTTCCGCTTTCCTGACAATGGCCTTACCCAGGGGATGTTCGGAACCCTTTTCGCCGGAAGCGGCCATATTAAGCAAAAACTCCCTGGAAACGCCGGCGGCCGTAATGATATCGGTCACCTCCGGTTTGCCTTCGGTGATGGTGCCGGTTTTATCGAAAACGATGGTATTGATCCTGTGGGTGATTTCAAGGGCTTCCCCGCTCTTGATGAGGATGCCGTACTCGGCGCCCTTGCCCGTTCCCACCATAATGGCGGTCGGCGTGGCAAGGCCCAGGGCGCACGGGCAGGCAATCACCAGCACGGAGATAAAGATGGTCAGGGCAAAGACCAGGGATTTGCCGGCAATGAGCCATCCAGCAAAGGCAAGGACCGCGATGGCCACCACGATGGGCACAAAATAGCCGGAGACGATATCGGCCAGCTTGGCAATGGGCGCCTTGGAGCCCTGGGCTTCTTCCACCAGCCGGATGATCTGCGCCAAAGCGGTATCGCTGCCCACCCTGGTGGCTTTGAACCGGATCATGCCGTTGGTGTTCAGACTTGCGGCGTAAACCTTATCGCCTACCTTTTTGTCAACCGGAATGCTCTCGCCGGTCAGCATGGACTCGTCGATGGCCGTGTGTCCTTCAATGATCTCGCCGTCCACCGGTATCTTTTCGCCCGGCCTGACCAGGATCACATCGCCGATCTCCACCTCGTCGATGGGGATCTCGGTTTCTTTTCCGTCCTGGATGACGATGGCGGTTTTAGGCGCCAGCCCCATCAGTTTCTTGATGGCTTCCGAGGTCTTCCCTTTCGATACGGCTTCCAGGGACTTTCCGAGAAGGATCAGCGTAATGATCACCCCGGCCGTCTCGAAATACAGGTTTTCTACAGCGTGCATGTTTCCGCTCCAAATCCACCAGGTGGAGTACAGGCTGTAGATGACCGCCGCCGATGTGCCGACGGCTATCAGCGAATCCATATTTGGACTTCTCTGTATCAGGGCCTTAAAGCCGACCGTATAGAATTTGCGTCCGGCAACGATGACCGGTATTACCAGGATGATCTGGGCAAGCGCATAATTTAAAGGATGATGCATGGGCTCCAGAAAGCCGGGAATGGGAAAAGGCAGCCACGCGATCATCGGAGCCATGGCCAGGTACAGCAGCGGTACTGCGAACACCGCCGATACGATAAATTTGGTCCACAGGGTGCGTATCTCCTTTTCCTTGCGCAGCTTATCCTCGTCAACCGTCTTTTTTTCAATGCTCAGGGCCTTGTAGCCAATATCCTCAATGGCCTGCCTGATGGCTGACAGTCTTATTTTCTGCGGGTCATATTCCACCGTCGCATTCTCGGTGGCAAAGTTCACTGAAGCCCGCAGTACCCCTTCTTTTTTGCTTAACACCCTTTCGATGCGGTTGGCGCAGGCAGCGCAGGTCATGCCCCCGATGGGGATGGTCACTGTGTTCTTCCTCCGCTCCTCGACAATACCGTAACCGGCTTCCCTAACCGCTTCCTTGATTTTATCAAGCGATACCTTCTGAGCGTCATACTCCACTGAAAGCTTTTCAGCAGCAAAATTAACGGAGGCCTGCGCAACACCTTCGAGCTTTCCCACAGCCCTTTCGATCCGCTTGGCGCAGGCGGCGCAGGTCATGCCGCTTATTCCAATAATCTCCCTGTTCATAAGATTACCGCCTTTCATTTCTTCAATATAGCACAAATTCACCGGCAGTGGCATGTAGGTAGTATCCTTGTATTTTTGACTTCCTGTACGGCAGTTACTCGGATATTGTCAATATCATCCACCACAACGATTTTACTCCGGATCATCCCCATCCAGCAGCTGTAGGCAAATGTGCCGGTTTCGGCGGGCGTAAACTCGATGAGGTTATCACCCGGCGCAAGCTTTACGCTTTTGTTGAACGCGGGTATGATGATCTCGTTGTTGCAGCCGTTGAGATCTTCTTTCCGGGCTTTTATGATCCATTTCACAGGGATGCCTTTCTGTACGGTAATGGGTTCATATCTGCCCGAATACAGCCGTGTGGTCACCACCTGAACGCCGTTCTGCACCACGGCAACATTGTCGCCCCCTGCATTGCCGCTCCTGCCCAAAGGCAGGGATGGAAGCGAAAAGCCGGACAAGGTCAGACCCCGGTTAGCCATGATCACGCCCAGGGCAATGACCAGCACAGCACTTACTTTCATCATCCTATGGGTAAACCTCTTGCTCAGCATGGAACTTAACGCCCCAAAGCCAAACATCAGCGGCACAGTGCCCATGCTGAACAGGAACATGGACAATGCCCCCGCTGCGAAGCTTCCGGTACCCAGGGCATAAAGCTGCATGGCCTGAAGCGGGCCGCAGGGCATCAGGCCATTGAGCAGTCCCACATAGAAAGGTCCGCGGTTACCCCTGCCGCTTTGCATTTTCCTGAAAAATCTGCCTGATATCCTGGGGGTGATCTTTTTTAGCCAAGGAAACACATCGAGCATGTTCAGCCCCATTATCACCATGAACAAACCGGCTATGACGGCCACGATTCCCCTGGATACGCCTGAAAAGCTGATAACGGAACCCAATGCCCCGACAATTCCGCCGATGACCGTATAGGATATCACCCGGCCGCCGTTATACATTAGGCTCGGCCTGAGCTTTGCAAACCTGCCGCCGTCAACCGCGGATGATACACATTGGGAGAGATTAATTCCTCCGCACATGGCCACACAATGGAGGGATGTGAGCAGGCCGACCACGAACAGGACGCCATAGCTCATGGACGCGTCAATCACCGGGAGGAAATCAATCCCCACGGTGTTGTTGAGCACAACATATAGGGCAAGAATCAAGATGGCAATCCCTAACAGCCGACTGACGGACATACGTTCTTTTGGCTTATTTGCACCTGAAGATTCCTTAATCCCGTTAATGACTTTGTAATCCAGCCTCTCTATCGCTTCGACAATCTGTTCCAGCCCGATGGTACGGGCATCATAGGTCACGTAGGCCTGGGAATTGCCGAATATCACCCTGGCTTCAACGATACCGTCCAGCTTTCGCAGCGCCTTCTCTATCCTCAGCTCACAACCGGTACAGGTCATACCCTCTATTTTCAGAACTTTCCGGATCAATTGCCGTTCCATAATACACCGCCTGTCTTACGGTTCACCTGGAGCCCGCTTTTTTGCTGTCGCCGTCGCCGGGCGACCGGTTCAGCCGGCAGCAGTCGAGAGGACCTTTTCCAAAAGCCTTTTCGTTTTCCTCTGCAAGTTTTTCCATAAAAGCGATGATGGCCGCTTTGATACGTTGCAACATAAAGGCCACCCCCCTTTAACGCCAATGCTCAAACAATCCTTTGCTTGCTTCCAGGAAGGCCTTCGGAATGACGATACGCTCGTCGTCCTCGGTCTTGTTCTCTTTCAGGATGGGCACCGGGTTGCAGCCGCCCTTTACCCGTTCGATGTGGTCGATCAGGAACCGGTTCCCGCAGTTCTGGCAGACCAGTTCGGCTCCTTCCTGCTTGTAATAGCCCCTGCCGGAGTCAAAACATACCTGGCAGGTGTTGAAGGCCGTCCTGATGGTGCCATCGCCGGCTTTGACAGCCAGGACCTCCATCTTAGTCTTTCCTGACCGATAGGGATAAAATCTGGCCGTCTCTGAGACTTCGCTCTTGAGGATAACCAAATCGCCCGACTGGTCACCTGCTTTATCTCCCGCGATCAAGCTTACAACTACGAAACCTGTTATCAGGACAACGATAGCGCAGACTGCTGCAAACATTTTTTTGCCAACGACCGGAGTTACCTGCGCCTTTTTACCCGGAAGACCCGATTTGCCCATGCTCATACCACCTTTTCTTTTTAACATTTCATCATGAAGTTAACACAATTTTGTGGAGATTTTATGAAGAGCGGCCGACAGATTAAGTAAACCGGGACGGTTTTCCGCCGGCAGCCAGGCGGAAAGAGCAGACAAAAAAAAACCGGGAACCCACGTTTTCCGGGTTCGCCGGGCTTCACGGGCATTAACCGACGTTCAGTTTTCACATCTCTCAGGTCAGACATTCATTTTCTCAGCGGAGAGGACAATTTCTCCCACAGTGTTTTCGATATGCTGCATGGAAGCGCTGGCTTCTTCCGATGCGGCAAGGACGTTCTGGATGTTTTCATTCACCTTGATCACAACTTTTCCCAGTTCGTTGATGAGATCATTGATTTTCTCGATATCATGCTCAATCACGCTGTTGATCTCACGGGAACCGGCCACTGCCCTATTGGCGTCCTCAGCAAGCTTTCTGACCTCTTCGGCAACCACCTGGAATCCTCTGCCGTAATCTCCTGCCCTTGCGGCCTCAATGGAAGCGTTCAGTGACAGCATGCGTGTCTGTTCGGAAATATTCCTGATGGTTTGGGACATCTGCAGATAATCGTCAAACTTCCTTCTCAACTCGTCGGTATTTTCGGCGCTGTTCCGCGAAAGCGCTTCCACCTCCATCATCTGGGTATTGATTTCGGTGATGGAGTTGGCAATGCTGGTATAAACCTGAACCATTTCGCCGATCACGTGGTTTACTTTCTCCACTTCATTCTTGAGCCTGGCAATAAATTCAGACCGCCTGGTTGCCATGTCGTTTGCCCTTGTCAGAAGCTGCTCCACCTTGCTTTTTTGCTCGGAAATATCGTCCAATGATTCCTGCAGCTTCTTTTTGGAATAAGAGATACAGTTTTCAGGATAATTGAAGCCAAGGAAAACGGCCTCCGCCATTTGTCTGCATGATTCATACCCACATGCCGAGCAGTCTATGGTTCTTTCTTCCTGTGTGTACTTTTCAAGAGCCACAAATCCCGCTTCCCTGTCTTTATCGCTGATGCGGATGTCATCGCTCCTCGGCGTGTAGGAGTACAGGAAGTCTTCCATTTTAAGGGTTTTGTCAAAATGACTGATAAGTTTCCGATATCTTAAATGCTTTCTGAATGAGGGCATGCTTACCCCAGAAGCCTTGACAAACAGTGCCTGCTCTTTCATGTCATGGACAATGCCGGGCTCGGTACCCGTACCGGAAAGGCAGCCTCCCGAGCAATTCAGGATATCTATCACAACAGGGATGATTTCATCGGAGCCGTTAATCTCTTTCAGGTAATGCTGGGCAAGCTCAGGCCCTTCTATTCGCTTGATGTGGAACTTCCTTCCGAATAGCTGCTCCACGCATTCCTTCAGTCCGCCGGGCGTCGGGTACCAATACCCCACCAGGCTGGCGGGAGAATCATATCCTGTTTCCGCATTCGGATCGAAATGAGAGGCGTTAAATCGTTCCATCAGCTTTCTGAACGTCACATTGTAGTTGATCATACCGTCCTTGCTGAATTCATCGCTCTTGCCTATGCAAGGAGAAAGCGCCGCTATTTTTCCGTTAAAACCGTCATATTTCCGGATGTAAGCGGCCGTGCAATACATGGGCGATCCGATTGGGCTCAGATACCTGATAAGATTGGGGTAGCACTGTTCAATGCTGTTGACAATTACCGGACAGGGCTGCGCGATGACCGTCTTAAGTCCCATTTTCTGTATGGCCCTGATATACAGGTAAGTTGTGATATCTGCTCCGAAACTGACATCATATATCAGTTTCACGCCCATCTTTCTGAGCCAGGCAAGGACATTTTTGTACCTGCCGGGATAGTTGAACTGGAATGAAGGCGCCACAATGACCGCCATGTCGGTCCCATTTGCCAGATCCCTGAAGAAAGCATCCGTGTCATCCACATAGCTGCGCGCGCCATGACCGCAGACTTTCAGGCATTCGCCGCACAGGATGCAGTGCTTGTAATCAACGACGATCTTCCTGTCTTCGGTCACCCTGTTCGCAAAAGGTACGATGCATTTCCGCAGGCACTTATTGCAGCCAACGCATTTTGAATTGTCTGCAACAATTACACCAGCTCTGATCAAGTCAGCTCCCCCCACATCATCTGATACTTTTGGCATGTACAGAAATTGCAGCCAATAAATATATCGTCAATAATAATACACTATTTAGTCATAAATTGATTCGAATTACCATAATATAAAAGAAATGCCGTCCGCTGGGTGGTTATTACCTAACGGGCGGCTCACCTGTCGATACCGACGGGCTTGCGACGGTTATGGCTTAAGGGCTTTACACTTACAAGCATGTTTGTCTTCATACATCAGCTTGTCAATCTTTTTCAGGAATGCCTCGGCGCTCATCTGCGTCCGGAAGTCATAGACCGCATAACCCATGCTGAAATTCAGTTCATAGAGGTGGCAGCCGGACTTGTTAAAGTTATCGAGACAGTGATGGATCCTGCAGACCAGCGCCTCCAAATCGTTCATGTTTGAAATATCCAGTACAATGCAGAATTCGTCGCCGCCATATCTGGCAACAAAATCGCAGGCCCGGAGGCAGCTTTTCAACAGTTTTGCCGCAGTCACCAAAGCGCTGTCCCCTATGGCATGCCCATAGGTATCATTGATCTGCTTAAAGTTATTGATATCGATCAGAATGGCAGAGAAACTTTTGGTTTCACTGCTCGAGCTTACCTTCTCTTTCAAATATGCGTCAAGCTTCTTGCGGTTGTTCACGCCGGTCAAATAATCGGTGCACAAGCTATGGTCCTGGATATTGAGGAATACCACCAGCAGCGAAAGGACGACGCTGCTGAGCATGAGCGATACGCCGTAAAAGGCAATTTGCAGCAGGATGCCGACGGACGGCGGGATTGCAGCGAAAACAAGCGAAAAGAAACGCTTTTTTCCCAGGCTTCTGCGGTTGACTATGGTGATGACAAAAGCCGTAACCATCAGCAAAATGGTGACCAATGCAGGAACCGGGAACAGCGGGCCCCTATGGTAGATATTATCCCCGTCGATCCGATAATACCAACCACCGCCAAGCTGGGATATAACCAGTATCACAGCGTGAGCAAAATTTACGATCAGGAGGGGACCATACAGGCGCCTGGTCCTTTTTTCGTCGTGGGAAACCTGAAAATGGACATAAACCAGCCATAAGGATGGCAGTACCGGACTCAGCAGAAAAATGGCAAAATTTCCAATATGATTGAATATCTGGTGAACAGCGGCCGCATTGCCGTCAATCCGGCTCAGGATATCAATAACCAGTAACAAGGTTGTGACTTGAAGGATCAACAAATAAAGCCTGTCCGGCAAAAAGCTTTTATCAAAAAACTTCAGCGCGTGGCAACGGATGATCAGGATGATCGCTATGGCAAAGGTGTTCAGAATAATACTGCTTTCCAGGCCCATATAAATTTCTCTGCGCCGACTTAATCAAAGACGGCTCTTTCCGGCATCGATTCATTCAATTGCCCCATTGAGCCTGGCCTACGCGAAAAGCTCAGGAAAATTGAATGTATACTGTAATCATACGTCCAGATCTCCCGGATGTCAATTATCTGAGGTTTCCAGCCTTCTGAAGCCGTTATGAATCTTGCAGCACAGGCTGAAATCTGTCGCCTCAGGGTTTTGAAAAAATCCCCGGTTGGTGATCCCGGCTCACCGTCCGACCCGACAAGCGGTGGAAGGCCGGAACATCAACCGTCACCTTCCCCGTTTACTAAACCAGTCTGCACTGTCATGCAAACGATGCCGGTATGCGCTTGCCTGTTTGTGGCCTGTTTGTGGTATGATAAAAATACAAAAGAATCTTTTATATATAAGGAGATGTAAAACGCAATGGATTTTTCAAATAGAACCGTGATCGTGACAGGAGCCGGAAACGGCATCGGCAGAGGCATCGCCCTGCTCTATGTTGAAAAAGGCGCCAGAGTGGTCATTGCGGATATAGACGAAGCGGCGGGAACGCAGACCGCCGCCCTGATTAAAAAACAAGACGGAGAGGCCCTGTTCGTGAAAACCGACGTAAGGGTTGAGGCAGACATCATACGCCTGATGGAAACAGCCTATAAAGCCTACGGCCGGATTGACATCCTCATCAACAACGCGGGCAAGTCCCGCTCCAAGTCGCCTTATGAACTATCCGTTGAAGAATGGGACGATATGATCAATACCAACCTGCGAAGCGTCTTCCTGTGCTCCCGTGAAGCGGCAAAATACATGCGCCGCAACAAGGAAGGCGGCGCCATTGTCAATATCGCCTCCACCCGGGCCATCATGTCGGAACCCAACTGGGAAGCCTATGCTGCCACAAAGGGCGGTATCGTTGCCTTAACCCACGCGCTTGCCGCTTCCTTCAGCAAAGACAGGATTACGGTGAACGCCATTTCTCCGGGCTGGATCGAAACAGGCGATTATGCCAGGTTACGCCCGGTAGATCACGAACAGCATTTGTCCGGGCGTGTGGGAAAACCCGAGGATATCGCACGAGCCTGCCTTTATCTGACCGACAAGGCCAACGATTTTGTCACCGGCATCAACCTGGTTGTGGACGGCGGTATGACGCGGAAAATGATATACGTAGAGTAAAAGGCACACCCTTCGGTATGCCTTTAATTATACCATTATTTGCGGTACATCTGCGTGATGACACAACGTCATCAAACATCTCTCCATGTTGGTGTATCACAGTTCTGCGGCGGCGGTTTCCTGCCCGGATACGCTGATTTCCAGATTGCCGTTCCTGCTGCGGAGTTCGGCGATTATTTCCTTTTCCTTTAACGCATCCTTTAGCATGATGTTTTAAAGTCTTATCCTTTTCAGCCGTTTTTCCAGACATAAAGCAAGCTTCCCCGCCGCCCGTCGGGCAGGAGGAAGCCCGCTTTACGTAAACCTGTGGCCGGGCCCATCATCAGTAGCCATACAGCCATCAGCCCAATATGATCGCGTAAACCGCCTCAATCAAATCAACTGCGTTGGCGCGCTTGACAAGCGCTGTCGGTTTGCCGTCGATGACGGCGAGGCAATAGGTCCCGTCATAACGATACAGTTTGACATTGACTTCTTTGTAGTTCTTGTGGTCAAGGTAGAACGTCAGGCCGATTTCTTCCTTCTTCGAAGGCCGTTCATCGGTAAAGCGCTCTGCCTTGAGCTTCTCCAGGGCCTCTCTGAAATCGGTCAAATCCAGCTCCTTGTCCTGGTAGTAATATGTGCGCTTGTCGTCCTTTTTCTCAGAGCTGAAGACGTAACTGAAGCCTTCCAGGGAGATATCTATCTTGGTGATGTTCTCAAAAGAAACGGGGAGCACTTCAAGATGGCGCATATCATTATAGGATGCCGCCATCAGGCTCTTGTAGGCATCGGACGAAATCTGATAGACGATGGGGGACTCCCCGACCCTGGCGTAAGCCGTAATCTCTTCTTCCTCCTCTTGGTTATCATTGTCTTTGCTTTCATCAGCTTCTTCCTTTTCGGCTTTTTCGGCCGCTTTCTTCTTTTCCTCCGGATCGCGGCTGATGTTCAGCACAAAGGTATCCGAGGTTTCTTTGCCTTCATCGTCCTTGGCCGTATAATTTACCGTCACCGTCAGTTCGGGATTATCCAGACCGTACTTTTTCAGTTCCTCGTCCGTCACTTTATAGGTCAGATAGTTGGTGAGGTTCAGATTGCCGATATTGCTTAAGTAACTATTGACCCTGTTGGCATCAACCGGCAGGTTGGTTTCATTGACCTGAGCGTAATAGACATCCTCATCGCCATAGGCGTAGGTGTTGCCTTCTTCATTGACGATGCTGTAGGATTCTTCGCCCTTGAACTGGATCTTGGTCACTTTTTCATACTTTGGCGGATCGTCATTGTCAATGACATCGCTGAGGGCAGCATCATACAAATCCATCGGATCGTTCTTGACCAGGTAGGCTTTGCCGTCTCCGATGGAGACATACCGCAGCTGGTCGATGGTGCTGAAGGTACCCACCTTGATTTCATAGGACTGATCCCCGGTGGACAGCTTGATGGTGCAGACCGGTTTATCCAAGCCATACTGGCCGTAGTCCTCCACATCTTCAATGATGAAGGATACCCCGAACTGCTCAAACACACCCAGAAGCTCACGGATTTTCTCCTGATCCACAGGGAAGGCCTCATCCCCGTCATAGACCCATTTGTCATCCTGCTTGTGGAACGAAAGCGTTTCCGAGTCCTTCTCCCAGGACAGGGACTGAACCGAATCGACAGGTATTTCAAGGATAACCTGTTCGCTGTTTTTGATCTTTTCTTTGTGTTCTTCATGCTTGATGACTGCAAAGGTGGCAATGCAGAAAACCACAAGCACACCCAGCAATATGAGAATCTTGTTAGTTCGCTTCATGCTGTGCCCTCCTTCTGAACCAGACTACGCCAATGCCGACGCCCAGGTAAAGGAGAGGGAATACGCCGATCATCAGGACTTTGAGGAGTGACGATGTGGAATCGCTGATGGTCAGGTAGTTGTAGTCCAGCGACTTGCTGCGGATAGCCAGCGCTTCCCTTTCACCTATGAGCGAGGACAGCGCGTTCATGGCCATATCCACATTGGCGCCGGACGAATAGGCGTTATACAAATCATCCAGGAAGGATGAGGAAGTAAACCAGACAATTCTGCCCTCTTTATCGTTGTCAATGGAGACTGCCAGCATAAACGGGCCGTCGATGTCCCCATCTTCCTTCTCATAGGAGGAAAGATTAAATCCTGAGATTTTGCTGAAAGCCGAGAAGGAAGTCCTGAGGAATCCCTTGATGTTCCTGGACGGCTTCTCTATCGTCAGGCCGAGCGATACAGGCATGAGGGGAAAGTAATTCTCCTCGATGAGAGGATCGGTTATGTCATGGCTTATCAGCTCAGGCAGCAGCATATAGGGCGCCTGGAACGCGTAATATTCCCTGTCTGCTTCTATGACAATACCTTCATGGGCTGTGATTTCATAGTCGCCCAGGATGCTGTACAGGTTCTCCAGGATGCCCTCTTCCGTCGGGCCTGCGATGACCAGAAGCTTTCCGCCTTTGTTCACGTAGTCCGTCAGCATTTGCTTCTCTTTATCGGAAATATCGCTGGTGGGCGCATAGATCATGACCACATCGGCCTCTTCCGGCACCGCATCCACACGGGGCAGGGATAAGGTCTGCACCTCGATATTGTCCTTTTCGATATTTTTCTTGAACTCGGTCGGCAGTTCCTCGGGCTCGCCATGCCCCGTCAGCATGTAGAGTTGCGGCAGCTTTTCACTGACCACATAGTCAATGGCTGAGGTGATGGCCCCTTCCCCGTCAAAGGAGGTGTTGCTCTGATAGGAGTAGATAGTGGTCTCCTGGAGATAGATATCGTCATAGCTGATATAGCGGTAGCGTTCCCCGCTTTCCACAACCAGGCTGTTGTTCTTGACCGTCTCATCGGTATACTTCTGTGCGAAAGTGGGGTATATATCCGGATTCTTTTTGACCACATGAATGTAATCGGAGAGGCTGTCATATTTGCTTAGCAGGTTTTCAATGACCTTGTCCTCTTTGCCTGATTGTACGATCCAGTAGATGGTCACATCCTGTTTCAGCGCATTGACCACCGCTTTTGTATTGCTGGTAATGGAATAAAGCTTGGAGGCGCTGATATCATATTTGGTCAGCGTGGCCGGTAAAGCCGAAGCGAAAATATTGGCCACGATCGCGATCGCCAGCACCACCGCCGTCATGATCAGGGAATAGGATCCGCCGCGGAAGGCAATGCGGTTTTTGTTTTCCATTGGTTTGGAGGATTCCCGATTCTTTGGCTTTTTCATCAGTTGTACCTCCTTTTCTCAAGGGACTGGACCGACAGGAACAGGAAGAACGCGATAACCGTCAGGTAATAAACAATGGCCGTCATGTCAAATACGCCGTTGACGAAGGCATAAAAGCGCTCAAAAAGGGACAGGGTTTTCATGATATTGGGCAGAAGCCCTTCAAATTTCTTGATATCCAAATAGGATACAATCCCCACCGCCAGGATCAGCACAATGCAAACGCCATAGGCCAGGTTTTCATTTTTGGTCAGGTAACGGATAATGGCTCCCAGCAGGAGGATCAGAACACACAAGGCGATGACTGTTCCTATGGCCGTCGAGGATACATACTCCGAAAGGCTGACGCTGTAATAATTCAGCAGGATAATCGCAACGCTGATTCCCGCGGCAAGGCCCTGGTTTTCGGTCAGGGATGAAATGAACACGCCAATGGAAATCAGGGCGGCACCCAAAACAAAGAAGGCGAATATGGACCCGTAAGAGGTTAGCAGATAGACATCGCCGAATCTTTTGAAGATCAAGGGATAGATACTGATAATGCACAGGGGAATCAGGTAGATCACCAGCAGCGCCAGGTATTTTCCTACTACCACCTCCGCGGTGGAGATGGGCAGGGAATACAGGAGCTGATCGGTCTTTTGCTTGCGCTCCTCCGATATGACCCGCATGGTCAGGAGCGGAATGATGAGAACAAAAATGAGGCATCCGAAGCTGAGAACGAATTCAAAATTACTGACCGCCGCCTGCAGGTTGTACAGCATGGACCCGACCCCTACAAAGGCCAGCAGGAACGCGCCAAAAACATAGGCTGTCAATGAGTGGAAATAGCTTTTCAGTTCGTGCTTAAACACCGCTATCATTTTCCGTCCACCTCGCTTTCAGCAGGTTCGGCATTTTGGCTATTTTGGCTTTCGTCAGTATTCGTGTCATTGACGCTTCTTTCCGTCAACTCGATAAAGACGTCTTCCAGGTTTGCCTTCTTCAGGGACATTTCCAGCAGCGCCTGTCCCTTTTCGGCAAAGGCCGAGAAGATGGCCCGGGAGATATCATAGATATTCTCATGGTCCGTTCTGACATGGGCCGTGACATAGCCGGACCCTTTTTCTTCAAACTGCAAATCGGAGATATGGCTGACACCGTCCAATATCTCCTTGATCCTTTCAGCGGACGCATCGCTTGTAATGATGATCTCATTGGGCGTCATCAACATTTTCTCCAGATCGTCCCGATCGCCGAAGGCCACCAGTTTTCCCTTGGCGATCATGATGATCCGATCGCAGATGGCCTGCACTTCGGAGAGGATATGAGAACTGAAGATCACCGTGTGGGTCCTGCCCAGTTCTTTTATCAGATCCCGGATCTCAATGATCTGAAGCGGGTCCAGGCCGACGGTCGGTTCGTCGAGGATGATGACCTTGGGATTCCCAAGAAGCGCCTGCGCAATGCCGACCCTTTGCTTATATCCCTTGGAGAGTTCCGAGATGCGGCGGTTTCTCACATTGGCAATCCTGGTCCGTTCTATCACTTCCTCTATCTGCCGCTTGAGTTCCGCCCCGCGCAGCCCCTTGGCTTCACCCACAAACCTTAAGTACTCCAGGGGCGACTCATTCATGTACAGCGGGGGATGCTCGGGCAGATAGCCGATAAGCTTCTTGGCCTTGTAAGGCTCTTCAAAGATATCATAGCCGTCAATGCGCACATGCCCTTCCGTTGCCGAAAGGCAGCCGGTCATGATGTTCATGGTGGTGGTTTTTCCGGCGCCGTTAGGCCCCAGAAAACCGTAAACATGGCCCTCATCGATCTCAAAGGAGAGATCCTGGACAGCCATGAAATCACCATAACACTTGGTCAGGTGTTCTACCGATATCATAGCAAGCCTCCTGTCGTGTTATTTCTTTGGCAAGCAAAATTGATCATAATACGCAAGGCTGAAATGAAGCTGAAAGCAATTGTAAACAATCTTTGAACAGGCCATGTGAAGGTCTACGAGCAGGGCAGCTCCACATAAAAGGTGTTGACCCCATCTGCGCTTTTCGCCCAAATCTTTCCGCGATGGCGGGTCACGATGCTCTCCGCGATGGACAGACCTAGCCCAAAGCTGCCTGCCGCCCTGCTCCGGGCTTTATCCACGCGGTAAAACCGCTTGAAGATATTCCGGATATCCTCAGGCGGGATGCTCTCACCCTCATTGGCCACTGCCAGAAGGCAACGGCCCCTTCTGTGCTTTTTCAGCGACACCCAAGTGGTCCCGGCCTCCCTGGAATATTTTTGCGCATTATCCAGCAAGACATCCATGACCTGGCATAACTGTCCTTCGTTTCCCTGAACCTTGATATTCCCGTCTATCTCGGCGTTCAAGGTCAACCCCTTCTCGAAAAAGACAGGCTCAAAGGGGAGCAAGGCATCCGAGACCAGCTTGCTGAAATCCACCGTTTCATGAACTTCCTTTGAATCGGCGCTATCCGCCCTTGCCAGCTCCAGCATCTGTTCGATCAAGCCGCGCATCTGCCGGGCCATAGTCAGGATGCTGCCGATGAACTTCTGGCGGCTCATGTCATCAAACTCCGGACTTTGAGCCAGCTCCGCATTTGTCATGATGACCGTGAGCGGCGTCTTCAGCTCATGAGAAGCATCCGCCACAAACTGTTTTTGCTGTTTCCAGGCCACTTCAACAGGTTTTACGGCCCACCTGGACAACATGACGCTGATTCCCAGGAACATGAAGAAACTCACGCCGCCGATGACGAAACAGGAGTGGCGCATGTTGTTCAGCGTCGCACGCTCGCTGGAAATGTCCGAGTACACGACAAAATGGTTCATGGGCGTGTCAAAGCGGTAATACCGCAGATTGTATTCCTCTATGACGGCGAACGCCCTGGGGGATGAAAAGGTTATCCTTATAAGGTTATCAAGAAATTCCCGGTCGGAGAGGTCATAATATCCTCCGCCGGTTGCCACCAGTTCGCCATGATGGCCAAGCTGGATGACAAAATAGGGCAGTCGTACGTTCTCTCCAAGCTCATTGGGCATACCCAACTGGAAAGGCCGTGAGACAAGGCTCTTCATCATGTTGATGCTTTCCTGCTCCAGGTTGGCACTTGTGAAGTACATGACCAGACCAAAGATCACACAGAGCATGATGGTCACAATGCTCATGTTAATCAGAACGAACTTAAGGCGCAGTTTTCTGATCAAGCTTATCCACCTCCAATTGATAGCCCAACCTGCGTATGGCCTCGATTCGGATATTGGAGCCAATGCTCGCCAGCTTCTTGCGCAAAAAGCCGATATAAACCTCCACGTGGTTTTCCACCGCATCGGAATCATAGCCCCAAACTTTGGCGAGGATAGCCTCCTTGGGAACAATCCTTCCTTCGGCCTGGAGGAGATAACGCATGATATCAAACTCCTTTGCGGAAAGCCGAACCCTGCTTTCTCCGCAAATCAGCATTGCGGACGAAAGATCCAGGGACGTGTTGCCGAATGTGAGTTCATTCACCTGGCTGCCCTGTCTGCGAAGCAAGGCATTGATACAGGCCAGAAGTTCCCTTGTATCGAATGGCTTCGGCAAATAGTAATCCGCCCCGGCATTCAGGCCTGTGATGCGATCCTCAAGCTCCGATTTTGCGGTCAGCATCAATATAGGCGTTCCCAGGCGCCTGGCCCGGACGCTCCGGGCTATTTCGCATCCGTCCAGTCTGGGTAGCATGACATCAAGGATTATCAGATCATAGATGCCCAATTCGGCATAGGCCTTTCCGGTCTCTCCGTCATAGGCCACATCCACCTCAAACCCATTCTTCCTCAGCAAGGATTTGAGGGAATCAGCCAACAGGGTTTCATCCTCTATCACCAGTATTTTCACGCGCCTCACCCCCCAATCCTTATTTTAATATTTTACATCAAGATGCTTAAAGCAAGCTGAAAACCGGGCCGGGGACGGCTATGAGCATCCGCCGGATAAAGGGTCAACGGCTCGGTCACCGCGGTTTAAGCTGAAAAAAGATGGGGTATCGTCATACCCCATCCCTTCGTTCATATCCCATGCCGTCACACCTTGAAATTTGCCACCAGGGTTCTTAATTTTTCCGCCATTTCCGCCTGGGACTGGGCGGTCTTGGCCACTTCCTCCAGGGCTTTGGCCGTTTCCGTTGTGCTGCTGCTGATCTCCTGGGCGGATGCAGTCGCTTGCTCTATTGTGGCAGCCACGCCATCGATGGTTTTTCCGATCTCCGCTACGGCCGAGGATATCTGTGCAGCCTCAGATGCAAATCTGTCCGTCAGGGCCTTGACAAAAGCGGCATCCTTCGCATACTGTTCTCCTGTTCTCTCCAGCATGTCGTAGTCTGGCGCGACCTTCTCATCGATGAATTTCAGGATTGCTTCAGTATTTTCCGTAAGTCTCGCAACAGCCCCCTCAACCTGCCGTATGACCTGGTGGATATCCTCCGCAGTTTTTGCCGAGCTTTCAGCCAGCTTGCGGACTTCTTCAGCCACAACCGCGAAGCCAAGTCCCTGTTCCCCAGCCCGGGCCGCTTCTATAGCGGCATTCAAGGCAAGAAGATTGGTTTGCGAAGCTATCTCCGAAATAGCTTCCGCCATCCGGGTGATTTCCTCCACAACCGACGCTTCTTCAATGGCAAGCTTGATCTCCTGCTGCCTGTGCTGGTAGATGTCGTAGGCTGTTTGCCTGGAGCGGCGGGCCGTATCCTTCATTGTTTCTGCCCTTTTTCTGATCTCTTCAACTTTTGCCTCACCATTGCCGGCTTGCTCCGCCATCTTCTGCATCCTGTTTGTAATATCCGAGCCTGCTGCCGCCACCTCTTCTATGGAAGCGCTGATCTCCTCCATACCCGCGGCAATTTGCTGTACAGAGGCATTGATGCTTTCCCCCTGTGCACTCACTTCTTCAGCAATAGCCGATAGTTCCTGGCTTGATGCGCTCGTACTCTCCACAGATTCGGACACTTTCTTCAGCATAGCGTGTATTTTGTCATTCATACCGGCAAACGCTTTAGCCAGCATACCCATTTCTTCCTTAAAATTCAACAGCCTCTTCGGCAGTTCCTGGGTAAAATCGCCGTCAGCCATGAGATTGGCATGTTGAACCAGGGTGCGAATCGGTTTTGCGACCATTCCCGACAACAGCAACGTGAGCCCTATGCCTATCAGGGCGGAAAGGATCAGTAACACGATGGCTGTGTTTTTTGACCTGTTGAAAGCCGCCCTGTCGTTCGTAAGGTCGTTGATGGCGGCCTGGTTGTTATTTTCTTCCAACCGGCTGAGAATTTCGGTGATTTCATCAAGCAACTGCCCGGCCTTTTCATCATAGAGGCGTTGGGCTATGTCATAATTTCCTTTCCTTACAGTTTCTATCAATTCTTCCCTGGCAGCTCGGTTGCTTGCGATGGCATCTTTCAGCCTGGCCACCAGTTCCTGCTCTTCCTGTGTATAAACAGTGGTTTCAAATTCCTGAAGCAGGTTATCGTTTTCCGCAACCAGCGCATTAATGGCTGCCACCGATGTGTCTATAAACGAGCGATCACCTGTGGCTTCCGGTTTGTACAGGATCCGTTGAAGTTCGGTATTCGCCTTTTCCTGATTCACCTGGATTTTGTTCAGAAGCATACTGGGACGGAAGTTGTCGGTATAAAACGCCTCAAAACTTTTCTGGATCATGCTGGCCGTAACAAACCCGTTCACGCCTACGATGGCCATGACGATGAGAATGATGGAAAATGCGAGAAAAAGCTTGGTCCTTACTTTGAGGTTGTAAATGAAGCCCACCATTTTATGTCTCCTCCTTAAGATGTCTCAAGGGCCTCTTTTTCTTCTCCCTGGTTGAGCCATTATTTATGATTGACCCCTTCCGCAGAGACTTTTGCAACCGGCTGCCATAGAATAAATCCTTAGGCCCTTGGCTTTGCGTCCTTGGCTTTCACCAAGTTTGCCAAAATAATAACAATCTTATTATAAATCATCCCACTTTTCCGGACAATATGTCTGCGTTTTGAATAATGTTTTTAATCGTTCGTTCCAGGCATGCTAATCCAGTTCAACGGCCCCGGTATAAAGCTGATAATACCTTCCGCCAAGGGCGAGGAGTTCCTCATGCGTGCCCTGCTCTATAATTTCCCCGTGCTCCAATACGATGATCAGGTCGGCATTGCGTACCGTAGACAGCCTATGGGCAATGACGAAGGTCGTCCTGTTCCTCATGAGCCGGTCCATACCCCGCTCGATATATTTCTCGGTTCTCGTGTCCACCGAGCTGGTCGCCTCGTCCAGTATCAGGATAGGCGCTTTGGATATGGCAGCCCGCGCGATGTTGAGAAGCTGACGTTCACCCTGGCTGAGGTTTGCGCCGTCGCCCTCCAGCACCGTATCATACCCGTTGGGCAACCGTTCGATAAAGGAATGGGCACAGGCTATTTTAGCGGCTGCTACAACTTCTTCATCGCTTGCGTCCAAACGGCCGTACCGGATGTTTTCCCTGACTGTGCCGGAAAACAGATGGGTATCCTGGAGCACCATGGCGATATTGCTTCTCAATGAGTCCTTCTTGATTCTCCTGATGTTGATGCCGTCGATGTATATTTCGCCCTCTTCTATCTCGTAAAACCTGTTGATCAGGTTCGTGATGGTGGTTTTCCCCGCTCCGGTAGAGCCGACAAAGGCGATCTTCTGCCCTGGCTTTGCCGTGACATTGATGCGCTTCAGCACGGTCTTGCCGGGAACATAGCCAAAGGTCACATCCTTTAGCACCACTTCTCCTTTGATCCTTCGCGCGCCTTCCACCGGATTGGCCTCGGAGCAGATCGCAATGGCATCCTGCAGGTCTTCCGCTTCCGGTGCTTCATCCATGACTTCAAACACCCTTTCGGCTCCGGCCAGGGCGGCAAAGATGGTGTTCATTTGCATGGACAATTCGCTGACGGGCCTTGAAAACTGCCTGGAATAGTTGGTAAAGATGGTGAGGCCTCCGATATCGAAATTGGCCGTCAGGCACAGGATGCCGCCGATGGTTGCGGTTATGGCATAGCTGATCTGGCTGAGGTTGCCCATAACAGGCCCCATGATGCCGCCGAAGAACTGCGCCTTGATCTGTTTTTCACGCAGATCATCACTCAGAAAATCAAATTCCTCCATGGCTGTCTCCTCATGGCAGAATACCTTGATGACCTTCTGCCCGGTAATGGATTCCTCGATGTACCCGTTCACCGCACCAAGGGCCTGCTGCTGTCCTGCAAAGTACTTCCTGCTCTTTTTCCCGAGAAATCCACCCGCATAGAACAGCATGGGTATGGTGGCAATGGTGACAATGGCCAGGATCCAATTGGTGACAAACATCAGCGTTATGGTGCCGATCAAAGTGATCACACCCGAGAAAATCTGTACCATGGTATGGTTGAGCATCTCGCCTACCGAATCCAGGTCATTGGTAAAGCGGCTCATGATATCGCCATGGGTATGGGTGTCATGATATTTCAGGGGAAGCTTCTGGATCTTGGCGAAAAGTTCTTCCCTGATCCGCACCAGGGCATTCTGGGACACGCCAATCATGATTTTCTGCTGAAGATAGGTGCACAGTACACCTACAACATAGATGCCTGCCATAATCAGAAGCCCCATGACAAGATTGCGCATTTTCTCCTCAGCGGACCCGGCAGACACCAGATTATTGATGACAGGGCGCAGAATATAGCTGCCTCCCAGACCGGCCACGCTGCTTCCCAGCACACAGGCAAATACAAACAGGATTTTGACCTTATCCCGTCCGATATAGGCAAGCAGCCTGTTGATGGTGGCTGATGCATTCTTCGGTTTGCCGCCTTTTATCATGGCACCGCGGGGTCCGGGTCCGCCAAAGCCGCCCCTTCTCCCTCCTGGGCCCGGGCCGGGGCCGGGCATCTTCATGGCCCCGGGACCTGCCTTGACATTTGCCATTTTGCTTCCATACCTGCGCAGAAGCGCTTGTTTTCTTTCTTCGCTGATTCGGCTCATGATGCTGTCACCTTCTTTTCCATCTGGGAGTAATAGATCTCGGCATAAGCTTCGCAGCTCTCCATCAGTTCCTCATGGGTGCCCATGCCGACAATCTTGCCGTCGTCCAGGACAACAATCTTATCCGCATCCATAACCGAAGAGATCCTTTGGGCGATGATGATCTTGGTTGTGCCCTTCAGTTCGTTCCGGAAGCTCTCCCGGATCCTTGCTTCGGTGGCGGTGTCCACCGCGCTGGTGCTGTCGTCCAGGATCAGGATCTTCGGGCGCTTCAGCAGCGTCCTGGCAATGCAGAGCCTTTGCTTCTGGCCGCCGGAGACATTGACGCCACCCTGTCCGAGTTCGGTCTCATACCCATCCGGGAAAGAAGTGATGAACCCATGCGCCTGGGCGCTAGCCGCCCATCTCTGGATCTCCTCGTCGCTGGCCTCTTCGTTGCCCCATTTGAGGTTTTCCTTGATGGTGCCGGAGAACAGGACATTTTTCTGGAGCACAATACCGACCCCGCTGCGCAGATTCTTCAGGGAGTAATCTTTCACATTCACGTCATCAACCAGCACCTCTCCCCGGTCCACGTCATATAACCTGGGGATCAGCTGTACCAGGCTGGATTTGCCGCTGCCGGTGGACCCGATGATGCCCACCGTCTCGCCGGGGTTGATCACCAGGTTGATATTCTCCAGAACCCATTTCTCGTTGTTTTTGTAGTACTTGAAATACACATCCCTGAATTCAATCTTGCCACGCTGAACAACCATATCCTTGCGGGCGGCGTTTTCATCGGTCAGGTCGATGTCCGTGCACATGACTTCGTTGATGCGCCTGGCCGAGGCAAGCGTCCTGGAACTGTTCAGGATAATGAAGGAAACCATAATCAGGGATATGAGTATCTGGAACACGTAGTTTATAAAGGCCGTCAGAACACCGGGCGTCATGGTGCCCGCGATGATCTGGTTGCCGCCGAACCACACCACGGCCAGGGTCGTGATATTCATGGCCAGGAACATGACGGGCATGGCAAAGATAACGACGTTCATGGCGCTGAGCGTGCTGTCCTTCAGTTCCGTATTGGCTCTCCTGAATTTATCCTCTTCATGTCGTTCCCGGACAAAGGATTTGACAACCCGGATATTTGTGAGGTTCTCCTGGGTGGTGGTGTTCAGCGCGTCCAGCTTCTTCTGCATGTTGGTGAACCTCGGGAAGGCCACTTTCATGATAAAGTAGATGGCGATACCCAACAGGGGCATCACACAAAGGATGACCAGCGCCAATCCGGGATTCAGCGCAAAAGCCATGATGAGCGCGCCTATCAGCATGCCGGGCGCCCGAAGCGCCATCCTCATCAGCATCTGGATCATGTTCTGCACCTGGGTGATGTCATTGGTCAGCCGCGTGATCAGCGACCCCGGCTGGTATTGGTCGATATTGGTAAAGGAGAACCGCTGGATCTTTCTGAAGAGATCCTTTCTCAAATCGTTGGCAAATCCCGAGGAGGCCTTGATGGCAAAATAGGCTCCTCCAACACCACCCGCCATCATGCATAATGCCGTGACGACCATGGTGATACCCATGGCAATGATATAGGAAACACCTTTACCGCCGTTAATGCCGTTGTCAATAATGTTGCTCAGAAGCCACGGCATCACCACTTCACCGATGACCTCCACGATCATCAGGATGGGACCAATGATAAACGCAGACAGATAGGGTTTTGCATATTTCCAGTACCGTTTCATAGCTTGCTGTCCTTTCTTTTTCCCAGTTTTATTTCATCGTCCATCTTCGTCAGGTTATGATTCAGCTTTTGGAGTAAAGTCAGCAAGGTTGATTTCTCATCTTCAGTAAACCCCTCAAAGACTTTTTGGTTGGTTGTTTCGAATATCTTCCGGCTTTGCTCTACAACCCTGTTTCCTTTCTCCGTAAGGGTTATTTTATTGAACCGATTATCCCCTTCATCCATTTCCCTGTGGATATATCCTCCCTTTTCCAGCTTTTTCAGGGATACCGCTATGGTTGCGGCAGATATCTCCATTGACCGGGCAATATCGTTCTGCGAGGTATTGGGATTTCGGTAAATCTCCATCAGAAGGCGGTGCTGGGCTTGGTACACCCCCGTTTCATCCAGGTAGTTCTGCATGATTTTCCGATGTTTGATGGCAAAATTAATCAGTTGGAGAATAAGCTCCCTGTTGTTGTCAAGAGTCATCCTGTCCATTTCCTTTTATTTCTCACCACCCTGTTTTTATTAGCTTGCTAATGATTAGCATCATAATTATTAGCTAGTTAACCAAGCGACCATTATACATCTCTATTCTGGCCGTGTCAATTCCTGTTTTAGTCCATTTTTCGGGGCATTCTTCATATCCGATCCTGGAGCCATGGGAACATGGCATTCTTTCAGGGACCTTAAGCATAAAAAAAACCCCGCATGGGGCGTTTAAACAAATCATTTCACCAAGTGTCTACATATCCCGAAGAATGCTTTCAACAGGAAGGCGTTCCGTGATGCTTGCGGAATACTCGTCAACCTTTTGCAAAAGCGCCTGGTAGCATCGTGTACATCTTTGCTGCATTTGAAGCTTCAAATCTCCCCAGAGCAATTCAGCCCGGGCAAGCTGATTCTTTTTCTCCGCTTTAGAAATCCTGTGCTTCTAAAAGTGCCAACACCTGAGTATAATAGCTCTTGCTGATCTTGATCACATCTCCCGTAACCAGGAAAATGCGTCTCTTAAATTTGTCAACATGGGCAATCATATTGCTGTTCACAATCTAGCTTTGATGACACCGGATAAAATGTTCTTTCGGAAGAAGCTCGTGGACCTCTGAAGCTTTCCATAAAATGAAACCTGCTGTTTTCTGGCATGCAGGATGACTATTCTTTGTCGGCTTTCAAACCAAAGAATATCTGCATGATATATTCTCAGAATCTCATCTTTGTTTTTTATGGAGAAATAAGGATGGGCTTTGATCTGCTCGTGATAGGCTCAAACTTATTCTCGACTTTTCTTGTCATATTAAAGGAAAATCCCCTTGTACGGTTCTTTCCCTCCAGACCCGTACATCAAACAGCCTTCCCGTTGTTTTCAGAAATACCTGTCAATGGTCATGTTGAAGATTATAGCATCCGACAAACAGCGAAACACGTTTTCGCATTAATATTTTAGCAAATAGTTTGGGTATCCTTTGCATCTTTCTGCTGCCGAGTACCTTCCTTAGCATAAAAAAGGACAGGATATGGCAGCATATCCCGTCCCTCTCAATGATTGCCGTAAACAGCGAACATCTAATCCGTTGCGTAGCTTCTACAGTTTGAACCTGTTGACCAGGCTGGACAGCTCTTCCGACATGCTGGCCAGCGCCTTCGCGAAGGAAATGATCTCTTCGGTCAGGGCCACCTGTTCCTGGCTGGAGGCTGACACATCCTGGGCATTGGAAACGAATTCACGGCTCGCATTGTTTATCTCTTGCATAATGCGTTCAAAGTTGCCGCTGCTTTCGGTCATGACCCGAACGCTGCGTGTCATATCGGCCACCGCATCCTTCAGGTGTTCAGCCTGTACGTTGATCTCTGAGAATATACGTCCGTTCTCTTCAATGGCACCCACACAGGAATCCACGGACTTGATGCTGCCATCCATTTTTTCAACCGCCGTATCAACGCCGTTCCTGATTTCCACAATCAGCTGGGCAATCCTGCCGCTGGCATCTGCAGATTCCTCAGCCAGCTTTCTGATCTCGTCGGCCACCACGCTGAACCCGCGTCCGGCTTCCCCGGCCCTTGCGGCTTCAATGGCTGCATTTAAGGCGAGCAAATTGGTTTGCTCGGATATGCCGCTGATCAGTTCGATGATCTGCCCGATCTGATTGGAGTTGTTCCCCAGTTCGGCAATAACCTTCGAGATCTCTTCCGTACTTGCTTTCAGTTTGTTGATCTTTTCGATGGATTCCGCTACGGTCCTGTCTCCTGAAGAAATACCATTGATGATGTGGGCGGTGGCTTCCTCCATCGTATTGGTCTTATTGTTCACTTCGGCAATCTGGCTCATTAACTTGCCGAGATCGGACAGGGCGGAATCAATTTGCGTTGACTGTTTTTCCGCTCCGGAGGCAATGTCCGTGATCCTGGCACCCACATTCTCCGCCGCCTTGCCCACCTGGTCACCGGAGGCATACAGTTGCTGTCCCGATGCGGCCACCTGCTCCGCAGTTTCGGCAATCTGCCTGATGATCGACTTCAAGTTTCCAATCATGTTTGAGAAGGCCTCAGACAACCTGCCCAGTTCATCTTTTCGCTTCAGGTATTCTTCCGGAATGGTCACCGCCAGGTTTCCGCCGGACAATTGCTCAGCCCGTTCAGCAACCACGAGTATGGGCTTTGTTATCTTCCTTGAAGAAAGATAGATGATAACCGATGCCGCGATAATAGCGACAATGGTTACACCGGAAAGGATGAACCTCATGTTGTTTATCTTCTGCTTATATACCTTAACCGGTTTGTATGTTAATATGTACATGTCATACTTGCTGCTGTGGCTGTAACCGGCAATATAATCGATCCCTTCAAGGCTAAAGAATCCAACCCCTGTCTTTTCCGACGAGATGGTTTGATAGAAATGCTGAAGGCCTGTCTCAGGATTTTGAAAATCCAGGGTAAAAACATGGTCTGGATTGGCCGATGAAATAACAAGTCCGGCGGAGTTCAGGATCAATGTCTGGATGTTTTCCGAAGCGTCACTTTCTATGATTTTCTGGGAAACATTGAGCAGTTCTATGGCCATGGCAATTGTGCCAAGATGCTTCTCCTTGCTTTTTATAGGGGCAACTATGGTCAAAACCGGACGACCGGTGGTAGGCGATAATCGGACATTGCGGACGAGCAGGCTTTCCGCGCTTCCTACGGTTTCATCCTCCCATCCGACAGATACGCCTCCGATGCCGTCTGCGATATCCCTGTTCCTGAACATGAGAAAAATGTTTTCAAAAAGGCCGTCTGCCAGCTCAAAATTATCCTGAAGGTTCTGAGAGATAATCGCCAGGGCTGCAGGATCCGGATCCGTGGAGTTGGCCATAGCTTTACTCAAGGTGTCAATGATGAAGGGCTCTTTTGCTATGGATTGCGCTTGTCTTTCAATATTGGTGAGCGCCTGTTCCAACTGGTTCCTTTTTTCAGCGGCACTGTTGAGCAAAGAATTACTGGAAAGCTCCTCGAAATATATGTTTGACAATTCTCCGGCTGCAATCATACTGATCAGCATAGGTATCAAGATGCATAGAAAAGATAAGATGAAAAATTTCCAGAAGAGTCCCCTGTATCTGCCCGTTCCTTTTGCGGACATAAAGTCTCCCCCCTCCACAGGATTTCAATCCATTAAAGATATGAGTAATAACATGATGAACAGCAAGATGAGGACTTTCCCTGAAGCGAATGTAGCGTGAATTAAAGGCAATATGTCTGGGCTGGAAGTGGAGTCATTCACTGCTTATTAATCGTTAACTGGTCCGTTTTGGACAGCGAATCCTGGTTATTAGGCCATTCTCTCCTGTTCGTCAAAACCATGTTTATCATTAGTAGACCATGTTAATCACCCCTTCACCACTACTCTATTTATACCCATTTTACTGAAATAATAATAATCCGTGATAAGCATAACATTATTGTCATGATGATTATAAATGTGCAAAACCATATAAAGTTAGTCAAATAGAGGGTATTGTGAAGAAATGCCCTTCACTATGCTGACATTACCCCTTTCAAAATTCCTGTTTCTTACCGGTTGCAGCGTTTCAGTCAAAATGGGTGGCAGCAAGGTGTTGAGCGCGGAAAGCACAGGGAAGGAAACAGAACATAGTTTTGGAACACCATGCCCATATTCCTCTTGTTCGTGGGAATATCATTGATGACCTTGCCGTCTATCATGATCCGTCCGCCGTCGATGGTGTTAAACCCGATGATCATGCGAAGCAGCGTGGTCTTACCGCAGCCGGACGGTCCAAGCAACGTGAAGAATTCACCCGGTTTGATATCCAGGGACAACCCATTGATGACGGTGTCTTTGCCAAATCGTTTTACAACGTTTTCTATCTTAATTGCTACGCTCATAATCCAACTCCCCTTTACCCAATTTCAAAAAGAAAGGGCCACTTTGCCCGCCATGCTGATGGCACGGCATTGCTGCAAGCGGCCCTATTGGTAATCCTGTCCCGTATTCAGTTCAGATTAGTCCATGGAGGATTCCAGATGCTCGCTAAACTTATTTGTAATGTTAGACTTGTTGGCAGCAACCCAACCTTCATCATAGTTGCCGATCAGCTTAATCTGGTTCTGCGGTGTCATGTAATCGGCCAGCTTTGCACCTTCGCGGAGCGGACGGACTGTCAGCTCGGAACCCACCTTGTTCTGGATCTTTTCAGTCAGCATGAAGTCTACAAACTTCTTCGCGTTTTCGGGATGCTTGCAGTTCTTGATGATCTGTACGGATTCGCCGGGGAAGATGGTCCCTTCTTCAGGGAATACGACCTCAACGTTAGCGCCTTCCTTTACATACTTGGCAGCCGGGTCTTCCCATGTCAGGCCGACGATGTACTCGCCTTCAGCCACGCCCTTGTAAACCTGGCTGGAACTGTTGGCCATCTTGCCGTCAAGGTTCTTCAGGAACTGGTCCACAAACTCCCACGCCTTGTCGGACATCGGATCATTGTTCTCGCCCATGGCGTAGAGCATGGCAACCAGGGCTTGGAATGCGGAACTGGAGTTCACCGGATCACCGAATGCGATTTTACCCTTCAGAGCGGGATTCAACAGATCCGCAAAACCGTTGATCTCAATGTCGCCCTTCAGGTCCTTGTTTACAATCAGAACCGGCGGATCGGCAAACGCGGGCGAGAAATATCCTGTGGTATTCCGGAATTTCTCCATCATGTTCGCATCTTCAGAAGAAACATACTGCATGAACAGATCGGAAGAGGATTCCAGCATGGTGCGGTCTGCCGCCCAGAGGATATCGCCCAGCGGGTTATCCTTCTCGGACTCCACACGCTTCAGAAGCTCGCCTGTACCGGCTGTGACGAGTTCCACCGTAATTCCGGTTTCCCTTTCAAACTCTGAAATCACAGCCTTGTTGAGCTCTTCGCTTCGTGCTGTATATACGACCAGAACTTTCTCTTCCTGTGCACCGCTGTTTCCTTCTGTCGTCACCGGTGTGGATGCGCCAGGTGTCTGAGACTGCGCAGGTGCGTTTGATGTGCCGCATCCGGCAACAGCCAGAGCCATTACGGCAGCCAGCATGAGTGCCAGCCATCTCTTTTTGTTTTTCATAGAATAGGTCCCCCCTAGGATTTTGATTTAGCCTCTATGCTATCTCTGTACATATAGTATCTCGAACCTTCGATCGAATAAATCCGACGATTCAACAAAAAGGTGTAAAATATAAAAGTAACATGGGAGGGAAAGACGCCTTCCATGCGGAAATAGGCCGTTATCATCAGGAACATGGAGGAATACATATGGTTACGATTCGGCACGCAACAGCAGAAGATGCCTGTCTGGTGCAACAATCATGATTTCAGCCTTTGAGGAATACAGGCATGCCGATGTTCCGTCGGGGGCGCTCAGCGAAACGGTTGAATCCATTGAGGAAGCCCAGAGGGAAGGAACAGATATATGTCCAGATAAACAAGGGCACAAACAAGAAAAGGATCATAAAATCCGTGCCGATAAAGAGGGTGGCTGCAAAGTATGTGTCACGCGCATAGATGCCGGCACCGTACATTTTGACCGAATCGCCATACGGATTGATTATTTCATAGCTTTTGGAGAAATCCAGCGACAGCACCCCTGTCGCCGAAATGATCAACAAAAGCAAGATGACGACAATGAAGCGATAAGTCAGCTTCCCGTGCGGTATGGGAGCTTGGCGTCTTCGTCAATCCAAGAAAACAAGCCTGTTTTCTGCCCTCGTCCTTTTGAGATCGATGATCCGCTGGTTTTCCGAACCCCGGAATTTCAGAAGAAGATTCCTTTTTTCCAGTTCAAACCGGCCGTCCACCAGGATATCGGTTTCATCAAGCAATTCTTCCCATCCCCTGTGCTTCATGGCGTTTTCAACAAGATACTCATAGGTGTAGCCGGTATAGGTCATGATATCCAGGTTCAGCTTTTTCGCTTCACGGGCAAGGACGGCGAAAGCCGCGGCCTGCTCAAAAGGCTCTCCTCCGCTGAATGTGAGCCCATCCAGCAGAGGATTCCTCTTTGCCTGTTCGATGATTGAACCCACCTCCACCAGCGTGCCGCCGTCAAAGGAATGGGTTTCCGGGTTGTGGCAGCCGGGGCATTTATGCCGGCAGCCTTGCGCGAAAACCACCATCCGTATCCCCGGACCGTCCACAATGGATTCTTTGATGATGCCTGCAATTCTAACGTAGGTTTCCACTTTACGACCCCCTGTTATAGCGGCGACCTGCTGAAGGACATATGCTTGACCCGGTCGCGTTCCTCGGCCCTTTTGGCATCGTTGAACCTGTCCAGGGTACCCACCAGGTACCCCGTAATGCGCCTTATCCGCTCAAATTGGATATCACCTTCTTCACGGCCGCAGGAAGGGCAGGTGTTGCCGATGATTCCGGTAAACCCGCATACAGGGTCCCTGTCCACAGGGTGGTTGATGGAACCGTAGCCGATACCGGCTTCCTTCATGGCCCGGATGATCTTCTCAAAAGCCTGAAGGTTTTGCGAGGGATCGCCGTCCACCTCCACATAGGTGATATGACCCGCATTGGTCAGTTCATGATATGGCGCTTCAATCCTGATCTTGTCAAAAGCGCTGATTTCATAGTACACCGGAACATGGAAGCTGTTGGTGTAATACGCCCTGTCGGTAACGCCCTCGATGGTGCCATACAGTTCCCTGTCCATCCTCACAAACCGGCCGGCCAGCCCCTCCGCGGGTGTTGCCAGGAGCGTAAAGTTCATCCTGTATTTTAGGCTGGCTTCATCCATGCGTTTTCTCATGTGCCCCACAATTTTCAGGCCGAGTTCCTGCGCTTCCTCCGATTCGCCATGATGCTTGCCGATCAGGGCCTTCAGGCATTCCGCCAATCCGATAAATCCGACTGTAAGGGTTCCGTGCTTCAGTACCTCCCTGATCTCGTCCTCCCAGCCAAGTTTGTCGGAATCGATCCATATCCCCTGCCCCATCAGGAAAGGAAAGTTCTTCACTTTCTTCCGAGCTTGTATCTCAAACCGCTCCAGGAGCTGATCAATAACCAGATCGATCTTCTGATCCAGTTCATCGAAAAACCGGCGAATGTCCTTTTTGCTCTTAAGCGCGATTCTCGGCAGGTTGATGGTGGTAAAGCTCAGATTGCCCCTTCCGGTAACGATCTCCCTGGAAGGATCATGCACGTTGCCGATCACCCTTGTTCTGCAGCCCATGTAGGCAATTTCGGTTTCAGGCTGACCCGGTCGGTAATACTTCAGGTTAAAGGGTGCATCCAGGAACGCGAAGTTGGGGAACAGCCTCTTCGCGCTCACCCGGCAGGCAAGCTTGAACAAGTCATAATTGGGATCCCCGGGATTGTAGTTGACGCCTTCCTTGACCTTGAAGATCTGCACCGGGAATATGGGGGTTTCCCCATTGCCGAGGCCCGCCTCGGTGGCCAGAAGGAGGTTTTTGATAACCATTCTGCCCTCGGGAGAGGTGTCCGTACCGTAGTTGACGGAACTGAAAGGCACCTGGGCCCCGGCCCTGCTGTGCATGGTATTCAGATTATGGATGAAGGCCTCCATGGCCTGGTATGTACTCCTTTCGGTTTCCGCCTGCGCTTTTTCCACGGCAAAGCTTTGGGCCTTACGGATTAGATCGGCGTCAGCGATGACTGCCATGAGGCGCTTCCGTTCCATCGCAATATAGCGTTCATCGGGAACCAGCGTCGGACGCAGGCCTGCTTCGTCTTCCAATTCCCGGGCAATGGCGTTCACCGACGCCGATGCATCCTTAAGTCCGGAAAGCAGTTCCAGCGCCTTGGTCAGGTTCTGTCTGTACAGCCGGGAATAGGTTTTTGCAACACCCTGGGCCATACCGTAGTCAAAGTTTGGGATGCTTTGCCCGCCATGCTGGTCGTTCTGGTTCGACTGAATGGCGATGCAGGCCAGAGCGGAATAACTCAGGATATCGTTTGGCTCCCTCAGATGCCCATGCCCTGTGCTGAAGCCGTTCCTGAAGAGCTTCGTGATATCGATTTGGCAGCAGGTGGTGGTCAGGGTCAGAAAGTCCAAATCATGGATGTGGATGTCCCCGTTTTTATGAGCCTCGGCGTGTTCGGGCTTTAAGATAAACATTTCACCGAACTGCTTGGCCCCTTCGGAACCATATTTAAGCATGGTCCCCATGGCCGTGTCGCCGTCGATGTTGGCGTTTTCCCGCTTCAAATCGTTGTCCTTGGATTCCTTGAAGGTCAGTTCCTCATATATCTTCATCAACCGGGTGTTCATTTCCCTGACGCGCGTCCGTTCAGCTCGGTACAAGATATATTTTTTGGCAGTCTTTGAGAGCCCTTCTTCGATCAGGACCCTTTCAACGATGTCCTGGATATCCTCAACACCCGGAACCTGTATAGCCGGATTTTTATGCAGCTGTTCCACGACTTTCTCCGCCAGGACCATAGCCTTGTCATAATCTTCCTCCCCTGCAGCCCTGGTGGCCTTGAAGATGGCATTGGTGATTTTCTCAATGTTGAAGGGTACTTCCCTTCCATCCCTCTTCCTGATCTTTGTAATCATTCGTTTCGCTCCCTCTTCCGGAAATATGTGCTTTTGTGGTAAAAACAAATAATACCTCTCGACAAACGTCAAGAGGTATCGCGAATACCCGTCTTATGTCCAACCCAGGTACCCATCCAATCCAACACCCCTCTATCGTCCGTAGAGTTCATGGTGCTGCGTTACAGGCAGGTCTTCTGACTCTGGTTCATCGACACGCCACACCTTCCCGGAAGATATCCAGTGGCCTGCCGCGGCATGTCTCACCATCACAGCGGCGGGACCGTGCAGGAATTCCACCTGCTTCCCTTTTAAACTGTCCAGCACAGTACCTGTAACAACAATATTTAGTTTATTTTATTATACCGCATACAATATATTGATTCAAGAGCTTTAGGAAGGACTCATGAAAATTAAAGCAGACACCAGACCTGCTCGGGTTTTGTTGTCGCCGGCGGCAGGATCAATCGACAAGCTTCAAAAGTTCAACAGGATTTACAATCAAAACCACTTGTCCGTTTCCCAGCAGCGTGGAACCGGAGATTCCCGGAATGGAAGCCAGCGGACCTTCCAGGGTTTTTACCACGAACTCCTGTTCATTTTTAAGTTTATCCACCACTACGGCAAAATTCTCCGCACCATTGGACAGGATCACAGCATTGAGTTCTTCCGTCCCGGTATCTCTTTCCTCTGTCAGAAAAATCTCGGAAAGCCATTCAACCCTTATCACTTCGCCTCTTAAGTATGTAAACCTTTTGCCGCAAAATTCATGGATGCTGTTCCTGTTAATCTTGACGGTCTCAACGATATACTCCAGGGGAATAATGTAGCTTTCTCCGGACACCTCTACAAGCAGGCCCTGTGAAACCGCCAATGAAAGCGGCAATTGAATTATGAACTTTGTGCCTTTATCCACTTCGCTCTCAAGCACGATACTGCCGTTAATCTTTGCTATATTGCTTTTTACGATGTCCATGCCCACACCACGGCCGGATATCTCCGTAACCTGTTTGGCGGTGCTGAAGCCAGGAAGAAAAACCAGGTTCAGCAATTGAAAGCGGCTCATTTTTTCTGCATCCACGGCGGTGATAAACCCTTTTTCAATCGCTTTTTCCTTTATCTTCTCCGCATCCATGCCTCTTCCGTCATCTTCAATTTCAATAAACACATGCTTGTTCTTGTTGTATGCTCTCAATATAATTCTACCGGCTTCCGGTTTCCCTTTTGACAAACGCTCTTCGGGCGTCTCAATGCCATGATCGGCCGCATTGCGCATCAAATGCAGCAAAGGATCGCTGATTTGTTCGATAATCGTTTTATCAATCTCCGTATTTTCACCCTCCATGAACAGTTCTATTTTTTTGCCTGTGCTTTGCGCAATATCCCTTACCACTCGGGGCATTTTTTGAAAGACGCTCTTAATTTCCACCATCCTGATAGACATAATGGTATTCTGAAGCTCATCCGCTATCCTGTTTAAATAGGCTCCCACTTGTTTGACTTCCTTGGATATTTCGGGCAGGTCATATTCCAGGCTCAATATGGTTTTGTGTCTGGTGTATAATAAAATCACAAAGGAAGCTGGTAATTATGGATAAAAATACCTATTATGAAACAGTCAAAAATATGGCGGTTGAAAAAGTATTAAACCAGTATTGCTCTGATTCAGATCCATCACGCCCTGCCCTCAAAAAGTTGCTGGA